>LNAP01000316.1_pt1 | contig 54643 bp, 60 predicted proteins | sample 602601 | NCBI WGS metagenome assembly LNAP01 (sample SAMN02440304, study PRJNA202911) | soil metagenome | biome: Subtropical and temperate rainforests or woodlands; isolation source: soil samples (1 kg each in a 20% v/v slurry with milli Q water) were... ...
ATTGATGCGACTGCTGTCAGCCTGTGGCTGATCGGCAATCAGGCACCAGTCCAAGGCGGCCGCATTCAGACGCCAGCCGGCGTGTTGGGCAACGATGGGCTGGCGCAGGTCTTGCGAGTCGTCGAGGGCGACGCCCAGCCGGCCGGCGCCGGCAAGACCGCCAGCGACCGCAGCATGCGCCGGCTATTCGAGCGGCTGGTGGCGCTTGGCGCCGTGCGTGAGCTGACCGGCCGACCGACCTTCCGATTGTACGGGCTCTGATATGGGGCGGCGCGCGCGAGCCAAGACGGATCTCGATCTCGACCTGGCGGACCTGCCGCCGGAGCTGCGCTGGCGCGAATGGATGGGCCGCGTCGAGGCGGTGATCTTCGCCTCGCCTGTTCCCGTGACGCGCGAGGTGCTGGCGCGCGTCGTCGGCCGCGACTGCAATCTCGATCTCGTCATCGATGACATCCGCGATGAGCTGCGTGGCCGCCCCTACGAGCTCGTCTCGGTCGCCGGCGGCTGGCAGCACCGCACCCGGAAGAGCTTTGCCGACGCGATCCGCGCGGCGACCGCCCGCGGCGACCAGGTCCGTCCGCTCTCGCAGCACGAGAGCCTGATCCTGATGTGTGTGGCCTACTACCAGCCGATCACCCGCGGCGAACTCGGCCAGTTCTTCGGCAAGGAGGTCAGTCGCGATACGATCGGCCGCCTGCGCGGCCTGGAGCTCATCGCCGCTGGGCCGCGCAGCCCGCAGCCAGGCGCCCCCTACACCTACGTTACGACCAAGGGATTCCTGTCGCACTTCGGGTTCGACACGCTGCGGGATCTGCCCGACATGGAAGCGCTTGAGGATGCCGGACTGCTCAGCAAGGACAGGCTGCTGGCAGGAGACTTTCCACGCTCGCTGGAGAGTGACTAGCCTGGCAGGATTGCTAAGCTAAATACTCGTTAAGGGCGAATCCCTCCCTCTCCGCCACCGATTTTCGATGACGAAAAAGTCCTTCAAAATCAGGCGTTCTCGAACCGCCGGCTGTTTGCGGTGGAGCACCCCGGTGGAGCACTCTCTGCCCCACTTATCGCACGCGTGGGGGTATCTTGCGACCTGAAATTTCGCGCGACATTCGAGCGGTAGCTACGTTTGGGAAGGCTTGGCCGACTATCCGATGCTGCGCGGCCGATGTCCGCAGCGACGCGTGTCTGCGCGCGCAGCGGGTTCGCCCGAAGCCTTCTCAGAAATTTACGGCGCGAAACTGCGATCTTCGACTTCGCCGAGCCGACCGCGCGGGGCGGTCGTGCATGTCATCTCAAATGTGACAAAATCCAGTCGCGATGGGCATCCACTCGCGTATTCGATCCTTTCGAGCAATCCGGATTGCCGATCGAGGTTATTGCCAGAAGCATAGGCACCGCCGCCGGCTGCGGACGGAAGAAAGCCGGCCCGCCCGAATCTCCGGTGCAGGTGTTTTTCCCGGCGACGTGAGAGAAATAGACCTTCCAGTCATCCTTTTCGGACACTTCCCAAGGCGCGGCCCGCTTCGTGCCTTCGCCGTCCACGGGCGTGTTGTATCCGTATCCGACGAAGATGAGGTCCTGCTTGTTAAGGACGTCGTTCCAAGCGGGGAGTGTCTGATGCAGAGGAGCCGGGGTCGCGGGGATGGGGGCCGACGTGTAGAAGACTGCGATATCGTGGACGAAGTGAATGGGATCGTATTGGATCTTGTCCGGAGGCCACGGGTACTTGGCGTCGACGATCGGCATCGGACCGTAGTCCGGCGACATGGCGTCGGATCCCATAATGTACGTCATTCGCTGGAACCGAACCGCATCTTGAAGCCCTCCAGGCAGTGGGCAGCCGATAAGATCGTCTGAGCGGCGACCATGGTCCCGGTGCAGTGGACCTTCCCGTCCAGCATGATGGCCACGACGTTTTTGTAGTCGTCGGTCTTCGAGCCGCCGATGATGAACGGGCTGAAGTTCTTGTTCGCGGTCAGAATGGGCGGTTTGTCGAACTTGAAATCGAAAGGCGCGATCGCCGGTCTCGCGTTTTGAGCCGAAGCGGAAGCGGTCCCTGCGACGTACGCCGCAGCAACAACCGACAGAAATCGAGGCAGGAAGGTCCGGAGTTCGAGTCTTGCCATAGTGCTTCCACCGTGATCGCGCAGTCGTGCTGCCCTTATCTCAGAACGGCGCCACCACGCCGGGAGCCGGCGGCGGCCGCAAGGATTGGATCAAGCGTTGATTGTTGACGTCCGAATTCGCACTCGAAGAAACCGTGGGCGCGAGGATTATGGACAGGTTGTTCGTCCAGGCAGCTGCGGTCGACGCCGCGGAGCTCGTACCCGAGGGGCCTGTGACATGCACCAACGTCCATGTCGGCGCGATGCCGATGTTAGCGGAAACGGTAAAGGTGTAGTTTGCGGAAATAGTATCGAAAGGGGGTGGCTTGGGAGCGGCTGGCGCCGGCGAGCACACCTTTTGATCGAGAAGAGTCGCATAGGCCCGCTTCGCTATGGTGTTAGCCATCTGGCCGGCGGTAATCGCGGCGTTGATCGCGTTGGTTTCGATGGTGTCGGGCGATTTGCCGCCGTTGTTCAGGTGCGCCGTCACTGCGGCGTGAGATTTCTCGCTCGCTGTGGTCGTTGCCTCGGACACCGAGGTGGAGTCGGCGAGTATCTGGTTCGAACATACGGCACCGAGTTTCTGGGCAATCGGCAAAGCCTGCTTGGACATCCACTCCGAAGCTTCTGCCGCATCGGTCGCCGCGTTGAGCGCATCGGAAATACCCGGATTGGCATCGTACGGCTTTACGATGGATGGCGGGGCGGCCGGCTTGCCGGTTGCCCCCGGCGCTATGGTCGCGTGTCCTACCCGCAGAATCTGATAACCGTTCTTACGCTCAACAAGCGGTAGAACGCGCGCCGGTCGAGCCACGCTTTGAGGTCAAGGTTACTGAAGGTGAGCTTGGAGTCGGGGTCCAGACATTCCAAATACATCGGATTTTTTTTGGAGAGAGCCTTGAAGTCCGTTTCGAGATCCTGAAAGCCGACCGTGAACGTCATATCTTCCGCGCGCGCTCTGCCTGTCATTCGGCCTGCAATATTGACCCCCCGTATTGCCGCATCTGCAGATGTTACCCTGATGGCGCCAGTGCAGCAGTCGATCCGATGTCGACTGATCGATCGCGCCAGGTAGCTTTCCAAGCTTTTGCTCGGTGGGAGGGGCTGTGGGCGGCTCGGGCCCTACATAGCCCGAGCCGTCCACAACCCCGGGCAATGGGACAGCGGTCGTGGCGACGCCGAGCGGCTCCTGAGCGACCAGCTGTTCGGCAGCTTTCCGTCTATGCGCCCTCAGCAGACGCTGCACGATCGTATGCTGCCTCGTCCCGAACTCGTCGGGGTATTTCTCGCTCAGCCGGCCGACGATGGCGAGTGCCGTCAGCTGCGGCTGCGCTGCGAGCCAGCCCTCGATCAGAGCAATATGTGGGTCGAGCTTGGACGGCATGCGAACCCTGGTCTTATAGGGCCGACGGCGGCGTCGGTGCGTGGCACGCGGCTCGCCGGCCGTCACCGGCTTGCCGAGCGTCTTCGCGAACGTCGCTGTGGTCGCCGGCACAGCGCTCGTGCAAGCGGGTTGCAGGCCGCGTGCCTGTCCGGCACGACGATCGACGCGATTGCCGAGTTCCTCCTGGGTTGCGCGGATCTCGGCCAAGAGCCCGACCGGATCCAGCGAACGATACTGATCGCGCAACCGTTTCTTCACGGCCGCAGTCACCTTGGGATGCGCCAATGCACGCTCATAGGGCGTCGACGGAGGGTGATAGCGCTTGATCACTTTAGCCCCTTCGCGGCGCTTCTCCTTCAGTTTGAACGACGGCTGGAAGAAGTTGACGTAAAGCCGTGCCGCAGCATAGAGGCGGCCCATCACGCGCGCCGTCTCGACGCCATCGAAGCGGCCATAGCCCATGAGGCGGCGGACGACGGCACCATTCTTCTGCTCGACAAACGCTTGATCGTTCTTCTTGTATGCGCGCGAGCGTGTGACTTCGAGCTTCCGTTCACGACACCATGGCACGACAACATCGTTCATGAAGGCGCTGTCGTTGTCGAAGTCCACGCCGCGCAAGAGCCAGGGGAACAGACCCTGTGCGCGGTTGATCGCCTCGACGACCAGCGAACCTTCCCGCGTCAGCAACGGCAGGCACTCCGTCCAGCCGGTGGCGACATCGACCATCGTCAGGGTCTGGATGAACGAGCCAGCCACCGAGGTGCCGCCATGGGCTACCATGTCGACCTCGCAGAAGCCGGGCGGCGGGCTGTTCCAGTCATTGAACGTGCGGATCGGGACCTCGCGCCGGATTGCCGAATAGAAACCAGCACGGCGCCGCCTCCCGCCGCTCGCCGCGATCTTCACATCGACGAGCAGGCGGTCGATGGTAGCGGCGCTGATGGCCAGAACACGATCACGGTCCGCTTGGCCAAGTTGCAATCGGCCATGTTGCTCGAGGGCCGGCAGCAAAGTCGGGATCATCACCTTGAGCCGCTTGCCGCACACCCGATCCGACGCCTCCCACAGCGCCGTCATCGCGTCCTTGATCGTTGCACCATATCTACGCTTGCGCTCTTGCGGTGCCTCGACTTCGCCCGGCACAACCGTCGCGCGTCGCCGGAGTGCGCGCACCGCATGCTTGCGATGCCAGCCCGTCGTCGCGCACAGCGCGTCTAGGATGCGCCCCTTCTCCGCCCGTTTGGCCGACCGGTAACGCTCCATCACCGCCGACACCACCTCACGCCGCGCGCCCATGCTGATTTTTCCCACCATAGAGGCCACCGAACCGATTCGGTGGCGCCGTCCCAGTCATCGGCGAGAAGTTGTCCAGTAACATTCTGGGTGAGGCAATGCGCCCCCTATAGATTGGTCTGTTGCGCTGCCTGCTTTGTCATGAAGCAGGTGGTCGGGGATGCTGATCGTGGAGACAATTGCCCGGATACGGCGCGAGCACTTCATCAAGGGCAAGACGATCAAGGAGATCGCCCGGGACCTGAAGGTGTCTCGGAACACGGTCCGGAAGGTGTTGAGGTCGGGAGAGACCTCATTCGAGTACGAGCGTGTCGTCCAGCCGCGGCCGAAGCTGGGACGATGGGCAGTAGAACTCGACGGATTGCTGGCAGGGAACGCGGCCAAAGCTGCTCGCGAGCAGCTGACATTGATCCGGATCTTCGAGGAGCTGCGTGGGCGCGGCTATGACGGCGGTTACGACGCCGTGCGTCGTTACGCCAGGCGATGGAGCAAGGAGCGCGGACAATCGACGGCCGCGGCTTACGTCCCGCTGAGCTTTGCGCCTGGAGAAGCCTACCAGTTCGACTGGAGCCACGAGGTCGTCCTGCTCAATGGCGTGACGGTGATCGTGAAGGCCGCCCATGTCCGGCTCTGCCATAGCCGCATGCTGTTCGTGCGGGCCTACCCGCGGGAGACGCAGGAGATGGTGTTTGACGCCCACGACCGGGCGTTCGCGCTGTTCAAGGGAACCTGTGGACGAGGCATCTACGACAACATGAAGACCGCCGTGGAGACGATCTTCGTCGGCAAAGGGCGTCTCTACAATCGCCGCTTCATGCAGATGTGCAGTCACTACCTGGTTGATCCAGTTGCCTGCACGCCAGCGTCGGGCTGGGAGAAGGGTCAGGTCGAGAACCAGGTCGGGCTGGTCCGGGAGCGCTTCTTCACACCACGGCTGCGGTTCAAAACCCTCGACGAGTTGAACGCATGGCTGCTGGACAAGTGCATCGCCTACGCCAAGGCGCATCACCATCCGGAACTGCCCGAACAGACAATCTGGGAGGTGTTCGAAGCCGAGCGGCCAAAGCTCGTTCCCTATGCCGGCCGGTTCGATGGATTCCATGCAGTACCGGCATCGGTATCCAAGACCTGCCTGGTGCGCTTCGACAACAACAAATACTCGGTCACGGCCAGTGCCGTTGGGCGGCCTGTCGAGGTTCACGCCTACGCCGATCGCATTGTGATCCGCCAGGACGGACGCATCGTTGCCGAGCAAGCTCGCTCGTTCGGCCGCGGTGATACCGTCTACGATCCCTGGCATTACGTGCCGGTGCTGGCTCGCAAACCCGGCGCCTTGCGCAACGGCGCTCCCTTCAAGGACTGGGTGCTGCCGGCTGCGATCGAACGTGTGCGGCGCAAGCTCGCCGGTGCAGACGATGGCAACCGGCAGATGGTCGACATCCTCAATGCGGTTCTGACCGACGGCTTGCCGGCCGTCGAAGCAGCCTGCGCCGAGGCGACCGCTCACGGCGTTCATTCCGCCGATGTCGTGCTCAACATCCTGGCCCGCCAGCGTGATCCTGCCCCGCCGGCCAACATCCGCACCCCGGCTGCGCTGACATTGCGCCATGCCCCGATCGCCGACTGTGCCCGTTACGACAACCTCAGGAGAACCATCTGATGGAACGTACTCAACTGTTCGACCTCATGGGCGAGCTCAAGCTCTACGGCATGAAGGCCGCCTTCGACGAGATCATGGCGACCGCCGTGAAGCGTCAGCACGAACCGCAGCGCATTGTCGGCGACCTGCTCAACGCCGAGATCAACGAGAAGCAGGCCCGGTCGATCAAGTATCAGCTCACCATCGCAAAGCTGCCGCTTGCCAAGGATCTTGAGGACTTCCAGTTCGAGGGCACCCCCATCAACCAGACCCTGGTCAATGATCTCGCCGGCGGCGGCTTTATCGCCCAGCAACGCAACGCCGTTCTGGTCGGCGGTACCGGCACCGGCAAGACGCATATGGCTATCGCCATCGCCAGAAGCTGCATCCGATCCGGCGCCCGCGGCCGCTTCTACAACGTGGTCGACCTCGTCAACCGCCTCGAGATCGAGACCCGCAACGGACGGCAGGGTCGTATCGCCGAGCATTTGACCCGGATGGACTTCATCGTCCTCGACGAACTCGGCTACCTGCCGTTCGCCCAATCTGGCGGCCAGCTCCTGTTCCACCTCGTCAGCCGGCTTTACGAGCGCACATCCATCGTCGTCGAGCCTTTCGACTACGAAAAATTTCCCTTTATTTTCAAGGCCTCCCAGACGGTGCCGGAAACTCCACGCAACATGGACACGACATGGCTTTTCCCAACGCGTTCGATATGACGATCACGTGCGTTGTATCGGCTTCTGTGGGACCTCATTTCTCAACTGGTTTTGGTGATGTCGTGGCAACATAGCCGCCGATCCGGCGCTCCTTACGCGAAACGACACGCAGGTAAAATGTCGACAGTCGCTCGGCAAGATCAGTTTGATTAGACAACAACAATAGAAACTCGACATCTGGCCGTGGATAGAGCCGGCATCTTCGATCGCGCGACTTCTGGCTCTGGTCGTGCTGGATCGCATTCTGGCGTCGTGCGAAAACTTGCGCGCTTCGGTTTGATTGGTAGCTAACGATAACTGCGTCATCAGATCATACCAAGTTGGCGACATAGGTCGTGCAGGACAACTCGGTTACATATGTTACTCACTTAGATAGTTGTCGGACGTCAATCATGCGTGCTGTTGCCTGAACAGCGAAGTGTTCCGTCTGTACGATATCTACGATATTGCGCGGTCGGTGTGCGACGACGTTGATGCCGGTTCGTCGTCGCAGGCTATCGTAGAGCGGTCGAAACGTAACGACCAGAGTAGTATAAAAGAGGTGGCGCTTGGAGCCGAGTGTTAGCCGAGATTAGTTCGCCTATGAAGATTGAGTGGTCGCCAGCTTCGTGCCGCTGGGTCAATCTCATCTCCATGGTTGCCGCTGACGTGGATATGAGGGGAGCTCCACCTGGTCCCGATACGATGTTGAGATCATCGAATCGGTAGCGCTCCGGTCCCTTCGAAGAAAATCGTTGTGATATTTTCTGCTGGTCATGAGACAAGATGTTGATTCCTACCACATCCGTCCTGCTGACGATGTCGTGGGTATCATTGTTTCGGTTCACGCAAAAAAGAGCGAGCGGCGGTGTGAGGGACACGGGGACAAAAGACGTTGCCGTCATGAAGTGGGGACGGTCGTGCGTATGCAGGGAAATCAATACGACAGACATGGCATGCGTTCGCATGACAGATTTGTAGGTGTCGGACTCTATCATTGAACTATCTCGCGAGGTAGGGACGCCGTTTGATTCGGTGATCGCACAGGGATTATCACGCGTTGTTCATACGCGGCCGGATCTTCTGTCCAAAACCCCGGACTCCTGCGACGAAATCAGGAAAGCTGCATAGGAGCCCGTCAATGCCTGTCTCTGCGATGATGGAGTCCAACTGAACTGCTACCGTCTCGAAGGAGCCGTGCACGACAGGTATTGTCATGAAAGCGCTGTTGCCATCTTTGACGGGTCGCGTCATGCCCTGTGTTTGATGCTCAGAAATCCCGTTTGGATTTGTATCGAGCATCGCGCTGCGGATCATGTTGGTTATCGCGGCAGTGTCAGCGTGCTTTACGATATTTTCCGTTATCATTGCGGCTTCCGCATCGGTCTTTGCGGCAATGATATGGAAGACAGCGTAAGCCCCGACTTGACGCCCGAATTCCCTGCCGGCATTCTTGAGATTGGTTACGATCTGCTTTAGTCGGTCAGGACCTGCTTGAACAAAACTTCTGTCCCCGAATTCGGCGACGAAGCGCATGCCGGCAGGCGATTGTCCCGCGGAAACGATTGGAATTTTATGCTTGGGCAAGGGGGACGACTGGCAGTCATCCAAAGTGAAGTTGGCTCCATGAAGGGTGGTGCTGTCGTTCTCCCAAAGCGACTTCAGGGCTGACAGGTACTCCTTGGCGAATTCGTATCGCTTCATGTCCTCGCCGCGCCAAAATCCCATCTGTTCGTATTCGGCCTTGTTCCAACCAGTTACGACGTTCAGCCCACATCGACCTCCACTGATGTCGTCTATGGTTGAGACCATACGGGCGACGACCGCCGGATGTAGTGCGGGAAGTGTAACGGACGGAAACAGTTCCACACGCGATGTCGCCGCAGCAAGTGCGGCCATTAACGTGAACGTTTCGAGGCAGGCGTCCCAATAGTTGGTTTCACCGCCAAAGCCGCGATATTTCATCATCGATAATATCATGTCGAAGCCTTGCGCTTCAGCCTCGACGGCGATTGCCTTGTTGTGCACGAATGTCGGCATATACTGCGGACTTGCGCGCGACATGATGTAGCCGTTCCGGCCATTTGGCATGAAGATACCGAACTTCATTGGAACTCCTTATCTGACAGCGATTCGGCGCGGCGCTTTTCTGGCCGTTGTCCCGCCGAAGTGCGGCGACTTATTGCAGCTGCCGGGCCGGGAAGTGACTTCGTGGAACCCCTTGGTGGACGCTATCCAGCCAATATCTGAAAATACAGCGTCGTTTGCTGAATTGCACGCTCACGCAATCGTTCGGCGGCGACACGCAAAGCAGGCGCGGGCGAAGGCCCGAACACATTAAAACTCAGGTCGTTCACTCCGCATGGACGAGGTTTCGTCGGTGCGCAATTGTGCGCGTATGATCCATCGCGACTCGCTTGGACCTTAGTCGTGCCGGAGACGAAATTTGCGACGGGCTGCCGACTCTTTGCGCCAGCGCGCCAACGATCGTTCTCCGATTGCTCGCGGTTGGTTAGTGCCCTAGCTATGAGTTTGATCTCATCGCGCGAATGATCGTAGAGGCAAGTCTAGGCAATCGATGTTGCGACAATCTCCGTCGGTCAGGAACAGCACCCAGTCAAGGAGCAACCATGTTTCGTTTGAGCCTAAAATTCACCGGCTTCCAGTGCAGCATCATTTCGACCTTGTTGGCTGTAGTGATCGTGAGCACTGCCACCCTGGCGCTGACTTTCACAACGCGTGAAGCACGAGCCGCCGCGAGCACCGGAAAGAGGATTGCATTCCTGGTCACGGCTCCCAACACTCCATATCCCGGAGCCGTGAAAAGTTCCTTCCTGCAGAACGCGAAGAAATACGATATGGATGTTACGAGCTTCGAGCAAATATTCGACACGGCACGTCAGGTTCAGCAATTCGATGATGCGATCGCCCGAAAGTTCGATCTCATTGCCATTATGCCGGCTTCGGAACAGGCGATTGTGCCGGCCCTTGTCAGGGCCAAAAAAGCCGGCATTCCCGTCATTCTCTTTATGTCGAGCCCTAAAGACGGAACTGAGGATCTGTACGAGTCCTTCATCGGCGAAGATGCGGTGGAAATGGGACGCCTCGCAGGACAGTCGCTTCTCCAGGGACTGAAGGAAAGCGGCCGCAACGGAGGCAAGATCGCCCTCATCACCGGCTCTCTTCAGGACGGCATCTCTCCGCGCCGTGTCGCGGGCATCAAGGAAGCACTGAAGTCGGATCCCAAGGTCCAAATCGTGGCAATCGAAGACGCCCATTGGAATCCTGTTGAAGCAGAGCGTATCGCGGGTCAGTTGCTTGCGCGGTTTGCGCCGCAAGGTGGCCTCGATGCTATCTATGGAATGAATGATGATCTCTCGACCGCAACGATCCGCGCGGCGGATGCGGCGGGAATCAAGGTCGGCATCAAGCCTGGAGAATTGATCGTCACAGGCGGAAATTGCCTCTCCCAGGGACTGGATATGATCAAGGCGGGCAGGCAGTACAGCACGGGCGTGCAGGTTCCGGGCCGAATGGGCGTGGGTATCGCCCAGATGATCGAGGATCACTTTGCCGGCAAAACGCTGCCGAAATTCAACTACCTCCCGGTCGAGACCATCACGGTTGCGAACATGCCGAAGTGGGAATCTCAGTGCCGCTACTGAGCCAGGCCCGTTCTCACGCCTGCCATCCCGGATTTTGACGACATGCAGCAGCTGAACTCCAGCGAGATTCTTTCAATTCAAGGGTTGACGAAAGTCTACGCTGGAGTGACGGCGCTGAACAATGTTTCGCTCTCGATGCAGGCCGGTGAGGTACGGGCGATCTGCGGCGAAAATGGCGCGGGGAAAAGCACCCTGGTCAAGATGCTGATGGGGGTCGTGCAGCCGACTAGCGGAACGATTTCGATAGCGGGGACAACACACGAAATCCGCGATGCACGGCAAGCACAGAGTCTTGGCCTCGGGCTTGTTGCGCAGGAATTGAGCCTGGCGCCGCATCTTTCGATACTTGACAATATCTGGCTCGGAAGCGCCGAAGTCCCCTTTTTCCATCGCAAAGCGTCGCTGCGCGAACGGGCACAGAAGGCGCTTGCGACGCTGGGCGTAGGCGACTGGAATCCCGATTCCCTGGTTGGCTCGCTTTCGATCGGACAGCGTCAGATCGTCGAAATCGCGCGGTTGCTCGCGCGCAAGACGCGCATTCTTATTCTCGATGAACCGACCGCGACGCTTTCGGACGTGGAGATTGAGAAGCTGATGCAGGTCCTGCGGGCGATCAAGGCACAGGGACACTGCATCGTCTACGTCAGTCATCGCCTCGGTGAAGTCTTCGATCTCTGTGACTCAGTTTCGGTCCTGCGCAATGGAGAGCACATTATTACCAAACCTGTTCGCGAACTTACCCGGGAATCCCTGATCGAATTGATGCTCGGTCGTGCGTTTGAAGAAATGTATCCCAAGCGTGGGGCCATTTCCGCCGCGCACCACGGCGGCTTGCGGATCAAGAACCTGCACATCCCAGGCGCCATTGAAGACCTGTCTGTTGCCGCGCCAAGGGGAAAAATCCTGTGCTTCGCGGGACAGGTCGGCTCCGGCGCCATGGCAGTCACGCGGGCTCTTGCGGGTCTTCAGGACGAAGCCACGGGCGACGTATCGATCGACGGCCGCCCGATCCAGCTTGGGTCGGCCCGCCCGATTTTGGCGGGTGAAGTTGTTTTTGTGACGGAGGATCGGGCAGGCGAAGGCGTCTTCCTGGGGCTGTCGGTGCGAGACAATCTCGTAGTATCGAAATTGGCCGAATGTAGCCGATGGGGATTTGTTTCCTGGCGAGCGGTACGAAAGCTTGCGGACAAACTTGCCTCGCAGGTGACGGTGACATGTGCGCATCTTGGAATTAAGGCCGGCCATCTCAGTGGCGGAAACCAGCAAAAACTGCTGTTCGCAAGGGCCGTCGGACGAGCGAATCCAGCGGTTCTCGTGATGAACGAGCCCACCAGGGGAATCGATATCGGCGCTCGCGCGGAAATCTATCGCCTGATGCGGCGGCTGTGCCATGAGGGCCATGTCTTGTTAATGGCGTCCTCTGACATCGAGGAAGTCGTCGGTATGGGGGACATTGTCGTTACGCTGTATCGCGGTCGTGTCGTTGCCTCTTACGAGGGAACGGCTGTCCGGATGCTGTCGATATTGCGGGATATCGCCAATCCCGACATGCCAGATGGGCAGGCCGCGTGATGAGGAAAGCCATCTTGCGTCTGATCCCCCCAGCCATGGTTCCGATCCTGCCATCGAACTGGTCCCGGCGCCTGGACGGATCGCAAATCCGTGCCGTTTTTCACTTGATCTTTGTCCTAGCGCTCGTCATCGCCGCCTTGGCTACCCCCGGTTTTCTCTCCGGCCCGGCCCTTCAGTCTCTTCTGACGACCGTATCCTTTATAGGGTGCGTCTCCGCCGGGATGACCCTTGTTACGATTAGCGGCAACATCTTCTCGCTAAGCTTGGGGGTAACAGTCGGCGCGTCCGCGCTGGTTGTGATCGCCGCCGGAAATCGTTCGGGAGTCGAGGGAGCTATTCCAGTCGCTTTGGTGTTCGGAGCGCTGGTCGGAGCAGTTCAGGGAGCCCTTATCGGCTGTTTGCGTGCAAATCCGATCATCGTCACCATTGCAACGTCTGTTCTGATCTACGGCGCAGCGCAACCTATTACCGGGAATGCGGCTTTCTATGCGGTTCATCCCACTCCCGACTCGTTGCTTAATGCACGTGTGCTCGGCATGCCGATCGAGTTTGTTGTGTTCGTCGTAATCCTGCTCATCTGTCAGGTGCTGCTCTCTTTTACCGTATTCGGCAGGAATATCGTGATGATTGGCAGCAGCTTCAACGCCTCCGGGGCTGCCGGTCTTCGGCCTTGGGCGACAATCATCGGAGTCTATTCCTGCGCCGGTTTGTTCAGTGCGATGGCTGGCATCATGTTGGCGCTTCGCTATGGGCGCGCCAGCATGGAATTCGGTCTGGGATACGATTATTCGGCGATCGCTGCGGTGCTGGTGGGCGGTACTGCAATCTCTGGAGGCCAAGGCTCGGCGATACGCACGTTCGCGGGCATGATGATCATTGGCATTGTTCAGGTCGTGCTTCTGCTCCAGGGCTTCCGGCAGGAATGGCAATATCTCATCACGGGCCTGATCGTCCTCGGGATCGTTGTACTCAGTCCCCCGGCGGGAAGATAGCCGGCCATGCAGTTCCTGTATCACAATCAACACGCCCGGCCTCTTTTTCTTCTCGCGGCGGTGTTCATCTGCTTTTCAGCCTTCGATTTCAACCAGGGACGATTTCTGAGCGTCGCAACGCTGATGGGCAGTCTCGATACGTTTAGTACGATCGGAATGGTCGCGCTGGGCCTCGGCGCGACCATGGTCATAGGCGAGTTCGACCTGTCAGTGCCTGGCGTGTTCGGCATGGCGGGCTGTATCGCGGTTCTGTCTGGCGCGGAACACCCGATGGTGGGTCTACTTCTGGCTGTATGCGCGGGTTTGTCGGTCGGATTTATCCAGGGCTTCATCATTCACCGTCTTCGGCTGACCTCGATCGGCGTGACGCTGGGAGGGCTGCTTATAACAGTCGGCATTGCCTATGTGCTCACCGGCAGCGCGGCGATCTCTTACGACAATCTCGACGTCGCCTTGACGATGAGCGACCGATATGCCGGCGTCTTTACCCTTCGCGCGCTCGTGACCATCATTGTATTTGTGATCGTTGCCGTGCTGGCTGCCACCACCCGTATCGGTCGTGACGTTATCGCGACCGGAAGCGATCGGAATGCCGCAACGGTCACAGGTGTGAATGTCGGCGGAATCATGATCGGGGTTTTCGCGTTCTCTGGCGCGCTGTCTGCGATTTCCGGCACGCTATTGAGTTACAGTTTGGCGTCTGCCTCGCCCGCGGGGCTTTCTGACGTGCTTGTCCCTGCGGCCACTGCCGCCATCATCGGCGGGGTTTCTCTGGGAGGAGGAACCGGGAGGTCACTCGGCATTGGAGCGGGTGTTCTGACGCTCGCTACGCTTCGATCCGGCTTCAACGCCATCGGCGCCGAGCCTTGGGTCAGCGACATAACCGCCAGCGCCGCGCTCCTCGTCGTTTCAGCACTTGACGCGCCGGCACTGGCGTTGCGCTTCCGCCGCTTGGCGCAGTTCGACAATCCAGAAAAATCCAAGTAATGCTTTTGACAAATCGAGGATCCCAGAATGGCTGAAGTTCAGGAACAGAACGATGAGACTTTCTTTCGCGAGCGCGGGTTCGGCCTGAGAATAGGTTTTGGGAAACGGCCCGCACTCATTGTCATCGACATGATCAAGGCTTTTACCGATCCGTCGATGATGCTTGGTGCAAATCTTGATTCACAGATCGCGGCAACCACCCCGTTGCTAGACGCCGCCCGCGCCGGCAACGCTCCAATTTTGTTCTCGACCGTCATCTACAATGACGTCGACTTCCGGGACGCAGGCATTTGGGCACTGAAGCAAAAGGGAGTCGTCACGCTCAAGGGAGGAGGCGACAGCGTCAATGTCGACCCGCGCCTCGATTATCGTCCGACCGACAGTCTGCTCGTCAAGAAATACGCATCCTGTTTCTTCGGAACGGACCTGGTTTCCCGGCTGCTCAGCCGGCAGGTTGATACGCTTATCATCACGGGTTGCACGACGAGCGGATGTGTTCGCGCGACGGCTGTTGATGCCGTACAGAGCGGATTTCGTCCCATGGTCGTGCGGGAGTGCGTCGGCGATCGGTCTGCGACCGCGCACAAGCAAAGCCTGTTCGATCTCGACGCCAAATATGCCGATGTCGTTTCCCTTGACGAAACGCTGAATTATCTTCGTGGACTATAGGAAGCAGCATGTCAAAAGCATCTAACAATCCAGTCAGCCATGATCGATTTGACTATTCGCCGATTGTTGATCGCCCGGTCCTTCGCTGGCCGAGCGGAGCGCGCGTCGCGGTCTGGGTGATTCCAAATATCGAACACTTCATGTTCGATCGGCCATCGACATCGATTACCGCCGTCACGACGCGCTTTGTACCGGACGTGCTGAACTACTCATGGCGCGATTATGGGGTGCGCGTCGGCATATGGCGCATGATGGAGGTGATGGAGAAATACGGCGTACGGGGTACGGTTGCGCTGAATTCCGACGTCTGCGAGCATTATCCGCGTATTATCGAAGCGGGCAACAAGCTCGGTTGGGAATGGATGGGGCACGGCAAAAACAACTCCATCCTGATGGCGGAGAAGGACAAGGACGAGGAGCGGGAGCTCATCGGTGACATCGTCAAGACGATCGCGGCCGGAACGGGAAAACACCCGCGCGGCTGGCTTGGGCCGGCGCTCACCGAAACGCATAACACGCTGGATCTCCTCGCTGAAGCGGGAATCGAATATGTGTGCGATTGGGTCAATGACGAACAGCCGTATCCGATCCGGGTCAAGAGCGGTTCCATGCTTTCGATTCCCTATTCCAGCGAGATCAACGACATTCCGGCGATCCTCGACGGCAAACAAGGCGCAGAAGCATTTGGGCAGATGATCAAGGACCAGTTCGACGTTCTTTATGAGGATGGTGCATCGACCGGGCGCGTGATGTCGATTTGTCTCCATCCGTTTCTCATCGGTCACCCGTTCCGAAGCAAATATTTTGCCGATGCGCTGCGGCACATCGCCTCTCGTCAGGAGGTGTGGATGGCGACAGGATCCGAGATCATCGACTGGTACCGACAAAACAACGGGGGCTGACTCCGGTCCACACTCCGATCCGTTGGAACCGCTTTGAGGGTGCTTTTGAAGATTCCGTCAGGAAATGGCGCTTGCCGCCAATTGGTACGGTTCTTGCTTTTTGGCTATGGCAGGCCCGCAAAAGGGATCGGTCATGGTTGCGCTCGTTCATCATCAGATAAAGGGATTGTCCATCAATGGCTTGTGGCAGGCCAAGCTGCAAGAATTGGTCGGTCATCATGACGCGCTTATTGGGGATGATTCCTATTTTGAAGGGGACGTCAGGTCCTTTGGCCTTGGACGCCTCCATCTCACCAATATTCAAAGCTCGCGAGAAACATCCCGTCGGACGCCACAGCATGTGCGGCAGGATCCCCAGGACAAATATATATTGGTGAATGTGAAAAGCGGAACGGTTTACCTTAGGCAGCAACAGTCGCAATGCGAAATGATGGCGGGTTCGTTCACGCTATACAGGACGGATGTGCCGTTCGAGTGGGAGCACCGTGACAGTGCGTCCGTGAGAAGCGTGGCTATTCCTGGCACGGCGCTGCGTGCCCGATTGCGCGACGTTGATTCGTATCTTCTACGGCCTCAATCCGGGCAAAACGGTGTGTGGCGGATTTTGTCCGACATGCTGGGTTCGCTCGGCCGGCAGTGTAGTTCAATTCCCCTGACAGCGACCCATACGTTGGCCGCTCAACTCGTCGAACTCCTGGGAGTTGCAATTGAGGTTGGAGACGAAGACGATGTGTCGCTCGGCACGGAGGCGATGCGCAAGGCGAGTTACCGCAGGTGCGTGAGCATCATCCGGAGCAATCTCGCTGATGATCTCAGCCCGGAAAAAATAGCACACGCAGCGGGCTTATCCGTGCGGTCATTGCATCGCCTGTTCCAGGATGCTGGCGATCCGGTAGGCACGTTTTTGCGAAATACCCGCCTGGAAAAATGCCACCGGGATCTTGCGGATCCCGGCAAGGTTCATTTGTCGATTGGTGAGATCGCTTACCAGGCCGGGTTCCGAAGCCAGGCCCATTTCGCCAATATATTCAAAATGCGATATAGAATTTCCGCAGGCGAATGGCGGTTACAAAGCGCGGGCGTGATTGACGCGGCTTGTTGTTGAATTTCATGATCGATGCCTGCGGAATGACAATCCCGCGGTGACAAAGAACGTTATTTTGCATTTTGCATAGTTTTTCGCCGTTTGCACCTTAGCTGCCGGAGAACGAGATTCGTCTCGTTGAGATTTGGAATGCTTCGTTTGCAGAGTTTTTTACGAGGATGTCGCGAGCGACGTTAACGCCCGCCCTATCGATCCAGCCCAGGATCGTTCATTTGCCGCCTTCCGGCCCTCGCGTCTCACGTAACATGGATCTTCGTCTGTACCAGCCGCATTGACTCGGCCGTCGAAATGCAACTCAGGCCGGACTTGCCTTTCGCCGCCATTCCTTTGAGGCAGCGCGCCAGCCCGCCTTTATCACTTGTGTTGCCGATAAGAAATCGGTGATGTGATCGCGCGTCTGCCGCAAGGCATGATTGCGAGTCTTGTTTTCCGTTGGTCGATATCAAGCTCGGGCGTTCACCGATCTATCGAGACACAAGGGCCACGAGCCGAAACAACTCTACAAGAAGGCGATGATGGGACGTTTGGCCGGTAGAAAATGCGTGGTTACCGGGGGCGGAAATGGTATCGGCCGGGGCATCGCGATCGCCTTCGGGCGGGAAGGGGCGGATGTTGCCATCATCGATCGCGACATCGAGAGGGCACACTCGGTTGCTGCCGAAATAAAGAGTATGGGCCGGGTAGCGCAAGCCTATCAATCAGATGTTTCGCAAGAGGACGAGGTCAGCCGATGTTTCTTGGAGATCGAACGCGGTCTTGGTCCAGCTGACGTTCTGGTGAACAATGCTGGTGGTGGAAAGGCGCACGCTGTACTCGACATGCCGACGATAGTTTGGGACAGCGTAATCCGTGCCAATCTTTACAGCGTATTTTACTGCACGCGTGCTGTTCTTCCGGGAATGCTTGCGCAGGAGCATGGTCGGATCATCAGCATCAGTTCGCAACTTGCTCATAAGGGCGGTCCGCAGCTGGCTGCGTATACCGCGGCCAAGTCCGGCATCATTGGCTTCACCCGTTCGCTTGCGCAGGAAGTGTCGCGTCAGGGAATCGCCGTGAATGCTATCTGTCCGGGGCCGATCGATACTGACGAGTTGCGCGCGGCCCCCCAAGACTGGCTGGCGCACAAGCGGCGCGAAATGCCGATAGGCAGGTTCGGTACGGTTGAAGAGATTGCACCCACCGCCGTGCTTCTTGCTTCGGACGAAGGAAGTTTTTACGTCGGCGCCACGCTCAACCCAAATGGCGGAGATGTCATGATATGAAAATACGAAACCTCGGATGAGTCCTTGAAAAGCTTGCGGACGGTCGATGGCGGTGGATTTACAAAGAGCATCGCCAATCCCGGCACAATGAATGCTATTCGGGTTCAAAACCCGGCGCGGCTGTGAAGTTCGAGGACTGACGTCCTAAAATCAAACTGGACACGGAGTTCAACCATGAAGTTCGGAATATTTCTGCCGAATGGACGAAACGGCTATATCCTTTCGAAGGCTACATCCATTTTCGATCCGACGTTCCAGCACAACAAGGACATTTCCATCGAAGCTGAGCAAAACGGCTTCCAAATGGTGCTGTCGATGATGAAGTATCGCGGCTTTGGCGGGGAGACGGGATACTGGAATTCATGCCTCGAGACCTTTACGCTGATGGCGGGAATTGCGGCAGCGACGAGCCGGATAGAGCTCTTTCCCTCGGTCACGCTGCTGGCCCACCATCCCGCGATTGTAGCCCGTATGGTGGCCACGATCGACGACATCAGCAATGGCCGCTGCGGCCTCAATATCGTCACCGGATGGAATAAGCCGGAATATGCGCAGATGAATTTGTGGAGAGGTGATGAATATTACAACAGGAGATACGACCTCGCCAAAGACTATGTGCGGGCGCTGAAGACCCTCTGGGAGAATGGGCAGGGAACTTATCACAGCGAAAATTTTGACCTGAATGATTGTGCATGTTTTCCGCAACCTAAGCATCGCATCAAGATCGTCGCGGCAGGCCAATCTCCGGCTGGGATGCGGTTCGTGGCTGAAGTCGGAGATCGTAATTTCGTCACGGCGGGCAGTTCCCGATTAAAGGAGATTGTTCAGAATTTGACATCGAATGCAGCAGAGCATGGGCGGAAAGTCGGCACTTTTGCTTGTATGCACATAATTTCAGCCGACACCGACCGCGAGGCGACGGAATTGACGGCGCGAATTGTCGCCGAGGCTGATGAGGTCGCGATCGGTAATCTGATCAACAGCGCCAACCTTGACACCAATCAGGGCGGCACTTCCGAGCATGTGCGCACCGGTCTTGGTCGCGCCGTAGAGGACGGCAATGTCGCGTTCATGGGAATTCCCGTCGTATATGGATCTCATAAGAGGGTGGCGGAGAAACTGGACCAAATGGCCGAAGAGACGGGGATCGACGGAGCTATGTTCAGTTTTCCGAACTATCTTGCTGGAATTCGAAACTTCGGCACGAAGATCCTCCCGCATCTCACTTGCGCAAACAACTAGCCGGTTCTGTCCTCGGTAGCCATATGCAACTTTCAGGCAAGAAAGCGCTCGTCACCGGAGCCCAGCAAGGAATTGGCCGCGCTATTGCCGTTCGCTTTGCCAAGGAAGGGGCGGATGTGGCGCTGAACTATCTGGACGATGCCGGCGCGGCCAAGGCCGTCGCTACCGAGATCAAGACTCTCGGATCGCGGGCCTTCCTGGTCATGGCGGATATCGGTAAAGGCGACGAAATTGAACGGCTCGTTGATCAAGCCGATGCCGCCCTCGGCGGTATCGACATCCTGGTGAACAATGCCGGGATATTTCCGCGAGCGTATTTTATGGACATCACAGAGGATATCTGGGATCGGACGCAGAGGATCAATTTGCGAGGGACATGCTTCGTCAGCCAGGCGGTCGTCCGCCGAATGGTTCAAGCCGGTACAAAGGGTTCCATCATCAATCTGTCTTCGAGCGCGATTCAGGGCCTGGAACGCTCGGCGCATTACGCCGCCTCTAAAGCCGGCATCGTATCTCTGACCCGCACTATGGCTTTAGAACTTGCCAGTCACGATATTCGGGTGAACGCCATCGCGCCGGGGCTGACAGATACCGCCCAGCCGCGCGGCGGCTTCAACGAGGAGCAGCTTCAAGAGATCGCGAGAAGCATTCCTATGCATCGTATGGGGACAGCGAATGACGTCGCCGGCGCGGCGCTTTTCCTCGCCTCAAACGACGCGAACTACATTACGGGCCAAATACTGCACGTCAACGGCGGCGCCTTCATGGCTTGACCGGCCGGGAGATCAATCAGGTCGCCGTCGACGCTGACAGTGCCATCCCCATGGTGGTGAAGCACGCGCCGATCTACTTGATCCTCATTGTACGAGATCGGCACGAAGTCCAAGATGACCGGAACAGTTGAAATGCTTGTTGCGTTGCTTCCATCCGGACCATCAGACAGGAGAAGGGCTGCCAGCGGGTCCAGCGAAATGGTGCCGTCCCCGAGCACATCGAGGACGGACGATCACGCATCAATTCCGCTTGTCTAATTCGACGGGCGGTTGCAAATCAGATGTGTGACAATCGAACTCCTTCGCGGGACAAGTGAGAGTGTTCGCTAACCTTAGGCGCAGATGACGGTTACCTATCAAATGTTGCTCTCAGATGCCTACCTTCGGGCGGTTCTAGACAAGGAATTTCAGGCTTTTCACAATAGCCCATCCGAGGAAGAGCTCATCGACAACGCTGACTGCATGGTCGGATAAGGCATTTCAAAAAGAAACGTCGGCAGAGATTGCATTTGTAAATATCTTTTTCGAAAAGATTTGGGGGCATACCCAGAGTTGCGTGCAGCACAGTACGTGCGCATGTCCACCGAAGAGCAAATCTACTCAATCGAAAACCAAGCTGCAGCTATCGCCGCCTACGCGACTAAGCGGAATCTTACGATCGTTCGAACTTATGTTGATAGCGGACGGAGCGGGCTTCGCATCAATACCCGAAAAGCTCTTCAGACTTTGCTTAGCGACGTCGAGGGTGGGCTACCGTTTGGGACCGTACACAGATCGCCCAGGCCGCGTGGATCCGCGGTACCTCCGGGACTGATTCGATAAGTGGTCATCTTCCGACGAAACCATCGCGGGAGGCCTGGGAAACGACCATCTCCAAGGCAATGACGGAAACGACACCTACATCTATGCGTCAGGTGACGGGAACGATGAAATCAACGATCAGTCCGCGTCCACCACGCAGATCGATACGCTCAAATTCACGAACCTGAACCAGGGTGATCTCACCATCAGCCGGATTGGCAATGACCTCTACGTCGGCATCAATCCGACCGGCCAGACCATCAAAATCGACAGTCAATTTTATTCGACGACGGCTGTCCGTCGTCAGGCAATTCGAGACTGATCAGGCGTTTCGAGAAGAGAGGCTCTGGTTCATCAGGGGTTAGAGTTTAAGCGGCCTGCAGGCGGTGCTGCAAGCGACGGTTCGCGATGGTGGCGAGTTTGATGCGTTTGCGTTCTGCGAGGATCGTTTGCGCTCTGCCAAAGTAAACGTCGGCAGGTGTGACGTTTTCGATGCTCTCGCGATAGCGGACGTGGTTGTAATGCTCCACAAAGGCCCCAATCTGTCGTTCAAGATCTCCTGGTAAATAGTAGTTTTCCAGCAAAATGCGGTTCTTCAAGGTCTGGTGCCAGCGCTCGATCTTTCCCTGGGTTTGCGGGTGATACGGTGCTCCCCGCACATGGCACATGCCTTTATCTTCGAGCCAGTCGGCCAGACCTCCCGCAACATAAGACGCGCCATTGTCACTCAGCAGCCTCGGCCGGTGCATAACGGTGGCGGTGTCGAGGCCCGATGCTGCCAGTGCCTGATCCAGTGTGGCCGTGACGTCGGAAGCACACATTGTTGGACCAAGCCGCCAGGCCACGATGTAGCGCGAGAAGTCGTCCAGCACAGTCGACAGGTAGTACCAGCCCCAACCGGTGATCTTGAGGTAGGTGAAGTCGGTCTGCCAGAGCTGGTTGATGGCGGTGGTCTTGTCCTTGAACTCGTTCGCTGCCTTGATCACCACATAGGCCGGACTGGTGATCAGGTCATGGGCTTTCAACAGCCGATAGACCGAAGCCTCGGAGACAAAGTACTTTCTCTCGTCTGTGAACCGCACGGCGAGCTCCCTCGGCGACAGCTCAGGGACTTGCAGCGCCAGGTCGATGATCTGCCCACGGACGTCATCCGGAATGCGATTCCAGACGCGATCCGGCCGTGACCGATGGTCCGCCAGTGCTTCGATCCCGCCCTCACGGTAGCGATCGTACCAGCGATAGAACGTCGCTCGTGGGATCCCGAGCTTGTCCAGCGTGCGCTTGGCAGGCAGATGCGATCGTTCTACCAGCTCGATGATCTCGGCTTTCTCGGATGCGGGATACCTCATGCCTCGTCTTCCCCATCGCCGTTCATGCTTTTTTTAAGCAGACGGTTCTCCAGGGTGAGGTCCGCCACGACCTCCTTCAAGGCAGTGGCCTCGCGACGAAGATCCTTCACCTCGCCAGGTGTTGCAGCTCGCGCAGTGTCACCGGCCAATCGGCGCTTGCCGGCTTCCAGGAACTCCTTGGACTACCCGTAATACATCGAGGCGGCGATGCCTTCCCGGCGACACAGCTCCGAGATGTTCTCCTCGCCACGCAGCACCTCCAGCACAATGCGGATCTTCTCCTCCGCCGAGTATTGCCGACGCGTCTGGCGCCGGATGTCCTTCAGCACTTGTTCCGCGGGCGCTTTGCCCGGTACGGATTTCTGTTTCATCTTCGCTCCTTGCGGCTACGATGAACCAGAAATCCTCCCTTCGTGAAGTCCCTCATTTAGTCTCAAGGGTGCTGACGGCGAACACCTCGATCAAGCGCAGTCTTGCATCCGGCATCGCGATCAAGGACCGCAACACGAAGCGTCCAAATCCCAACCGAAGGAACCTGCGCGATTTTATCACCTATGGGCTGAAGTTCGTTTTCCCGGCCAAGCCAGGGGCGATGCAGCGCGGTGTGCCGACGGCCTTCGCCGCCCCTGTCCTGAAAGAATCCCTCCACAGCGCGGGCAGCCTGATCCACGTCTGGCCGTATGCGCGCGGCCGCGAGATGGGGCCATCATCATACCCCTTCCCCCAATCGTTCGCCGCCCGCGAGCACCCGCGGGATCGCTGGATCCAACCGCCCCGTGCAAACCCTCGTGTCTTAGCGGACGACCCGGCTGACCTTGACTTACAATGCAAATGCATTACATGGGTCGGCATAATGACGCAAGGAGCCGGCAATGGCCAAGACGGCTGAAATCCTCGAAATTCCCGCGACCATCACGGACCGCGGCCAGACGACCGTGCCCGCCGCCATCCGCAAAATGCTTGCCCTCGGCAAGCGCGATCAGGTCGTCTTTCGCGGGCTCGCGGACGGCACCGTCGTGATCGCGAAGAAGCAATCGCGCGCCGACGATAGCGATCCGGTGATCGGCACGTTCCTCGCATTCCTGGCCAGCGACATGGCGCGTGAGCCAGCGCGGATTCGGCCGGTGCCGAAATCGCTGGTCACGCGCGGCAAGGGTCTCGTCAAGGGCGTCAAGGTCGATCTCGACGTGGCTCTGCCGGACGATGATGCGTGAGTGACGATACGTTTGAGGTCAACGGTTGGACGATCTATGCGCATCCGCTGTTTCTCGACCAGCTCGAGGCGATGATTGCCGCAGTCGAGAAGGCGCGCAAGAAAGACCCGGCGGGATACAGGAAGAAGCGCGCTGCAAAGCTCCTCGCGGCCGTCTTGAAGGTGGCGTTCGAAGATATCCCGGGTGACCCGACCCGCGACATCTATCGGCAGGGCGGCACGCTGGGCGACGATTACAAGCACTGGTTCCGCGCGAAATTTCTCCAGCAGTTCCGGTTGTTCTTTCGCTACCAGCAGTCAGCGGACGTAAAAATCATCGTCCTCGCCTGGGTGAACGATGACTTGACGCTGCGCGCCTATGAGAGCGCCAACGACGCCTATGCCGTGTTTCGAAAGATGCTGGATCGAGGAACTCCGCCAAATACCTGGAGAGAACTCTTGGGGTCGGCGTCGAGTGATGAAGCCAAACGACGTTTGTCGCGCTCAACGCGCGGGAAATGAGGTTGAGTACACCGGCATACGGGATAGTATCCCAAGCGCCTTTGAAGAAAGGAGCAGCCGTGATGTCCAAAATGCGCTCGATCGCTTCGCACTGCACCGCCATCCTTGTATCGGCGAGCATGCTGGTTTCCTCGGCCGCTGACGCCTGCACGCGCTTTGTCTATCACGGCGTCAACGATGAAGTGATCACGGCACGCTCGATGGACTGGAAAGTCGATGTCGGCACCAATCTCTGGGTGTTCCCGCGCGGCATGCAGCGGTCCGGAGAGGCAGGGACGAACTCTGTCCTATGGACGTCGAAATATGGCAGCGTCATCGCCTCGGGCTATGACGTCTCGACCACCGATGGCATGAACGAGGCGGGACTCGTCGCCAACGTGCTGTGGCTGGTCGAATCCTCCTACCCGAACTACGACGGCAAGACGCCCGGCCTGTCGCTCGCGGCCTGGGCGCAATATGTGCTGGACAATTTCGCCACCGTAGAGGAGGCGGTCAACGCGCTGGCAAAGCAGCCCTTTACGATCGTGACCGCCAACGTGCCGGGCCAGGACCGGCTCGCCACCCTTCACCTCTCACTTTCGGACGCTACCGGCGACAGCGCGATCGTCGAATATATCGACGGTAAGCAGGTCATCCATCACAACCGCGACTATCAGGTGATGACCAATTCACCGACTTTCGAAAAGCAGCTCGCGCTGAACGAATATTGGAAGCAGATCGGCGGCACCGTCATGCTGCCCGGCACGAACCGTGCTTCCGACCGCTTTGCGCGCGCCGCCTTCTACGTGAACGCGATCCCGAAGACCGAGAGTCCGGTGGAGGCCATCGCCAGCACCTTCAGCGTGATCCGGAATGTCTCCGTTCCCTACGGTATCACCACGCCCGAGGAGCCTAACATCTCCTCGACACGCTGGCGTACGGTCTCTGACCAGAAGCGCAAGCTCTACTTTTTCGAATCGGCTCTGACGCCGAACATCTTCTGGGTCGATCTGACGAAGCTGGACCTTTCGGAGAAGACCGGGAAGGTGCTGAAGCTCGATCTCGGTCCCAATCAGACGCACATCTATTCCGGCATGGCCAACGAGCAGTTCAAGGAAAACAAACCCTTCAAGTTCCTTGGGCTTTGAACACTTCGCAAGAGCCGGTGCGAGTTGCGCTGCACGCGGCCGTATCTGTCCGTCGAAGCCGCCCGCCAGGGAGACGTCGCGACATGCTCACTATCCAGCTTTCTGCCACGCCCAAAGGCAACGGCTACCAGGCGACCGTAATATTCCCGAACGGGGTTTCGATCAGTTCGGAGGAAACTTACCCGACGATCGCCGAGGCCATTACTGCCTCGGCGATGAAGCTGCTCGCCATGCCCGAGCGTCTGGCAACATTGGACCAACCATGCGCGTAATCAGCGCCTGTTGGCGAGTTCGACCAGCACGTCGCCGTGGCACGCGAGCGGCGCACACCAGCAAATGAGATCGCGGCCGCGCAGTTCATCGAGTGCATTCATCAGCGCGGGTTGGGCGACGATCCAGGCGCGATATTTCGCGATGACCTCGGTGCGCGAGCCGTCGCGTCCGATGACGAATGGATTGCCCCATTTACTGGGGCGGCCGATGTAAAGCTGCGTCGCGTTCGAGCGCTTGCCAACGTTTCGCGCGTTCAAGACCTTGCACATGATCGTTCTCCTTTCCGTTCACGGAGGAAGGCCCCGCCGCGCGGCGGGGCCTTCTTGCGCGCGACGTCTCAGTCGCGGTTCGGGCGAGACCAGATGAGCGAGTGGCCTTCCTCGCCTTCGACCTCGACCAGCGTGGCGTAGATCGGAGCCGCGAAGCTCGGGTCGTCCAGCTTGACCGAGAGATAGTCGCGGTTCTGCTCCTGCGACTTCTTCTTCCACGCAGCGCCGAACTCGATGGTGCCTGCGAAAATCCGGTAGTCCGGGGCCTTGTCCGAAGCCCGCTCGGCCGGGACGATCTTGGCCTTCACGGTGCCGAGAGCGAGGGTCTTGACGGTGCCCACGAAGCCGTTGCCGTTCGCGGTGAAGTTGCCGATGGTAGCCATGTTCGTATCCTCTTTCGTTTCTCGGGCCGCGACCATCGCGACCTCGATGGCTGTCGTTGACCGGAGGCGATCGGACCGCACCCGCAGGGCCGCCACGCAGTAGAGGGCGGCCAGGGCGAAGCTTTCTTGTCTCGCGAGGAATGGGCGCGCAGCGCCCAGGGGAAGAAAGCTGAACACGGCCGTTGCGGTCTTAAGATCGAGACAAGCGAAGCGATGACGGCCTTCGGTTAGACATGCCAAATCGAGGACGCATTGGACGCGTCAGACCGAACGATGGGATACGACAGAGCGACAGGCACGCCACACCGCATGACAACGGTCGCAGGCACGATCAAACAGACCCTTGCATATGCCCCCTGAAGGTTCGCCCCAGCCCTAGCGACCACGACAGGAGCCACGACGTCGATCGCCATGCACCAACCGTCGGCCGCCGCAGGAAGACCGTCGAGACAGGGACAGACCGACATCCCGGACACCCAGGCGACCCGTTCCGGCCCATCTCGCCGGCATGGTTCGGTCAGGAAGTAGCAACGACCGCCATCCCCGGTCGCCAGCCTTCGCATAAACATGCACGCAAGAAAGGCCCCGCCGCGCGGCGGGGCCTTCGAGTTTCTAAGAAAGGTAAAGGATCGGGCGAAGCGTCCAACGCAGAGACGGTAAGCTTGTCATGCCGCCGCGCCAATTTCGGCCGGCTTGGGTTGACGCTCGTGCAGATAGGTCACGGCGCGCTGCGCACGCGCGGCCGCGGAAAAGATGAAACGCTTATCGTTGGACAACACGTCCAATAATCAGCAGCAGATCATAATGTGAAGGAAGATTCTTAGCGCGGCCGGCTTGTGGAGATCGGCTAAAAAGGCTTGCGATCTGCTGCGCATTATTTCCGGCATGAGACCCTCGGCTGTTGATCAAACACAGTTGAGGAAGCCTTCATGCCACATGGATACGGTACCCTTGTCGCGGAGCTTAACGATGCGCTCACGCGACAGCGATATAATCGAGTTGCAGTTCACAACTATTGCCGCAACGCCGGCTACTTCCTTGCGTACCTGGCGGCGCGTAAAGTTGCTCTTGAAGCGGTCACGCCGGCCGACGTAACGAATTATCTGCGCTTTGCGGTTCGACAATTTCGCAAACGTCATGGCCGCGCTCCAGCTCGTTATTGGATAGGCATTCCCAGATCAGGAATCCACGCGCTGCTGAAGCTCGCGTTGAAGCGCTGGCCGCCTGAACCTGCGGCCATCAATGCTGGCGAGCGTCTCTGTCGAGAGGTGTGCGACCAGTATCAGACGTGGCTGCGGGAGGAACGCGGGCTCGCCACGGCTTCGGTCGACGCCCTGCTGTGGGAAGCCCGAAATTTTTGTGCCTGGCTCATCAAGCATTCGAACGCCAATTTTGCAGGCCTGACCGTCCGCGATCTCGATATCTACATGGACATGCGGGCTCGCGGGCTGACGCGGAAATCCTTGAAAGATGTCGCCGAGCGGCTTCGGTCGCTGCTGAAACATCTTCACAGGACAGGTCGCACCGCGGCCGATCTCTCCCAGCATGTTATTGCTCCGCTGCTCTATGCCTATGAAGGCATCCCATCCGCGTTAAGTTCGGATCAGATCTCGATTGTCCTGAAATCTGTTCGAAAAGACCGGTCGTCGATGGGCTTGCGCGACTATGCCATCCTTCAGCTCCTTGCGACCTACGGGTTACGTTCCGGCGAGATAAGTCGTTTGCGGTTGGAAGACATCGATTGGCGAGCGGATATTCTGCACATCCGCCGCTCCAAAACGGGTGATCATTCTCATCTGCCCTTGTTTGAGGCCGTCGGGGAAGCGCTGATCGAGTACCTCCGGCACGGCCGCCCTGAAACTGACGTGCGGGAAATCTTTGTTCGCACCCGCGCACCCTACGTTCCCATGGTGCGCATTTATAACGAAGTCAGCCGGCGGATCGAGGCGGCAGGCATCACACCAAGCGGCAAACGCGGCCCGCATATCTTCCGGCATGCACGTGCAGTCAGTCTGCTACGGGCGTCGGTCCCGCGAAAGCTGATCGGAGACGTATTGGGTCATCGTTCAACGGAATCGACGATCCCCTACCTGAAACTTGCCACGGAGGACCTGCGCGCAATCGCCCTAGAGATCCCGGGACAGGAGGTGCGCTCATGAACGCTTGGCCCGACACCGATGGCAGAACGATTGCCCGTTATCTTGGTCAGCTCCGGCTACGCTGCTCGACCAGTCCGATCTATTACCGTCAGGCGCTCCGAACCTTCCAGGAAGTGGTTATCCGGGATCAGCGCACACCCGGACAGCTTGGCCGAGAAGTGCTCGAAACGTGGTTGCGCGAATATGCCATGCACTGGCCGATGACGACGCTGCTGCATCGAGCCCGCATCGTCAATCGCTTCCTCGACTTCCTCGTGGGGGAAGCGCTGATCGTCAGCAATCCCATTGCTGATTTGCGTGCCGAGTACCATGCGAAAAGCGACAAGGCGATCGTGCGGTCGCTGCTCGCGCCCGATCCCGATCAGGCACTCGAAGCGCTACGGCAGTTCCCACCGTTCGGCAGTGTTCTCGGCGACCTCATGCGCAACCACATCGCGCTGATGCAGGCGAGAGGTTATCGCTATCAGACGCAGGCTCGCTGGTTCTGGCGGCTCGATCGCTTCTTGCAGGCGCATCCGGAGTTGGCGGGAGAGTCAGTATCGATCATGTTGCAGCACTGGGCGGCCGCGCGATCAACCGCCAACCATGTCGCCGAATGCGAAAAGCTCGCTCGCGCCTTGGCCAAGGCGCAGCATCATCTCGATCCCAACACAAAACCAAGGCGTCCGGATCCCCGTCCCGCACAGCAGGTCGCGCGGCAATGGCGTCGGCCTTATATTTACAGCCAGGAAGAGGTTCGTCGTCTTCTCGATATCGCTCGAGCTTACCCCTCTCCACGTTCACCGTTGCGGCCGATCAGTCTCTACACCATGCTGGTCCTGACCTATTGCGCGGGATTGCGGCTGGGAGAACTCGCACGCTTGAACCTTGCCGACATCGATCTTCAGGTCGGCACGATTACCATCCGAGAGACGAAGTTCTTCAAATCGAGAATCTTGCCATTGGCTGACAGCCCGCTGTCGGCGCTGCGGGAATATTTGGAAACGAGGCGCAAGGCAAAGGTGCCACAAAGCCCTGACTCTGGCCTGTTCTGGCACGATCAGGGCAATGCGCGCTACACGTCGCACGCCATCGCTGGTTGCCTTGTCGACATCCTGCGGCGTGCCGGACTCAAACCGGCGAAAGGCAAGACTGGCCCTCGCATACACGACCTGCGTCACTCGTTTGTGGTGAACCGCATTCTCGAATGGTACCGCGCCGGCATCAATCCGCAGGACAAGCTTCCATTCCTCGCGACATATCTAGGGCATCGCGATATCCACTCGACGCTGGTTTACATCACGGTCACCCAGGAACTCCTTCAGCAAGCAAACGAACGCTTCCGGACGTACGCGTCGCATTGCCTGCACGCGTCAGAAGGGGTGCGGCCATGAAACCGGTCGACCCGTTCCCGAGGCTGCTTCATGCCTTCTTTTACGAGTGGATGGTTCAGCAGCGAAATGCCTCTGCGCACACCGTTCGGTCCTACCGTGACACATGGCGCCTGTTCCTCAGGTTCGTGGCTCAGCGCCGACGCCGGCCGATAGCCCAGCTCACACTGAGCGACCTGACGGCCTCCGAGGTCAAGACCTTCCTGCAATACACCGAGCAGGAACGCGGAGATACGATTGGCACGCGCAACTGTCGCCTGTCCGCATTGCGTAGCTTCTTCAGCTTCGTTGCTGACCGCGAACCGACGGCTATCGAGCAATGCACTCAGATTCTGCACGTGCCCATGAAGAAAGCGCCGATCCATGCGCCGTGCTATCTGGAGCCCGAGGAGGTGAAGGCCATTCTGGCGCAGCCCGATCGCTCGACGATCGAGGGGCAACGCGACCACGCGCTCTTCTCCTTCCTCTACAATACCGGCGCGCGCATCCAGGAGGCGCTCGATGTTTGCCCGCGGGCGATCCGATTCGACTCGCCAACCTGCGTGCGTCTTTACGGCAAGGGACGAAAGGAACGGCTGAGCCCTCTTTGGCCAGAAACCGTGTCGTTGCTAAGATCGCAGCTCATGCGACAGCCGAGGGCCGACGACGAGCCCATCTTCGTTAATCGATATGGTGTCCCGCTCGGCGCATCGGGTGTCCGCTTCAAACTTGCGCAATACGTCGAAACGGCAGCGAAGATCACGCCCAGCCTGACTTCGAAGCATGTAACACCTCATAGCTTCCGTCATGCGACGGCGGTGCATCTGGTGGCGGCAGGTGTTGACGTCACTGTGATCCGAAGCTGGCTCGGCCATGTCAGCCTCGACACCACAAACCACTACGCTCAGGCAAATCTGGAAACAAAGCGCCTGGCACTGGAACGCCTCGAAAGCCCCTCACGGTCGACAAAGCGACCATCGTGGAAACAGGACCAGAGCGTTCTCGCCTGGCTCGATACCCTTTAGCGGCAAGGAAATAATGTGGAGGAGATCGCACACCATCCCCGCATAACACCGGAAAGGTGGTGCTCCTTCACATTATGATCTGCTGCTGATTACTGGAGTAATGGCGAGCTCGCCATTACTCCAACCACGAGGCGAGATAGCTCGCGTGATCGGCGCGCGGCTCGAGTTCGGGCACGATGCCGAGGTCCGCGCAGAGAAAGCACGCGCCAAGCTCGGCAACCAATTCTTCGCGCGCGCGTTCGCTGCGATCCTTGGCGTAGCGGCTGAGATCGCGGTTGACGCGATGCGCTGGCGCGGTCCAATGTACACATTCATGTGCCAACGTCGCCGTATAGCTTTCGGCATCCCGGAAACTCTCGAACGGCGGCATCTGAATGAGATCGAGCGACGGCGCGAAGAACGCCTTGTCGCCACCGTGGCGGATGTTCGCGCCGGTGTTGGCGAAGAACGCATCGACATGCGCGAGGCGTTGCGACGGCGCGACGGTTAGAGCCGGGCGTCCATAATAGTGATCGGGTAGATTGTCGATCTGGTCGACGCAGAACACCGTATAGGCGCGCAGGAACGGAATGGCGCGGTCGACTTCGTCGCCATGTTCATCGGTCTCGGTCTTGGTGATCTTGTTCGCATAGACCACCATCGTTCCGCTCTCGCCTTTGCGGACGTGACCGCCGAGTTCGAGCGACTGCTTGAATGTTATCCAGATCGGCGACGAGAAGCCGCGTGCCACGGCTTCCGACCACAGCAGGACGACGTTGATGCCTTGATAAGGCATGCCGTTGTGGCGCAGCGGCCGCAAGATGCACCCTGTCGCATTGGCCGTGTTCCATGGCTTGATCCAGGGACGGACATCGCGTTCGAGATCGGCAACGATCCGATCGGTGATGCGCGCGTAGATGTCGGCGCGCGGGTTTTCTCCCTTCCGGCTCATTTTCATTACCTCCGTTTCGGAGGCCGCGCCTGTCGTGGCCCCTCGCGGGGGCCGAAGCGGCGGCGCCAGGCGTTCGCGCACCCGACAGGGCCGCAGCGCAGCGGAGGACGGCGAAGCCGTTGCGCGTGCGCCGCATCCGCCGCAAGACCCGGGACCGAGAGGGGCCGCACTGGCGCGATGCGTGGCTTCGCTTTTGCTCGATTCCACTAGTGACAAAAAAAGGGCCGGTCTCATGACCGGCCCGCGCCGTTGCGACGTATGAGAGGCGGGGCCGAAGCCCTGCCCTGGCGGCTATTCGAAAGCCGCCATTTGGGCCACGGCGGCCTTCTTGGTGACCGTTTCGCCTGCCTGTTCGACCTGCCGCTCGAAGGGCTTCCAGGCGTCGCCGATGACCTGCTCGTAGGCGGCGACGGCGCCCTCGGCCGCCATGCGGAGGGCATGCGCCTGCAGGCCCATGTCGGCCGCGAACTCGCGCTTGCGCTGCGACTGGCTGTCGAAGCCGACGGGTCCGTCGAGATCCTCGTCGCGCGTGTCGTTCGCCAGCTTGGCGGTGGCTTCGCGCGCTTCGGTTACGGCCCGGGAGTAGAACTGGCCGGCGCCGTGGGCAGAGCCGACATAGGAGCCGACGATGCGCTGCAGATGGATTTCCATCGCGCGGTCGCTGAGCCCGTCCTTGAGGGCGTCAGCGGTCTCGACGATAAGCCGTTCGTGCAGGTCGCGGATGCCGTCACTGTCGAGAAGCGCGAGGCCGAAGCTCTCGGAGATGCGGAGCGCCTGGGGAGAGTCGGGGCAGGCCAGGCGGACCATTTCGAGGGTCGTGGCGCGGCGAAGCGGGATGACGCGGGCGGAGGCGCGAGGAGAACGTGCGGTCTTGGTCATGATGAGATCCTTTCTCGGTTTCGCCTTGGGAAGTGATCGGGCCCTTTGGCCGTCACCCCCTCGGGTGCGGTCGACCAGAACCGGCGATAGCGGGCCGCTTCAGGGGGCGGTGCCTGCCAGGGCGAGCGTGGGCGGGTTGCGGACGAGCGGGCCTTTTGGCCTGCGAAGGACGCGGCCCCCATGACGAGACGGCAGTCGCCGCTCGCTTGCGACTTGCCCTTGAAGCGGACCGCGGCCGGTTCAGACCGCAGCACAAATCGAGGGGGTGACGGACAAGGGCTGGGCTGCGGCGAAAACCGTGAGAGGTCGTGTCAGACCGGCAGGCTCTCCTCGTCACCGACAAGCGTTTGCACGTGCCGATCACACGCTGAAAAGCCTGCCGCTTCGGCTGCTGGCCTCCATGCGCCGCGAGCACGCTGGCGCGGCCGAACCTCGGCAATCGCGTCCTCCTGCTGATCGAGCTTGCGCGTGAGGGCGTCGATCTCGCCACGGCGGGCCAGCGTGAGCTCCGCGAGATGCTCCTGAAACAACCGCTCGTCCGCTTTTGTCCAGCTCGATGCGCTACCGGCGTGGCACCGGCACTTCGCCCGATCGGTGATCGTTAGACGTTCGGCGCGTGCTGCGATCTGACGCGCGATGATGGCGAGATGGCGCTGCGTTTCGGCTTGTGTGGCCTCCATGCGTGAGAGCAGCGCGCGTCGTTCCGAGCGTCCGATCATCGCACCGTCCCCGTAGGCCATAACGGGAAGGCAGACTCGTCCGGCATGTAGTCATCCGGAAGCGAGACCCCGGCAATGGATGATGCGATGTCGTCGCCGGCAATCGCCCAGTCGATCAGCGCCGAATTGCTGCCGGCATGCTTGCGCATATCCGGCGTCAGGATGCCGTTGAGCGCGTCGGCGATGGCGCTTTCGGGATGATGATGCGCGTGCACGAGGAGATTCACGGCGATAAGATAGGCCTTCATGATCGAGACTCCTTTCTGTCGGCGTCGAGCGGGTAAGGTTGCGGCGCGTGGATGGAGAGACGCACAGCGCGCTTCCAGGCTTCGGAACCGGTAAAATGCCGTCTGAGCCGGGGATGCCAGACGACGAGGATCGGGGTTTCGCCGTCCTCGTCAGAGGCCGTACGCCAGCCGAAGGCTTTGGCGATGAGGCGCCAGGGCATGGGTCACCTCCATCCGACGAAGTTTGAGGGACCGCCGTAGAGCTGGTGGCGCGCCGCATTGATCACGAAACCGAAGCCGCCAACGTGATACTCGTCGGACGGCACGAGATAGCGCCGCTGTTCGGCAGCGAGGCGATCGCCGCCAAGCGTGGCGACGCATTCCGTCATGCTAGGATGGTGATCGGAGCGGATCGCCGAGATCACGACCCAGTCGGAGGCGTGATCGCGCTCGAACGCCTGGCGATCTTTCTCGTGCGATTCGCCCGGCAAAAGCGGGCGGCCATGAATCGCCTCCCAGGCGGCAGGATACCAGTCGCGGACGGTTTGTTCGGCGCAACGCCGCTCGTACTCCGTGAACAATTCGGGAATCGCTTGCGCGACAGCCGCCCACGCGCAGTCCTCCTCTTACCAGCCGCCACGGGCGCGAAGAGCAGGGTGCACCCTGGCATTATGCGCGGCATCGAGATGAAAGCCGCCGTGACCCGCAGTTGAGTGCGAGACGACGCCATCGGCATAGACGGTCGCGCATTGCGAGGCGCCCCAAGGTGTATGCGCGCCGGAGCGGATTTCTCGGCGCCCGAGGGCGGCGCGCTGGCGCTGGTGCTCGGCATTCTCATGGACGCAGGCGCGGAACGCGGCTTCGTCCGCGAGCTCGCCGCCATGACCGTAAAAATCACCGCTACACCACTCTTCCATCGGCCGCGACAAGAGCCAGGCCGAGGCGAGATAATATCGGCCGTCTGCAGCCGGCATCATCGCGAAGGCGTTGTCGCGGACCTTGGCGACGAGAAGGCCCTCATGGGTTCGGGTGAACAAAACCTCCGCCGGGACGGGCGTGGGATTATTGGCTTGGTCGCGGGAATGAGGCGCGGTCATGCCGCCCTCCCATTGCGATCGGCTGCGACGACAGCGTCGTCATCAACCTCGTCGGGAACCGCGTCCGGATACCCATGGCTCTTGAGCCAAGTTTCGGCGTCGGCGCGATTGCATGCGAGATGCACGAGTTCGCCTTTCTCTCCGGGCCGGTCGAGAACGCGTACCGATCCGGGCGCGGGATGCTTGACCACTGTGAAGGTCAGCGCGGAGTTCACCGAAAAGGTCTTGAAGACCTTGAGCACCACGACGCCGGCGCTGCCGTAATCGTTCAAATGCAGACTGAAGCTCGCCGGCGAAGTGTGGTTGCCGACAGTGTGGGCCGAGGCTTTGCGAACCAGCCGACCACGACCGTTGTGGTTCTCCCAGGCGGCTAGCTTCTTCTTGAAGCGTGCTGGCGGGCGCGCGGCGCCGTCAGAGAATTGAATGATCGCACCGAGCGGTGCATCGTCGAAGATCGATTGAGCGGACATGAAGTCCTCCTGTTCATGAGAGTGGAAACAAGACCGCCGCCGGCTGGCGCCGGCGGCGGGATCGGTTGGGATGGACGCAGAGGGGGCTATTCGGCGGCCTCGGCGTAGCCGCCGTGCTCATCGTCGCCGGGCTCGCTGTCATCGACCGCCGTGTCATCGTCATCATCGACGGGCGCATTGTCCTCCGCCCATTCCGCGACGACATCGGCCGCCGGCGCGAAGAGCGCGGCGGGATGTACAAAACGGCCGTCGGCGTAATGCGCGACAAGCGCCGCACGCGTGTCTTTCACCCGTGGACGCGGCAGAACCGACGTTCCCTGCAGCGAAGCCTCAAGGGCGGTGCGTGACAAGCATGAGAGAAATTCCTCCGTCGCCAGATTGGGGAGGAACTCGTCGGCGCCGATCGCCGCGCCCGCAACGCGCGCAACGATCCCGCTGTTGGAGCGGTTCTCGCGGCATGACAGCACGTCGATCAGCATCTCGCGCGCGACTTGGTGCAGGGTCTCACGGTCGAATGTGAGCTTGCCGTCCCCGCCGATCAGCCTTCTGGCCTGCTGCGCACGAGCGCCGTATTCGGACGTGCGCCCGGATGCGACGGAGACATTCCCACCGGCGAGGGCGAGCACGAGCAGCGCGGTGAGCGTGTCGTCCTCGATCGGCGCACGGCCGAGCGCCTCGTGCAGCGCGTCGGTGCGCAGATCGCCAATCATGTCCATGCCGCGTTGGGTGACATCCGGCCGCGGCGCTGGCGCGACGCTCTCGGCGCCTTCAGAGCGCAAGCCCTTGCCCTTGGCCGGGTCCTTCTTGGCGTGCGGCATCCGGTAGGCGACCGACTGGACCGAACCGTTGCGTGGGTCGAGATACCAGCCCGAGTAGTCATTCTTGTTCGGCTTGCCGTAGACGCGCTCGGCCTTGGGCGGCAGTTTGGGTTCGCCCCAGGTCGTGACCTCGATGACGAAGCCGCGCTTCGGCAGATTGGCCGTCATCCATTCCTGCTGCGCGCCGAGAAACGCATCGACATCGTTGGTGTAGCGGCTGTCCTCGTCGGCCGGCGCAAACAAGTCCTCCTGCCAGACGATGCCGTAGGCCTGCGCGAGTTCGTCGCCGAAGCTGGCGTGACGCGCAAACATCCGCGTCTTGGTCAGCGCACGCGCCACCTCGCTCCACGTCACCTGTGGATCGGTCTTGCGCGGCTTGTACTTCTTCCAGACCTGCGCCTGCTCGTCCTGCGTCGCTGCGGCGATCGTGCGCAGATACTGCTCGCTGGGCATGTCGCCCTTGGCGATATGATCGAGCATGGCCGGAAGGATATTGGCCAGCAGCCGAAGCTTGCGGATCTGACGCACGGACTGGCCGAGCGCGATGCCAATCGATTCCTCGGTCCAGCCGAGGGCAACCAAACGCTCGATGCGACGCCACAGGTCGACGGGATTCAGCGGTTCGCGCGCGACGTTTTCGATCAGGCTGCGCAGCGCGTCCTTCTCCTCGTCGGGATCGGCGACAAGCACTTCAATCTCGTCGAGCTTCGCGGCAATCGCCTGCGCAACGCGGCGATGACCGATCTCAATGGTAAAGCCATTGCCGCGACCGCGCTGCGCGGTGACGATCGGCGGCTGGATGATGCCCACGGCCTTCACGGTTGCGAGCAGCAACGCGTCGCTTTGCGGCGTGGACTTGGTGCGGCGCGTCGGATCGGGATTCTCCGTGAGGGCACGCGGGTCGACCTTGATCAGTTTCATGGGATGATCTCCATTTCAGGGGTTGTGGACTGCGGAATTCCGGCGGTCCTTCTCCGTCTTCTTTTCGAAGACCCCTGCGCGTCCGCAGAGCGCGAGTGGCCGGCGCAACTGCCGGCGATCATCCCTGCCCGGCGACCAAGCGGGGCTCACAGCCCTGCGCCGGGCGCCGCGGCCGGGATCGCAGAGGCGGCGGTTGAGGCTGCGTCGGCGGCCCGAGCGCTCTGCGAGGCATCTCCTTTTTTCGGTTCGCTTCTTTTTGTCCGGCGCGCTGCGCCAGGTCGTGCCGCCCGTGCGAGAAGCGGAAGCGATCTCGGAACTGCGCGGGCTGGCTTAAGCGGCGATCGCTTTTGCCCCGTCCGCGCCCTCCACGTCTGCGGCGAGCTCCTTCTCCACCTCGGCAAGTTGCCGCCGCTTGTCGGCAAGCTCGGCGGCGAAGCTGAACTCGCCGCCTTCCCGCGACTGGTAGGCGGCCAGACGCCGGCGCGCGTCAGTGAGACGCTGGCGAAACCGTTCCTGCTCTCCCTCGAAATCAGCAACCCTATGCTCGAGGCGCGAGATCGCACCGAGCGGGGTCACCGTCACCGGAAGGTCAATCTCATCATTGGTGCCGGTGCGCATCAGCGCGGTCGCGTAGCGATAGCCATCGCGGCCGACGCGCACCCCGGAGTATTCGAGATCGAAGCCGCCGATCGATGCGATGACGGTCTCGCCCACCTGCTGAAGCTGGACCAGGGTGACGATTTCCTTCAAGAGCGCGCGGCCGGCTTCCTTGCGTTCACGGTAGCGCTGACCCGTCACGCTCATCGCGAAGGCGTCGCCCGTGGTCGGAACGAGACGCGCGATATCCTGGCCGATCGCCGCGATGCGCCCGGTCGAGAACTCGATGTCGCGCTCGGCGTCGCGAATCTGACGCCGGATCGCGTGCTGGTCGTCGATATGCGCGGCGCGGAGACGTTCAAGCCGCGCGATATCCGCTTCCAGTCCCGCCTTGCGCATGAGCCGCTGGTCGCCCGACGCGATCGCCTTCGCCATGGCGAACTGATTGGCCTGGCTCTCGCCCATATCTTCAAGCCGACGGATCGAGGTGTCGCCTGACAATGCCGCCGCGATAAAGCGGGCCTTGCGCTCGTTGTTCTGCCACATCTGCGCATCGAGGCTGCCTTCGGTCGCGTAGGCGTAGATATCGACTTCATCATGCTGGTTGCCGTGCCGCACGATGCGGCCCTCGCGTTGCTCGATCTGCGATGGGAGCCAAGGCACGTCGAGGTGGTGCAGGGCTCGCAGCCGGAGCTGCGCGTTGACGCCGGTCCCCATCGTATCGGACGAGCCGAGCAGGAAACGCACCTTGCCGGCGCGGACATCGCCAAACAGGCGCTGTTTCGATTCAGTCTTCTTGTATTCCTGGATGAACGCGATTTGGCTGGGCGGAACGCCCATGCGGATCAGTTCGTCACGGATCCAACGATAGGCGGAGAAGCCTCTCGTCTTCTCGACGTTGATGGTGCCGAGATCGGAGAAGATCATCTGTGCGGCGCCGGGAAGCTCGAACGGCTTGCCGTCCGGGCGCACATAGGTGTTTTCTGCCGTTACTTGCCAGATGCGGAAGGCGTTGCGGACGAGCTGGTTCAGCTTGTTATCGGCTTCGTTATCGTTGTCGGGGTCGACAAGCCGTAGATCGATCGCGGCGTGACGACCGTCGGTGATGACCGAGAGCAAAATATCGTCGCCCGGTTCGGCCGGTCGGTCACGCTCCTCGATGGCCTTGATGCGTGCATCCAGCACCGTCTGGTAGCGCTTGAACGCGGCCGTCGGCTTTGCGGTGAGGATTTGCCGTTTGCCGGTCGAGATTGCCGGCACCTTCACAAACTGGCGCAGGTCCTCCGGTGTCACAACGTCCGCGAAGGAACGGAACATCGCAATCAGTTCCGGGACGTTGACGAAGGTGGCGAAGCGCGTCACCGGCTTGTATTTGCCGGAAGGCTGAAGCTCGAGTTCGGTCGACACGTCGCCGAAGGTCGAGGCCCAGGCGTCGAACTCTTGCAATCCGCGCTCGAGGAGGGCCGTGTAGCCGAGATAGCGCTGCACCGAAAACATTTCGCCGAGCGTGTTGGTGATCGGCGTGCCGGAGGCGAGGACGAGCGCCCGTCCTGGGTTCTTCGTCTCGACGAAGCGCGACTTCACATAGAGGTCCCAGGCGCGCTGCGAGCCATTGGGATCGACGCCCTTCAACGTCGACATATTGGTCGCGAAGGAGAGCTTCCTGAACTCCTGCGCCTCGTCGACGATGATCTGGTCGACGCCGATCTCGGAGATAGTCAGGAGATCATCCTTGCGCGTGGCAAGCGATTCGAGCCGCTCCTGCAAGCCCTCCTTCAGCCGCTCCAGCCGCTTGCGCGACACGCGATCATCGCTTTGGACTTTGGTCAGGAGCGTCTCATAGAGATCGAGCTCATCCTGAATCATCTGCTGCTCGAAGGCCGACGGCACGCCGATGAAGCGGAACGCAGAATGCGTGATGATGATCGCGTCCCAGGTGGCCGTCGCCGCCCGCGACAGGAAGCGATGACGTTTGTCCTTGGTGAAGTTGGTCTCGTCGGCGACGAGAATGCGGGCATTGGGATAGAGCGCGAGAAATTCTCGTGCCACCTGCGCCAGGCAATGACCGGGAACGACCAGCATGGCCTTGGCGATCAGGCCGAGCCGGCGCTGCTCCATGACGGCCGCGGCCATCGTCATGGTCTTGCCCGCGCCGACGGCGTGGGCGAGATAGGTCGAGCCGACCGAGACGATGCGCCAAATGCCGCGTTTCTGGTGCCCATAAAGAACGAAGGCGCCAGACGCGCCTGGAAGCTTCAGATGCGAGCCGTCGAAGGCTCGTGGCGAGATGTTGTTGAAGCGGTCGTTATACACCCGCGCCAGCCGGTCGGTCCGATCAGGGTCAGACCAGATCCAGCGCTGGAAAGCGTCCTTGATCTTCTGGAGCTTGGTTTTTGCCGCCTCGGTATCGACGACATTGAGCACCCGACGCTCACTATCGCCGTCCTTTATGATGTCGAAGATCTGCGGAACGGCACTGTTTAGCGCATCCGAGAGGAGCTGACCGGCGTGGCGGCGATCGGTGCCCCATTCCGACGTTCCGGCCGCCATCCAACCAAGCTGGCGCGCCTCAACGGTCCAGGAGGCGAGCTCCGGCATGTGATGGATTTTGATCTCGGCATCCATCGTCTCCTTGACGAAGGCAACGATGTCGGCGGCCGGAATCCAGGGCGCGCCGAGCCGCGCGGTAATGTCGGAGGGACGCAGGTCGGCGGGCTGCACGCCCTGGAGCGCGGTGACGTTGCGCTCATAGGCCGGATCGAGCGCAGCCGCAGCCTCCGCCGCTTTCAACCTGTCGCGCACGGGACCGGACAGATAGGCGTCCGCCGTCTGCCAGGAGCCGTCGGCCGGATCGCAGAAGACGGCGCTGCCCAGTTCTGCGAGGACATCGTCACGATCGCGATGCAGAAGCTCAGCGATATGGTCGACATCGACGCGGCCCCGTTCGTTCAGGACGACAGCAAGCGCATCGGCCGCGCTGGTGATCACCGGCGCAGAAGGTGGCGCGATCACCCGTTCCGTGAAGATCGGGCCGGGCTTCGCCGTATTGGTCTCGAGGTCGTAATCCTCGATCGACGCAACCAGCCAGCAATCGGGGTCGTCAAGGAACGGTTGGATGTTCGGCCGGCGATGCGTCTCGCGCACCTCGGCGGTTTCCTCATCCTCGACCATCGAAACGGTCGTGAAATTGACCGGACCGAAGTCACGCACGAAATTCGACCAGGCGATGCGCAGCCGGACCTGCGTGTCTTTCCACGGCCGATCGAATTCCTGTGCCTTCAACACTTCGCGCACGGCGTCACGAATCGGGATCAGCTTTCGGATGATCCGGATGTGTTTCTCCGGAAGGCCATCGGCGCTGCGGCCCTTGCGGACTTTGACCGCCACGGCCTCGCCGTCGAGGACTTGCATCAGGCCGCGGGATTGATCGAAGAAGTAGCTGCCTTCGCGGACATGGCGGTCGGAAGGCAGACCGGCCTCGGCGTGATCGGCGTCATCTTCCAGATCGGCATCGATCACGCCCGGCTCGCCGTCATAGACGGCTTCCGGGAAGAGAGCGATCACGGCTGAGAGGGCGGAACCAATTTCCTCGTTTTCGCGGGCGAGGCATGTGTACGTCTCGCCGAAAGGGCCCGACGCGAGCGCGTGGGCGCCGAGCACGAACTCGGGATGCCGCGCGAACCAGCGGTTGACGCGGAGGGCGCCCTCGTCCTCGGTCGCCGGCCGCACCTCGTCGAGATCGAGCCAGGACAGATCGCCTTCCACGTCGGCGGTCTTGCGCTTGCGGAAGAACAGGAGGTCGACGACGACGTCCGTACCCGCGCTGGCGCGGAAGCTGCCCTCGGGCAGGCGAATCGCGGCGATCAGGTCGGCCGACTTCGCGATGTACTCGCGCGCGCTGCACTCAGCCTTGTCCATCGTGCCCGAACTGGTGACGAAGGCGGCCAGCGCTCCCGGCTTCAACAGGTCGATCGCCCGCACGATGAAGTAATCATGCAGGCGTAGCCCAAGCGACCGATACGCACGATCCGACCGCACGGTCCGGTCGGAGAACGGCGGATTGCCGATCGCAAGATCGAAGCTGGCAGGCAGCTCGCTGCGCGCGAAATCGCCGGCGATGATGCGCGCCCGTGGCTGCAGCAGCCGCACGATCCGCGCCGTCACGGGATCAAGCTCGACGCCTGTGACGTGGGTCGCCTCGTGCAGGCCCTCGGGTATCAGCGCCGGGAACAAACCCGTGCCGATGCCGGGCTCGAGTACGCGGCCGCCGCGCCAGCCGAGCCGCTGCAGACCAGACCAGATCGCGCGAACGATGAACTCCGGGGTGAAATGCGCATACTGCGTGCAGCGCGCGAGCGAGGCATGGTCGAGATCGCCGACCGCATCCTGCAGGTCCTCGCCAATCGCCTCCCAGCCCTTACGAAATTCCGCCTCGCCCGGTCGCCGGAAGACGAAGTTCGCGAGGTCGGATGCGCCGAATCCCGTAAAGCGAATGAGCTGCGCCTGCTCGTCGGCGGTCGCCGGACGCGCGTCGGCGTCGATGGTGGCGGCAAGCCGGATCGCCGCGATGTTGTCGCGGGCACGATCCTTCCAACCTTTCGCCAGGGCGCGGTCGCCGGCGAGACGAAAGTTCGTTCCGCGTTCGCGGTGTGCGGATGGCGTCGCGCCGGCGACCGGCGCGACGGGAGTCGCGGGCAGCATTGCCGACGGGTCGGGATCGTCGTCGTCCGGGCCAGCCGCCGCGCCGTCGGCGAAGGCTGTCACGCCGAGGCCGAGACCGGACGACAGCGCGGTGCTGCCGAAGAGATCGAGGGTGAAGGGATCATCTTGCGCCATGGGAATCTCCTTGTGATGAAGGCGCGCGCCATCGCCCCGCCGCGTATGTGCAGCGGGATGCGAGACGTGCCGGGATGGGAGGGACAGGCTCTGATCGGGTCTCAGAGCCGGAAGGTAAGGACGAGATCCTGGTGCCGTTGATGGCAACCGAGCATCTCGCGGTAGAAGCGCTTGCGCGCTTCTCTCATCGCCGGGTCGCAGCGATACCTTTTGGCGATGCGTGTGTTCGCAGCCCGCACGACGTCACGCCATGACGCGAAGACATGAACGCGAAGACGGTCATAGGCGCCCTGCATGGGACGGCTCCCGTGGTCAGGCCGCGAGCGGCGGAAGGTGGCGGAGTTGCACCGGCAGCTTGGCGGCGATCTCGTCGTCGGAGAGATCGTCGAGCGGTTTCAGCATCGTGCCGGCGCCGCCGCAGTAGACCAGGACTGTGCGTTTTCCCCGCAGAGGGGCAGGCCAGTCGCGGCCGGCATAGCCACGATAATCTTCGTGGGTGCTCGACCAGATATGCTCAAGGCGCTCTTCGCGCGTCATGGCGCGGATCGGCCGGGACTCACGCTCGACGATCGCCTGCTTCATGCGCTCAGGCGAACCGCGGTCGCAAAGATCGCAATAGCCGTGGAAGAAGCGCCTGCGGCCGTCGATCGAGAGCGAGAAGAAGATGCTCGTGACATGGCCAGTCACGAATTCGCGCATCGCGAACATCTCGGCGCGCATCCACAGCGGCGGCAGAATCTCGAGCATGTAATCATGCTCGCGCTCGGCGATCTCGAACCACTCGCCGGCGAACATGTGCGCGCCGTCGCCTTCAGCCATCGCCGGATCGCCGCGATGGCGGTTGAACATGCGATACATCTCTGGGCGCGTGGCGACGCCCTCGAAGATCTTGCGGATGGTGGGTGAGGTGTGCATCGGCGGCTCCTTTCAGCCTGGCCGGACTGATGCGCGAGCGATCCGCCTGATCTCCTCATCACTTCAGTCCTTCGTCACACCTCTCCGGCGGCCGCCTCTCCGGTCCGGCGGGTCAAGGGCCGCGGCACGCGGGCGAAGCGTCACACTTGACGCGCCGGCCGGGCATGCGGCAGCGGGGTTCCATTCCTTTCGTTTTCTTGCTTCCGCTTTCTCTCGGCTTCTGGTCTGCGCTCGGGACTCCAAGCGCGTTGATGGCCACCGCTGCGCAGCATCCTTCGAAACGGTGAGGCGAGCCGCATCACCAATCGTGGCTCGGCAAGTCTTCGACGAGGTCGCCGTCACAATCGAAAAGGATGTAGTGAAAGCCGAGCTTTCGCGCCCACGTCATGACGCCGAAGAGGTCGTCCGGGATCGGGACCGGCCCTGCGCCGCAATTTTCGTCATGGGCATAGACGAACCAGCCATATTCGCCGTAGGGCCCGCCGGCGCATGGCCACTCGCCGGCCGGCGTTCTGTCGAGAGTGCGCGCCGTCTTCTCGGTAAGGTGAGCGGTCGAGACGACGACGAAATTCCGAACTTCAGGGTTGCTCATGGGTCTTTTCCTTGGGTTGATGATGGATCTCAGTCGAGGCCGAGCTTCCGTGGCGAAGTCGCCTGAAGCATCCAGCGGGCGCCTTTGATCCGGCGCAGCACGTCGACGGCCGCGGGAATGCGATTCAGCACCTTTTGAACGTGACGTTCGGCGACGACCCGCGTCGGCACGCGACGGTCGTTGCCGACATCGAGCGCGGGTCCGAAGCGAGCTTCGGCCTCGAAGATGCCGAAGCTGTGATGGCGGAACAGCAGATGTTCGGCAGCTGCGCACCAGTTCTGCGTCGCGAGGAACCAGTCGTGCAGAGCGCGATAGTGGCCGGGTTCGCCGCCGAAGCGCTGCGCGCCGGCCGTCGCGAGCGCCGTTGAGTCAGGCGCCTCTTCCGGAAGCCAGTCCGGCACATCGAGACCGATCAGCCAATCGCGCGCGTGCGGGATGATGCCGCAATCCTCGTCGAGATGTTGACGCCCGATTTGACGAAGCTCGACCATGACGCCGTCGCTGTTCGGTATCGCCGACCCGAAGATGCCGATTGACTCCTCGACACCCTCGAGATGGTGCCGCAATGCGCGATGCGTGAAACGGCACTGGACTGATTTGGTCGCGTCGAACCAAGCGTGGCAAAGATAGTAGTCTTGCCATTGTCCACCGAAGCGACGAGCCGACGAGCGTGCGTGATCGTAGGGGTGCATGATTGCCTCCTTGAAGTCGTGTGGCGACGGCGAAGGGGTCAGCGCGTGGACGCCGAGGGCTTATCGATGAGCGCCGCGAAAGCTCGGTCGATGGTGTCGGCGATGCCGCTCTCCACGCACCAAAGGTCAAAGCTTGCCGGCGTCGGGCGCGGCAACAGCGGCCGGTAGAGCGGATAGGCCTCGCGCGCATGATCCAACGGCAGCGCGTCGCTTCGCCAAGCATAGTCGCCACGCTTGTGCATGCGCCGTCGATAGCGCGCGAGCGTCACCGCGTTCATGGCGTGCGCCTGTGAACGCACATCGCGCAGAAAGTCCCGGAGCGCGTCATGAAGGTCGTCGGCGGGTCGGGTATTTCGGACCGCCCTGAACTGGCCGACCTTCAACATCAGTGCTTCGATGGGGCCTTCGAGCGCAACCTCGACGGTCGCGGCGCGCCGGCCGTCCCGCCGCATTGACAGGATTTGTGTGTCGCCGCGCCGGCAGACATCGTAGTAGCCGCCGACGCAATGCTGCATCTCGTTGCCCTCGATCACAAGATCGCTGGCGGAGGTGAGAGCAACAACATCATAGCGGCCGTCGGATGATCGCCAGGGCGCGCAGAGCGCCGGCCAACCGGGGCGGTCCGCTGCATGCTCGTGACGCAAGGCCGAGAGTGATGCGGCGCGGCGATGCCAGAGCGCGGCCGCCTCCTGAAACGCCTTGGGCTTGCGGTTCCCAACAATGGCGCGATGCAGACCACCAAGGAAGACGCGGTAATGCGCAATTCTCCGAAGCCGTTCGGGGAAGTTTAGTTCGCTCGCGAACTGGATGATGGTATTGTCGCGCAACGCGACGGGAGGCATCCGGTCGGCAACGAGCGGACGAAGCAGGTCATCTTTCAACGCAAGTATGGCGTCCTGTACGCCCGCCTCCTTTTCGCCAAGATAATCCGGCCGAACGAGATGCGTACGATCGGTGTGAAGCCAAAGCGAGTTCCGCCATGCCGCTGGACTATCCGGCTGGCCCGCGCCGGGCCACTCGTGGCGCGGCACTGAATAGGCTTTGAACCGACGCGCCGCGATCACAAGATCGTCCCACTGCTCAATCGAGGCCCGGACATCGCGGGCGCCGCGGAAGGCACGGAGCTCGACTTCCGTCAGCTCGAAATGCCTTGCCAGCGCGGACGCCAGAGGTTCGCCGTCGTCGATAACCTTCGTGATGGCGGGATCCTGCAGCACGGACGCGAGGCTGCCGAACAGGGCGAACGCTTGTGCGCGCCGGACCAGGACGCGATGACGGGACGGATCGCCGGAGAGCTCCGGCGCCAACAGCCACTCGATTCGCTGGTTAACGCATCGCAGCGACAAGGCGGCGGCTGGCGGCGCATCGCGTCGTAGCACGGCCTGAAGATGCTGGGTGCAGAGTTCCTCGACGCGCTTGTGAATGCGCGTCAGCGCGGCGCCGACACACTCGGCCATACGGGTGAATTCGTCTTCACGCGCGCCATCGCCGAGAAGATCGGCCATGAGAAGCCCGTAGCCCCAGTCGTCGAGCCGGCCGGAGATGTCGAGACGCGTCTCGCCCCGTGAGCGGCGCGCCACGTCGCTCACGACGCAGGCGATGTGATCCAGTAACTCCGATGCGTGCGCTTGCTCCAGGGGCGCTGGATAGACACGAAGCTCGGCTTCGAGGCGATTGTCATGCACCTCGGCATCGAGCCGGGCTTGTGCCAAGGCCATCAGCGCGACCAACGCGGCGACACGATTATCGAACCTGTACGAAGCGATGGTCGGGCAGCGATCGACAAGTGTGTCGAATGCGGACGTTTCGAGATCGGACCAGAGGGACGCGTTCATGACAGCGCCTCCGCATTCTCGGCGCTGTCGTCATCGGCATGGAAATCCTCGTCCTCGAATTCTTCCTCGTCGTTTTCGTCGCCGTAATCGCCTTCCTCGCGGAAGGTCATGTCGCATTCGAAGCAGAGGTCCTCATCTTCTTCGAACGGGCGAATGATGACGGTGCCGTAGCCCCCCTCATTGTTCACCCAATCGCCTTCGGGGAGATCGGCAACGAGATCGTCGAGAAGCGCATCAAGCATGCGCGGTCGACCATTGGGATCGATACCGATCGGGATGTCGGGAAGTCCGTCAAGCGTGCGACCCTCGCGATGCTGAATCCGCTCGAGCGTCGCGTCGCCCGAGTCGCCGCCGCCATCCAGCGAGTATTCCAATTCCTGGATACCGATCGCGCGCAGCAGCGCTATCGCAATTTCCTTTCTGTCCATTGTTTTGGCCCTTCCTGAAGATGTCGAAGACCTCTCCAGGCGGCCGCCTCTCCGGACGGCGGGTCAGGGGCCGCGGCACGCGGGCGTAGCTTCACCCTTGACGCGCCGGCCGGGTATGCGGCACCAGGCATTCATCTTTCGCGCCTTCTCCCGGGCTTTTCCTTTGTCTGTCCAATCGCCATGTCGCGCGCTTGGTCAACCAAATGCGGGTAAACACCATGACCACGATATCGGACCATCCGGAGCCACGACGTTCCGCGCGCGCCATCCTTCAGATGGCGAGGGCCGTATCCTGTTGCTTCGCTTCGTCGTGCGCCGTGGCAGCAAGCCCGTTGTTTTCTGCGCTACGCCTGGTGTCCGTGTCGAAGCCGATGAGAGCGACTTCACCGCCGCGCGACGGGAGGTGCGCGAGGAGCTGGGACTCGACGTGAGCCTGACAGGCCCTGTGCATTCGGCGATCGATCGGTTCGAGCATGAAGCGTTCTCATCGAGAACACGGACGTCTTCTTTCTTGGGCGCTGCGAACACTCCGCTCCGAAGCTGTGCGGCGCAACCGATGCGGAGCGCAAGGCGATCAGCGGGATGCACTGGTGGACGCTGCGCGAGATTGAACAGAGTGACGAGACAATATTCCCGCCCGACCTCGCTTCGGCGGTCCGCAGACATCGATGATCAACCCGCGGCGGCGAAAGACTCCCGTACGCAGTGAGCGAGAAGCGTCTTGAGGTCCTCGTTCCAGTCGCCAGCCCGCGGTCGCGAGCGTGCGTAGTTAATGCCAAATTCGGCCGTTATCTCGCGGACGCGATCGGCGTAGACATCACCTTGTCGATTATTGTCGGTCGCGGCGACCAGCCGGCTGCCGCGCCGCGCGGCCAAGTCGCGGATCGCGCGCTCGCTCGCCGGCGACCAACCACCGCCGGTGCTGACATAAAGCGTATCCGGCCGCAGAACCTCGATCGCAGCGAGGCTCATGGCGTCGATCGCCGCCTCGGTAACGCAGATCCGCGGCGCCAAGGAAGGGCCGACGCGGAACAGCACCTTGGCGCCGCCAGTGGCGAAACCGCGCCATTGCGGGCCGCGCTCTTCCCAGCCGTGCAGCGTTCCGTCTGCGCCCCGATGTGCGGCCCACATGCTTCCGTATGGACCCTCGCGCAATACATCTTGCTCCACGGCCATTGCGACGATCGACGACGGAATGCCACGATCCTCCGTGAGATAGCGCCACGTCGCCGAACTGCGGGCTGGGGCCGTCCGGCGCGCCCAACGTGTGGCGACGGGCGCGGTCGCCGACGGCTTTGGCGTCCGTGTCCAGATTGGCGCAATTGGGACGAAGCCAACAAGCGTAGCGACGCGATCGCAGGCGTCAGGGAATCCCCTGGCGCCAAGGCGTTCGGCGAGATCGAATACGTCACCTTTCTTGGGCGAGAGCGGGTCGAACCAGCCTCGGCCCTCGTGGATGACGATGATGATCTCGGCAGCGCCACGGCGGTATTTGACCGCGCGGCGCGTGCTTTCCTTTAGATCGATCGTCCATCCTTCACTTTCGAGTAGCGCGCCGCAGGATACTTTCTCCCGCAGTTCCTCAATGTCCTTCTTCTCCATCTGTCCTTACGGGGCGCGCGCCGCCGCGAGCTCCGCCCTTTCTTCGGTTGACATTCCTTCCCCCGTTTCTCTCCGGGACAGCGCCTCCCGGCCGCGAAGCCTGCCGGAGGCAAGGGCGCGCTGACAAGCCGTCCAACAAATGGGACTCTGCGCGCGGCGCAGCTTCCCTTGCGTCCGGCAAGGCGCCAGCGGCAGCGGTCTCCCGGCTCAATGAGCCGGGGACCAGGGATCGTATTCCTGCACGATGGCTTCGTCGTCGCCGTCGTATTCGCTGGACAGCATGACGCCGAATTCCTGGTCGACCTGGAAGAGGACGACGGGCACCATCAGGGTGCGGGCGAGATCGAAGGCGTGATTCTGGGCGAGGCTGAGATTGTGAGACATTGTGAGGCTCCCGTCTTGGGGCGGGGACCATCCCCGCTCGACAGGCGCCGATGTGTTTCGGGGCGGCCGCGGTCACCTCGCAGGCGCAGCCGCAGAGGTCGCACGCTTGCGTAGCGAACCCCTCGCGGGTTGATCGTGGAAGGCCGCGCCGGAACCAAGGAAAGCCCATTCGAGAGCGGGGTGGTCCTTCCCCGGACGCATGGCATGCCGAACCTCGCACGCTCGACGAGCCATCATCTTCGCCGCCGTGATCGCCATGCGCAGGCCGGCCTTCGCTCAGGGCGCAACGATTCGGCTTCGTGATTGAAGGGCAGGGATGACGGCGGATGAAACCGTCCCGGAAGTATATCGCCGAGGTTAGCGAGTTCGTCCGCTAGAAGGCCATCATTCCCGGATGGCAGCACTTATTGTGCGCGTTCGGGCAAGCGCCTCTCGTCCGCACGGTCGAAGAAGCGGGTGAATTCACCTTGGAACGTCATCGCGACCGTCCCGGTCGGACCGTGGCGCTGCTTCGCGATGATGACTTCGGCCTTACCGCTCGCGTCTCTCATCTCGGATTCCCAGATGAGGTGTTCCTCTGTACCGGGCCGCGGCTCTTTGTTCTTGAGATAATATTCTTCGCGATAGACGAACATGACGACGTCGGCGTCCTGTTCGATCGAGCCTGATTCGCGCAGATCGGAGAGTTGCGGGCGCTTTTCGTCGCGATTCTCGACGCCGCGCGAGAGCTGGGACAGCGCAACGACCGGGACGTTGAGTTCTTTCGCCAGCGCTTTCAGACCGGTCGTGATCTCGGTGACTTCCTGCACGCGGTTCTGCGCGGCGCGCTGGGTTTTGCCCTGCATGAGCTGAATATAATCGACGACGATGAGGTGCAGGCCGCGCTGTCGCTTCAGGCGGCGGGCGCGGGCCGCGAGCTGGGCGACCCCGAGTGCGCCGGTCTGATCGATGAACAGCGGCAGGCGCCGCATTTTCTGGCGATGGTCGAGGAGCCTCGTGAAATCGGTCTCGGCGATCTCACCGCGCCGGATGCTGGAGGACGGGACCTCGGCCTGTTCAGAGAGCACGCGGGTGGCAAGCTGCTCCGAGGACATTTCGAGCGAGAAGAACGCGACAATGCCGCCGGCCACGGATCTGAGCGAACCATCGACTTGTTGCGCCGGGTCGCAGGCGCTCGCGACATTGAATGCGATGTTGGTGGCAAGCGACGTCTTCCCCATGCCGGGGCGGCCGGCGATGATGATCAGATCGGTCGGTTGCAAACCGCCCATCTTGCCGTCCAGGTCCTTGAGCCCGGTTGCGAGGCCGGAGAGCTTACCGTCCGACTGATAAGCTTGCGCCGCCCGATCGATGGCGCTGTCGAGCGCGGTCTCGAATGTCTCGAAGCCGCCGCCGTAACGTCCGGTTTCCGCGATGTCGTAGAGCAGTTGCTCGGCCTGCTCGATCTGATCCTGGGGCGCGCTATCGACCGCCGCGTCATAGGCGGCGCTGAGCATATCCTCAGCGATCTTGATCAGCTCGCGCCGGACCGCGAGATCATAGACGGTGCGGCCATAATCGGGTGCGTTGATAACGGTCGTCGCTTCCGCGGCGAGGCGCGCGAGATATTGCGCAACGGACAGCCCGGCGATGTCGAGCGTCGCGGGAAGAAATGTCTTCAGGGTGATCGGGCTGGCAATTCTGTTCGAGCGGATCAGCTCGCCCATGAGCTCGAAGATGTGACCGTGCAGAGGCTCGAAGAAATGATTCGGCTTCAGAAAATCGGCAACGCGGTAGAAGGCGTCATTGTTGATGAAAATCGCGCCGAGCAGCGCCTGCTCGGCCTCGATATTCTGGGGCAGCTCCCGACAGGTCGGAGCCTGCAACGCCGTCAGTTTGAATACTGTTTCTGCCACGTTTGTCCGCACCGACACTCATGTTGACGTGCAAGATCTACGAACAACCAATGATCATGCTGGAGCGGGAGACGAATCGGCCTCCCATGACGAAGCTTAACGTCAAATCCGGCGTATCCAATGCTTAAGCGGATCAGTAGGTCATTCCCGGATGCAGAATAGCGGCCTCACGGTCGTTGCCTGATCTGCCGAATCGTGCCCGCTGCCGGCCTATGCCCTTGTCTTGCGTCAGGGATGGCCGCCCGTGAGGGGGGGAAGACCCGTTCGCGGGGCTTCAGCGCAGCCGCCAGCCCGACCCCGCTGGGGTGACGCCAGCTCACGGGATCGACACGCGTCCGGAGAAAAAGCGGGCTGCGACCACCCGCTGGAGGCAGCCTTTACCGGTTGACGGCTCGAATCATCACAACACGGGCGAGACCCCGGCCCGCGCAACAGCCGATGCGGCCTGCCATCGGAATGAACACTCTTTTGTTGCCAGTCTGAAGGCTCGTGCCGACGGACGGTTGAGAAAGGAAGCTGGAACCTCGACCGGCGACCGGTTATGAACGGGGTGGGGCAGTACGCGCTGCCCTGGGGCGTAGTAACCCCTGACTGGCGGTTGGTGCCGGCCGTGACGGCACCGCACTCCTTGATCCTATGGTCGGGGAGCCTGTGGCGTATACAACAGGCTTTCCGAGCTAAAGGCCATGGGGCCGTCTAGTCACGGTTACTAACTCCCCGATCACCAAGAGTCAGAGAGATGTTCGTTTGCGGGGGCGTACCGCAGACACAACTCCTTCGGGGAGAGGATCAAGTGCCCGGATCGAAGGGGCGACCCAAGCTTGAAGCGAAAGCAGTCGCGGCGCAACGCGCCTATATCGACGCCCTCGTTGTGTGGGAGCGGCTGCTTCACCAGGCGAGCTGCTCAACCTGCCGACCATCGGACGTGTCTGTCGCCGAACAGGAACGCCGGTGTGCGATCGCCGAAACCAGGAAAGAGCGGCTTCGCATCGCCTTTCGCGATCTGTGCTATGAGCTCGGCTATGTGCCGCGAGGCCACGGAATAGCGCTGCCGGATGAGGACCAGACCTGCTGTCACTGCAGCGCGCGCGGCAATACGATTCATTGATTGCACGAATCGATGTGGGCACTTCGATTCAGACTATCGATTGGACGCGCGCGGCCGCGGAGGGGGCGATTCGGCATGCCCGATCATGCCCCGCCTGACGCCGCGCGCTGCCAAATCGTTCTTGAGCGCATCGATCCGTCGCGCAACATGGCGCGCTATTATCTCCTGTCGATCGAAACGACATTGTTCGGTGATGTTGCGCTGATACGGACTTGGGGCCGCATCGGCTCTGCCGGACGCCACTTCCGTGAGTTCTTTCGCGAGTATGGACTGGCCCGGGTCGCTTTGGAGACCTGGCGCGCGCGGAAGCAAAGACGCGGATACGTGATTCGCTGACGAACCGACCATACGCGTTGCTTCGGCAACTTAATGCGATCAACACGCAATGGTTGTTTGTGACCATTTCGTGAAAGCCGACGGCATGTCCAACTCGACTTGTCCAACAAGCCGAGGAGTTTGCCATGCTCATGGTCGTTTCTGGCTCGGACATCGGTCGGCATACTGCGCTGATGGAACGAGTCTTCCGGTTTCGCCACACGATCTTCGTCGAAGAGAAGGGCTGGGACGATCTTCGCCAGCCGGACGGTCTCGAGCGCGATCGCTTCGATGATGCGCACGCCATCCACCAGATCTGCCTGCGCGACGAACAGATCGTCGGCTACCAGCGACTGCTGCCGACGACACGTCCCCATCTTCTGACCGACGTCTTGCCCGACTTATGCCACCGCAAGCCGCCGCGGGGTCCGCGTGTCTACGAATGGACGCGCTTCTGCGTGTCGCCAAGCCGCCGCGAAATGCGGCCGCGTGGCGACGGCCCGTTCCTGGAGCTGACCCAGGGCGTGGTCGAATGGGGCATGGCCAACCGCGTCGACACGGTGACGGTCGCGATCGACTGGCGGCTGATGGTGATCGCGATGCAGCTTCGATTTTTTGTCAGGCCGCTGGGATTTCCGAAGCGCATCGGGCGTGACGAGGTGGTCGCGCTGCGGATGTCGTTCAATCACGAGACCCTGTTCGCGATCCGCGAGGCGCGCGGATGCAACGAGCCGGTACTGCCCGGTTCATCATGGCCGACGGCCGCTTAGCCGCAAACCGGACGAGAGGAGGCGTCGGGATGATCAGGACAGCCGATACAAGGATTCTGGCCCAGGAGCTTCATGCGCGATACGACCCCGCTCGCGCCATCACCTTGATTGGGCGAACGCTGCAGAAGGCGCTGTTCACTGGCCGCCCCGACGAAGTGGTGTTCTGGGCCTTGGTGTTCGCCCATTACACTGGCGGCGATCTGTGCCCTTCGACCGAGGAGCAGCTCAACGTCTTCGCGCGTTTCTTCATCCGCGACCCGTCCGAGATGAATTAGTCGGACCTTTCGCACGAGCTCCGGACGCTTCTCGGGCCCAACGCGACCGACGCGTCGCCGAGGCGCATGACGATTCTTCGCTGTATGTGGCGAAAGTGCCACATCTGCTCCAATCTGCAGGACTCCAACAAAATCAAAAGGTAGGAGACAAGCTCGCAATGTTGGACGACTGAGCGGGATCTGCACCGTCGCCAACTTAGAAGCGCTCTAATTCATTGTGATTGCAGGAGAAATCGATCCAGCCTATTCGACGTTGCCAGTGAAGCGCTTGGTGGATTTTCGCCGCGGCGCCTGGAATGAAGTCGGCGTAGGCCATGTCGTTTGCGAGTCGCAATGTTGGGTTTCGTCGGGTCGCGTCCTCAAATTCGCGAAAGCTGACCGCATGGGATCGGCCACGATGAAGGAGGGCGAGTTCAGGCGCGGCATCTATCTGTCGCATCGCACGGCGCTCGTCGATTACGCCGCGCCGATCCTGGGATCGCGCGAAGCCGCCGAAGACATCGTGCAAGACGCCTTCCTGAAGTTTGCGCCGGAGCGCGTGAGGGGAGCCGGTCCGGAACAGACGCTCGGCTACCTCTACCGGATCGTCCGCAACCTCGCCTTCGACGTTCTGAAACGCCGCAAGATCGAAACGCGGGAGCAGACACGGGATGTTCCGTTCTGGGCGATGCCCCGTTCAGAGCCGACACCCGAGCAGCAAATGCTGCTCGGCGACGAGGTTCGCTGCGTCTTCCGGGTGATGGCCGACTTGCCGATCGAGGCCCGGATTGCCGTCGAAATGCACCGCTTTGGCGGTTACACCCTGGAAGAGGTGGCGGAACATCTTGGCATTTCGCTGGCCACCGCGCATCGTCACGTGCGCCTGGCGATGGTCAAGATCGCCACCGCGCTCGACTCCTCTTCCGGGTGACACGCCACCGTGGCGTGAAAAAAATTCCCCAGCTAATCGTCTTTTGGAAGAGAGCGGACGATTCGGGCTGCTTGGGCCTGAATTGGCCGCCGGGCGATAGCTGTAGGATCAGGGTTTTTGACCGCAGACGACGATAAACAGGACTCGGTGCTTGAAGAGGCGATGGACTGGCTGCTGCGTTTGAATGCGGCCGGCAACGACACCGACTTGACGCGAGAGTTTCAGGCCTGGCTGGAGCGGTCTGGCGAACACCGCAAAGCCTGGGACACAGCGCGCCGGACCTGGCGGGCGATGGGCGAGGCGGCGCCCGTCTATGAGCATGTGTGGCGGGAGGATTATCGATCGCCGCGCCAGTCCGTCGCGATGGTGCGCGAGGTCCGAACCCGACCGCGGCCGCGGCGATGGGCTCGCGGCCTCGCTGCGGGCATTGCGGCTGCCGCCTCCCTGCTTCTCGCGCTGAATTACCCGTCCCTCACGCTGCGCCTGCGGGCCGACTATATGACCGCGACGGCGGAATCCAGGACGGTGAAGCTCGCGGACGGAACGACCGTCGAGCTCGCCGCCGGCAGCGCGATCAAGGTCGACGTCACCGGCGGACAGCGGCGCGTCACGCTGCTGGCCGGAGAAGCGTTTTTTGATGTTACCCACGATTCGGCGCGCCCATTCGTCGTTGCGGCGTGCGCAGTTCGT
>LNAP01002377.1_pt1 | contig 54558 bp, 54 predicted proteins | sample 602601 | NCBI WGS metagenome assembly LNAP01 (sample SAMN02440304, study PRJNA202911) | soil metagenome | biome: Subtropical and temperate rainforests or woodlands; isolation source: soil samples (1 kg each in a 20% v/v slurry with milli Q water) were... ...
GAGCCGGGTCTCCACGGGCTGCCACTGCTGGCCGTCATCACGGCTGGCCAACAGATTGCCGCGCAGTCCGTAAGCCAGCAGTAGATGATCGAAGGCACGAACGCCAAAGTAGGTACCGGTATAGGGCGTATCGATTTTCACGAAACGCTGTTGCTGACCGTCCAGGCGCAACAACAGGCCCTGTTCACCCGCGATATAAAAAGCGCCAGCGTGCTGCGCCAGGCCATACAGGTGCATGCGTCGATCGTTGTCGCTGCGCTCGATCCATGGTTCCCAGCTCTGGCCGTTATCAGCGCTGTGCAACAACATGCCGAAGGCCCCCACGACAAACCCGCTGCCGTGTTCATTGAACATCACATCCAGAAACGGTGCGGCCAACACGTCCGGCGTCGCCGAAGTGCTGGCGGCCATGGCAACCTCCCTGAGCACCAGGGCTGCGGCTTCATCGCCTTTTTCGGCCCGCGGGCCGTAGTAGGCGTTGAGCAACGTCAACAGGCGGCGCCCGTCAAGTTGCACCTGCCAGCTGTCGCCGCCATCGGTGGTGCGCATGACCAAGGCATCGTGACCGACGACCCAGCCATTGCGCTCATCGCGAAAGCGTACTTGCACCAGATCGCTGGAAACCGGGCTGTCGACCTGCCGCCAGGTCCGGCCGTCATCGGTGGAACGCTGGATCAGCCCGTGCAGACCGACGCCGATCATCGCGTTGCCAGCCCTGGCGACCGACAGCAAGGGTGCGGGCAGACGTTCATCCACCCGCTGCGCCGGCACGTCCAGCGAGTCGGCGGAGGACGCGACCGCGCTATAGGCAGGCGTCGTCACCCACGGACTCGCACCGACGATCAGCGCGACAGCCAGCAGCAGGCGCGTCGTGGAGCGGAAAAAAGAAGCAGGGCAAGGGCCAGTCATTATTTTTATTCCTTAACCATCCCACGTGGCGAACCCACCCGCTCTGCCTGCCAGGCTTGATGCGCAAACCGGCACGCAGAACAGGCGAGATCACGTCAGCGCTGAGTCACCCGGGCCACAATGGCTTCAGGGTTCATGTCACGCTCGGAAAGTGGTTTGTCGACGAATTTGTAGCCGCCCTTCAAACCATCGTTGAGCAACGCATACATGCCTTTGTTGAAGTCATAAACGACGTTCTTCACGTTGTAGGGGATGTTCTTGTCGTAGAGCTGGACACCGCTGAGGAAGATCGAGCGATACAAGGCGCCGCTCTTGTCCCAGGCGTCATACAGGCCTACGCCGAAGGTATCTTCATCCAGATAGTAGGTGCGCTTGCTGTAGACGTGACGCATGCCCGGCTTCAACGTCGCCTCGACGACCCAGACCCGATGCAGTTCCCAACGCTCGTTCGCCGGATTGGCGTGGTGCGGCATGAACTGATCTTCCTGCTTGCCAACGCCGAAATAGAACTTGTAGGCGTTGTAAGGGATGTACATCTCCTTGCGGCCGACCAGTTTGTAGTCGAACCGGTCCTGACTGCCGGAGAACATTTGCAGCTCGTCGAACAGCGTCACACCACCCTGGCTGGCGACCGGCGTGAATTCCGGCGCCAGTTTTACCCGGCGCTGGCCTGGGGAATAACTGAACGAACGACGCGCCTTGGCCAACGGATCGAGGAAGTCGGTCAGTACCACCACTTCACCAGAACGTCGCGCCGGATAGTCATTGCGCGAGAACACCCGGGCATACATCAATGGGTCGCGATCCTGCTGAGTCACTTGGTAATAAGGGGTTTCCTCGAAGGTCGCCTGTTCAGCGGTCTTGGTAATCGAGCCGTTCGCATCGACTACCCAGCTATTGGAAGAAGACGTGGTCGAGTAGCCGGTGCCGATCTTGTAACGCACCTGCTGGTTCCACATCACTTCGTTGCCGGTTTTCGGAATCGGGAACGGCAAGCCGCCACGGCAGGCCGGATCGACTGCCAACCCGTCCTTTTGGATCTGACAGCTGGTGGCGTTGCGCACGGTGGCGTCAAGTACCGCCTGAGGATAGGCCGCCGTACGGTGGCTTGGGTAAACGTCGATGTAGTAGGTCGGGTATTTCTTGATCAGGGCCTTTTGCCCTTCACTGAGCTTGTCCCCGTACTGGTCAACGTTTTTGGCATCAATGCGAAACAGTGGTTTCTCGTCCTTGAACGGGTCGACCCAGAACCCGCTATCCGCTACGAAGCCGGCCGGTGCCTTGGTCAAGCCGCCATCATAGGCAGGAATCGTACCTTCGGCGTTACCTGCCTTGATCGCCCCGAACGGGGTAAGGCTTTTGCCCAGTTCCGAGGCGTCACCGCCTGCCGCCAGGGTGTAGGTCGCCATGCTCATCAGGGCAATGGATAGGGCAAGTTGTCGTTTCATGAACACATTCTCCGATTCTTGTTGTATTTGTCAGAAGGAGGTCTTGAAGGTAAACCGCGGTCGGTGCCGCCCACGGGCCCGTTACCCGCCACGGTCCCGTTCGCCAGGTGCTTGGGTTGAGCCCGGGTGTCGGCATAGCGCAACCCGAACTCATAGAGTTGCGCGTAAGTTGCCTTCAGCCCGATCGAATAGGACAGCGCTCCCTCGTTCCCACCACCGGCAGTCGGTGCGTTGCCATGCAGACCGTAGTTGACGGTCAATGGAACATCCAGATCCCAGGACGGAAAGATGGAAATGTACTGTGGCGTATAGTTGACGGCGACGGCGTAGTAGTTCTTCGACGAACAGCCATCGGCTTCGCTGCCCGAATCAGGAATGCCGGGAGTCCTGGCATTGGTACAGGCCGCCGTACCGACGCCCTTGTACAGTTCTTCGTGTTCGGTCACCCGTTGCAAATGACTGTAGGCGAACTCACCGACCAGCGTGGCGTTGTCCGAAATGAAGTTACGCGGTACGCCGTAGACAGCGTTGGCGATGAAGTGGATCGTATCGCCGCGAGGGCCTTCATCATCCAGGGCACTGACACCGGTGGCATTCAACGCGCCGCCCATGCGATAGGACAACTCGGTCCCTACCGCCACGGTGTTGAAGACCCGGGCAAAACTGACACCAGCGAGTTTCACGCCGCGTGGGTAGACCACCCGATAGGAGCCCGATGCCGCTTTGACCTGCGGTGCCAGCCAAGGCTGGTAGTCATCGAACTGACGATAGTAGGCGCCAAAGGTCGATTCGATTTCTTCGACGTTGAGCTTACCCATCACGCCCCAGTTCTTGCCGTCACGCCCGAAGCGCGAATCCTGACGCTGCAACGTTGCCCCATTGGCAGCCACCGGCAATTGGTCCGGACCTTCGAACAGAGGGTCGGCGCCACCGAAATAGGTGCCGCCGAATGGAATCCGGGTCGGTTCCCATTCATAGAAGTACTGAGCGGCAAGGGAGAGTCGGTCGGTGACCTGCGCTTTGGCCGACACTTGTCCGACGGGCAGGAACACTTCCTTGGTTTCGATACCTGGGCTGGTTGACGCCTTCACGCCATCGCTCGGGGCTTGCGAGTAAGACACGGAGTGGGCGCCGAAGAGCAGGCCCTCGCCCCAATAGTTGGTATGGCGACCGACTTTCACGTTGACTGGCGTGTCGCCGATGTTGAAGTTGCGCCAGACGAACGCATCGAGGATCTCGCCCGACGGTCCGTTCATGTAGCGATCCACTTCATCGCTGTACTTATTGTTGTGATAGCTGGTCGCGTAGCCGGGAATGTTACTGGTCACCGAGTCGTCGTGATAAGCCTGGTCAAACCAGGCGGCGGCACTGAGTCGCCCTCCCCATTCGTTGAGGTAGGAAAGGTCGAACTCACTCAACAGATCGAGGCGATTTGTCACGATATCGCCTTTATCGAACTTGCCGTCCGACTCGTCGTAGTTCGGCGTGTTCATGATGTGGCTGTCTTGACTGTCGGTGCGCATCCCGAGGTTGTAACGGACCGTATTGTCCCAACGCACACGGTAGTCCGGGTTCGACATGTCGAACGAGGCCGCCATCGAAACCTGTGCGCCGCCAACCATCAACAGTGTCAGCGCACCTTGAGTCAGCACCCGCCGACCCTGTTTGGTCTTCTCTTTCATACACACTACCTTTTATTTTTATTTTCAGTCGTTTAGTGCGTTCAAACAGTCCTTCCAACAATCTGCGAAACCTCACAGGATCGTTGCAAGTCCCGCCTGGACAGTCCGCTCACGGAGGCCTGGCACGCTCCAGGACCGCTTCCCTCCTCAGCTGAAGTTACCGTAACGGATAAGAACCAAAAATTCCACATAAAGATTTCAATTCTATATACAGAATTATCGATCGACTTCCTTGGGATACCGATTTCAGCCACAGGCGATGCCAGGAATAATACTGCACACAAAATCTATAAACGTTCAAATAGTCTTTGACGCTTTTCCTCTTTCAGCTTTCAATAGCTCCGGAAAACCCAGTGAATTTGGGATGTTCCCCAGCAAAAAACGGCCATCGCAGCGGCAGATAAAAACAAGAGGAGCCACCATGAACATTGATTTGAGTGCCAAACGCGTGATCATCACGGGCGCTTCGCGGGGCATTGGCCTGGCCATTGCCCGGGCTTTCGCGGCCGAAGGCGCACGGGTAGCGATTTGTGCCCGCAGCGAGACTGCCGTCCACGAAGCCGCAAAGGAGCTCTCGCAACACGCCCAAGCGGTCATTGCCCGGGCTGTCGACGTGACCGACAGCGAGGGGGTCAAAGCATTCGTGGCTGAAGTTGCACAGGCCTGGGGCGGTGTCGATGTGCTGGTGAACAACGCCGGTCAAGGGCGTGGCGGCAATCTAGAGACCCTGACGCCGGAAGCCATCCTCGAACATGCCAACATTCTGCAGATGGGGCATTTCCGGTTCGTTCAGGCCGTGGTGCCGTTCATGCGTGAACAGCGCTGGGGGCGGATCATTGAGATCAATGCCCTGGCCGGCGCGATTCCGACGCCCGACGGAATTCCCTCGGTGATCAACCGCGCCTCGTGCATCGCCCTCTCCCGCTCCTTGGGCATGTCCCTGCCCAAGGACAATATCCTGGTCAACAGCCTGAACATGGGCTGGATCGATACCGGTCAGTGGGATCGCCACTACAAGGAAATGGGCCCGGGCGTCAGTCGCGAGGAATTCGACGCCATGGTGATGAAGGTCGTACCGCTCGGGCGTTACGGCAAACCTGAAGACGTGGCCGGCATGGCGCTGTTCCTGGCCAGTGAATATGCCAGCTTCATCAGCGCCGCCTCGATCGACATTGCCGGTGGCATGGGCGGACAGATTGCCTACTTCCCAACCCTCAAGCGCGATTTTGCCGCTGCCATCGCGGCGCGTAACGCTGCCAGCGAATAACACGGGCATGGCCGCCTGGCGGCCATGCCTGGCAGGCTATTCCATCACGGCGTCAATATCCGGTCAGTGCTGGCCGGCACCGTCAGCTTGAGCAGTTCAATCGCGTTACCACTGCGAATCCGCTCGCGGTCCTCAGTGGATAAGCCGATGCCTTCGGTCAGATCGCCATGGTCGTAGGCACCGCCGAAGTTGGTGCCGTACAACAGACGCTGCGCGCCCACCACTTCGGCGACACCACGACGCAAGCCCGGAGCATGAACGTCGAGATCGAAGTAAAAGTTCGGCAGGTAATCCATCAATGGCCGCTGGTTGCGCGAGTCCGGCGCCATGGCCCGGTTCAGTTCGCTCAGGCGCCCCAACTGGAACACCGCCATACCGCCGGCATGGGTGATGTAGGTTTTCAGGGTCGGAAACACATCCAGCGCGCCGCCGCAGATCAGGTACCAGAAAAACAGTGTTTCATCGACACAGTCGCCCACGATCGACGTCGTTTCGAATTTGTCTTGCGTATGTTTCTCGCCCCAATAGATCGACTGGTTGAAGCCGTGCACCATAATCGGCACATCCAGCTGGGTCAGCTTTTCCCAGACAGGAAACAAGCGCTCATCGTGAGCCTCCAAACCATTGAAATTAGCCCCACCCACGCAGACACCCTTGGCGCCTAGCTGAGTCACGGCGCGCTCGATCTCCCTGGCCGCGTTTTGCGGGTCCGCCAGGTTGGCATGGCACCAGAAATCGAAATGGTCGGGGTCGGCCCGGCAAAACGCGGATAATTCATCGTTGCAGATGCTTGCGTACTCATTGGCGAAGTCCCCCGCCCAGTACATGAAGCAGTGGGACGGCGTGGACATCACCAGTTTGTCGACACCCCGCTCGTCCATCAGCTTTCGACGGCTGGCGTGGGTCATGCGCGCCAGGAGATTGGCCTGCGCTTCGGCATCCGTAGCCGCTTTGGCCGGTTGTTTGGTACCGAGGGAAAAATGCCCCACGGTCAGCCCCTGGACCTTCATGAACGGCCCCCAGAACTCATGGCGGTTCAACATGCCCTCGGTCAGCAAGTGGGCGTGGACATCAATCAGCATGGCGTTCTCCTTGTTGTAATGAGCCAGCAGACCGAACGCCCCATTGGCAGGGGCTCCGGATCGATTTGAGGGTATAAATGCATCGCCAACTATATAGACACATTTTAATTAAGTGTTCATTTAATTATTGAGTGAACGACTAGAACAGCCACCTGCCGGTAGCGGCTACGAGGCGCAGGCCATGATCAGGAACTGCCGGAACGCCTGGGCCGGCGCCGACAACCGGTTATCCGGCAGCCAGATCAGCCCCAGTTCCATGGGTGGAATCACATCCACCAGCGGCCGGATCTCAATTTTCTTGCCTTCCAGTGACCAGGCCCGGTAGAGCATGTCCGAGAGAATGGTCACACCGAAGCCATGCGCCACCAACCCGCGCAACGCCTCCATGGAAGAGGTGCGAAAAGCTACCTTGGGGGCCAGCCCACGGGATTCCCAATAGCGCAAGGTCGACGCCTCTCCCTCATCCACCGTGGGGAGGATATAGGCATGCCCGGCGACGTCCTCGAGATTGATCGAGGTGGCAGCCATCAACGGGTGCTGGCTGGCCAACCAGAGTTGGCGGCGGGAACGGACCAGCACATGGTGAGCAAATCCGTCGAGGTTCGGTGTGTTGGAGACGATCGTCAGGCCGAGATCGAGGTCGCCATTGCCCAGGGCCTCCTCAATGCTCTGGCGGTTCATATCGATCAGGTCGATCTCGACCTGAGGGTAGCTACGTTTGAAGCGTGCCAGCAGCGCAGGCAGAAAGTAACCCAGCACCGTGTAGGAGGCGCCGATGCGCACGGTCCCCTGCATGGTGTGGCCGAGAAACAGCGGTTCACTGAGGGCATCCTGCAAGGTGTCGAGGATGTGCCGCGCATGCTGGGCAAACTTGTTGCCCTCAGCGGTCAGTGTCACGCCATGAGGTAAACGGTCGAACAGGCTGACGCCCATGGACTGCTCCAGGTGCAGCACCGCCGCAGTAATCGCCGACTGCGAGACATGCGCCTTGAGCGCCGCTTGGGAAAACTGGCCCGCGTCGGCGGCGGCAACGAAATAGCGCAGTTGACGCATGGAAATATCTTTGCCTTTCGTCATCGGATTTTCTGATACCTGTCACCTGAATATGTGAAACAGCTCGACTCACGCGCTGGGTACACTCAAAGCCGGGTAACTCCCTGACGTATCGTTATCTTTCGAATTTCAGCGCCAATAATAAAAATGGCTGAAGGTTGAACCATGAACGCGATCCACTACAGCGAGTACGACTGCGAAGCGTCGGGTAATTTCCTGACTGAAGCTTCATTGGCCAGACAAGGCTTCGACATCCGGGTTGAACACGCGCAGTGGTCCAACACGGGCACCGCCTTGATCGAAACCGGCGACAGTTGCCTGTTACGCCTGATGCTGCCGACCAGTGCCCAGACCAAGCCTAACTTCGGCAGTTTCCCCAGCCACGGCGCGCATCGATTCCACCCCCTGGGTAATCTATTGTTCATTCCCCGCGGCACCGAATTTCACCTGCGTCACGCGGCCAGCGAGCAAAAAGCGCTGGTCTGCCTGTTCGATCCCTCCTCCCTCGGCGTCCTGGGCAGCTATCGCTGGAATTGGCAAGACGGCGTCAGCGAAGCCATGCTCAACCTGCAAAGCGGTTACCTGCACGCCTCCCTGCAGCGTCTGGCCGAAGAGGTGGCCCACCCCGGTTTTGCCAGCGAACTGCAAACCGAGTGCCTGCTCACCAGTATTGCCCTGGACCTGCGCCGCGAGTTCATCGACGCGGACGACGATGCCGTCCACTCCTCGCACAGCGCGGAAAAACTCAGCCCTCGTCAACTCAACATTCTGCGCGAGCTGCTCGACAGCGCCAGCGATGAGGGCCGCTCCCTCGGCCACCTGGCGCAGACCTGCCAACTGCCGCTGCGAACGCTGTCCAGTCGCTGCAAAAACACCACCGGCATGACCTTGCGTCAGTACGCCGCGCAAAGTCGCCTGCAAAAAGCCGTGGCGCTATTGGCCGACTCACGACTGCTGATCAAACAAGTGGCCTATCAGGCCGGCTTCAACAATGCCGCCGCTTTCAGTGCCGCATTCCGTAAAGAACTCGGTGTCACACCCGAGGAGTTTCGCCACCAGCGCCAGCGCTGACAGGCGCCCTGACAAGGACGCCCTTTTCGCGCTCATGGCTTCAGCGATGAATCTTGGCGGTGATTTTGGCGTGTGGCCCATTGACCTGCGCGGCCCAGGCTTCAGCCGCCTGGTCGAGGGTGTAATCAAGGTAATCCACCTGGATCTGCTGCTCTTTGGCGATCTTCAGCAGTCGGAGCCAGATCTGCTCACGGTCTGCGGGCGGGCGTTGACCCGTGCCAATGCACGACAAGTTGCGAAACAACAGATCGGCAATATCCAGATTGAGCTGGCGACCGGCTCCCGTGCCAATGGTCATGATCCGCGCCCCCCAATTGGTGGCTTTCAGGGAGGTCAACATGGGTTGACCGCACACGAGGTCAAGCACCACATCAAATCCGCCATCGGCCGCATCCTTCAGTGCAGCCACATCATCGCTGCCACCCAGCGTCACCACAGCGTCGGCCAGGCCCCGCGACTTCAAACGGCCCAGCGCTTCGCCCGACCGTGCAGCACCGACCACTTTGCCAGCCCCCATGCCACGCGCCAATTGCAGGGCAATCTGGCCGAGGGTGCCGGTGGCGCCCAGTATCAGGACCTTTTCACCTTTCTGGATCGCGGCTTTTTCCAGCGGCACGATGGCACCGGTAGCGGCGATGCCCATGCTGATCGCGGTTTTATCGTCGACGTCGTCCGGCACATTCCATACCTCGGCTTGCGGAACCAGGGTGCGCTCTGCCCAGGCACCAAACGGCAACACCGAGCGCTCGCCGAAATACACCCGGCGACCATCCGGTGCCCGGCCCACGCCTTCGCCGCGAATGACACAGGGGTATTCAACCCCGAGTCGGTACGCGCCGAGGACATCCCAGCCGCCCAGGCCGGCGGTATCGACATCGATCAGGACTGCGCCGTCTTGCGATTGCGGCTCACAAAACTCACCGACGACTGGCGGTGCATTGCGCTCGGAAATGATTGCGGCACGCATGGCATTCTCCTTGTCTGTTTTATTGTCAGGCTGCACTCGAGCAATAATTGAACATTTTTCTATTATCTGTCCAGATTTACTTAAGCGCCGCGTTTAACTGCTCGTCAATGGCTCGACCTGATAACGCGGGTACCCACCCAGCGTCAGGAGTAGCAAGGGCCCGACGACAAAGCAGATGGAACTCAACAGCAGCATGGCCGAGTAGCCACCGGTGAGCTTGAACAACCCCGCGAACAGTAACGGTGAGATCGCGGCACCGGCGGTAATCAGGCCCAGGTGGGCACCAAACAAGCGGCCGTAGTCACGCATACCGAAATAGCGGGCGATCAGGAATGCCGCGATATCGAACTCGGCACCCGCCCCCACGCCCACCAGCAACGTGGCGAGGATGTACAGCGCAATACTGGAATCCCCATAGGCGAAAATGCCGCAGGCAAATGCCGGCATCAGCAGCGCCAAAGAGGCGACGCCGGGCGCCCACAACCGGTCAATCAGGTAGCCCACCAGCAGCCGGCCAAGAATCAGCGACACGCCAAAACTGCTGAAAACCTGGCTGGCCTGCAAGGCGCTCAGGCCTCTGTCCTGCAGCAACGGCACGATATTGGTGACCATGCCCACCACGCAGGAAACCACCAAGGTCATCGACAGGTTGCAAACCCAGAACCGCCATGAACGCAGCGCCTCCCGCAGTAACAGCCCTCCAGCTTGTCCGTTGGCGGCTGGGAGTTGTGTGGTGTTGTGGCTGACATTGGCCGTCGGTAATAACCACCGCAGTGCCAAGGGCAACGCCAGCAGCACCGGCAATACGCCCAGCGCCAGGAAACCGGCCTGCCAATTCCAGCGGCCGATCGCCCAGGCGGTAACCAGCGGCAGCATGATGGCGGCCAGCCCGGAGCCGCTGAGGATGATCGCCAGCGCCAGGCCACGGTTTTCCTCGAACCACAAGTTGACCAGGTGCGACCAGGTCACCTGCAATGTACCCAGCCCGGCTAGCGGCACCAGGAAAAACCCCAGGTAGAGGGTCCAGATCGAACCGTTGATACAGGTCAGGGTGAAGACACTCAGGGACAGCGCCAGCAGCGACAGCAACGTGACCCGGCGCAGGCCATATCGCAAGTTCAGCGAGCCCGCCAACTGCGACGCGACAATGGTGCCCAGCGACAGCGCGGTGATCGCTGCCTGCAACTCTGCCCTGCCCCAGCCCATGGCCTGTTCCAGAGGAATGACCATGGAACTGAAGCTGTACAGCAGCAACGAACTGGAACTGGTCGCGACGCCGATCAGGGCCAGGATCAGCACTTGCCACCCGCGTTTGAATTCTGCGTTATCAAAACCTTTCATGGGGGTGACCTCAGTCGTTGCCGATAAACACAGCCGCTTGCGCGCTCTTGCCCAGCACATGGGCACGACGTGCCGCACCGGGTGTATCCGCGCCCTGGGCGAGGATGTCTTCGGGATGGATCAGCGTCGGGCCATTGCCCAGTTCCTCAAGCGCCAGGAGCGCCAGGTCTTCAGCCTGGGGCAAGGTCATGGTCAGAGCGTCGGGAATGTTCAACTTGACCATAGCATCACGCATGGTCGGTGTGTCGACGGTGCCGATGAGCAGGTTGAGCACATCCACGCCACGGTCTTTCCACTCGGCCCATAACGACTCGCCGAGATTCAATGCGAACCCCTTGGTGGCGGCGTACATCGCCAGTTTGCGAATACCGCCCAATGCAGCCTGGGAACCCACCAGCAGCAGTCCGCCCTGTCCGCGCGCCAGCATGGCGGCACCAAAGGCATGGCTGCATTGCATCACGGTCGAGCAATTGAGGCGCAGCAAGGCGCCCCAGTCCTCAACCGAGGTGTCGAGGAAGCGTGTGATGTAAGGGTCACCGCCAGCGTTGTAAATAAACAGACCGACTTGCCGTTCACCCACAGCCGCCATCAATTGCTCGCAGGCATTCGGATGAGCAAGGTCTTGGGTCACCACCAGCACATCGATGGCGTACCGTTGCTCCAATTCGCTTTTCAATTGCGCCAGCGCGTTACCACGGCGCGCCACCAGCACGCAGTTGAGGCCACGCTCGGCCAGTGAACGGGCGAACGCAGCGCCCAGGCCATGGGAGGCGCCGGCAATCACGGCCCATGGGCCATACCGATGCGCGAAGGCATTATTAGGAACAGGCATAGGGACTCCAAAACGAGGGTCCGGTGACCGATCACCGGACGAGGAAGGTTTCAGCGCGTCAGATGACAGGCGGCAGGTCGATGTGGCTGGCGGAGGCGCCAATGGCGGTGCTGCCATAGACCAGGACGCGGCGCTCGATTTGCGCCATGAACAGGCGCAGCAAGGGCTCGTCGTATTCGGGCCCGGCGCTTTTGACAAAGGCCTCCAGCTCTGCATCGATCTCGTTGTAGCCACTGAAGGTGCGGTCCAGCAGGTCTTGCGCTTCTTGTTGTTCCAGCTCGCGCAAGTGCAACTCCATGGCATCACCACGACCCAGGTATTCCACCAATTTGCTCACTGCGCGCAGTTTAGTCTTCTGGAAGTCACTGCTCACTTCCACCTGTGCCAGGGCATCGGCGAGCATGGTCAGCAACGCTGCATTCGGGCCACTGCTGACAATGTCCAGTGTCGGCGTTTGCAGAGCGACCCCCATGGCTTCGGCCAGCGCATGCACCACCACCCGGCGCAGGGCGAGGTCAAACTCGGCGTAGGTGTCATGGGGGTCACCCGGTTGTGGCGTAGCCACCGACGCCGAGAACTGCATCGTGCTGACGGTGGCAAACAGGGCGGTGTGATAACGCACGACATCGGGGTCCGCCGGTTCACCGGTCACTTGCTGGTAGTAGCGATACAGGGCCGCGAAGCTGTCCCCGAGCGGCTCATAATTGTCGCGCATGCGCGCCGAAGCCAGGTCGGCCAGGGGATCGCCGATCATGGCGAATTCAAAATCATAGAGGCCAAGCACCTGGCCGTTCTCGAACAGGAATTGCCCCGAGTCATACTGAACGAAAGCAGGCCGGGTGCGGTGCCGTGGCACGTTGCGGCGCAGCCAACCGAGGGCGAATTCGGCCAGCGGTTGCGGCTTGGTTTTATTACGCGCGTACAGCGGGTAATAGGCCTCCAGGCCTGCCAAGGTCATGTCCTCGGCACCTGTTGGGAGGTCAATACCCTGCTCGACAAAGGGTTGCAGCGGCAATTGATGCATGCGTGCCATGGCGTCGACCCACTGGCGTGCGACCCCATGGCGTTCGGCATCGCTCTGCGCGGTGCTGACATCACGACTCCCCGGCACCCACTGCATCACGATGGCCTGCGGATCTTCGCAGAAACCGTAGATACGCGGTACCGGCACGCCTTGCTGATCGAGCACAGTGAGAATATCCGCTTCCCGGCGTAGCTCCGGAAATGGACTGACATCCCCCCCGCGCTCGCCACGAATGTGCAGTTGAAGGGTTTCGCCCTCGCGTTGCAGTTCAAGGTTCCAGGCCGGGCGCCAGCGCGGCAGGCGTTGCATGGCAGTGACTTTCCCACCCAGCAGCCCTTCGACAAAAGTACGCAGCTTTTCTTCGAGCGGATCACAGGTCGCATTTATTGTTGTTGACATACAAGGTCCTCATCAGGCGCTGATGACCAGCGCCGTTTTCAATGGGTGTCGGTCACTCCAGCCCCAGGCCCGCCCACCTGTTCCAGCGGCACGCCTTTTTTCCTGGCAAGGTCGGCGGTGTCCAGGTACTCGCGCCAGGCACAGATGAGCCCGTTTTCATCCAGCTCATACACCGCCACCATCGAGTGCGGCATGGGGATGCCATTGCTGACGCAGTAATCGTCGCGCTCGGTCATCACCACGCGCTCGGAAGAGACAATGTGGCGCGTGGTGCAGCGGTTATGCGTGACATAACTCATCTGCCGCTCGATCTCGCGACGCAACGCAGCATGCCCGCGGATCACCGGGCCACCCGGCACCCACAGTTGCCAGACGGCGTTGTCGGCGAAGGTGGCCATGATGCGGTCGATATCGGGGCGGCTGCCGTCGCTGCCATCGCCCCAGGCGGCCAGCATGTCGAGGATGAAGCGTTCCTGTTCGAGTGCCATGAAACGGGCTCCAGTGCAGTGAATGGATCGGCATCAGACCGAGGCTTTGGGCAGCAGGAAATTGCGCACCACCGGCACCATCGGCGTGCCGCAGCTCATGCCGCCGTCCACGCGCATCAGCGTGCCGTTGACATAGGCCGCGTCGTCGCTGGCGAGGAAAGCAGCCATGGCGGCGATATCTTCCGGCTCGCCCAGTTGCGGTACGTTTTGCAGATCGAGAAAGGCGGCCTTCATGGCCTCGTTGGCCCAGCTTTCCATGGCAGGCGTGCGAATCACCCCCGGTAAAATGCCATTGCAACGAATGCCGCGCTTACCGAAGGTGGCGGCAATGCTTTGCACGTACCAGTTGAGCGCGGCCTTGGAGGCGCCGTAGCTGAACTGGGATATCTCACCGGCAATCGAGCTGGTGGACGAGGTGAACAAAATCGAGCCACTGCCCTGGGCGAGCATGTGCGGCAAGGCGTATTTGCACGCCAGCACACCGCCCAGCACGTTGACACGCATGCAGTTGTGGAACAGCTCGGTGTTGAAGTTGATGAAGTCGATATCGCGCGTGGTGGCCGGGTTTCGGTACACGGCGTTGTTGAACAGCACGTCGATCCAACCGAAGGTCTGGACGGTCTGCTCAATCATCTGCCGCAAGGCGTCTTCATCACCGACGTCCACCTGCAAGGCCAGGGCGTTGGCACCGATTTCCGCTGCCACGGCCTGCGCCGATTCAGCGTAAAGATCGGTGACCACCACCGTGGCGCCTTCCCTGGCAAAACGCAGTGCCGAGGCACGGCCAATGCCGCTGCCTGCGCCGGTGATCACACAGATTTTGCCGGCTAGACGTTTCAGGATCTCGCTCATAAAGGAATCTCGGGACGGATAAAAAAAATCGGCGCCCGTGGCGAACGCCGAAAAGGAGCATGACGTCAGCGGGTCTGCCCCCCGGCGATGGTCTGCGGGTTGGCTTCACGCTCAGCCACCGGTGCCTTTCGGTAGCGCGTCGGGCCATTGCCGAACATGCCGTATTGGTCACGGGTGAAGTCGTACAGCGAGTAGGAATCCTGTTGCGGATTGTTGGGAATGCCGTAGGCCTCGATGTTGTACTGCGAGCCGGTACGGAACAGTGCACCGCTGTCGTCCCAGGCGTCGTAGACCGCAGCGCCGTAGGTGTCCTCGTCGATGTAGTAGCGACGTTTCTTTTGCGCGTGGCGCACCCCGTCCTTGCGGGTCGCTTCCACCACCCAGACGCGGTGCAGCTCCCAACGCTCACAAGCGGGGTTGATGTGTTTGGGCATGAGCTTCTTGTCCATGTCGCAACCCCATTTCAGCGTGTAGTTGCTGTAGGGAATGAACATTTCCTTCTTGCCCACCAGCTTCCAGTCGAAGCGGTCCATCTTCCCGGAGAACAGGAAGATTTCGTCGTAGAACGCCACCCCGCCGAACGCCGAGTTGGGGGTGTCGTAATTGAACTCCGGGGCCTTGCGCACACGGCGCTGGCCGGTGCTGTAGCTCCAGGCGTATCGGGCGTCGGCGACCGGGTGGAGGTAATCCCAATACCCGGATGCCTGCCCGGCGGTGCGAGCCGGCGCGACAATGCGCGACCAGATACGCTGGGCGATTTTTGGATCGCGCCCTGGCACCTCCAATTGGTAGAAAGGTTTTTCGCCGGTGGACTGGTTGGTGTTGGTCAGCGTCGCATGGCCTTCGTTGACCACATAGGCACTGTGGTTCCAGTCCCAGCCATTCACGCCCTGGTAGTTGAGGATGTAATTCCACATCAACTCCCGACCGTCACGCGGCAACGGGAATGGCAGGCCGCCACGGCAGCCTTCGCTGATCGACAGACCGTCGTTTTCGGTTTTGCATTCCTTGCGGCTGGCGTTGCGCTGGGTGGCGGCCAGAAAGTCAGCCGGAAAGGCCGCCGTCCGGTGCGTGGGGTACACCTCGAGATAATAGGTGTCGGGGTTCTGCTTGAGCAGTTGCAATTGCCCGGCCGCCAATTGGTCGGCGTACTGATCGGCGTTGGCCGCCGTGATGCGCAAGCGTGGTTTTTCATTGGCGAACGGGTTGGGCCAGTTCCCATCGCCGGGCACCAGGCCTGCAGGCACTTTCAAACCACCGTCGTACGCCGGGATCGTGCCCGCGGCGTTGCCCGCGACTATCGCGCCAAACGGCGTGAGCTTGCCGCCCAGGTCGGCCGGGGTGAAGCTGTCATCGGCCAACGCCGAACCCGCCAACGCGATGACCACCAGGCCTATCGCATGAAAATCAACCATCATGACATTCTCCGATCAGAGGGGGGTGATCACCGAACCCGGCGATCACTGCATTGCATTCAGAGGCTGTTCAGAACGCGGTGCTGAGGGTCAAGGACACCCAGTTACGGTCGGTCAGACCAACATCGCCGGAACCGCCAACCACCGTTTTGCCGACACCGGCGACGTCCGCGTAGTGGCGCTCACTGCCGTAGCCGATGTACGACAGGGTCACGTCAACGCGCTCGTCGTAAGTGCCCTTGATGCCAGCCTTCCAGGTGTATTTCCCTTCGTTGCCACCGCCCGTTGCGGCATTGCCGTTGACGCCGTAATCCACACTCATGGGGGTGGAAATATTCCAGCCGGGGAACACCCCAAGCCATTGCGGCGCAAAGCTGACGGCGAGGCCGACATAGTTCTTGGTGGCGCAGCCGTAGTGCTTGTCCTGGCCGGCCGGGCAGCCGCCATAGCCTTCGCCCTTGAACAGTTCTTCATGCTGGGTCACCCGTGCCACATGGCTGAAAGCCATTTCGGCAATCAGGCTGCCGGTGTCGAAATAATCGGTGCGCGGCAGCAACCACAAGCCGTTGACCACCATGTGCCACGTATCACCCCGGGCACCTTGGTTGTCGACGGTGCTGATATTGCTGGAGACCAGCGAGGTGTTCTGGCGATACGACAGGTCTACTCCCAGGGAGCCACCACCCAGTACCGGGCCAGCGGAATAACCCAGGCCATAGAGCTTGACGTTCTCGGCGTACACGTACCGGGCGAAGGTGGGCGCCACCTGCAGGCCCCACGGGTTGTAATCGTCGAACTGGCGATAGAACAGGCTGACCTCCGAGTGCAGGAAGTCGAAGCTGTAAGTGCCCATCACCCCCCAGTTGCCCCGGTCCTTGGGCTTGACCGGATCGATCAACGGCCGTGATACACCACTGAACAGCGGCAAGCGGTCCGGCCCCTCCAGGGCGACGTCGGCAGACGCCAGATAAGTGCCGCCTTCCGGTGCCCGAGTGGTGTCCCATTCGAAGAAATACTGCGCCGCCACCGATAACTTGTCGGTGACCTGTGCCTGGGTGGAAAGCTGCGTCAATGGCAGGAAAATTTCGCGAGTCTCGGTACCGGGGTTGCTCACGGCCTTGCGCCCATCCAGCGGTGCTTGCGAATAGGAGACCGCATGCCCGGCAATCAGCAGGCCATTGCCCCAGTACACGGTGTGTCGACCGGCACGTACGCTGACCGGAATGTCACCGAGTTCGAAGCGGGTAAAGGCGAAGGCGTCCAGCAACTCACCGCTGGGGCCGCGGTGGTAGCGCTTGGTAAAGCCCGAGTAATGGCCGTTGGTGTAGCTCGGCGTGCTGGTACCGGGAAACGCGCCGGGGTAGTAGACATTGCCAGGGCTGGTTTCGACATCGGTGTCCGCATATGCCTGGTCGTACCAGGCGGCGCCGCTGATGCGAAAGCCGTTGTACTGCTTGTAAGCCACCTCCATTTCACTCATCCAATCGATGCGATTGGTCACCACATCGCCTCGATCGAACTTGGAATCGGACTCGTCGTAGCTGGCATTGTTGGCCAACGCGGAGTCGCGTCCCTCGGCCCGTATCCCGAGGTTGTAACGTACGGTGTTGTCCCAGCGCGCGGTCAGGTCGGGATTGCCGGTATCAAACTCGGCAGCCTGACCAGGGCTGACGATGAAGGCACACCCGGTCACGCTGAACCAGACGGCCAGGCTTAACGGCTTTAACTTTGCATCGATCATCAACACTCCCCCTACATTCTTGTTGTTATTGGCAGCCGAGGCGTTGGGCCGTTTGGGCCGCGCGATAAGCGCCGGCCCGACGGCATTCGGTATGGCCTGAAGTAGACGGGAGGGGGAGGTTCGGGCACAACGGTTGGGAGCATTGCTCAAATGCATTTTGGTATTGATCAAATGCTCAGGCCCACGGAGGGCGTGCAACACGCAAGCTGTGTCAGCACGGACCGCTGGACGACTGAGCGGTATTTGAATAACCAATACCGACCCGTCGTTTTTGTGATTTTACGATGACAGAAGCACTCCCTAGACTCCGGCCAATAACTAGGCAACGCCGCTCTCCTGGCGCCGCCATGACAATAAAGCCTGGAGGATGAACATGAGTGCGCCCCCGTCCCTGGATGACAAATACGTCCAGCACAGTGGAAACGTTTTGCTCAGCGGGATTCAGGCGCTGGTGCGCCTGCCGCTGATGCAGCGCCAACGCGACCTGGCCAATGGCCTGAACACCGCCGGGTTTATTTCCGGGTATCGGGGCTCGCCGCTGGGTGGTTTCGACCAGGCATTGTGGAAGGCGCGCGACTATCTCAAGGCGCACCACACAGTGTTCCATCCAGGCATGAACGAAGACCTCGCCGCCACCTCGATCTGGGGTACGCAGCAGGTCAACCTCTTCGAAGGCGCCACCTACGATGGCGTGTTTGGCATGTGGTACGGCAAGGGTCCGGGCGTCGACCGCTGCGGCGATGTGTTCCGTCACGCCAACGCCGCCGGCACCTCGCCGTTCGGCGGTGTACTGGCCATTGCCGGTGATGACCATGGCGCGCGTTCCTCCTCGCTGCCTCACCAGACCGAGCACATCTTCAAAGCAGTCATGATGCCGGTACTGGCACCATCGGGCGTGCAGGAATACCTCGACTACGGCATGCACGGCTGGGCCATGTCACGTTATTCCGGGTGCTGGGTTGCACTCAAGGCAGTGGCCGATACCGTGGAGAGCGCGGCCATTGTCGATATAGACATTCATCGCGTGCAGCCGATCATTCCCGATATCCCGCTGCCCGAAGGCGGCTTGAATATTCGCTGGCCAGACCCGCCCCTGGCGCAGGAACAACGCCTGCTGGAACACAAGCTGTATGCCGCCCTCGCCTACGCCCGCGCCAATCGCCTCGACCGGATCGTGATGGACTCGCCGAAGGCGCGGATCGGTATCATCACGTCCGGCAAATCCTACCTCGACGTGTGCCAGGCACTGAAAATCCTCGGTATCGATGAAGCCCTGGCGCAGCAGATCGGCTTGCGCGTGTACAAGGTCGGCATGGTCTGGCCGCTGGAGGCTGAAGGCGTGCGGCAGTTCGCCGAGGGCCTGGAAGAAATCGTGGTGGTCGAAGAAAAACGCCACATGATCGAATACCAGTTGAAGGAAGAACTCTACAACTGGCGCGAAGATGTCCGCCCGCGCATCGTCGGCAAGTTTGACGACAAAGGTGAATGGAGCCTACCGCACACCGATTGGTTGCTGCCCGCCATCAACGACCTGACCCCGGCGATGATCGCCCGTGCGCTGGCCAAGCGTATGTTGCGGGTACATCAAAGTGGCCCGCTGCAAGTGCGCCTGGCCGTGCTGGATGCGCAGCTGGCCAGCAAAGGCCAGTTCAGCAACCTGATGGACCGCGTCCCCCATTACTGCTCCGGTTGCCCGCACAACACCTCGACCAAAGTGCCCCAGGGCAGCCGGGCACTGGCCGGCATCGGTTGCCATTACATGGCCGCGTGGATCTACCCCCAGACCCAGACTTTCAGCCAGATGGGTGGCGAAGGCGTGGCGTGGATCGGCCAGGCGCCCTTCACCACCACCCAACATGTTTTCGCCAATCTGGGTGACGGTACCTATTTCCACTCCGGCATTCTCGCGATCCGGGCTGCCGTCGCGGCAAATGTGCAGATCACCTACAAGATTCTCTACAACGATGCCGTAGCCATGACCGGTGGGCAACCGGTGGACGGCAGCCTCAGCGTGGCGCAGATCAGCCGACAGCTCGCCGCCGAAGGCGTACAGCGCGTGGTGGTGGTCAGCGACGATGTCGAGAAATACCAGCATATCCATGATCTGGCTGATGGCGTGCCGGTGCTGCGTCGCGACAAGATGGACGAGGTGCAGGAACAGCTGCGTCAATTCCAGGGTGTGTCTGCAATCATTTATGACCAGACCTGCGCCGCGGAAAAACGTCGGCGTCGCAAGCGCGGCAAGTTCCCCGATCCGGCCCGCCGGGTAGTGATCAACGAAGCGGTGTGTGAAGGCTGCGGTGATTGCAGCAGCAAATCCAACTGCATGTCGGTGGTGACAGTGGAAACCGAGTACGGCCACAAGCGGGAAATCGACCAGTCCTCGTGCAACAAAGACTTCACCTGCCTCAACGGCTTCTGCCCGAGTTTCGTCACGGTCGAAGGTGGCGCTTTGCGCAAACCCAAGGCGCTGGCGGCTACGGCGGATGACGTCTGGGAACTGCCAACCCCTGCGACCGTTACCCTGGATGAGCCCTACAGCATTCTGGTGACCGGCGTAGGAGGCACCGGCGTGGTGACCATCGGCGCACTGCTGGGAATGGCAGCGTTTATCGAAGGTAAAGGCACACTCAACCTGGACATGGCGGGCATGGCGCAAAAAGGCGGCGCGGTGTGGTCGCATATCCGCATCGCCGCGCATCAGGATCAGTTGTTCGCGCCCCGGATTGCCGAAGGTGAAGCAGCGCTGCTGCTGGGCTGCGACCTGGTGGTCAGCGCCAACACCGAAACCCTGTCCAAGCTGCGCCAGGGCGTTACCCATGCGTTGATCAACAGTGAAGAAAGTATTACCAGCGCCTTTGTGCGCACCTTTGCCCAACAGGCCGAAAGCGGCGATTTGCAGAAACACCCGGACCCGACATTCCAGACCCAAAGCATGTCGGCACAAATCGCCGAAGCGGTTGGCCAGGCCCAGGCCGACTTCGTCGACGCGAGCAAAATCGCCACGGCATTGATGGGCGATTCGATTGCCACCAATACCTTCATGCTCGGCTATGCCTACCAGAAAGGCTGGTTGCCCGTGGGCGAAGCGGCGCTGCTACAGGCCATCGAATTGAATGGCACTGCGGTCCCCTTCAACCTTTCAGCCTTTGCATGGGGCCGGCGCAGTGCCGAAGATTTGCCACGGGTCTTGCGCAAGCTGGAAGCCGGCAACGTGCAGAACGCAGATCGCCGGCTGTCGCAAAGCCTGGAGGAAACGCTGGAACGCCGCGTGGCATTTCTCACGGCGTACCAGAACAAGGCGTATGCCCAACGTTACCGACAACGGGTCGAGCAAGTCATGGCAGCGGAAACGGCACTGCTCGGGCAGCCGGGCAAGCTGTCGGCAAGCGTCGCCCGTTACTACTTCAAAGTGCTGGCGATCAAGGATGAATACGAAGTGGCACGTCTGTTTACCGATGGTCAATTCCTGGAAAAAATCCAGGCGGGCTTCGAGGGCGACTACCGCCTGCGCTTCCACCTGGCGCCACCGCTGCTCAATGATAACGGTACCGGTCGTGAGCCGAAAAAGCGCAGCTTCGGCCCGTGGATGCTGCAAGGCTTCAAGCTGCTGGCCAAGCTCAGGTTCCTGCGCAACACCTGGCCATTCGGTCGCACCCACGAGCGCAAGGTGGAACGTAACTGGCTGGCCAACTATGAAAGCATCCTCGACGAAGTGTTGAGTGATTTGACTGCGGACAAGCTGGGCCTGGCTCAGGATCTGGCGCAGTTGCCAGACAGCGTCCGCGGTTATGGTCCGGTTAAAGAACGCTTCCTCGCCCACGCCCGAGAGCGCCAGGCACTTTTGCTTGAGCAGTGGCGCAACGGCACGGGGGCAGCGTTTCACGATGCCAGTCGAACCACAGGAAAAATCACCGTCACCCAACTTTAAGTTCGACACCCCGGCGCTGCGGCGTCGGGGTGTACGTTTTTTTGCCACGTGGCAGGGTATGACGTTCTCTTCTTTTTCAACCTGACAACAAGGTCGACTAATGGACGAAAAGCTGGCGAAAAACTACCGGGAAATACTCCAAGGCGTGGGCGAGGATCCGCAGCGAGAAGGCTTGCTGAATACGCCAGAACGCGCGGCCAAGGCCATGCATTACCTCTGCCATGGCTATCGGCAAACGCTCGAAGAGATCGTCAACGGTGCACTGTTCGAGTCGGACAACGATGAGATGGTCATCGTCCGGAATATCGAACTTTACTCGCTGTGTGAACATCACATGCTGCCGTTTATTGGTAAGGCGCATGTTGCTTACATGCCGACGGGCAAAGTGCTTGGTCTGTCAAAGGTGGCGCGTATTGTCGATATGTTTGCCCGCCGCCTGCAAATTCAGGAAAACCTCACCCGTCAAATTGCCGAAGCTATTGCCCAGATCACCCGTGCCGCCGGCGTGGCGGTGGTAATCGAGGCGAAACACATGTGCATGATGATGCGCGGCGTTGAAAAGCAGAACTCTGTAATGAGCACTTCGGTAATGCTCGGTACTTTTCGCGAGTCGTACAACACGCGCCAGGAGTTCTTGCAGTTGATCCGCAGCCGCTAGGCGATGCACCTGATTCGCCCAGGCATGGCGGCATTCAGTTCAAACATTGACTTGAGGTGCCCTAATGACAACTGAATCTACCCTCAGCTTTGTTCTCCATGACGTTGCCCGTTTGATGCGAAAACGTTTCGAGCGATTGACTCGTGCAGCCGGCCTAACGCGCGCTCAATGGCAAGTTCTATCCAAACTGTCCATGCATGAGGGCATTTACCAAAAGGGTCTGGCCGATCTGCTGGAAGTCGAGCCTGTCACTCTGGTACGCCTGCTGGACAAAATGCAGGCGCGCGGTTTGATTGAGCGTCGCAACCACCCCACTGACCGTCGTTTTTTCTTGTTGTTCCTAACCCCGAGTGCCCACCCGCTGCTGAAGTTCATGCGCTCCATTGGCGAGCAGACGCGACTGGAGGCCATGGCAGACTTCTCCCCTCAGGAGTATGACCAATTGCAGCAGTACCTAGAGCGTATGCGTGAACATTTGCTGACGGCTTGCAGCCTGCCCCCGGACGAAGCCACAGCAGGCTAGGTGCAACGGGAATCCACCAAGCACCCATCCGTAGGCGCCCTGGATCGGTCGGTCATATTTCAAAGCGAAAACGTCCTACCGCCAGATTCAGCTCATCGGACAGCTCCCGCAAAGAAACCACGGCTCCGGAGACTTGATGAGTGATCGCATCGCCCTCGCCGGCCATGCGTGCGATGTGCTCGACGTTCGCAGTGATGCCCCGCCCACCCTCGCTCTGCACACTCGCCGCGTCCGCAATCTGGTCCACCCCGCGCGTGGAATCACCGACCAGTTCCGCTGCCTGTTGTAGCGTACTTTCCAACTCAGTCAACAATCGGCCGCTATCATCCAACGCCACCGTGCCGGCGCGCAGGGCTTCGTCGACAACCTCAGACTGACTCTCCAGCTTCACGGTCAGTTCGTTGATCGAATTAGCGGCCGTCGCAGAGCGTTGTGCCAAGTTGCGCACCTCGTCGGCCACCACACTGAAACCGCGTCCGCTCTCTCCTGCCCGCGCCGCCTCGATCGCCGCATTGAGGGCCAACATACTGGTCTGTGCGGAAAGATCCTTGACCTGACCGATGCTCGTAGTGATCGCCGTCGTGCTCTCGACGAAATCGCCCACCGAGCCGCGGATCGCTGAGAACGCAAGGCGCACGCTGTCGATCTTCTGAAGCAGTCGTGCCAGTGCCAGGTGTCCATCTTGCGCACCACGCAAACTGGCTTCGGCACAACTGCGCAGGCTCTCTGCATGACGGGAGATTGCTGCAATCCCGTCGCTCATCTGCTCGATGGTCATCGAAACCGCACCCACCGCACCGGCCTGTGCGGTAGAGCTTTCGGCCACCCGAGCAGAGGTTTCCACAAGTTCCTCCGCCGACGCGCCAACCGATGCCGCAACGCCGGCTACCTTGCGCATGGCCTGCTGGAAGCTATCAATGAGCTCGTTGAATGCCTGGGCGGTATGGGCAACCTCATCTCGCCCCATGACCCGCACACGTCGGGTCAGGTCGCCGTCGCGCAAGTCGATCGACGCCTGCTCGATTTCCCGGATGGGCCGGATGATCTGTGAACGCAATAACAGACTGACCACCACAGCCAGTATGCTGGCGACCAGCAATACCACGACCAGCATCTGCGATACCTGTCGTTGCGTGGCACCGGCCTCGGCAAAGGCGCCAGAGGTCAGCTCCGCCTGCAGCCCCAGAAGGCGGCTGAATTGGCCTTGTAGCCCATTGTTATCGGCGCGCACCCTTCCGAGCAGCGAAGCAGCCTGTATCTGATCGCTCAGGGCGGTGCGCTTGAAATCGGCAAGGCCCTCGCCAACGACCGCGGCCTGTTCCTGCACGGCCTGGTAGAGGGCTTTCTCCTCGTCACCCAGGCGCGTCTCACGGGCTACCTTGTCCAGCCCCACGCGCATATCGTCGACACTGGCCTGCATGTCTTCCAGATAGGACTCAAGGTCTTCAGCAGAAGCTTGCCCGTTGGATTCGAGAATTCGCGCGCCTGCCGCATAAGCGCCGACCATCGCCGCCTGCGAGGCGGCCGAGGTTTCCAATACCTGGCGATACTGCTGAAAGCGCAACTGGTCTATTTCCTCAATCACCGCTTGCTGCTTGGCAAGCCCCCGGTAGGCCAGACCGGAGACAACCAGGAGAGCGAGCATGAATAACCCGGGCAACACGAGGAGTTTGCCGCCGATAGAAAGGCCTTTGAGAAGTGACATGATGGGTACCGTTTTTGTTTTTATAGGGACATGACTGGGCAGGCAACTCTCCCGCCTAATTCTTTATACAGTATTTAATTCTTCTTTCAGAATAAAAATAACTATTTGCCCCCCATCAATGACCGGTTCCAGCGAGCGCGCACGCGCATCGACGCCTCATCACCTCATATGCCGGCCAAGGCGCATGGCTCATTCAGAACGAACCCGAAACCGCGCCCGATATCGCCCCGGACTCTCCCCCGTCCACTTCTTGAACGCCCGATGAAACGCACTCGACTCCTGAAATCCCAACTGCTCGGCAATCTCGCTGATGTTCGCCTTGCTCTGGCGCAACCATTCAAACGCCAGCGCGCGCCGCACTTCATCTTTGATTTCCTGATACGAACAACCTTCACGTCCTAACTTCCGGCGAAACGTGCTGGGACTCAGGTGCTGCTCCAGGGCGAAGGCCTGCAAGGTCGGCCATTCGCTGTAATGGCTGTGGCGCAGGCGTTGATGAACCTGCGACGCCAGCCCATGTTGGTTGCGAAAGCGGATCACCAGCCATTGCGGTGCGGTGCGCAAAAAAACTTTCAGCGAGGCAAGGTCTTGGACTACGGGCAAGCGCAGGTAATGACTGGCGAACTCGATTTCGGTGCGCTCGGCACCAAAGGTCAAGTTGGCTCCCCAAAGCAACGCATCATCACGCAACGACAAGCGCTGATGACGAAAGTCTGCCCGATCGATAGGAATGCGTCGCCCGCCCAGCCAGCACAGCAGACTGATCATCAACACCAGGAACGTTTCTTCTCCCAACCGGCTGACCTCACTGTCCTGCGAACCGCTCTGCAAGCTGATCACCGCACGTTTGCCACGCACAGTTAGCGTGCCGCGATAATCACCTAGGAACAGGGCAAAATTGGCCAGGCACTGACGCATGGCTTTCTCCAACGTCGGCTCCTGAATCAATGCCCTACATATCAAGGCAAAACTGCCCGGCGGCATGCCATGGGCGTCCAATTGAAAAAACTCGTCGTTCAGCTCACGAATTTGCACCAGCCACAACGCGGCGAAGGCCTTGGCCGGTACCCGTGCTGTCGGTTGACCCAGCAATGCCGGATCGATGCCCACCTGCTCCAGTATTGAACGCAAACGCTGCGGTTTCTCACGCAGCGCATGGATCATGGGGAACATGAAGTAAGCCGCCACCGAATCCGTTTCCCGCATTTGAATGCCTCTCTCACATCTGAATATGGCAAAAAACGCCATCACCCTTGAACAGTTCTGGCATAGGCCAGTGGCGCTGCTGATTCTAAACTCGTGTCCAACATAAAAGACCTGCTTAGAGGGCAACATGAAGCATTCCGATATTTTTGTCGTGAGCGCCGTCCGTTCTGCCATTGGCAGCTTTGGCGGCTCGCTCAAGGACGTGCCGCCTATTGACTTGGCAACCGAGGTTTCCCGCGCCGCTATCGAACGGTCAGGCCTGGCGCCCGAACACATCGGCCATGCGGTGATGGGACATGTGATCCCGACCGAGGCACGTGATGCCTACATCTCTCGGGCTGTCGCAATGAATGCCGGCCTGACGAAAGAAACCCCCGCCTTCAACGTCAACCGCCTTTGCGGTTCGGGTCTCCAGGCCATTGTCAGTGCCGCGCAAAGCTTGATGCTCGGGGACGCGGGTGCTGCGCTGGCCGGTGGCGTCGAGTCCATGAGCCGGGGGGCGTATTTGTTGCCGCAGGCGCGCTGGGGGGCACGAATGGGCAACGTGCTGGCCATCGACTATATGCTTGGGGTATTACAGGACCCATTTGCCGGTTTCCATATGGGTATCACTGCTGAAAATATCGCCGAGCACTATGGCATCACGCGTCAGACCCAGGATGAACTGGCGCTTCTGAGCCAGCAGCGGGCTGCCCGGGCGATTGCCGAAGGGCGTTTTTCCGGGCAAATCGTGCCGATCGAAGTCGCGACCCGCAAAGGGCCTGTTTCGTTTGCGACGGATGAGCACGTACGGGCCGAGGTCGACGCCGAGCAATTGAGTCGCATGAAGCCGGCCTTCAAGAAGGATGGCAGCGTCACCGCTGGCAACGCGTCTGGCCTCAATGATGGTGCCGCTGCACTGATCCTGGCCACGGGCCAGACTGTTCACGAACAAGGCCTCAAGCCCCTGGCGCGACTGGTAGGTTATGCCCACGCCGGCGTTGAACCTTCGATGATGGGGTTGGGACCGATTCCCGCCACCCGCCTGGTGCTCCAACGTGCCGGCCTGAGCGTTGCCGACCTCGATGTGATCGAGGCCAACGAAGCCTTTGCCGCCCAGGCCTGTGCCGTAGCGCAAGAACTGGGCTTCGATCCGCAGAAGGTCAACCCCAACGGGTCGGGCATCTCGCTGGGCCATCCTGTGGGCGCCACTGGCGCGATCATTGCGACCAAAGCCATTCACGAACTGTATCGCTGTCAAGGCCGTTATGCCCTGGCGACCATGTGTATTGGCGGCGGCCAAGGCATCGCCGTGTTGTTCGAACGGGTTTGATAAGGAAATACGCATGACTCTTCAGAATATAGGCGTCATCGGCGCCGGCACCATGGGCAATGGCATCGCGCAGGTCTGCGCCCTGGCTGGTTTCAATGTGACCTTGATCGACATATCCGGGGGCGCCCTGCAAAAGGCAGTCGCAACCGTCGATAAAAACCTTAATCGACAGGTTTCCAAAAACACCCTGACGCATGAGCAAAAGCTCGCGGCTCTCGACAGGATACGCACCAGTACTGAATACCACAGCCTGCAAAACGCGCAACTGGTGATCGAGGCCGCCACCGAAAACCTCGACCTGAAACTGCGCGTGCTACAACAAATCGCCGCGCAGGTCAGCGCCGAATGTGTAATCGCCTCCAATACCTCATCGCTGTCCATTACCCAATTAGCTGCCAGTGTGAGCCGGCCTGAACGCTTCATCGGCCTGCACTTTTTTAACCCAGTGCCGGTAATGGGCCTGATCGAAGTGATACGCGGTCTGCAAACCAGCGATGCTACCCGTGCCCTGGCGCTGGAAATGGCATCCACGCTCGGCAAGACCGCGATCACCGCTGCCAACCGTCCGGGTTTCGTGGTCAACCGGATCCTGGTGCCAATGATCAATGAAGCAATCCTGGTGCTTCAGGAAGGCTTGGCCAGCGCCGAAGATATCGACGTGGGCATGCGCCTGGGCTGCAACCAGCCAATCGGCCCGCTGGCGCTGGCGGACCTGATCGGCCTGGATACCCTACTCGCTATCCTTGAAGCGTTCTACGATGGTTTCAACGACAGCAAATACCGCCCCGCGCCACTGCTCAAGGAGATGGTTGCCGCCGGTTACCTGGGACGCAAAACAGGGCGTGGCTTCCATGCCTATGCCTGAGCGTTGCTCGCGCTTCGCCGAGTATCGGGACAAGGTGCTGGAGCTTTTTGCCAGCAAAGGGTTCGGTCAGGTCGGCATGCGAGAGCTTGCCACGTGCCTGGGGCTGTCCCCAGGCTCGCTGTATCACCACTACCCCAGCAAACAACACTTGCTGCTCGACCTGATCGAAGAATTTTACGAAGAGCTGCTGGCAACCCTGGCGCGCATCAAGCAAACGGCTACGACAAAACGCGACAGGCTCAAGCCATTGATCCGCGCCCACCAGGATCTACATCGGGAGATGCCTTGGCATTTTCGCCTGGTGGAGCGTGACAGCGGTTGTTTGAATGAAGAACAGCAAGAACGGGTCCGACAACTTCGCGAACAGTACGAACGCCAACTGCTAATGATGCTCGGTGTCCGCTCCCGACTCAGTGAACAGGGCCGAGCCGTCGGTCATGCCATTGCCACGCTGCTTAACAGCGCGCCCGGTTGGCTGACGCACTATTCGCTGGAGGAACGAGAGCACGATAGTCTGATAGAAAACCTGGTGAGTGGCGCCATCGAGAGGTCGCTGGCATCTGGCAATAAGCCTGGCCTTGGTTTCAAAAAACACCCCCAGGAAACTCATACCCCCGCCGCAGTCCAGAAAACTTATTCGGAGCTCCACTGCAGGAAGACATCGTAGCAGAGGGCAGTTGTTGGGAGCAGGCGCGGCTCCTGTGAACACTGCCCTAGTCTGCACTCGTTTCAAAAACTCCCCTCGATACTAGCAGGCGCAGATCCCCGATGCCCCCTCTCCCAAACATGTGAATCAATTGATCGGCGTAACGAACCGATATTTGAATCCGAACGGCTCGCGCCGCGGAAACGCCTAGCGAAACACTTTTGCTACTTACAGTGGGGTGGTTATGCCCGCAAATCTGCTAAAAGAACAACCGAACGTTGCGTACCGAGCTATGGGCGAAGACTATATTCATCGAACGTATGTAGCTCAACGCTGCAAGAAAGCCAACTGGCTATGATCAGGTAACAAACGCATCAATCGTTACCAACATCAATAGTTGAAATTCTTACTATTTTTTTCTCATGCCCCCATGATGGTTCGAACACTACAATAGTGGCCAGGAACGGACCGTACGTACCTGGGGATAGTATAAAGTTTTTAATCTATTGACACCGGGGCTGGACGAAAGAAAAATGATGGATTCGACGTATAATTTATTCTAGGAGTCCATGATTTACAGGAATAGGAGGTTCCTTCGGTGTACATATCTCAAAGCTGTAACCCACTGGCACAGGTATTCTATCGCCCCATCGATGCAGCAATACGTTGGTGCAACTTAATGGCCTACGAGACGCAGATTCTCGAGGTAGCCTGGCGATCACCTACCATGCTCAGGTCTGCCTTCCCACAATGGCCATGTCTGTACGCAAACACTGAGAAAATTTTCGATGCTATTCGTCATGGAGAACTTCCCTACGGCTGCCTCGGCATACAGGTAGCCATTGGGACTCGCGTCGAGTGCACTCAAGTAACCATCCGCCACACTGATCTTAAACTTTGGATGTCTCGCTTTCACCCTGAACAAAAGCCAGCTTTCCTTTTCGATCAACCATTGAACCAGAACGGAACAATCAGCATTGGTACCTACTTGGCTCTACAAGCCGATCGTGATGCTTTGCAACTACAGGTGAGGAGTACAGAAACAGCTTATCAACAACTGTTGAGTGAACTTGAAGCTGTCGGTTTGGAAAAGGAGAACATCGAGCATCTCATCAAAATTAACGGCAAAGTAAGCGACCGAAGTGAGGCCACTTACCTCCACATCATCGGAGCGATGCTCAGTCTACTGCTCGGTCACTCTCCCTCAGGAAAACCTCATTCAGTTTTCCGTTCCCAAGCCGCCATTGTCGACGCACTGACCGCCCATTATGACAAGCTGCCAGGCATATCCAAGCGAAATCTGGATGAGAAATTTGCTGCTGCCAAACGCAGCCTCTCGGAGCGCTAGGGCAGATTGCGCTGCAATCGCTGTAGTTGCAGCGCAATGACGCCAACCCGTTTCAACGATTCAATTCAGGTCACGTCTTATCACGCGCCAATCGACGCCAGGAGTGACCATTATGTCCAGCCAGTCCTTCCCCATCGCTAAGCATCAACCACAAGTCGAACGCCATATTATGCGGCGTGAAGAGGTGGAGCAAAAAACCGGCTTCAAGCGCGCGCACATTTACAGCTTGATGAAGGAGGGCAAATTCCCACAAGCCAAGCGCATTGGATTGCGTGCTGTGGGATGGGACTCAATGGAGATCGAGCGATGGGTCACCGATCGCTTGGCGCAGCAGCGCTGATGTTACGCGCGAGGTGTCGGTGGCTTCCACTAAAGGTGGAACAGGTAAACCCACGGTTGCCGTCAACCTCGATAGCCACGTGTGAGGAGGCTCAATGAAACGAATTACCAAGCGGGTGTTTCTCGCCCGGCCATATTGTTTGACCGGCCTCGACGCCAATAGCATTGGCAAGGATCTCTTCGATGTTAGATAAACTACCCATCGTCGTTCAGCCATCCGATTGGCTGCCCCCTCCGCCGTCCGAAGAGTATTGCACCGTGGTATTTCACCTGCAGGGCGGACGCTCTACCATGGGATCGTTCCTAACAGAACTTTCCAGTCACTTCGAAGATGCGCGGACTCTCAAGATCGTCAAATTCGAGGTCGGTGACCATTTGCGCAACCGGCGCTAACTGAGACTATTCAAATGAAGAAGCTCAGTCAGGAGGAGGTCGCCGACAAACTGCACCAGAACCATTTTCCTCGAGGTCCAGAACTGGAGCGACTCTCCGATCCGGTCGTCGACACTCCCATGCTGGTCACACTGGAGCAGTTACGACCCTACGAACACAACCCACGCTTCATCCGTAATCCGCTTTTTGACGATATTAAAGCCTCCATCCGTGAACGCGGGCTGGATCAACCACCGCCGATTACCCGCCGCCCGGGTGGGACCTATTTCATTATCCGCAACGGCGGTAATACGCGGTTGGCAATTCTCGGCGAGCTGTGGCAGGAAACCCGCGACGAGCGCTTCTTTCGCATTCATTGTCTGTTTCGGCCTTGGAGCAATGAAGTCACCACCCTGCTCGGCCATCTGGCCGAAAGCGATCTGCACGGTCAACTCACCTTCATCGAACGGGCTCTGGCGGTGGCCAAACTCAAAACCATGATCGAATCAGACGGAGCGACACTCTCGCAACGTGAGCTGGCGCGACGTATTGCCGCTGGGGGTTACCCAATTTCACAGTCGCACATCAGCCGGATGCTCGACACCCTCGAACATCTCCTGCCCGCCATTCCACAGACCCTGTATGCCGGATTGGGTAAACCCAAAATTGAACGCTTGATCGCTCTGCGTAGCCAGGCTGAACGAACCTGGAATCGTTACCCAACCGACATCATTTCGTTCCCCGAGTTTTGGCTCGACACCTTGGGGCAATTTGATGCCGATCCCGAATCTTTCCACCTTGAGCAAATCAAGGATGAACTGCTCGAACGCATGAGCCGCCTACTCGGCCAGTCCTACCGCATGTTGGCCTTGGAGTTGAGCTCCACACAACGGCCTGGCGTTGTCAGCACTTCCTTAGAGAACAGCCATCTGCCAAGCATTGATGAAGCCGCAGCAGGACCTCCCTCCTCCGAGTCCCGCCCCCCATCAACTGAAACCGGAACCCGGGCCGAAACAGCGCCAGAGGAGCAGCTCACGCTGCCCGAAACGAATGTCGCATCAGCAGTCAGCCCTCGGTCACGTGTCCAACAAATTCGCGAACAGATTGAACGCGACACTGCCCCCGAACCAGCACCGACCGTCGAAACCTGCATGATCGACGACCTCTGGATCATCGCACCAACACTGGATACCCCCGAGCAGCTGCGTTTAGCCATTGCTGGGCTGGCTCGGGAACTGGCGACCTATGCCGGGTATCCCGAGAGCGTCAGCGATCAGCAGCGCGACTTGGGCTTCGCCCTGAACATCGACCAACTTGATCTTGCAGCGCCCCGCGCGACCGGCGTTCACCTATTGCTCCTGGCCCTGCTGCGCGCTCAAGACAAAGTGAACTGGGAAGATCGTAAGCAATTGCCCTCAGCCTTGTTCGGACAACTGCTATTGGGGGTCTATCAACTCCCGCTGACAGATCGTCCCGCCATGGACGTAGGACTGGAGCGACTGCCCGACAGTCTGTTAATCAAACTGTATCGTCTCATTCGCTTAGCCCGGCGCCTGATCGACTTATCGCTTTCCGCTGAAGTCGATTCACCAAGGGAGGAGCCATGAACCTGTCCTTCAACGTGCTCAACCAGGCCATGCTGACTCAGGTCCTTCACGAGTTGCGCCTGGGTAACCTGCAACGCTGCAAAGCACTCGGGCTGGGTGAGGAGGACATTTACTTATTGCAATCCTTACCGCCTACCACGCTGTCACGCCTAGCCCACGCCACCGTCCCCTGGGTTGAGATCAAAATTGATTCGCCGGTGCTACATCGCTTGATCGACCAGGCCGAACGCGACGAACAGAACGAGCGCCTGATCAACCGAGCGCTCAAGCTCGGTGCCAGCAGTACCATCATGTATCAGTGCTTCGGCTTGGCGCATTCGGAGACCGCCCTGCGCCGACGGCTGCTCAAGATAGAACCCCGTAAGGGCCGGCCCCAGAGCTTGAGCGAAGCGCAGGAACATGCGCTCTGGCAGCGTTGGTGCCAGCTACGCGCTGAGGACGGTGCTGAGGATCAGCTCGACGCCATGATGATGTTGGCGGAGGAGCAACAAATCAGCTTGACCATCGTTTGGCAGCAGATCGACCATTACAGCAACGGAACATGAACACTACCCCTTCCAGTCGCTGGCAACGTGTTCTGCAGCAATGCACCCAACAACTAAGTGAACGTTGGCCCGCACGCCCCACCACTGAACATCCTTCCAACCAGGCCCTGCAGGCGGGCTTTTTGTTCAGTGGCCAATCTAACGAAGTCGTGCCACGTCGACTGCTGCTGGATAGTCGGCTGACGCCATTGGAACGGAATGCCTGGCAAGTATTTCGACTCATGCTGCAAGACCAGGGAGTGGTCACGCCGCGCTATGAAGATCTGCAACCTTACTTGTCGAGCGTGCCCTACGGTGCGTCAGCCTCTCGTGAAACCATCGCTCGCGTTTTGACGATGCTCCGGCTGACCCGCTGGCTCAGCTTGGTAAGTCGTGGCCGCGATCAGCTCAGCGGGCGCCTACAAGGTTCTCTATACGTCCTGCACGATGAACCGTTAACCCCCGCCGAAGCCATGGAGGTGGATCAGGATTACCTGGAGCTAGTCGGACACGCCCTCGATCATGCAACCAAGGCTGTGCGAATTGTCGCTCGGCATGTTTTGGAAGAAATTCGTCAGGACACCGATATCGATTTGGGTCGGCTCCCCACCCGACTCGACAGTTGGGGCGACCATTGGACAAAACAAGGATTGGATCAGACGACCGATGAAGCGTTACACGATTCCGAACTGGGTGGCGACCACCTCGTTCGGAATCGTGCGGGACCCGGTTCGGATTCCGAACCGGGTCCGAGCGCCAATGTTTCCGGCAGCGTTCGGAATCCGAACGCTGCCTGTACTGTATTAAAAGAAAGTATTAGTACGGTACCGCGCGCGACCCCAGCGGTGGATAACCTGCGCTGGCCCGATCCGCTGCAATTGAGTCCAAGCGAACGTCAGGCGGTCACCGTGGCGCTGGGCAAGCTTAAACCAGCGGATCGACAGGCGGTGCTCAACGAAGCAGGGGCGCGATGTGCGGCCGGCGGTATCCGCAAACCCACGGCGTATCTGATGAGCCTGGTCCAGCGGGCGCTGAAAGGCGATTTCCGCCCTTGGGCAGGTCAGGCTGAATCGTTACCCATTGCAGAACCGCCACCCGCTCCCCCGCGCCCACCTAGAAAACAGGGCGAGCCCGCCTCGGCCCTCGCCCAAGCGTGCCTGGACGAACTGCGTCAGCTACGTGGCAAACGCCCTGGACGTCAGTAGATTTGATGCCACTGGCATCACTGAGGAACGTCTCGAAAATCAACCGTCTCGAACCAAATCGAACAGACAGCATTCAGCTTTTCGGATGTCCTTTACCTTCGTCTACCGCAACGTTCCCGTCCAAGCCTATGCGAGGACGACACCATGGCCGATCACTATCAGCTCAACCTTGGCTCACTGCGCAGCAGCATCACCCTGACACTGCACACCCACCACGCCGCCCGAATCTGGCAAGGTCGAACCGCACGCGAAGGCGTCCACTCGATCATGGGTATGGCGGGCTACATCAGCGTCACTAACCTGATCAAACAAGCCGCAGCGCAGGACGATCCTTATGCCGACTGGGCGATCGTGCAGCTCGAAGAAAAATTGATGCAGGCCAAGGCTGGGATGCTGGAACTGACCCAGCAGTTGGACCGGATCAGACAGGACCTGCCGACACAGATCGACATGGGCGATAACCTCAACATCCACCCCGTCACCTTACCCTTGTACATCGGCAGCCAACTGGGGTTTCTCGCCGTCTACCTGCTGACTGACTACGACACGCTGGTGCGGCATACCCTGTTGGCCCATCACACCGCCTTGATCGGTCGTAGGGACATGGAAGCCTGGATCGACGACGGTGCTCATCTGCTGCGCAGCTTGTTTGGCCAGGCGCAGCGTTATCGGCATGCCGGCGTCACCCGTGATGATATGGCGGCGAATAACGCTCGTGCTCTGGCGGCCATGGAGAAGTTTGGACTACCCCCTATGGACATCCTTGAGGGGCATCGCCGCTCCCAGTTCGCGCCACCCATCGTTCGTCATGGTGCTGTGGCAATGGATGGCACTGGCGCGTTGACAGAGGAAGCAGTAGACCCATCTGCGACAGTCGATGAGCCGGAGGACGGAGTATGAAGCCTCTAATCCCGACTCAACCAATGCCCCACGAAACACTCACACCGGATGCCTATCGACAGCTCGAACATTCTGCCTCCCTAAAAAGCCTTTTAAAACCTTTTAAGGGTAAGGGGGAGCTGGAATACCTGGCGCAGGTGGCGAGGGAAACCGAGGCGCAGTTACGTCGTCTGATGGAGGCTGTGGTGCAGCAAGCCGGACAACCGCCTTACTCGTTGCTGGATATTCGATTGGTGCTGCAGAACACCAGTGCGGGCAGCACCTTTTTGCGATGGCGCACCCGCGACTTTGCCCGCATGGGCGTTGCGGCCTGGGAACGCCAGGTCTCCAACAAGGCTTTGCCGCAAGCCGTACGCGAGGGATTGCACCGTTTCGAATGCGAGCGCATTGCACTGAACTTGCAGATGAGCGTGGTGCATTCGCTCTACCGTCAGGCTTCAACCTGCACGATCAAAATGGCGAGCGCCGAACGGCTGCTGCGCCAATTCACACCAGCAGCGGAGATATAACAATGAGTACCTTTTTCGTCGGCGAAGGCAACATCGGCAGTGCGCCAGAGTTCCAGGAGTTCCCGTCAGGCAATGACGAGCCACGGCGCTTGCTGCGCCTGAATGTGTACTTCGACAACCCCGTGCCACGCGATGGCAGCTATGAGGATCGAGGCGGCTATTGGGCGCCGGTCGAGCTCTGGCACCGCGAGGCTGAACACTGGAGCACGCTGTACCAGAAAGGCATGCGCGTGTTGGTAGAGGGCCGCACCGTGCGCGATGAGTGGGAGGACAGTGAAGACAATGCCCGGGTCACCTTCAAGATCGAGGCGCGTCGTGTCGGCATCCTGCCTCATCGCGTGCAGAACGTGGTCATGCGGGAGCGCTCAAGTGAATCAGCCTCGTCTGCGGCTCCCGTCGGGCAGGCTACAGACCAGGCCAGCTCGCCTGCGTCGAAGTCCAAAAAGCGCAGAGGGCAGCCACCATCGGCATGACGGACTTGAGGCATAAAAATTCCGCCTTTGCGTGAAGTCCCCCGGGCTGTCATTACTCGCTGCTCGTGAAGCACTGTCGTCCATGTGACTACAAGGTAGCCGCCTCGCCCCCATTCAAGGTTGCCCTCACCGACTAATATGAGGAACCTGCCATTCAGGTTTCTCATAGCTTGCCACTGCTGTTTCCAACAACGCTGCTCCGAACTCAACCCGGAGCAGTTCTATGCGTCTCTTTCTCTGCGAGAAACCCTCCCAAGGTCGTGACATCGCCAAGGTTCTCGGAGCCAGCCGACGTGGCGATGGTTGCTTGATCGGACGCGAGACAACCGTCACCTGGTGTATCGGTCACCTGCTGGAAACGGCCCCACCTGAAGCCTATGGCGATCAGTACAAAACCTGGTCGCTGGATCATCTACCGATTATTCCCGCGCAGTGGAGGGTTGAGGTCAAACCCAAGACTGTCGCGCAGTTCAAAATCATCAAACACCTGCTCAGCGAAGCTACCACCGTCGTCATCGCCACCGACGCCGATCGCGAAGGTGAAATGATTGCCCGCGAGTTACTAGAGCTCTGCAACTATCGTGGTTCTGTTGAGCGCCTCTGGTTGTCCGCACTCAACGAGGCGTCGATTCGCAAAGCACTGTCCTCGCTGAAGTCTAGTCAGGAGACCTTCCCGCTCTATCACTCAGCCCTCGCCCGCAGCCGCGCCGATTGGCTGATTGGTATGAACCTCAGTCGTTTGTTTACCCTCCTAGGACGGCGGGCGGGCTATGGCGCCGTGCTGTCGGTTGGACGCGTCCAAACGCCCACTTTGCGCTTGGTGGTTGAACGAGACCGCGCGATTGCCAGCTTCGTCTCGGTGCCGTACTGGGTGGTGAATGCGCACCTGTCCTCAATGGGGCAACAACCATTCATCGCATCGTGGATACCACCAAGCTCAGGACGTGACGAAGCCGGTCGCTGCCTGCAGCAGGCGCTCGCAAGTCAAGCCCTCCAAGCGATTTCTAGCAGCAAGACCGCCACCGTAGTCTCGCTGCGGACTGAGCATTTGCGCGAAGCGCCACCCCTGCCCTTCGACCTGAGCACACTGCAAGAAGTCTGTTCACGCAAGTTGGGACTCGGCGCTCAGGAAACGCTGAACATCGCTCAAGTCTTGTATGAAACCCACAAAGCCACCAGCTATCCGCGCAGCGATTGCCGCTATTTGCCAGAGAGCATGTTCAACGAGGTCGCCGCGGTATTCGATGCCCTGCTCAGAATGGACCCCGCGTTACGCCCAGCGCTCGGAAGCATCGATCAATCATTGCGCTCACGAGCATGGAACGATGCCAAGGTCACCGCGCACCACGGCATCATCCCCACCACCGAGCCGGCGAACCTTGGGCGGATGTCTGAACAAGAGCGCCAAGTCTACGAACTGATTCGTAGCCACTACCTCGCGCAATTCCTGCCGCATCACGAGTTTGATCGAACCGAGGTCGAACTGGAGTGCAGCGCCGAGCGTTTGACTGCTGTTGGCAAACAGATCCTCGTCCAAGGCTGGAAAGGCTTACTCTCCGACAACCCCGACGATGATGAACCTAGTCAAAAGTCCCAGGTGTTGCCCGCCCTACAACAGGGTAGGCAGTGCGCAGTGGACGACGTTGAACTCAAATCCATGCGCACCGCTGCGCCCAAATCGCTCACCGAGGGCGATCTGATCAAGGCGATGAAAAACGTCGCCAAGCTGGTCAACGACCCGCGCCTTAAACAGAAACTTCGGGATACCACCGGTATCGGCACGGAAGCCACGCGAGCCGGCATCATCAAGGGCTTGATTGATCGCGGTTACTTGCTGAAGAAAAAACGTGCCTTAATGGCCTCCGCAACGGCCCATACGCTGATCGAAGCGGTACCCGCTGCAGTCGCGGATCCGGGTATGACAGCGATCTGGGAGCAAGCGCTGGATGAAATCGAAGCGGGACGTCTGAGCTTGGATGCATTCGTTGCCAAGCAGGCGCACTGGATTACGCAGCTGATCGCAAACTGCGGAGCGCTTACCTTGTCGGTACCGGTCGAAGCCGGGCCTGTCTGCCCCATTTGCAACGCATCAATGCTTAGGCGGAAGGGTAAATCAGGGCCGTTCTGGTCATGCTCCCACTACCCAGACTGCAAAGGCACTGTGCCGATCAGTAAAGGTATACGTCGTCCATGAGGCACCATTTGGCGCTCACATGAACCTCGGGGGAAGTCATCAGTGCATCATCAACGGCGCCTGATCCTTCTCCAAATCGTCTAGCGGTTGTCCGATTTCACGGGCCAAGGCGATGCCTGTCGCGATCCATATCTGCCCCAGTTCGTTGAACGCTTTCAGGTGAGCAGGATCTTCGTTGAGCCAATGAACAAGGCTATCGAGATGTTCAGGATTATCAGGGCAGTCATGGATCTTGATGAACAGCTCCAGTGTTCGATCCCAGATCAGGTCCATGTCGTGCTCGCGCTGCTCATCCATGCTCAACCTTCCTCCCTTTGGCCCCATCAGACCACTCAGTCTCGCTGGTCACTTCGGCCTCTAATTCCTGGAGGAGTAGATGTCACGTCGCGACAAACAGCTATTTCAGTCAATATAACAACCCTTTAAGTCGATACTCAACCGTTAAGGATGTTCATGTCAATGGGTCTTTGCTCAACCATTCGGGTTGAATTGGAGAGCTCATCACTTGGCACATAAACATCCAACCCAAGCCCAAATTGGGCGCATGATCGCGAAGCACCGCACTCAGCGTAATCTGACCCAGGAAGAGGTGGCTGAACGCCTGGGGATCGGCAGCGAAGCCATTTCGCGCCTTGAGCGGGGTGTGGTGGAGCTTTCCGTGGTCAAGCTGATGCAACTGGCGGACATCTTCGACTGCCGGATGGATGAACTGCTGACGGAGTCGAGCAGTCGCCCCAACGACCAGGGCCAGATGATCGCGGGCCTGCTGAGCGGCCTTCAAGAAAGCGACCGTGCCTTTATCCTGACGACCGTCGAACAGCTGGCCGCTCATCTCAGTAGCAAATAACCGCTTCGCACACTGGCTTGACGTCGTCACACCCGCTCTGCTGTAGTGCCTCAGGATCATCGCTTACGGCGACCCAAGACCGATTCGCTCCGGGTAGCTCGGTCGGACTCTTAGAGTTCGGAGCCTTCTCTTCTGCGGAATTTCATTCCCTCTTTGTGCTCGACCGGATCAATGTGGCGGATGACCACTGTTGCCTCTGCCAGGCAGCAGCGGTCATCCGCTACGGCGATCGCATTCAGTCCCGGAGCCCGCCGGGGAAACACTGGGCACCCTTTGTGCGCGGATGCGTGCCAGCGTATTCCGACCCAGGCCACGATAAGGGTCGGTTGGCGAATCATGGCGCAGTTAAATCAAGTTTTGCGAGGAGCTTGTCGACTGCGTCAGACCGCCTAAGGTGGCTTTTCTATTCCTCGCCTGGCACCCCGCCAGGCCTACTCTTCATTTTCTTCAGTCCATTAATTTCCACTGTATTCCGGCTATAAAAAATCAGCTTGCGGCGTCTTGACGCTTTCCTGTGACAGGCTTATACAAAGGGCGTGGTTCGCTGTCGTTGACAGCCCAGCCCAGGTAGCTTGAACCTTCAAGGCTACGCCACGTTCGTGGTGGTTTACAGCATTCGGAAGCTCGCCCGGTTACCGCTTCAGCGGTGATGAATGCTCACTGTCCCCAGATCCGCAAACCACTGCTGCGGATCCTCTTCTGCTGCATCGCTATTTTCCCAGACGCATCGTTCTGATCGTCATCGGCTTACCGGTGACGAGTCGTTCATCGTTCGCCTTCACCTCACTCACCCTGACGGGGCTCACTTCCCCGTTAGGGGCTGTGCGTCGCCGTTTTCCCTTGAAATAGGAGAACCACCATGGCCCACGCCAACCAATCCCAAGAAGCGACCACTTACTTCAATCTGCACACTGCCGGTATCGGCTACCTCAACCGTGTTCGTGAAGTACAAGTCCGCCGCGGTCAGCCGTTCATGGCCTGCGATATCGCGGCTCTGCACGGTGCCACTGATGCGGTCGAGTACACCCGCTTCGACTGCAAAGTCGCTGGAGGCGAAGCTGAACGCTTGATTCGTCTCTATATGGACGCCGTCAGAGCCGAGAAAAAGGTCTTGCTGTCGTTCCGTATCGGCGATCTGTGGATTGACCCATTTCTCTATGAGAAAGGCGATAAACAAGGCCAGCCGGGTGCCAGCCTGAAAGGTCGGCTGCTGTACATCGACTGGATCAAGGTCAACGGCACGTTCGAATACAAAGCGCCTGCCAGGCAGGAGGCAACAGCACCTGCTGAGCAAACGCCAAACAGTGAGCCATCCCCAACGTCGGCTGATGCCGAAGCTGAGGATACCGACAACCCAACAGAGACCAGGATCAAACCTGAATCTGCACCCACTCCCCGCACAGCCCGCCGTGTTGCCACACGCACTGTTCAGTCCGCCTGAACACAATCCCCGATGTTTTACATCAAGGCGCTCAATCGAGCGCCTTTCTTCAATCCGCACAGGAGAACCCACATGGAATCCTTCTGGCTTTGCGACGATTGCCTGTTCGCTGCGGCTTACGAGGACTACAGCACGTTATCGCTCTACTACACGACGGATGAAATCGAGAAACGCATCGCCGGTCTCCATCGCGGGCTGGTTCGGCTAATGCCCGTCAGTGCCGACTTCGACCCCGAAACTGGTCGCGGAATAAAAACCTTCTCCCCCTTGCCCTGCGATGGTTGTGACTCAGACCTGTACGGACAACGCCACCGATTCACTCGGCTGTAAAAAGTGCGTCATCGGCTAATAGCCGCGACTCTATATCCACCTTGGGGACACCACTCCCCACGGGTGTGTACCCCTGAATGTTCGCTTCGGAGGTACCCCATGAGCACCCCACTCACCCTGATTGAAACCTCGGATGTCGAGGCTGATCGTATCGCCCACGAAAACCAGCTGATTGATGAAGCGCTACGTATTCTGGACCGTCGGCTGTTCACCCGCGGCCCTAACCTAACGTCACCTGACGCCGTGGCCTCATACCTAAAACTGCATCTTGCACCACAAGAGCATGAAGTCTTCGGTGTGATTTTTCTCGATGCCCGCCATCGCGTTCTGGCATTCGAGATCCTCTTTCACGGGAGCATCGATGGCGCCAGCGTTTACCCCCGCCAGGTCGTCAAGCGCTCCCTAGCGCATAACGCAGCAGCTGCCATTGTCTGCCACAACCACCCCTCCGGTTGCACGGAACCCAGCCTGGCGGATCGCGCCTTGACCGCACGGTTGAAAGAGGCCTTGGACTTGATTGAAGTGCACTTATTGGATCACTTCATCGTCGGTGAAGGTCGTCCTCTCTCTCTTGCCGAGCATGGCTGGCTTTAACCCCCCCCAAAGGCGTCTACGGACGCCTTATTCATTTCCCTTCTGGAGAATCCTCATGAACCCAACACCCCAACCCTTAGCTCTGCCGGAAACCTCGAATCCATTTGCTCGCGGCTACGACAAACTGCATATCAAACGACTGCTACAGATCACTTACGCAAATGACTGCCCTCCCTGCTTTCGCCCCGTACACGACGCACAAGCCCATCTGCTCGATGATGCGTTAGAACTATTTCCCTGCCTGTTCAATGACGACGTGGCTCTGATCAGCGAGGGTCAGTCCATTCCGGATGAATTGGATGAACGCTTCCAGTCCACCGGGCTGGTACAGCAAGTGATCTATGACGTGACTGGCGAAATGCTCAACGAGCGACATCACGTCGGTGATCTGTACTCCTTGGAAGAAGCCCAAGCCTTGGTCCATCGTTTGAGCTTCGACACAGGACATTACAGCCGAACCTGGGAGCTCAGTACCGTACACCTCACTGACGAAGCGCTGCGTCACTTGGAACGCCGGGTTGGCAATTTTGACTCCAGGCCAACCGGACTGCTGTTTGAACCCTTTGCCCTACCAGACTGCAATGGCGTCGGGTGTAAGCTGATCGGCACGCCCTGGACCGACGATAACTTGGTTAAGATCGAGGGCAATCCTTACTCGTCGTTGAGGCAAGAACAGCTCGACGCCGGTACGCCGGAGGCTTTGGTCAACGTACTGTATCTGGCGGCATTGGCGGATGTGAGGTTGTTGATTTTCGACCCCGACGCTGCCGTCCTGGATGGGCTCGCCATTTATGACGAAATAGCAACGCGTTCTACTTAAACACGACCCGTCTTGAATCAACTTACTCACTGAATCGCTCCTTCACCTCATGTCAGGTTCTGCACTGAATCTGACATGAGGTTTTTTCCATGGAGCGTTTTTTCACGCCTGTCTGCCTGCTGGGTTTGTTGAGTGCCTGCACGGCGCAGATCCCGACCCCATTGCCGACTAGTCCAGAGAATGGCGGTAGTTCCCATCGGGCCCAGCTTTCGAGAAGTACAGCCGAAGAGAGTCACCCGACAGAGCTCCGCTATGGCCGCTATACGCTGATCAGCACCGAGCCCACGGCAGAGCAACGTGATCTTCTCGCTCAAATCATTGACGTGAGCATTCCGACCAACCTGAATCCCTCGGTACAGGAAGCGATGCACTACGTGCTGCAGCGCTCAGGTTATTCGCTCTGCCCTGCTGCCGAACCAGTAAAGATACTGTTTGCCCGGCCTCTGCCCGCCGCCCATTACCGGCTCGGCCCGATCTCACTACGCAACGCGCTACAAGTGCTGGCTGGCCCCGCCTGGCAACTCACGACCGATGAGGTCAGCCGTTCGGTCTGCTTCGAACGGCAAAAAAATGATGCTGCCGTCGTGCGGCTCGCACCCAGCGCGGCCCATCAGCCGGAGGCACGCCCATGAAAGCCACGACGTTTCAAACCCTCATTGTCGGCTCACTTTGCCTGGCGGTCTCCGGGCTGAGTGGTGGTTTGTATAACCAGTATCAACGCGTGACCGAGCTGGAAAATGCGAACGCCCAACGCCTACAGACCCTGGATACCCTGCAACGTGATTCAAGCACCCTCTTGGATGCACAGGAGAAGCTGCAGTACGCACTGAAAGACCTGAAGCAGATGGTCGATTCCGGTGAGCAACAGGCCAATACCCTCGATCCGATGTTGGATCAATGGGCGCAGGAGATACAGGAACTGCGCGATGGTCTGGCAGCCCGTGCTACCGAAGCCGACATGATCGCGCTACGCGCACGACTTGAGCGCGTCGAGCAGCAACTCCTGGACCTCAAAAGTCAGCCACCACTCCCACCACCGACGCACTCCTCGGCCAAGCCGAAAAAAACCGCTCAGCCCAAGCCTGCCCCGCTCCTGCCGCCATTTTCAGTGTTGAGCGTCGAGTACCGCGGTGGGGAGCGCTTTCTGGCTGTCGCACCTCCTGACAGTCGCTCGCTCAATGATATCCAGTTGCTGCACAACGGCGAGCAGTTCGGCACATGGCAACTGAAGGTGCTGGAGCCGAACGCGGCCATCTTCGCGGTGATCAATCACTCAGACCAGACCGTGCACCTTCCTTGAGAAACGATCATGAACAGAGCGCTGCTGCCCGCCGTCGTTTGTCTCGTTTCACTGTTTAGCACGGGCGCTGCGATGAGCAACCCTATCACGGCACCGTCACAGAACCGGGACACACAGTCCATTCCCTTGGAGCGCTCGCACTCTGAACAAGCTGCAAGCTGGGGTCTCACGGAGCAGGAGTGGACACGCTTCGAAAAAATTCAAGCCGGCCCGCGCGGTTTCTGGAGCCCGAGCCTCGACCCATTGACCGCGCTTGGGGTAGAGGCAGAGACCGACCAAGAGCGCCAGCGCTATGCCGAATTGCAGGTAGCGCTGGAAGCCAAACGTGCCGAGCGCGAGTTGGCTTACCAAAACGCCTACACCGCAGCTTGGGCCAAGCTGTTTCCGGGGCTGTTGCCGATTCAGGGTATGGCATCCCCGCCCGCTGCTAGCTCACCGGTAGAGCCCCGCCGTGCTCTGTTTGTCGAAGACCATTGCCCTGCGTGCACCGCTGAAGCGCAGCGTCTGCAAAGCAGTGATACAGCGTTCGATATCTACCTGGTGGGTAGCCATGGTGAGGATGAACATGTCCGTGGCTGGGCGCGGCAAGCAGGCATTGATGCGAGCAAGGTCCAACACCGGCAAATCACCCTGAACCATGATCGCGGGCGCTGGTTCAGCCTGGGAGCCCCGAGACCGTTACCCGTCACATTTCAGCAGGTGAACGGACAATGGCAACGTCTCGATTGATTGCTATTGCGCTCCTGCTGACGGTGCACGCCGTCCGGGCAGACGAACTTCCGCCTCCGGCTTATCAACTGGCAGCGCATGACGCCAACGTCCCTTCCACGGTGTTGTTCGCGATTGCCCTGCAGGAGAGTGGCGCCCGCCTCCGTGGTCGACTGCTGCCCTGGCCCTGGACGCTGAATATTGCCGGTAGCCCTTACCGTTTCGCCAATCATCAGACCGCCTGTCACGCCTTGCTTCAGGCGCTTGCTCGGTATGACGCCAAGCGCGTCGATGCCGGGCTTGGGCAAATCAACCTGGGTTATCACGGACAGCATTTTTCCAGTCCCTGCGAAGCCCTTGAACCCTACCGCAATCTGGCCGTGACTGCCGCGCTGCTGCAAGAACATCACACCGTTACCGGTGATTGGGTGTCAGCTGCTGGCCGCTATCACCGCCCGGCAGGAGGAACGCCGGCCGCGCGTTACCGCGTCGGCTTTTCCCGACAACTCGAACGATTGCAGGTTTCCTCTAAAGAGGGCACACCACCATGAAGCGAATTCCCAGTGCGTATAACTTCGCCATGCTCTTGGCAGCGTTCGCCCAGCCGGTACTGTCGTTTGCAGAAGTTCACACTCGCCCCCAGTTTGAAGCTTCCACGCCGCCAATAAACAACAAGACCCAGCCTGCTCGGGCCATACATGCAGACCTATCTGCATTTGCCGATGAAACCTGGATACTGCCCGTGCGCAGCTCTCACTTGAGCCCAGGCCAAATCACAACTCGCACCCTAGACATGCCGGGCTTGCAGCCATTTTTCCTTGTCGGGGAGGATCCCCAATCGTTGGCTTGGCTGCATCAGCGTGCGACTGAACTGCAAGAAATGGGGGCAGCCGGCCTCGCCGTCGAAGTGACCGATACTGAAGCCCTGGCCCGAATTCGAGCAGCCGCGCCGGGCATCACCATCCTGCCGGTCAACGGGAACGACATCGCCTCTCGCCTGAAAATTAAGCACTACCCTGTCTTAATCACAGCCACCTCACTGGAACAGTGAGTCTGGGTCATGGCCGAGCATGCGATGGAGTCCAAACTCCGGCCCGCAGTCGAGCTGTATACCGTGGCGATCTGCGTCGCCGCGGTGGTGTTATGCGTGTACTCGCCCTGGGCCGTGGCCCTATCACCCGAGATCGGTCTGATTGCGGCTCTGGCCTATGCCCTGTTCGGTTTGATCCGCCTCCGACAAGCCTGGGAGGTGTTGCGCTATCGGCGCAATATCCGCCGGCTGCCTCGCTACGAGCTGACCAGCCGGCAGATTCCGGTGAGCGGCAAACGTCTGTTCATGGGCCGCGGCTTTCGCTGGACCCGCCTGCACACCCAGCGCTTGGTCGAGGCCCAGGATCCGGCCGTCGCCCACTACGTCGACCAACCGACCCGTTACCGCCTGGCACGTGGACTCGAACGTCGCCTAGAACATGCACCGTTTCCGCTCTCGACACTGGCGCGTGTCACGGCCTGGGACAGCGCCTTTAATCCGTTGCGCCCTTTACCCCCAGTCGGTGGCTCACCGCTGTTGCATGGGGTTGAGCCCGACGAAACGGAAGTCAGTCTGCCGCTGGGTGAACGAGTCGGGCATACCCTCGTGCTGGGCACGACCCGTGTTGGCAAGACGCGGCTCGCCGAGGTGTACATCACCCAAGACATCCATCGCGTTAAACACGAGGTAGTGATCGTCTTCGATCCGAAGGGCGATGCCGATTTGCTCAAGCGCATGTACGTCGAAGCCAAACGTGCCGGTCGGGAGAAAGAGTTTTATGTGTTCCATCTGGGTTGGCCGGAGATCTCCGCCCGCTACAACGCCGTGGGACGTTTCGGGCGCATCTCGGAAGTAGCGTCGCGCATCGCCGGGCAGCTCAGTGGTGAAGGTAACTCGGCGGCGTTTCGCGAGTTCGCCTGGCGTTTCGTCAACATCATCGCCCGCGCCCTGATCGAGTTGGGCCGACGTCCGGACTACCTGCAAATCCAGCGACATGTGGTCAACATCGACGCGCTGTTCATCGAGTACGCCCAGCAGTTTTTCGCCAAGACCGACCCTAAGGCGTGGGAGGTGATCGTCCAGCTCGAAGGCAAACTCACCGAGAAGAACATCCCCCGGCATATGATCGGACGCGAAAAGCGCGTGGTGGCCATCGAGCAGTACCTGGCGGTGAAGCGGGTATTTGATCCAGTAATGGACGGGCTGCGTTCGGCGGTACGCTACGACCGTACTTACTTCGACAAAATCGTTGCCTCGCTACTGCCGCTGCTGGAGAAACTCACCACCGGCAAGACCGCCCAGTTACTGGCTCCCAACTACACCGATTTAGATGACCCGCGGCCGATCTTCGACTGGATGCAGATCATCCGAAAGCGCGGCATCGTTTATGTCGGCCTCGATGCGCTGACCGATGCCGAGGTGGCCGCCGCTGTGGGCAATTCCATGTTCGCCGACTTGGTCTCGGTGGCGGGACACATCTATAAACATGGCATTGACCATGGCCTGCCCCAATCGAGCAACAACGGTGACAAGTTGCCGATCAACCTGCACGCTGATGAGTTCAACGAGTTGATGGGCGACGAGTTCATCCCGCTGATCAACAAGGGAGGTGGCGCCGGCATCCAGGTAACTGCCTACACCCAGACACTCAGCGATATCGAAGCGCGAATCGGAAACCGCGCCAAGGCCGGCCAGGTGATTGGCAACTTCAACACCTTGCAGATGCTCCGCGTACGCGAGACCGCCACTGCGGAGCTGCTCACCCAGCAGTTGCCCAAGGTCAACGTGCTGACCAGAACCCTGGTATCGGGTGCCACCGACACCTCCGATCCTGAAGCCAATACGGACTTCACTTCCTCCTCTCAGGACCGCGTCAGCAGCACTAGTGTGCCGCTGATCGAGCCAGCGCATATCGTCAGTTTGCCGAAGGGGCAAATGTTCTCCTTCCAGGCCGGTGGCCAGCTCTGGAAAGTCCGCATGCCGTTGCCAAAACCCTCCAACGACGAGGCGATGCCCAAGGACCTGCAGGAGCTTACCCAGCGGATGCGGGCCACCTATAACGAACAGGCAGGGCAATGGTGGAGCGCAAGCGGTGGCGGCCCTACAACAAACTTCGATCTGGATCAGGTGGGTTAGCCCGACCCACCACAGGTTTCGATTCAGCAAACGCGTATTCGGCGAGCGCCGTGGCAGCATCAACTTAACGGTGCACAATGGAGTAAAGGATGGCGACTTCCGTACAGAACACGCCGCCACAACCGATCCAGCGTCCGGGATTGATCGTCTCGGCGATTGGCTTGGTCTTACGCATTATCGGTATGCTGATCGCCTCGTTGCTGTTTTCAATCCTTATCGAGTTCGCCGGTTTGCTGCTGTTCTGGGGCGATCAGGGTTGGCGGCACAGCCAAGCCATGTTGAATAGCGAATTGGGATGGCTCAGCGAGCACTTCAAAGCTTCACTCATTCTTCGACAACCTGAAAAGACGATTATCCGGTGGCTGGACATCCTCAATCAGTGGTTGCTGGTCAAGAGTGGCTTTGCGGATTTTGCCCAGCAGGCACGCGCGTCGAGCCAGAGTAACGGCTTCTGGAGTTGGGCCAATCAGCTCTACGTGAGCATTGAGGACTTCGTGCTGGCGGCGGTGTATGTGACCTTTACCTTTGTGGTGCGCCTGACCATTCTCGTCCTGGCCACACCACTGTTTTTGTTGGCCTCGTTCACCGGTTTTGTCGATGGCTTGATGCGCCGCGACCTACGGAAATTTGGAGCAGGGCGAGAAAGCAGCTTTGTCTATCATCGTGCTAAACGTGCAGTGGTACCGCTACTGTTCGTACCCTGGATCATTTACCTGTCCCTGCCCTTTACGCTCAATCCTATGGCTATTCTATTGCCTTGCGCAGTAATACTTGGGACAACGGTAGCGATCACAGCGACGACGTTCAAAAAGCATCTCTAGTACTAGTTAAGCTTTTTCCGCGATTGATTTGGTAGTGATGACACTCAACCTTCCCAGGTCTCAGCATCGTCCATTTCACCGCGAAAAACCGGCTGACCTACCTGTAGCTCATTTAAAGCTTCACGCAGACTTGCCCCTGTGCAGGCGTTACCGATACTTTTCAGCATCCAAGAATCTCCATAGTCCATCTGATGTGCGCTCCCCCATATACCAATAATGCGCCCACCAGAAGTTCAGGCGATCCGCGTCTTTGAGCAGTCGTTTGATTTGATCGTGTGCACTTGCCGCAAGGTTGCAGTATCGGACTGGCGACTCAGCGCCAGCCAGCTCGCTCAGAGACTCAGCCAGGGCGACCACCGCCCTTAGGGCCTTGCTACACTGCGCCTCGCAGTGTTCCGCTGGCTGAATTCCCGCTCAACCCTCAGGCTTACTGCTCAGCATGCACCGCCTGACGGAAAGCATTGAGATCGCCAGGTTGAACGCATCCAGGGTGACTGCTAGCGGTTCGATCACAGTTCCGGCGCCGGTTCACATGAATCCACGGCGCTCATGGGTGGGGTTCCTTTCCGTCGTTCCTCCATAACGCCAAGGCCAACCCGGGTGCGCCTCTACTGGTGCAAGCCAGCACTTAGCGGGTTTATGGTGCTGCAAGATTTCCATCGACAGTCAGTTACTACCCGTGACGACCTTCCATGGTTGGCCGTCAACTATGAAACTTTAAGGCGTCGCAACAATTTTCCTACGCCCTCATCGTAAGAGTCGGGAGAAGTGAAATCGGCATACAGTTTTCCCACTAGAAATAATGGGAGATCACACTGTTCGTACAAAAGCGGAAGCACTACGACCTCTCCAGTCGAAATTTCTCGATGGATGGCTATCTCCAGCTCTCTCTCGACCCACGGTGACTTGACCGATTTGGCAGACAGCACAACACAGATGTATTTGGTCTTTCTTAAGCCTTCGTCAATTTTTTTGGTTAAAGAATCTCCAACCAGGATCTCGGCCTCATCCAGCCAAACATCCCTAACCCCTTGAGCCTCTAACCGTGCTTTCAAGTTGCGCACGAAGGGCTTGTCCGCGCTGGTATGACTTAGAAAAACCCCATGATAAGCGCTACGCGGAACGGACGTAGGGTCGAGGCCGAGCGCGCAACGTACCAACACATCCGTAGCTTCTTGACTTGTGGGTGGGGTCAACATCCAAGCTTGAGACGAACCGACTACCACCTTCCCGCCTAAAGTGTAGCCTTCAGGTGTGTTAGCGAACGAATCAATGTGGGAGCCATGTGTATCAAGGCAAATGCCCCATCCGTCACTTTTCAACCTGTCGAAATAAGGTAGAAACTCTCCAACCTCGTCTGTGGTTGTAAGCCTCCGAGACTTCTTCTCGTAAAGAATACTAGAGTCAGCAACCATTTTAGCTACATCGTTGGCATAGCCCGAGTAAATACTACGCCGACCAAAGAATTTAATATGTTTTTCTCGGGCCATCAGCCAAATAACACGAGTACCTTGTTCCAATGCGGCAGACAACTCCTGAGTGCGATCATATTGGTCGTAAGCAGTATCCAGGTCGAACCGGTTATCCTCCGCCTTGAGGTCCCACAGCTCGCTATTCGACTCCGAATGGGGCGTAGCTACTCCAAACATAAAATGTGAGTAGCTCTGAGGGTTGATTATGATCACGTCATATTCGTATAGCGCGTAGGCCGAACGGCTCTTGTCGATGCTTGCTCGGCATAACCCCAGCACATCAATCGTCGTGTCAGGAATCGGGTCCCCTCCGTAGGTGCAACCGACCAGCAGAACATTTTTCATGCCTTTTTCCTTTGATTCCGTCAACTTGCTGCCCAAATAAAACACTAAACCGTGCATGTCGCCGCGAGTCTTGAGCTTGATATTGCCATAGGCCAGGGCATCGAGCAGGTCAGCCCGTCGTTCAAGGCGAGGCTTGGAGGTACCTGCCCCGTCAAAGAGTGCGAGCTTTATCAAGCCTCCGATGAATCAGGGAAACGATTGTTAAGATATCTTCTGCATCTTCTTTCGACATTTCCCACGAAATTCTTGCTTCATGAGCGGTGGGGTTGCGAAACATCCCGAATGTCCCGCGTATTAAGTTGGCGAACCCGCTTTGCTCGCTGCGCTCACTCACGGTCTTGAGCGCATTTATGGACAAAAGCGGGGGATGCCCCGCGAGGACACGATCGACCAAGGTTGCTCCATCATCTCTTACGCCTGCGCGCGACCTCATCTTATCGGCGACACTCTTGACTGCTTCTTGGACTGCATGGAAATAGTTATCAGCCAATAACTCTGCTCGGCAAAATCTGAGGACGTCTGGATGAACGCCACGTCCTTCCAGATCTGCCCTCAGTTCCATGGCCCGACGTCTAGCTTCAGGCAACGTCTGTGCAGTTTCGGCTTGGAGAGGTTACCTCCTTGATCGACGAAAAGCCCTGAAAATGCTAGGACCAGGTTAAGCAGGGCACGCATCGGCTCATAGCGCTCAGGATCGCGGCTATAGCGGGCAGGCTTCATCGCTTGGCGAATGAACTCCAAAACGTGGGTACGATTCCTTTTGGTATTTTGGCTATCGGCAAAAGCGTTGTAGATGCGCGTGCGTTTTGTGATCGGTCCCGGATCTATCATTTTAGCAGTGGCTAGAAGAAACTAAATTTCAGATCCGGTAAGTCCTGCGCTGGTGTCGCCTAACGCTCCTGCAATTGCCTCAAGCTGATCCTGTGAAAAAAGCGCCATCCATATACTCCAGATTTGCCATATCAATGCAGACAAATAAATAGGATCACCGACATCACTATGCCATCTCAAGTGCGAAAGCGCGCCGGAATCTCAAATCACCATCTAGAAGCGGCCTGCATTGGTCGATACAGCCACGCCCAAGAGTAGTTCTGCACCGTCTTAACGTCTCCGATGGCAGCCAACACACTCGCCGCCGACGATCGAAGGTCCACATCAGCTGTGAAGTAAATATCCCCAGTCCTTCCTCAGAAAAACGATTCATCACACCTCAAGTTTCTTAATGAACAATTCGACCTCTGACTTGATTCTGTTCCCAGATCCATATGGGCCAGCATCATGCCAACTACCCCCTTTCGCTGCTTGTTACTGTTCTCGCTTGCTATCGTCGATGGCAGCAGTTATGCCGCATCTGCTCATGAGCAGGAACAGCTCAGCCTAGTCCAGCAGCAACTCGACACTATAGAACGACTAGCGGCACGAGCCGAGACAACCAACAGGTCTGAACCAGACGAACGCTATCGTTTCGACTATCCCCGGCTGACTCAGGACATCCAGCGCATCCGCCATGGAGTACAGGACTACCTGTCCCCTTCGCGCGCTCAGCCCCGCGACCCCATTGAATTGGTAGGTGATTACCGCCTCGACACTCCGTCCGCGAAGCCGTCGCCATGAGGATGACTGACGCTCAGAACTCAGCGTTCCAAAACGCATCCGGTTTCTCACCGCAGAGCAGTTCGACACTGTGGCTGTCCATGGTCCTCGTTCTGGCTTTGCTGTGGTGTGCCTGGGTGATCTGGACGGCTTACCGGGGATGGGCGACAGGCAGTGTGCGCTTCGGCGCCTTCGGTGGCAGCACTGCACGCGTGTTGCTCGCGCTGTTGGTTCTGATGTTCTTCACCCTTTCCTAAACCAGGAGATCGCCGTCATGCTCAAGTGCCTTGTCCCCCTGAAAAACAACCTAAGTGATCGTGCCAGCCAACGCTTGATCGGACTGCTGCTGGTGCTCGGTCCAAGCTTGGCTTTTGCCGAACTCCCGACCATGGAAGCCCCTTCGCGTGGCGAAGGTTCTGGGTTGATCGAGACGATCAAAAACTACGCCTACGACGGCGGCATCCTGCTCGGCCTGCTGATCGCCCTGCTCGCTTTTCTCGGTGTGGCTTGGCACTCCCTGACCGTCTATGCCGACGTGCAGAACCAGCGCAAGACCTGGAAGGACCTCGGCGCGGTGGTCGGCATCGGCGCCCTGTTGGTGGTGATCATCACCTGGTTCCTGACCAAGGCCGCCGCGATTCTGTGAGGTCGACATGAACGACACTATCGAACGCCTTGCCGACGGCACCTTGGTCTTTCTGCCGGAGCGACTCAACCGCGATCCTGCCGTACTGCGCGGTTTGACCAATGATGAGATGTGGGTAGCTCTCGGCACTGGCGCCGTCATTGGCCTGCTGCTGGGCGTTCCTCTAGGGATCGTCACCTCGTCTATTGCCGTTGCGCCGACCAGCATGATCGCAAGCATGGCACTGGTGTTATTTGCCGGCGGTACGCTTTTGCGTCGGGCCAAACGGGCTCGCCCCGAGACCTGGTTGTACCGCAAGCTCGAATGGATACTCGCCAGCCGTTGGCGCCTGGGGCGCGGAAGTTTGATTCTCCACTCCGGCGCCTGGACGGTTCGCCGTTCGCGTCGACTGCGCCCTGCCCTATCCCGGTGGCAACCATGAGTCGTTTTCGGAACAAGGTGGATGCCCAACACGCCCACATCTTCAGCCTGCGTCTGGCGGTAGTAATTCTGGCCCTGGTCTGTGCCGGACTTTGGTATGGCTGGCGCTCGGCACCGACCGATATGACCGTGCATGTACCCCCGGATCTGCGCTCGGGCAGCACGCGTAAGTGGTGGGATGTCCCCCCAGAGAATGTGTATGCCTTTGCCCTATACATCTTTGGTCAGCTCAACCGCTGGCCCTCAGATGGAGAGCAGGACTATCGCCGCGCCATCTATGGCTTGCAGTCCTACCTGACACCCTCCTGCAAGGCCTTCCTCGATGGCGACTACGAGTACCGCAAGGCCGCCGGCGAACTGCGCCAGCGGGTGCGTGGGGTCTACGAAATTCTGGGACGAGGCTACAGCGAAGATCCGGAACTCAGGGTCAAGCAACTCGACCGTGACAGCTGGCTGGTCAAGCTCGACCTCAACGCCGATGAATATTACGCCGCCGAACCGGTGAAACGGGTGGTGGTGCGTTATCCATTGCGCGTGGTGCGTTTTGACCTGGATCCCGAGCGCAACAAGTGGGGGCTGGCGCTGGATTGCTATCAGGGCACTCCGCAAAAAATCTCCCTGCCTGGAGGTGAGCCATGAAGCGGATTTCGACCCTGGGACTCACCGTCGCACTGATGCTATGGGGAGCTGCAGCGCAGGCCGTCGAGCTGATGCACTGGGAACGCCTACCCCTCGCCGTCCCACTAGTGATCAATCAGGAGCGGGTGGTCTTTGTCGATGAGGCTGTTCGAGTCGGTGTGCCCTCAACGCTGACAGGCAAGCTGCGCGTGCAGTCAACCGGCGGCACGCTGTACCTGCGCGCGTCAGAAGCCATTGCACCGACCCGACTGCAACTGCAATCAGTCACGACGGGCGAGATCATCCTTCTGGATATCGCGGCCACTCCCGGCGATCAACCGCTGGAGCCCGTGCGCATTCTCAAGAATGCTCAGGTGCAAACTACCGAGGCTGAATCCAGTACCGTCCCTGCTCCAGAACGCACACCAATCCCGGTCGCATTGACGCGTTACGCCGCGCAAAGCCTGTACGCGCCGCTGCGCACCGTGGAGTCCCTGCCCGGTGTCCGTCGCGCCCCGCTCAAGGTGCGCACCGAACTGCCAACCCTGCTGCCCACCGAAAACGTGTCCAGCACGCCCATCGCCTCCTGGCGACTCGGTGACTACTGGGTGACGGCGGTGAAGTTGCGCAATCGTGGCTCAGCGACAGTGCAACTCGATCCCCGTCGGCTTCGGGCCAAGCTGTTCGCCGCTGCTTTCCAGCATGCTTTCCTCGGGTCTGCCGGCAGCGCTGAAGACACCACGATCGCCTACCTTGTCACCCGCGGTGCCGGCCTCGAGCAAGCCGTGCTGCTCCCGCCCGTTGCGCGAGGTGCTGACGATTGCTCAAATGGCTGGTACCGGCTGCGCTGCTGGCCGTGGTGTTGATCATCCTAAAAAGCTGGGTCGCGGGTGGCAGCACGCCCTCTCCAGAGAACCCAGTTGATCAGGGCAATATTCAGTTATCCGCCGAGCAAGCCAAGTCGCTCGGCATTGCTGGCGATACCCCACGCGACACCGTCGCCACCCTGGTCGGACAGGTGAAGGCCATGCGCAGCGATATGCTCGGTTTGAAGAAACACAACGATTCGCTGCAGACGGAAAACAACCGCCTGCGCGAACGGGAGAACAGTGTCGATTCGCGCATCCAGACCGCGCTTGGCAGTGTGACCCAGCAAGTTGATGAAGGCCGTCGACAAGCCAACGAGGCCCGGCTCAAAGCAGAACAAGACAGCCGCCAGGCCCGTGGTCTGCTGACGCAATTGCAGGACCAGTTGTCGGGGCTGACCGGCAAAGGTAAGGAAATGCCAATCGGATTGGGGCTTGAGCCCGGCGATGGTGCTCAGTTCGAAGGGCAGCATTCTGCCAATGATACGATGCAGTGGATTGAACCTTCAGATGCTCGGCCCACCGACGCCCGAGACAAAACCAAGACCTCCTCCGCATTGAGTCTGCCTACCGCCTTCAACTCACTGGAAGGCTTGAAAGACAACGCGATTGATCGCAGCCAGAAACAGCTACGTGCAGTTACCAAGGGTGAGCGCGACCTGACGCGATCCGTTGATCGTACC
>LNAP01000769.1_pt1 | contig 54493 bp, 41 predicted proteins | sample 602601 | NCBI WGS metagenome assembly LNAP01 (sample SAMN02440304, study PRJNA202911) | soil metagenome | biome: Subtropical and temperate rainforests or woodlands; isolation source: soil samples (1 kg each in a 20% v/v slurry with milli Q water) were... ...
AGTGCACGCAGCTGATCGATCAGCTGCGTGCACTTGGCGTTCACACCATCATGGTGACCGGCGACGCGCCGACCACCGCCGCCTTCGTCGCCACCGCCGTCGGCCTCAGCGGCGCCGTGTGCCCGCCCGGCCGGATTCCCGATGAGGTGGGAGCAGACGACTATTCGGTGTTCGCCGGCGTGCTTCCGGAAGACAAGTTCCGCCTGGTCAAGGCGTTGCAGAATGCCGGCCACACCGTGGGCATGTGCGGCGACGGCGCCAACGATGCGCCGGCGCTGCGTCAGGCGCAGATCGGCATCGCCGTCTCCACCGCCACCGACGTCGCCAAGGCCGCGGCCGGCATCGTGCTGACCGAGCCCGGGCTTGCCGGAATCGTCGCCTCGGTGCGGGAAGGCCGGATCACCTTCCAGCGCATCCTCACCTATGCGTTGCGGTCGATCGTTCACAAATCGCGGCAGGTTCTGTTTCTCGGCTTCGGCCTGATCCTGACCGGACACGCCATCCTCACGCCGATGCTGATGGTCATCTCGATGATCACAGGCGATTTCCTGGCGATGTCGTCGACCACCGACAACGTCCGCCCGTCGGCGATGCCGAATTCGTGGCACATCGATACGCTGACGGTCGTCGGCATCGCCATCGGCATGTTCGATCTCGCCTTCTGCGCCTGCGCGCTCATGATCGGCGCATGGGTCATCAAGCTCGACCTCGACACGCTGCGCACCATGACCTTCGTGGTGCTGGCGTTCAACGGACAGGCGGTGTTCTACGTGGTTCGCGAACGCAGGCGGCTGTGGTCGTCGCGGCCGAGCGCGATCGTCATCGCCTCGAGCGTCATCGAGGTCTTGATTGTCGGCACGCTCGCCCTCGGTGGCCTGCTGATGACGCCACTGCCGATGGCGATCTTCGCCAGCATCCTGGCGGCTGCCGTGGTCCTCGCTTTCGTCATGGATCAGGTCAAGACATGGCTCTACAGGCGCTTCAGGATGGTCTAGGGCATCTCGTCGTGTACTTGTCCTCGATCGCCGATCATTAGGGGGTTCATTCGAATATCGCCCAATGCGAGGGGCGGTTGGTCGCGCCTATCCGGCGGTCGAAGTGCCCCGCGCCGTTAACACGCCATTTAGAATGTCGGCATCGGCGCTGGCAAATATACCACTCCGTTAGACATTCAGGGCATGTTCCCGGTCGGGGCAGTCGTGGATTGAGTTCGGATATGATGTGGGCGGCCGGAAGACGGATGATGGAGACCCTGCGCGGCCGTGTCGTTGCGATGCGCCGTGTCATGTCGTCCACAGCCGGATTGATCGGATCCGACTACACCTCGGAAGCGCAGGCGTGGGAAATGCTCGAAGGGCTCATCAGCCCGTTCGCACACGGCTTGACGGCAACGGCGATCGCCATCACCGCCTGGTACAACTGGTATTCCCACGGTTCCTTCGCGTCATTTCCCGCGGTCGCCATCGTCGCGGCGACACTGTTGCTGCGTGTGATCATGGCACGTCGCTTCCGCTTGCGCGGACCACGTGCGCGGGTCTCGCAATGGGTTCGTTCATTCGCAAGAATGAGCGTCATCGCTGCGCTTGGCTGGGGCTCCGCCCTGTCGATCCTGATGTTTACGACCGTGGGCCTGCCGCTATTTGCCGTTTTTGCGCTGATCTGTGCGCCGGTTCAAGGGGCCAGTGCACGCGCCTACGCGATGACCTCTGTCGTGATCGTCAATATCACCGTCGTGCTGGGGATGGTCGGCATCTCCGCAACCGTTTTCGGAATCGCAATCGCCATCCCGTTCTGCATTCTGTATCTGTGGTATCAGATCGGCTTCGTCATGGAGCTGGTCGCGCTGCGTACCAAAATGCTGAAGGCCGACTATGAGCGCGACCGGTTGCTGGCGCAGGTGACGGGCTACAATTCGAGTCTGGCATCCGTGAATGCGCAGTTGTCGACGTTCGCGCTCACCGATGGCCTGACCGGCGTCGGCAACCGGCGCGATTTCGATCACCGGCTGGCGCTTTTCCTGCAGTCGCTGCCGGGCAACGCTGTGCCGCTGGCCCTGCTGCTGGTCGACGTCGATCACTTCAAGAGTTTCAACGATACTTACGGGCATCTGACCGGCGACGAGTGCCTGAGACTGGTGGCCGCGGCGATCACGGGCGCTGCGAACCGAACGGGCGACTTTACGGCGCGTTATGGTGGCGAGGAATTCGCCGTCATTCTGCCAGCCACGCACCGGGCAGATGCACTCGCCGTCGCCGAACGGGTGCGGCGCGCCGTCGAAACCATGGATATCGCGACGCTGCCGAATGTCTGCCAACAGTTGACGGTGAGCATCGGCGTCGGCATGGCACAGGGCGGATCGAATACCCAGCCGCGCGATCTGATCGAGGCTGCCGATGGCGCGCTCTATCTGGCCAAACTGGGCGGTCGCAACTGCGTCAGGGATGGTGCTGCGGCACAGCATCCGCTGCGACGACTTGCCTGAGTCGATCAGCCGCCGACTGCCCCCTGCGTGTTCACATACAGCGCGTAGATCGACTGGCTCGCGGCCATGAACAGCCGGTTGCGCTTGACGCCGCCGAAGCACAGGTTGGCGCAGCGCTCGGGCAGCGCGATGCGGCCGATCGGGGTGCCGTCGGGTGCGAAGATCATCACGCCGTCGAGTTCGGCGCTGCCCATGCCCCAGCCGCACCACAGGTTGCCGTCGATGTCGCAGCGCATGCCGTCCGGCGTGCCCGGTCCGGCGTCGATCAGCACGCGTTTGTTGCTCAGGGTCATGCCGTCCGCCGCGACGTTATAGGCCAGGATCTTGCGGTTCGGCACGCCGCGCGATTCCACGATGTAGAGGATGCTCTCGTCAGGCGAGAAGCAAAGGCCGTTGGGACCGAGCACGCCCGCAGCGACGATGGTCGCCTGGCCGGTCGCGCCATCGATGCGATAGACGTTGGCGTCTATTTCGGACTCGGCCTTGTAACCCTCGTAATTGCCGAGCAGGCCGAAGGTCGGATCGGTGAACCAGATCGAACCGTCGGACTTCACCATCACGTCGTTCGGCGAGTTCAGCCGCTTGCCTTCGAAGCTGTCCATCAGCACGGTGATGCTGCCATCATATTCCGTGCGGGTGACGCGGCGCCCGCCATGCTCGCAGGTGACCAGCCGGCCCTGGCGATCCCTTGTGTTGCCGTTGCCGAAATTCGACGGTCTGCGGAAATCGTTGACCGCGCCGGTTTCTTCTTCCCATTTGACGATGCGATTGTTGGGAATGTCCGAGCACAGCAGGTAGCGACCGTCGCCGAACCACACCGGCCCCTCGGCCCAGCGCAGGCCGGTGGCGATGCGCTCGATGGCTGACAGCTTGATCCAGTATTTCTCGAAGCGGGGATCCAGCGCATGGATCGCAGGATCGGGATAATACGTCGCCGGCTGCCAGCCGGGGCGCGTCGCCGATGCATCGGACATTTGCGGGTCCTGTTGTTGTCGTTTCCTCGGATGTCGTTGCTATCATCGCGACGTTGCAGCATCAAGGCACGGACTCCGGTTTCCCGGATCTGCAGCGCATCGCTTCGTGCTCCGCAACGTCCGGGGAACGATGAACTTGAACTTTCGCCGCCTTGCTCCGTTCACGCTGCCGCGCCATACTCGCTGCAATATTGCAAGAACGAGGGATGGGAATGCCAAGAATACTGATGACCGGCGCGTCGGGCGGAGTCGGCACGCGGCTGCGGAGCCTGCTGCCGGCGATCTATCCGGACCTGGTGCTGAGCGATCTCGTGCCGCCGCCGGACCTCAAGCCATCCGAAGAATTCAAGCAGGCGGATCTGGCGGACTACGCCGCGGTGGAGGCGATCTGCGAGGGCGTCGACGGCATTCTGCACTTCGGCGGCTTCTCGGTGGAAGGACCGTGGGACACCATCCTGCAGGCCAATATCATCGGCACTTACAACCTGTTCGAAGCCGCGCGCAAACAGGGCGTCAAGCGAATCATCTTCGCATCCTCCAACCATGCGGTCGGTTTCTATCCGCGCCACAGCAGGATCGGAACCGACGTCACGGTGCGGCCGGACAGCCGCTACGGCGTCAGCAAGGCATTCGGCGAGGCGCTCGGCGCGATGTATGCCGACAAGCACGGGCTCAGCGTCACCTGTATCCGGATCGGCAATTTCGGCGACCGGCCGCTCGACCAGCGCCGGATGTCGATTTTCCTGAAGCCCGACGATCTCGTGCAGCTCTGCCAGATCGGTCTCGAACATCCCGACATCCACTTCGAAGTGCTCTACGGCGCGTCCTACAACGAGCGTGCCTGGTGGGACAATTCCCGCGCCTACGAACTGGGCTATCGCCCGACGGGGAAGTCCGAGGACTTTCGCGAGCATGCCATGGCCGAACAGGCCAAGCTTAAGCCCGATCCGGTCGGCGACTTCTACCAGGGCGGCGCGTTCTGCAGCCTCGAATTCGATGGCGATGCCGGTCGCGTCTGGAAACCGAAGTGAGCGCCGTTTGCAAGCCAACTTCGACCTCATGGTGAGGAGCGCGCTTTTGGGCGCGCGTCTCGAACCATGAGGATGTGGCACTCATCCCGGGCGAATGGCATTGCCATTCGCCGGAGACGCGGTCGAAGGCGACCGCTCCTCGGGATGAGGGAAACAGTGAGGATCGGACAGCCATATCAGGGAAGGGCAAACGCAATTCAGTTGCTCCGTGATTGACAAGATTTCTTGCGGCTTCATAACAAGCGTTCAAAACACGAAGAGTGGGAACGCGACATGGCCGACGGATTGCGCAAGGGACTGACCAGCTATGGCGATGCCGGCTTCTCGCTGTTTTTGCGAAAAGCCTTCATCAAGGCGATGGGCTATTCCGACGACGCGCTGGACCGGCCCATCGTGGGGATCACCAACACCCACAGCGACTACAATCCCTGCCACGGCAACGCGCCCCAGATCATCGAGGCCGCCAAGCGCGGCGTGATGCTGGCGGGCGCGCTGCCGATGGTGTTCCCGACCATCTCGATCGGCGAGAGTTTTGCGCATCCGACCTCGATGTATCTGCGTAACCTGATGGCGATGGACACCGAGGAGATGATCCGCGCCCAGCCGATGGATGCGGTGATCGTGGTCGGCGGCTGCGACAAGACGCTGCCGGCGCAGATCATGGCGGCGATCTCCGCGGATCTGCCGACGGTGGTGATTCCGGTGGGACCCATGGTGGTCGGCCATCACAAGGGCGAGGTGCTCGGCGCCTGCACCGACTGCCGGCGCATGTGGGGCAAGTTCCGCGCCGGCGAAATCGACCAGCAGGAGATCGACGCGGTGAACGCGCGGCTGGCGCCGTCGGTGGGCACCTGCATGGTGATGGGCACGGCCTCGACGATGGCCTGCATCACCGAGGCGATGGGCCTGTCGCTGCCGATGAGTGCCACGATTCCCGCGCCGCATGCCGAGCGTTTTCGCTCCGCGGAGGCCAGCGGCAGGGTTGCCGCGGAACTGGCGAAGAACAAGGGCCCGAAGCCGAGCGAGTTTCTCACGCCGGCCTCGTTCCGCAATGCGCAGGTGGTGCTGCAGGCGATCGGTGGCTCCACCAACGGGCTGATCCATCTCACCGCGATGGCCAATCGCTCGCCGCATCGCATCGACCTTGCCGCCTTCGACGAGCTCAGCCGCACCGTCCCGGTGCTGATCGATCTCAAGCCGTCCGGCGATCACTACATGGAGCACTTTCACCACGCCGGCGGTGTGCCGAAGCTGATGGCGCAACTCGGCGACCTCATCGACCTCGATGCAAAGACGGTGTCCGGCGCGACGTTGCGCGAGATTGTCGCCAATGCCGAGGACGTGCCGGGGCAGGAGGTGATCCGCGCGCGCAGCAACCCCATCAAAGCCGAAGGCGCGATGGCGGTGCTGCACGGCAACCTCGCGCCGCGCGGCGCGGTGATCAAGCATTCCGCGGCATCGCCGAAGCTGCTGCAGCATACCGGTCGCGCGGTGGTGTTCGAGTCGGTCGAGGACATGACGCTGCGCTGCGACAGCCCGGATCTCGACGTCACCGCCGACGATGTGCTGGTGCTGCGCAATGCCGGACCGAAGGGCGCGCCAGGCATGCCGGAGGCGGGCTATCTGCCGATCCCGATGAAGCTGGCGCGCGCCGGCGTGAAGGACATGGTGCGGATTTCCGATGCGCGGATGAGCGGCACGGCGTTCGGCACCATCGTGCTGCACATCACGCCGGAGAGCGCGGTCGGCGGGCCGCTGGCGCTGGTCCGCAACGGCGACATGATCCGGCTCGACGTCGCCGCGCGCAGCATCGACCTGTTGATCGACGAGGCGGAGTTTGCGAAGCGTGCGGCGGCGCTGCCGGCGGCCAGTACGCCGGACTGGGCGAAGCGCGGCTATGCGCATCTGTTCTATCAGACGATCCTGCAGGCCGACGACGGCTGCGATTTCGATTTCATGACGGCGAAGGGCAAGGGCGAGGGGTAGGCTGTTGCTTCTTCTTCCTTCTTCCCCGCGCGAAGCGAAGCTTCGCTAGGTGGGAGAAGGTGGCGCGGACGAAGTCCGCGACGGATGAGGGGGCTGAGCTTGCGGCTACCCCTCACCCGGCCGCGCTTCGCGCGTCCACCCTCTCCCACAAGGGGAGAGGGAAGAAAGAACTACACCGCCGCCTCGAATTCCTGACGCACCGCTGCGATGTCCGGCAGGGTGGGCAGGCCGGCCTCGTTGCCGAGGCGCTGGATCTTGAAGGTGGAGGCGGCGCGGGCGAAGGTGAAATGGTCGTGCCAGCTATAGGCGGGATTGCTGAGATAGGAATACACGTAAGCGCCGTGGAACACATCGCCGGCGCCGTTGGTATCGAGCACGCGCTCGCGCGGTATCGGCAGCGCCGGCAGCGTGCGCACGGTTCCGGTCTCGTCGTACCAGAGCAGGCCGCGTTCGCCCTGGGTGATGCCGCCGACGCGGCAGCCGCGGGCCTTGAGATAATCGAGCATCTTCTCCGGCGTGAGGTCCATCTGTTCGCACAGCCGCTCGGCGACGATGGCGACGTCGATGAATTCCAGCAGTTCGTGGGTGTTGGTGCGCAACCCGCCGCCGTCCAGCGAGGTCAGGATGCCGGCCTCGCGGCAGAGTTTCGCGTAGTGGATCGCGGCATCGGGCTGGTGGCCGTCGACATGCAGCGCGCGGCATTTGCCGAGGTTGAGCAGCGGGAACGGATGGATGTGCTCGTCGTCGCGGCAGCGCACGATGGCGCGCTTGCCGTCCTTCGGCATGATGAAGGACAGCGATGAACTCGCTACCTTCCGCGGATGAATTTCGATCGCATATTTTGCCGCCATATCCATGAACATGCGCCCGAGCCAGTCGTTGGCCACGGTCGCGATCAAATCGGGCACGATGCCGAGCTTGGCGCAGCAGAACGCTGCGGTGACCGCATTGCCGCCGAACGACACCGCATAGTCGGAGGCGACATGCTTCTCGTCACCGGTCGGCATGTGATCGGTGATGAAGGTCACGTCGATATAGGTCTGTCCGATAAAGAGAGCCTGCATGAAGGTGTCCGTCGTTGCTGTTGGGTGTTGCGGTGCGGCGGCTTTGTGGCGTGCAGCATACATTAGCACCGCTTATCGCTTTGTATTCGCAGAAATTATTCGCAGCGAATTGCGGTAATTGCTTGAGATCGCGGCAGGGCGGGCCTACCAACTTGGGCTGCGACGATGCGTGAACGCCGGCTGATGGTCGGCGCGGCGGCGCCATAGGGAGGCAACGATGACGGTCTATTCCGGTCCGGTTTTCGATATGGCCGTCAACCAGTTCGGCGTCATTGCCGACCATCTGGCGATCCCCGCCGATGAGCGCGACCGCATCCTGATGCCGAAGCGCGCCATCACGGTATCCTGTCCGATCCATCGCGACGACGGCACCATCGCGGTCTATGAGGGTTATCGTGTCCAGCATCACCTGACGCTGGGACCGACCAAGGGCGGCACCCGCTTTGCACCCAGCGTCGACCTCGGCGAGGTCGCGGCACTGGCGATCTGGATGAGCTGGAAGTGCGCGCTGGTCGGGCTGCCCTATGGCGGCGCCAAGGGCGGCATCGCCGTCGATCCCACGGCGATTTCCAAGCGCGAACTGGAGGCGCTGTCGCGCCGCTACATGATGGAGATGATTCCCTTCGTCGGCCCGCACACCGACGTGATGGCACCGGACATGGGCACCAACGAACAGGTGATGGCGTGGTTCATGGATACGTATTCCATGTATCAGGGCCGCACCGTCACCGAGATCGTCACCGGCAAGCCGGTCGCCTCGGGTGGGACGCTGGGCCGCCGCGAGGCCACCGGCCGCGGTGTCGCCCATCTCGCCAGGCGCGTGCTCAAGGAACTGGCGATCGCCCTCGACGGCGCGACCGCAGTGGTGCAGGGCTTCGGCAATGTCGGCTCCTACGCCGCGCTCGAGCTGCATCGCTTCGGCCTCAAGGTGATCGCGGTCAGCGACCACACCGGCGCGCTGTACAGCACCGCCGGTCTCGATATTCCCGCGCTGGTCCGTCACGCCAGCCACCATGGCAGCATCAAGGGCTATTCTACGGAAATGCAGTGCGATCCCGCCGGCATCCTGACTATGCCCTGCGACGTGCTGGTGCCGGCGGCGATGGAGCGGGTGATCGACGGCAAGGTCGCGCAGCAACTGAAATGCCGGGTGCTGGCGGAAGGCGCCAACGGCCCGACCACGCCGGATGCCGACCTCGTGCTGGAGCAGCGCCAGGACGAGGTGTTCCTGATCCCGGACATCCTGTGCAATTCCGGCGGCGTCGTGGTCAGCTATTTCGAATGGGTGCAGGATCTGCAGCAGCTGTTCTGGGAGGAAGAGGAAGTGATGCGGCGCGAGTACCAGATCCTCGACCGCGCCTTCGACCAGATGCTGATGCGCGCCAAGGTCGACAAGGTCTCGCACCGTACTGCCGCGATGGCGATCGGTGTCGAGAAGGTCCGCGCCGCCAAGAACACACGTGGCCTGTTTCCATGATGGGATACAAAAGATGATCACCGGACTGGATCATGTCGTCATTCTGCTCAACGATATCAACTCAGGCGCTGCCGCCTATGAATTGTTGCTCGGGCGGGCGCCGTCGTGGCGCGGTCGGAGCGACGGCACCGAGACGGTGCTGTTCACCCTCGACAACACGACGCTGGAGTTGATGGCGCCGGTGGGCGACAGCGCCAATGCGGGGCGAGTGCGCACCGTGCTGAAGATCTGGGGCGAGGGTCTCGCCAGCCTGTGCTTCCGCGTCGGCGATATCGCCAAGATGCATCGGCGGCTGGAGCGGGTGGCGCTGCAGCCCGACGCGATCGCCGAGGTCGAGAGCCGCGATATGCTATCCGGCGGCAGGCTGTCCTGGAAACGCACGCGCGCGGCGACCGATGCCACGCGGGGCGTGCGCATGTTCTTTCTCGAACTGGCGAAGGAACGCCCGCTGTCGCAGCCGGTCGCGCCGGCGCCGATCACCGCGCTCGACCACGTCGTGATCTCCACCGAGGATCCGGAGCGCGCCGCGGCGCTGTACGGCGCCCGGCTCGGCCTCGACATGGCGCTCGATCGCTCACGGCCGGACTGGGGGCAGCTGATGTTCTTCCGCTGCGGCGATCTGATCGTCGAAGTGGTGCGCCGCCCGGTGGCCGGAGCCGACGAGACCCATGACAAGCTGTGGGGCCTGAGCTGGCGCGTCGACGATATCGACGCCACGCGGGCGCGGCTGGTGGCCGCCGGCATCGACGTCTCCGAGGTGCGCCAGGGCCGCAAGCCCGGCACCCGCGTCCTCAGCGTCCGCGACGGCGCCTGCGGCATCCACACGCTGCTGGTGGAGCGCGCGGCGAAGGTGGAGGCGTAGCGCCTTTCACCCTCCTTCAAGGATGGTGAAGCAAGGCGTCGCTATTTTGCTACTTCTGAACCAGATCCGACACGCCTTGCCACAGCAGCGCCAGCGAGATCGCCAGCAGCAGCACGTAGGCGATGCGGTAGAACAGGCCGGTGGGCATGTGCTTGACAAGCCAGATACCGCCAAAATTTCCGGCGATCGCGATCGGCAGCAGCGCGACCGAGGTCGCCAGATTGACCGGGGTGAATTGCCCCAGCAGGAAATAGGGCACGATCTTCAGCGCATTGATCACGGCGAAGAAAATCGTGGTGGTGCCGACCAGCACCAGCTTCGGCAGCCGCTGCGGCAGCACGTAGACCTGGAACGGCGGCCCGCCGGCCTGGGTCATGAAGGACGTGAAGCCGGTGACGCCGCCCCAGAACAGGCCGCCGGCCGTACCCATCCGCCGCGGCTCGACCGACGCGCGCTTCAACCAGACGTCGAGCACGAAGATGAGGCCGATGGCGCCGACCGCGATGCGCACGGCGTTGTCGGAGACGCTGGAGGCGATCAACCAGCCCAGCCCCATGCCGACCACGGCGCCCGGCAGCATCACCTTCAGGTTCGAGGCATCCCAATGGCGGCGGTAGACATAGAGCGAGATCAGATCCTGGGTGATCAGCAAGGGCAGGGTCAGCGCCGCGGCCTCGAGCGGCGGCAGGTAGAGCGCGAGCATCGGCGTGGCGGCGGTCCCGATCCCTGCGAAGCCGCCCTTGGAGAGGCCGAGGATGATCACCGCGGGTATCGCGACGACATAGAAGACGGGGTCGGTGATAATGGCGGGCACGGGCGGCTCCGATCAGGGAGGCGCAGTCATACGCAGGCCCGCGCTAAAAGGCGACCCGCGTCTGCGCATAGGGCTGAATGCCGCGTAGCCGCCCTTTCCCGGTCTTGATATTCATCATGGCGGCCCGGATCTGGCGATCCGCATCGTTCCGATTCCGGCCTGTCAGATCCCCACACCTCGCGGCGTGGCGAAGGTGCTGCGGACCAACTGGCCGGAACTGATGGCTCGGGGGTGACCGATCACCTTGCCACCGGGGTCGGCTTTTGCTGCCGGCGTTTGTCCCGCATTCCGGTGGTTACGCGCGAGCGCCGGAGGGTTGTTTGATGCCGCAGTATTGGCATAGTGGCAGTCTGGTGCATCGCATCATTTTGTTGACTTTTGCTCAGGTGAGTGGTTACTCACAAGAATGAGCAGTTTGCGCATGACCCATGACCTCCGGCGGGAGCTGATCCTGAGCGCGGCGAAGCGTTGCTTCGCCCGTAATGGATTCGCCGGTACCACCACCAAGAGCGTCGCCGCGGCGGCAAAGATTTCGGAAGGGCTGCTGTTCAAGCATTTCCCGACCAAATCGGCGCTGTACGCGGAAATTCTCGCCGAGGAGTGCGACGCCGATCCGGAGCTGAACAAGCTGCTGGGCCTGCCGCCATCGACGGCCACCCTTGTGGTGCTGATTCGCGGCATGGTCGAACATTTCCTCGAGATCTCCCAGTCTCCGGACCAGGAAGAAGCGCAGCGCATGCGGCTGATGATCATCAGCCACCTCGACGACGGCGAGTTCGCCCGCCTGCTGTTCAACAAGGTCAACGAGCTGATCGGGCCGGCCTTTGCCGCGGCGCTGGAGCAGGCCATCCTGGCTGGCGACGCGGTGCGCGCAACTGGCGAGCCGATCAACCTGTTCTGGTTCGCGCATCACACGGTGACGATGGCGGCGCTGTCGCGGCTGCCTGCGGTGCCCTGCCTGTCCTATGCCCATGCGGCGGATCTCGATCGGCAGCTGTGTGAATTCATCCTTCGCGGAATTGGTCTTAAAGAAACAGCAATTGCAGCACATCTGGACCGCGCGCTAGCGGCGGATCTGGCGCAGCAGGCAACGACAGAAAGCGCATGATATGACGATCACCACACAAGCCAGTGCGGCGCCGCGCGCCACCGTCGAGAAGCCGCGCCCGCGTCCGGTGCGGATGATCAGATGGTTCATCATCGTCGGCTTGCTGCTGGTGCTGCTGGTCGGCGCGCTGGTCGGCTTCAATTCGTTCCGCGCCATGAAGATTGCGGAGTTCTTCGCCAACAACAAGCCGCCGCCGACCGTGGTCACCGCGGCCGAGGCGAAATCCGAAGTGATTCCGAACCTGCTCAACGCCGTCGGCGATCTCGCCGCCGTGCATCAGGTCAACGTCACCTCCGACGTCAACGGTCGCATCACCGAGATCATGTTCAAGGCGGGCTCCACGGTGAAGGCCGGCACGCCGCTGGTGCAACTGTTCGACGGGCCGGACCAGGGCGATCTCGCCAGCTTCAAGGCCCAGGCCAAGGTGGCGGAGCTGAACCTCGACCGCGCCAAGCAGCTCGCCGCGCGCCAGTTCGGCCCGCAGGCCACGGTGGACACCGCGCAGGCGGCCTACGACCAGGCCCAGGCCGGCATCGCCAAAACCGAAGCGGTGATCTCGCAGAAGCTGGTGCGCGCGGCATTCGACGGCGTGCTGGGCACCCGTCGCGTCGAGGTCGGGCAGTATCTCACCGCCGGCACCCAGATCGTATCCTTGACCGACCTGTCGGCGGTCTATGCCAACTTCACGGTGACCGAAAAGGATTCGGGCACGCTGAAGGTCGGCCAGACCGTGCGCATCGTCGTCGATGCCTATCCGGGCCGCAAGTTCGAGGGGACGCTCACCACCATCGAACCGCAGATCAGTTCCGACACCCGCAACATCCGCGTGCAGGCGACGATCCAGAATCCCGAAGGCATTCTGAAGCCCGGCATGTTCGCCACCACCACGGTGGTGCTGCCGGACAAGCCGGCCGTGATCACGGTGCCGGAAACCGCGGTCGACTACACGCTGTATGGCGACTCGGTCTACCTGATCACCGAGAAGAAAACCGACGACGGCAAGACCAGCCTCAACGCCATCCGCACCTTCGTGCAGACCGGTGATCGCATCGATGGTCGCGCCGTGATTGTCCGCGGCCTGAAGGCCGGCGACAAGGTGGTGCAGGTCGGCCAGCTCAAGCTGCAGTCCGGCGCCGCGGTATCGATTTCGAGCGACCCCGCGCCGCAGATTCCGGCCAAGGCGCCGCTGAACTGAGTGCAGGCGAGCGGATCGCGCCGTGCGCGATCCGCTCCTGACAATTTGTTGAATCAATTCTCGCATCGACGCGCGGCCTGCGGGGCCGGCGTGGGGTGCCGGTGACGGAGCGTCGCAATGGTTTTCACGGATATCTTCATCAAGCGCCCGGTGCTGGCGCTGGTGGTCAGCCTGCTGATCCTGCTGATCGGCTTCAAAGCCGCCACCAGCCTGCCGATCCGGCAGTATCCCAAACTGTCGAACACCGTGATCACCGTGACCACGGCGTATCCCGGTGCGTCGCCCGACCTGATGCAGGGCTTCATCACCACGCCGATCGAACAGGCGGTGGCCGCCGCCGAAGGCGTCGACTACATGACCTCGGCCTCGACCCAGGGCCAGAGCCTGATCTCGGTCTACATCAAGCTCAACAACGACCCCAATGCCGCGCTGACCGAAGTGCTGTCGAAGGTCAATTCTGTCAAGTACTTGATCCCGAAGGAAGCCAATGATCCGGTGATCGTGAAGTCGACGGGGTCGACCACCGCGGTGATGTATCTCGGCTTCTCCAGCGACGAATTGTCCGGCTCGGCGATTTCCGACTACCTGACGCGCGCGGTGCAGCCGGTGCTGTCGACGGTCGATGGCGTGGCGTCGGCAGACATCCTCGGCGGCCAGACCTTCGCGATGCGGCTGTGGCTCGACCCGGTGCGCATGCAGGGGCGCGGCGTTTCGCCGGATGATGTCGCGGCGGCGATCCGTGCCAACAACTTCCAGTCGGCGGCCGGCCAGACCAAGGGCTACTACATCGTCTCCAACGTGACCGCGAACACCGACCTGCAGAACGTCGAGCAGTTCAAGCGGATGACCATCAAGGCCAAGGACGGCGGCTTCGTCCGCATGGAGGACGTCGCCACCGTCGAACTGGCAGCGCAAACCTCCGACGCCAGCGTCGCCTTCAACGGCGAGCGCGCGATCTTCATCGGCGTGCAATCGACACCCCAGGGCAATCCGCTCAACATCGTGGCGGGCGTGCGCAAGCTGTTCCCCGAGCTGGAGCGCAACCTGCCGCCGTCGCTGAAGATGAAGGTGGCCTACGACTCCACCAAGTTCATCACCTCGTCGATCAACGAGGTCGAGCACACGCTGATCGAGGCGGTCGGCATCGTGATCGTGGTGATCTTCCTGTTCCTGGCTTCGTTCCGTTCGGTCATCATCCCGGTGGTGACCATCCCGCTGTCGCTGATCGGCGTCTGCAGCCTGATGCTGGTGATGGGCTTTTCCATCAACATGCTGACCCTGCTGGCCATGGTGCTGGCGATCGGCCTGGTGGTCGACGACGCCATCGTGGTGGTGGAGAACATCCATCGCCATCTGGAGGAGGGCAAGTCGCCGGTCCAGGCCTCGCTGGAGGGCGCCCGCGAAATCGTCGGCCCGGTGATCTCCATGACCATCACGCTGGCGGCGGTCTACGCGCCGATCGGCTTCCTCGGCGGCCTCACCGGCGCGCTGTTCCGCGAATTCGCCTTCACGCTGGCGGGGTCGGTGATCGTCTCCGGCGTGGTCGCGCTCACGTTGTCACCGATGATGTGCTCGGTGCTGCTGAAGCAGGAAGAGCCGAGCTGGTTCGCCAAGAAGGTCGATCTGGTGTTCGGCGCCACCACCCGCTGGTACGGCCGCCAGCTCGACCGCTCGCTCGACTACCGCCCGATCACCGCTTTGTTCGCGGTGGTGATCCTCGGCCTCGTGGTGTTCATGTATCAGCACACCTCCAAGGAACTGGCGCCCGAGGAAGATCAGGGCATCCTGTTCGCGGTGACCAAGGGGCCGAAATACGCCAACATCGACTACGCCAATTTCTACAGCGACAAGATGGACAAGGTTTTCCAGAAATTCCCGGAAACCGACCTGCGCTTCATCATCAACGGCACCAACGGTCCGAGCAACGGCATTGCCGGCATGGCGCTCACGCCGTGGGATGAGCGGACCCGCTCGACCACCAAGCTGAAGCCGCTGGTGCAGGCCGAACTCAGCAAGATCGAGGGCGTCAATGCCTTCGCCTTCAACCTGCCGGCGCTGCCCGGCGGGCCCGGCGGTCTGCCGATCCAGATGGTGATCAACTCGACCAACGGCTTCCAGTCGGTCTATGAGGAGATGGACAAGCTGAAGGTCGCCGCGCGCAAAAGCGGTCTGTTCATCGTCGCCGACAGCGATCTCGACTACAACCAGCCCGTGGTGAAGGTGAAGGTCAACCGCAACAAGGCCAACGACCTCGGCGTCACCATGGCAAGCATCGGCAGTACGCTGTCGACGCTGCTCGGCGGCAACTACACCAACCGCTTCAACCTCGAGGGGCGCTCCTATCAGGTCATTCCGCAGGTGCCTCGCGCGTTGCGGATTTCGCCGGATTCGCTGGCAAATTACTATGTTGCGAGCACGTCAGGTCAGCAGATCCCGCTGTCGACGCTGGTCACCGTGGAATCCGGAACCAACCCCAACGCATTGTCGCACTATAACCAGTTGAATTCGGCGACCTTCCAGGCCGTGCCGATGCCCGGCGTCACCGTCGGGCAGGCGGTCGACTTCCTCGAGACCGCCGCCAAGCAGCTGCCGGCCGGCTTCAACCATGACTACCTCGCCGACAGCAGGCAGTACGTGCAGGAAGGCAACCAGCTCGCCATCGCCTTCGGCTTCGCGCTGATCATCATCTTCCTGGTGCTGGCGGCGCAATTCGAGAGCCTGCGCGATCCCCTCGTCATCATGATCTCGGTGCCGATGGCGATCTCCGGCGCGCTGATCCCGCTGTTCTTCGGCGTGGCGACCATCAACATCTACACCCAGGTCGGCCTGCTGACCCTGGTCGGGCTGATCAGCAAGCACGGCATCCTGATGGTGGAATTCGCCAACGAGCTGCAGCTCAAGGAAGGTCTCGACAAGCGCTCGGCCATCGAGATGGCGGCCCGGGTTCGTCTGCGGCCGATCCTGATGACGACGGCGGCGATGGTCACCGGCCTGCTGCCGCTGCTTACGGCAGCGGGCGCAGGCGCTGCGAGCCGGTTCTCGATCGGGCTCGTGGTGGTCTCGGGCATGATGATCGGCACGCTGTTCACCCTGTTCGTGCTGCCGGCAGTCTATGTGGCGATCGCCACCGATCACCGTGCCGCCAGCGAGTCGGAGCGCGCCCGGGAGATCGAGGAATTCGACATGGCCCATGCCGGGCCGTCGCCGTCGCTGCGGCCGACCTGAGCTTGCGAGCGCACGGTCTTTGAGGTCTGATGGCGGATCGAACATCGTTCGATCCGCCATTTCTCCTTGTACTGCTTCGTACCCGACAGGAATCCCTCATGACGCGCGACTTTCCGGCCGGCAGCTACAGCTACATTCCCGCCGTGTTCCAGTATTCCAGCGGCGTCAAGGCCCACCCGGATTTCGAGATCGAGCGTGTCCGCTTTGACAAGCCTGTACCGCTGGCGGACGGGTTTTCAATGATCGCCGATTACATCGAAGCGGCCGATCGTCCGCTGACGTCGTTCTGCGCCTGCGAGTTGCGCTCGCCTGCGGTTGTCGACGAGGCCGGCTTTCGCGCCTTCAACGAACACTACGTCAGGACGCTCGCCGACTGGGGTATCTTCGACGGCACCAACAACCCGGTGGCGCGCAGCAATGTCTGCCCCGCGATCGACCCGCCGGCCGAGCCGTCATTCTACGCCTTCTGCTTCACGCGTCCGATGCTTGGCGCCCAGCCCAGCTTCGTGATCGCCGGTGGTGCCGAGTCGCGCGGCGGTCCCGGCAGCTATCCGGAGCGGATCGTGCGCTATCGCGATCTCAGTCCGGCGGCGTGGCAGGAGAAGGTCCGGTTCACGGTCGGCGAAATGGAAAACCGCCTCGGCGCCTTCGGCCACGGCTGGAAGGATACCACGGCGACGCAGGTCTACACCGTGCACGATTTTCATGCGGTCACTGCGGACGACCTGGTGCGCCGCGGCGCGGCGCGCTCCGGCCTGACCTGGCACTATGCCCGGCCGCCCGTGCTCGACCTGGAATTCGAGATGGATACGCGCCGGGTGATGCGGGAGATGGTGATCTGAGAGGGATGGGCCGCAAGCGTTGAACATGCACCCTTCGAGGCTCGCCGTTACGGCGGAGCAAGAGCTCCGCCTGAGGCGGGCACCTCAGGATGACGGTGAGCTTGTGGCGGCAATCGCTGGGCCAACCCTAACCCCGTTCACCGCGTGGCACGCGACGCCGTCGATCAGCTCCGGCGCCGCGGCGCGGCAGAGGTCGAACACTTCCGGGCAGCGCGGATGAAACGGACAGCCGGACGGCGGGTCGATCGGGTTGGGGATCTCGCCCTTCACCGCGATGCGGGCGCGGCCGGACATCGCCAGATCCGGCACCGCGCCGAGCAGCATGCGGGTGTAGGGCATGCGCGGATGGCTGAACAATTCGCGACCTTCGGCGATCTCGACGATGCGGCCGAGATACATCACACCGATCCGGCTGGCCATGTGGCGCACCACTGCGAGGTTGTGGCTGATGAACAGATAGGTCAGGCCGAACTTGTCCTGCAGGTCGCGCATCAGGTTGAGAATCTGCGCCTGCACCGAGACGTCGAGCGCCGAGGTCGGCTCATCGCAGACCAGGAATTCGGCTTCCGAGGCCAGCGCGCGGGCGATGGCGACGCGCTGGCGCTGGCCGCCGGAGAATTCGTGGGGAAACTTCTGCCCGTCGTCGGGATGCAGCCCGACCAGCGTCAGCAACTCGCCGACCCGGCCGCGGATCTCGCGCTCGCCCTGGATCAGGTCGAAGGCGCGGATCGGCTCGGAGACGATGGCATCGATGCGTTGCCGCGGGTTGAGGCTGGCATAGGGATCCTGAAAAATCATCTGGATGCGCTTGCGCAGCTTCTGCCGCGCTTGCGCGTGGCGCGGATCGCTCATCGACACGCCGTCGATGATCACGTCGCCGGAGGAGGGCGGCAGCAGCCCCACCACCATTCGCGCCACCGTGGTCTTGCCGGAGCCGGATTCGCCGACCAGTGCGAAGGTCTCGCCGCGGGCGATGTCGAACGACACGCCGTCCACCGCGCGCAGGAATTCCATCGGGCTGCGCTCGATGACGCGGTTGAGCCACGGCTTCGAGACGTCGAACACCCGGCGCAGCTTGCGCACTTGCACCAGCGCCGTCATGCCGCGGACTCCGTGGCGGCGCGGTCGTAGAGATGGCAGGCGACGTTCTGGGCGCCGACGGGGATCGGCTCGGGCCGCTCGACCCGGCAACGGTCGAAGGCAAACGCGCAGCGCGGGTTGAAGGCGCAGCCCTGCGGGATGTTTGACAGTCGCGGCATCGAGCCGGGAATTTGCACGAGGCGCTTGCTGGCATCGCCGGCGAGCGTCGGGATCGCGCCCATCAGCCCTTTGGCGTAGGGATGTAGCGGGTTCTGCACGACGTCGCGTACCGGGCCGATTTCGGCGATGCGGCCGGAATACATCACCGCGACGCGGTCGGAGGTTTCGGCGATCACGCCCATGTCGTGGGTCACCAGCATCACCGCGGTGCCGTGATCGCGGCCGAGCCGCTTGATCAGCGCGATGATCTGCGCCTGCACGGAAACGTCGAGCGCGGTGGTCGGCTCATCCGCGATGATCAACTCCGGTTCGGCTGATATCGCGAGCGCGATCACCACGCGCTGGCGCATGCCGCCGGAAAATTCATGCGGATAGGCATCGATGCGTTTCTCCGGCGCCGGGATGCCGACCTCGGCGAGCAGGTCGATGGCGCGTTTTCGCGCGGCCGATTCATTGAGGTTGAGATGGGTGCGGATGGTCTCGACCAGCTGGTCGCCGATCCGGTACAGCGGGTTGAGGCTGGTCAGCGGATCCTGGAAGATCATGCCGATGCGCTTGCCGCGAATGCGGCGCATCTCCTCCGGCGGCAGGTTGTCGATGCGCAGGCCGGACAGCCAGATTTCACCGCCGGCAATGCGTCCGGGCGGGTCGATCAGGCCGATGGCGGCGAGGCCGGTGACGGACTTGCCGGCGCCGGATTCGCCGACCACGCCCAGCACCTCGCCCTTGGCGATGTCGAAGGAGACGCCGTCGATGGCGCGCAGGCGGTTGACGAACTCGACCCGGAGATCGCGGACGGAGAGGACGGGTTCGACCATGCGTGGAGATACCTGAACGGGTTTGGACGTCATCGCAGCTTCGGATTCAGTGCGTCGCGCAGCCAGTCGCCGAGCAGGTTGATCGACAGGATCAGCGAGGCCAGCGCCAGGCCGGGGAAGATCACCACCCACCATTCGCCGGAGAACAGGTAGTTGTTGCCGATCCGGATCAGGGTGCCCAGCGACGGCATGGTGTCGGGCATGCCGGAGCCGAGGAACGACAGCGTCGCCTCGGTGATGATGGCCAGCGCCAGGTTGATGGTGGCGATCACGAGGATCGGGCCCATGGTGTTGGGCAGCACGTGGCGGATCATGATGACCCGCGCCGGCAGGCCGATCAGCTGCGCCGCGGCGACATAGTCCCTGTTCTTCTCCACCATCACCGAGCCCCTGACGGTGCGGGCATATTGCACCCAGAAGCTCAGTCCGATGGCCACCACCAGCACCAGCAGCGTGGTGGTGGAATCCAGATGGTTTCCGAGCACCGACTTGACCACGCCGTCGATCAGCAACGCGATCAGGATGGCGGGAAAGGTGAGCTGCACGTCGGCGATGCGCATGATCAGCGTGTCGATCCAGCCGCCGAAATAGCCGGCGATCAGGCCGAGCGAGATGCCGAGCACGGCCGCGAAGGCCACGCCGAGCACGCCGACCGTCAACGACACCCGCAGGCCGTAGAGGATGGCGGAGAGCACGTCGCGCCCCTGTTCGTCGGTGCCGAGCAGGAACGGGCTCTGGCCGTCGGCGGTCCACAACGGCGCAATGCGCGAATTAATCAGTTCGAGCTGGGCGGGATCGAACGGATTCTGCACGGCCAGCCAGGTGGCGAAGATCGCCAGCAGGAAGAACACCACGGTGACGAAGGCGGCCACCATGGTCATCTTCGAGCGGCGGAACGAGTAGAAGATGTCGCTGTCGATGGCGCGCGCGATCAGCGAGCGCTGGCGCGGGGCGGGAATGTCGGTCATGTCGCTGTCCCGCTCATGCCGGCCGGCCGACGGTGGCGCGCAGGCGCGGATCGACGATGGTGTAGAGGATGTCGACGATCAGGTTGATGGCGACGAAGATCAGCGACACCACCAGGAGGTAGGCGGCCATGATCGGGATGTCGACGTTCTGCACCGCCTGCACGAACAGCAGCCCCATACCGGGCCACTGGAACACGGTCTCGGTGATGATGGCGAAGGCGATCACCGAGCCGAACTGCAGGCCGGCGACGGTGATCACCGGCACCAGCGTGTTCTTCAAGGCGTGGCCGAAGTGGATCGCGCGCGTCGTCAGCCCGCGGGCGCGGGCAAAACGGATGTAGTCGGTGCGCAGCACCTCGAGCATTTCCGCCCGCACCAGCCGCATGATCAGCGTCATCTGGAACAGGCCGAGGGTGATCGACGGCATGATCAGTGCCTTGAGGCCGGACGCCGTGAGCAGGCCGGTGGTCCACCAGCCGAAATGCACGACGTCGCCACGCCCGAACGACGGCAGCCAGCCCAGCACCACCGCGAACAGATAGATCAGCAGGATGCCGATCAGGAAGGTCGGCAGCGAGATGCCGATCAGCGACACCGCCTGGAACAGCTTGGCGAGCAGCGAGTCCCGCCGCAGCGCGCAGTAGACACCCATCAGGATGCCGGACAGCATCGCCAGGATGGTGGCGCAGGTGGCGAGCTCCAGCGTCGCCGGCATGCGCTCCTTCAGCAGGGCCGAGACCGGCTGGCGGAACTGGTAGGAAACGCCGAACTTGAACTGTGCGGCGTCGGCGAAATAGCGCACGAACTGCAGCGGCACGGGATCGTCGAGCCCGAGCGACTTGCGGATCTGCAGGCGCTGCTCATACGGCGTATCGATCGACACGATCTGGTTCACCGGATCGCCGGCGAAGCGGAACATGGAGAACGAGATGATTCCCACCGCGATCATCACGCCGACAGATTGCAGCGCCCGGCGAAGAATGAAAGCGAGCATGGAGTCCTTTCGCTTTCTGTCGATATCGAACGCGCTGAGGTGACGCGTTGTTGAGGCGAGCCATGACCCTCATGGTGAGGAGGCGCCGCTTGGCGCCGTCTCGAACCATGAGATGTGCTGCCCATCCTTCGAGACGCCGCGCCAGGGCGCAGCTCCTCAGGATGAGGGAGTGCTTATGGCCTGCAAGCACTCCTCGCAGCGAATCCTGTGCAGGTCCCGATTATTCCTGCTTGGTGGCCCAGTACAGCAGCACCTGGTTGTCTGCCCGCTGCACCAGCTTCACCTTCTTCGATACGCCCCAGGCCAGTGCCTGCTGGTGCAGCGGGATGTAGGCGAAGTCCTTGATGCTGATTTCGTAGGCCTGCTTGATCAGCAGGTCGCGCTTGGATGGATCGGTCTCCTGCAGCACCTTGTCGGTGAGCGCATCGAAGTCCTTGTTGCAGTAGCCGCCGACATTGGTATCGCCCCGCGAGCTGGCCGGGTTGTCGCGGCAGCCCATGATTTCGTACAGCACGTTGTGGGAATCGAGCGTGTTCGGCGTCCAGCCCAGCATGTAGAACGACGAGCTGAAGCCGCCCGATTTCAGGATCTTGGCGAAATACAGCGCCTTCGGCTGCGCCATCAGGTTCACCTTGATGCCGATCCGCGCCAGCATGCCGACCACGGCCTGACAGATGGCGGCGTCGTTGACGTAGCGGTCGTTCGGGCAATCCATGCCGACCTCGAAGCCGTCGGGATAGCCGGCCTCGACGAGCAGCTTCTTGGCGCCGTCGGCGTCGTATTTCGGCCGGGTGAACTCGCCCGACAGCTTGAACAGTTGCGGCGCAATCATCAAGGCCGAGGGGGTCGCCAGGCCGCGCATGACGCGGGTCTTGATCAGCTCGATGTCGATGGCCTTGTAGAAGGCTTCGCGAACGCGAATGTCCTTGAACGGATTCTTGCCCTTGATGTTGGAGAACAGCAGTTCGTCGCGGACCTGATCCATGCCGAGAAAGATGGTGCGCAGCTCGGGACCCGCCATCACCGTGGCATTGGGGCTGGCGTTGACGCGTGCGATGTCCTGGATCGGCACCGGCTCCATCAGGTCGATTTCGCCGGACAGCAGCGCCGCGACGCGGGTGGCGTCGGATGCGATCGGCGTGAAGATGATTTCTTTCAGATTGTGTTCGGGCTTGCGCCACCAGTCCGGATTGGCCTTGAACACGGTCTTGACGCCGGGCTGATGGCTTTCGATGGTGAAGGCGCCGGTGCCGTTGGCATGCAGCGAGGCGTAGCTCGGCGTGGTTGCGGCGGCAGGCGTCGGCGCCACGGCGTTGTTTTCCTCGCACCACTTCTTGTCCATGATGTACCAGGAATCGAACAGCGACAGCAAAGTGGGATTGGGCGCGGTCAGGACGAAGTCGACGGTGTAGTCGTCGATCTTGACCACCTTGGCATCGCTGGGCACCCGGGTCGCGAAATTGGAGCCCTTGGCGCGGACGCGCTCGGCGGAGAACACCACATCGTCCGCGGTGAAGTCGTCGCCGTTCTGGAATTTGACGCCCTTGCGCAGATGAAAGCGCCAGCGGGTCGGCTCCGGCGTTTCCCAGCTCTCGGCGAGGCCGGGAATGATCGTGAGGTCCTTGTCGCGCGCGGTGAGGCCTTCAAAGACATGGCCGTGATGGGCGATGGTGGTGGATTCGTTCAGCGTATAGGGATCCAGCGACTTCAGATCGCCCTGGTTGGCGTAGCGCAGGGTCTGCGCCTGGCCTGATGACGCCGCGAACATGGCGATCGATGCGGCTGCTGCCAGGCAAATCGTGCGAATCAACATACGTCGTCTCTCCACCCGGCGACTGCCGCCGGCATCGCGTTACCTTGCAACCGCCGTGCCATGTTGGCAGAGTTTCGAGGCGGCGCAAGCGCGATCTGCCGGGCCGTCACACGGCGATGGCGCGATCCTTGCTAGACCTTGTTCCACAGTCGTTTGCGCATCTGCGGTGCGCATTCTAAACCCCTCCGCAAGGCGCTGAACGAGTCGTTACGCGATTCTCAGGCCGGTCAATCCCTGGAGCTAGAATGGCGGAACTCAAGGCTGATGTGCTTGTGCTTGGCGCAGGCATGGTCGGTGTTTCGGCCGCATTGCATCTGCAGCAGCGCGGCCGGAACGTGGTGCTGATCGACAAGCACGAACGTGCGGGCGAGGAGACCAGCTACGGCAATGCCGGGCTGATCGAATGCGCCTCGGTTTTCCCCTATATGTTTCCGCGCGATTTCGGGCAGATCCTGAAATATGGGCTGAACCGCTCACCGGACGTGCACTACCATCTCAACGCGCTGCCGGGCTTCCTGCCGTGGATGATGCGCTATTTCCTCAATTCGTCGCCGGCGGGCGCGCTGCGCAGCGCCATGGCGGCGCTGCCGCTGATCCAGCGCAGCCTGCCTGAGCATGAGGCGCTGATCGCCGAGGCGGGGGTGCCCGAACTGCTGCGCCGCACCGGCTGGATCAAGCTGTTTCGCTCCGAAGACACCATGGCCAAGAGCATCAGGGAGCTCGAGCGCGACCGCGCCTATGGCATCACCGGCGACGTGCTCGACGCTGCGGCCATCGCCGCGCGTGAGCCGAACCTGTCCGGCGATTTCGCCGGCGCCATCCACTGGCCGGCGCCGGGCTTCATTCCCGATCCCGGCGGCCTCGCCAAGGCCTATGCCGCGCTGTTCATCCGAAAGGGGGGCCGCTTCATCGCTGCCGATGCCCGCACGCTGGCGCAAAGCGACGGCGGCTGGCGCGTCGCCGGACCCAACGGGGCCATTGTCGGCCGCGATGCGGTGGTGGCGCTGGGGCCATGGTCGGACCAGGTGTTTCGCCCGCTCGGCTACGACATTCCACTGAAGACCAAGCGCGGCTATCACATCCATCTGTCACCATCAGGCAATGCGGTGCTGCATCATCCGGTGCTTGATGCGGACCACGGCTACCTGCTGGCGCCGATGAACCGGGGCATCCGCCTCACCACCGGCGCCGAATTCGCCCGCCGCGACGCGCCGCCGACGCCGGTCCAGATCGAGCGCACGCTGCCGATGGCCCGCGCCATGTTTCCGCTCGGCGATACGATCGAGGACAGGCCGTGGATGGGCTCGCGGCCGTGCCTGCCGGACATGCTGCCAGTGATCGGCAAGGCGCCGCGCCACAGGGGCCTTTGGTTCGACTTCGGCCACCAGCATCACGGCCTGACGCTCGGCCCGGTCAGCGGCCGGCTGCTGGCGGACATGGTCACCGGCGTCGCGCCGTTCACCGATCCCAGGGCCTACAGCGTCGAGCGCTTCGGCTGAGGTCTGCGCTGCACTGCATCAGCCGGACCGCTTGCATTGTGACTGACCGCGGCGATACTAAAGCGGCGTCGTCATGCGTGTCGGCATGACGACCAGAGTCAGGAGCCTGTGATGAAAGTTACCGTTGTCGTGGACTGCACCCCGGAAGAGGCGCGCGCGTTCTTTGGCCTTCCCGACGTGCAGCCGATGCAGGCCGCGATGATGGACCAGATGCAGGGTAAGATGATGGCCAACATCGACAAGTTCTCGCCGGAATCCATCATGCAGAGCTGGTTCACCTTCGATCCCAAGATGGGTGAGCGCTTTACGGAAATGTTCTCCAACATGGCCTCGCTCGCCACCGGCCGGACGCCGGAGAAGAAGTAACTTGTAGGGTGGGCAAAGCCTCGGCCGCGCAAAGCGCGGCGAGGCGTGCCCACCACCGCGGTTCAATGATCGCGCGACGATGGTGGGCACGGCGCAACGCGCCTTTGCCCACCCTACGGTATCTCGTTTTTTGCCATTGCATATCCGCTACCGGAACAGGCACAATCCCCGTCAGAGCGCCGCAAAGGCGCCGGCATGGTTGCGGGGAGGGAGATCATGGCGGACGCCGGCAAGAAGCTGTCCTCGATGGACGCGTCGTTTCTGTATCTCGAGACGCCGGAGATGCCGATGCATGTCGGCAGCATGGCGATCTTCCGGCTGCCCGAGGGCCATGCCGGCAGCTTCTTCGAAGAGTTCAAGGCGATGATCGCGTCGCGCCTGCACCTCGCGCCCATCCTCAAGGCGCGGCTGGAAAAGACGCCGCTCGACATCGATCATCCCTCCTGGGTCGAGGACGACCAGTTCGACATCGACCGTCATATCTTCCGCGGCACCCTGCCGGCGCCGCATGACCGCGCCACGCTGGAGCGCATCGTCGGCTGGATGCATGCCAAGCTGCTGAATCGCGCGCGGCCGCTGTGGGAGTTCTACGTCTTCGAGGGCATGGAGGACAACGAGGTGGGGCTGTATTCGAAGATGCACCACGCCTGCATCGACGGCGGCGCCGGCGCGGCGCTGACCAACATGATCTATGACGTGACGCCGGTGCCGCGCGAGGTGGAGAAGCCCGCGGCCCGTGCCAAGGCCGGGCCGGAGCCGCGCGACATCGCCGCCGGCCTGATTGATTCCTACCAGCAGCTATGGCTGAATCCGTTCGACAGCGCTGCAGCCAAAGGCATCGAACTGCCGCGCAGCGGCAAGAGCGACCTCGGCTCGATCCTGTTCGATAACGCCATGTTCCAGATCGAGAGCGCTGTGAAATTTGCCGGCGCCCTTCCCACCATGCTGAAGAGCGTGGCGGATGTCGTCGGCAAGGTGGCCGATCCCAAATCGCGCGACAGCCTCACCAGCATGGTGTCGCCATCCACCGTGCTCAACAAGGCGATCTCGTCGGAGCGCAGTTTTGCCGGCGTCTCGGTGCCGCTGTCGGCGGCCAAGGCGGTGGCCAAGCAATCCGGCGGCAAGCTCAACGATGTGGTGCTGGCGCTGTCATCGGGCGTGGTCCGGCGCTATCTCAAGGAGCGCGGCGAGCTGCCGGCGAAATCCATGACCGCCGCGGTGCCGATCTCGTTGCGCGAAGAGGGCAACACCGAAGCCAACAACCAGGTGTTCGGCATGATCTGCGCCATCGCCAGCGACATTGCCGATCCCAAGGCGCGGCTGGAGGCGATCATCGCGCAATCGACCAAGTCCAAGGAGATGTCGCACCCGCTGCGGGCGCTGATGCCGCAGGTGTCGAACGTCTCGATGCTCGGCGCGCCGATCGTGGTGCAGATCCTGGCGCTGCTCTACAGCCGCTCCAGCCTGTCCGACGTGCTGCCGCCCGCGGCCAACATCACGGTGTCCAACGTGCCCGGCCCGCGCCAGACGCTGTATGCGGCGGGTGCCGAACTGCTGCACATCTTCCCGGTGTCGATCGCCACCCACGGCCTGGCGCTGAACATCACCGTGCAGAGCTACCGCGACCAGCTCGACTTCGGCTTCATCGCAGGCGCCAACATCATCCCGCATGTCCAGGTGCTGGCCGACATGCTGCCGCAGGAATTCGCAGAACTGCAGGCGGCGTTCGCGCCGCCCGGCAATCTGCAAAGCGCGGCCAGCTGACACAGGAGCGACCATGATCGAGATGCCGCCGTTGCAGTTCGCCGAGGTCAACGGCATCCGCATGGGCTACTATGAGGCCGGCCCGAAGACCGACACGCCGCCGCTGGTCCTGTGCCACGGCTGGCCCGAGCTGGCGTTCTCCTGGCGGCACCAGATCAAGGCGCTGAGCGCGGCCGGCATCCGCGTGATCGCGCCGGACCAGCGCGGCTACGGCGCCACCGACCGGCCTGAGAAGGTCGAGGACTACGACCTCGAACATCTCACCGGCGATCTGGTCGGGCTGCTCGATCACCTCAAGATCGACAAGGCGATCTTTGTCGGCCACGACTGGGGCGGCTTCGTCGTCTGGCAGATGCCGTTGCGTCACCCCGACCGCGTCGCCGGCGTGGTCGGCATCAACACACCGCACACGCCCCGGGCGCCGGTCGACCCATTGCAGATCTACCGCAAGCGGTTCGGCGACCAGATGTACATCGTCCAGTTCCAGGACCCCGCCCGCGAGCCGGACCGGATCTTCGGCAGCCGCGTCGAGCAGACGTTCGATGCCTTCATGCGCAAGCCGATGCCGCGCAAGGAAATGGCCATGGCGGAGGGGCCGACCGCCGGCATCGGCGCATCGCCCAAGACCAATCTGGCGTTCCCGCAGATGATTGCGGCTTACGATGCCTCCAAGGATCCGCGCCCGCAAATTCTGTCGGCGGAGGAGAAGAAGGTGTTTGTCGATACCTTCACCCGGACCGGTTTCACCGGCGGCATCAACTGGTATCGCAACATGACGCGCAACTGGGAGCGCTCCGCCGAGCTCGATCACACCGTGCGCGTCCCCGCGCTGATGATCATGGCCGAGAACGACGCGGTGCTGCCGCCGTCGGCCGCCGACGGCATGGAGAAGATCGTGCCGGATCTGGAGAAATACCTGGTGAAGGATAGCGGCCACTGGACCCAGCAGGAAAAGCCGGACGAGGTGAGCGCCAAGCTGATCGAATGGCGAAGGAAGAGGTTTGGGTGAGCGACAAGCTCCAACGCCGTCATCCTGAGGAGCGAGCCTCTTCGGCGAGCCTCGAAGGATGACGGTGGTGCGTATGGATAGAAAGTAAGGACTCTACGATGCCCTCCACCAACAAGCTTGCCCCGATCCCGCATCCGCCGAAGAAGCCGGTGGTCGGCAACATGCTGTCGCTGGATTCCGCGGCCCCCGTGCAGCATCTGGCGCGGCTGACCAGGGAGCTCGGGCCGATCTTCTGGCTCGACATGATGGGCGCGCCCATCGTCATCGTTGCCGGCCACGATCTGGTTGACGAGCTCAGCGACGAGAAGCGCTTCGACAAGGCGGTGCGCGGCGCGCTGCGGCGGGTGCGGGCGGTCGGCGGCGACGGGCTGTTCACCGCCGATACCAAGGAGCCGAACTGGAGCAAGGCGCATAACATCCTGCTGACGCCGTTCGGCAACCGCGCCATGCAGTCCTATCACCCGAGCATGGTGGATATCGCCGAGCAGCTGGTGAAGAAATGGGAACGGCTCAACGCCGACGACGAGATCGACGTGGTCCACGACATGACCGCGCTGACCCTGGACACCATCGGCCTGTGCGGCTTCGACTATCGCTTCAACTCGTTCTATCGCCGCGACTACCATCCTTTCGTGGAATCGCTGGTGCGCTCGCTCGAGACCATCATGATGACCCGCGGCCTGCCCCTGGAGGGGCTGTGGCTGAAGAAGCGCCGGGACACGCTGGCGCAGGACGTCGCCTTCATGAATTCCATGGTCGACGAGATCATCGCCGAGCGTCGCAAGAACGCCGAGGCTGCCGAGGCCAAGAAGGACATGCTCGGCGCCATGATGACCGGCGTCGATCGCGCCACCGGCGAGCAGCTCGACGACGTCAACATCCGCTACCAGATCAACACCTTCCTGATCGCCGGCCACGAGACCACCTCCGGCCTGCTGTCCTGCGCCGTCTACGCGCTGCTGAAAAATCCTGAAGTCCTGAACAAGGCCTATGCGGAGGTCGACCGCGTGCTCGGGCCGGATACGGCCGCGAAGCCGACCTACAGCCAGGTGACCCAACTCACCTACATCACCCAGATCCTCAAGGAGGCGCTGCGGCTGTGGCCGCCGGCGCCGGCCTATGGCATCGCGCCGCTCAAGGACGAGACCGTCGGCGGCAAGTACAATTTGAGGAAGGGCACCTTCATCACCGTGCTGGTGCTGGCGCTGCACCGCGATCCCTCGGTGTGGGGGCCGAACCCCGACGCCTTCGATCCGGAGAATTTTTCCCGTGAGGCGGAGGCCAAGCGGCCGATCAATGCCTGGAAGCCGTTCGGCAACGGTCAGCGCGCCTGCATCGGCCGCGGCTTTGCCATGCACGAGGCCGCGCTGGCGCTGGGCATGATCCTGCAACGCTTCCGGCTGATCGACCACAAGCGTTACCAGATGGCGCTGAAGGAGACGCTGACCATCAAGCCGGACGGTTTCAAGATCAAGGTGCGGCCCCGCGTCGATCACGAACGCGGCGCCTATGCCGGGCAGGCGGCGGCTGCGACCGCCGCGCCAGTGGCGCCGACCGTCCCGGTGCGGGCGCGGCCGGCGCACAACACGCCGCTGCTGGTGCTGTATGGCTCCAATCTCGGCACCGCCGAGGAACTGGCGAGCCGCGTTGCCGATCTCGCTGCGGTCAACGGCTTTGCCACCACGCTGGCGCCGCTGGATGATTTCGTCGGCAGGCTGCCGGAGCAGGGCGGCGTGCTGATCTTCTGCGCCTCCTACAACGGCGCGCCGCCGGACAACGCCACCGAATTCGTCGCATGGCTCGGCAGCGACCTGCCGAAGGACGCCCTCGCCAAGGTGCGCTACGCGGTGTTCGGCTGCGGCAACAGCGACTGGACCGCCACCTACCAGTCGATCCCGCGCTTCATCGACGAGCAGTTGACCGCCCACGGCGCGCGTAACGCCTACGTCCGCGGCGAGGGCGATGCCCGCGACGATCTTGAGGGGCAGTTCGAATCCTGGTTCGCGAAATTGCGGCCGCTGGCGGTGAGCGAATTCGGCCTCGACGCCAGTTTCGACCGCAGCGCGGACGATGCGCCGCTGTATGCCATCGAGCCGGTGGCGCCCGGCGCGGTCAATGCGGTGGTGGCGCTGGGCGGCGCCGCGCCCATGAAGGTGCTGGTCAACCGTGAACTGCAGAACGGATCGTCGCGCTCGACGCGGCATATCGAGGTGCAGCTGCCCGCGGGCGCCGGCTACCGTGTCGGCGATCATCTCAGCGTGGTGCCGTCAAACGATCCAGTGCTGGTCGATGCGGTGGCGCGGCGGTTCGGATTTCTGCCGGTCGACCAGATCCGGCTGCAGGTGGCGGAGGGCCGTCGCGCGCAACTGCCGGTGGGCGATGCGGTTTCGGTCGGCCGCTTGCTGACCGAATTCGTCGAGCTGCAGCAGGTCGCCACGCGAAAGCAGATCCAGGTCATGGCGGAGCATACCCGCTGCCCGGTGACCAAACCCAGGCTGCTGGCTTTTGTCGGCGACGATGCCGCGGCGAGCGAGCGCTATCGCGCCGAAGTATTGGGCAGGCGCAAGTCGGTGTTCGACCTGCTCGAGGAACACCCGGCCTGCGAACTGCCGTTCAACGCCTATCTGGAAATGCTGCCACTGCTGGCGCCGCGCTATTACTCGATCTCGTCGTCGCCGCGCATCGATCCGTCGCGCTGCAGCGTCACTGTCGCGGTGGTCGCCGGAGCGGCGCAGTCCGGGCGCGGCCTCTACAAGGGCGTCTGTTCCAACTATCTCGCCGGCCGTCGCGCCGGCGATACCGTGCTGGCTACGGTGCGCGAGACCAGGGCTGGGTTCCGGTTGCCGGATAATCCCGCGCTGCCGATCATCATGATCGGACCGGGGACGGGGCTGGCGCCGTTTCGCGGCTTCCTGCAGGAGCGCGCGGCGCTCAGGGCCGATGGCGCGACACTGGGGCCGGCGCTGCTGTTCTTCGGCTGCCGCCATCCCGATCAGGACTTTCTCTATGAGTCCGAACTGAAGCAATTCGTTGCCGACGGCATCTGCGAGTTGCACGTGGCATTCTCGCGCGGCGAGGGGCCGAAGACCTATGTGCAGCATCTGATTGCCGCGCAGCAGGACCGCGTCTGGCAACTGATCGGGCAGGGCGCGATCATCTATGTCTGCGGCGACGGCGGCAGGATGGAGCCCGACGTCAAGGCGGCGCTGATGAAGATCTACAGTGAACGCGCCGGCGCTGATGCAGTCGCCGCCGCGCGGTGGATCGATGATCTCGGCACCGGCAATCGCTACGTGCTGGATGTGTGGGCGGGCGGGTAGGAGACGGCATCTCGCTACACACTCCAGAGTCATCCCAGCCGAAGCGCCATGCGCTTCGGCTGGAGGTGCCGTCGCGCTTGCGACGGCCATCGAAGGATGGGCCATACACTCGCCGCCGCATCCTTCGAGGCTCGCCTTACGGCGAGCACCTCAGGATGACGGCTATGAATTCGGTTACTTCACGCCACCCGCGTGCGTGGCGATGGCATGGACAATCTGGGGCCACATGGGAATCGGCAGCGCATGGCCCATGTCGTCGATCATCAGCAACTCGGCATTGGGGATTGCGGCGGCGGTGGCCCGGCCGGATGCGGGGTGGACGAGGGGATCGACGGTGCCGTGGATCACCAGCGTCGGCGCCTTCACCGTGCGCAGCCGTTCCTTGCGGCTGCCGGACGCAAGGATGGCGCGCAACTGGCGTCCGACGCCGGCAGGATTGATCCCGCGCGCATAGGTGCGCTCGGCGCGATCGAGATCGAGCGCTTCGTCCTCGGGAAAACGGCCGACACGCAGCAAGCGCCAGGTCTGCAGGAAGCGCGCGACGAATTCATCGTAGCCCACCGCGGGCGGGGCCAGCAGCAGCGCGGCCGCCTCGCGGCTCGGCTGCGGCAGCCTGAGATCGCCGGTGGTCGACATGATCGAGGTCAGCGTACGGATCCGCTCCGGGAAGGTGATGGCGATCTCCTGGGCGATCATGCCGCCCATCGAGGCGCCGACGATATGCGCCGACTTGATGCGCAACGCGTCGAGCAGGCCGATGACGTCGGTCGCCATGTCATGGAGGTTATATGGCGCGGCCACCGGAGTACCGAGAAAGCGCAGCTTCAGGAGTTCCGTCGCGGTCAGTCGCTTGCCGCCGGTCATCTTGGTGGACTTGCCGATGTCGCGGTTGTCGAAACGGATGACGCGGAACCCGCGCGCCGCAAGCGCCTCGCAGAATCCGTCGTCCCAGTGGATCATCTGGGCGCCCAGCCCCATGATCAGCACCATCGGCGGGGCGTCGTCGGCGCCGAAGATTTCGTAGCACAGCTCGATGCCGTTGCTGCGGGCAAGCCTCGGCTGGCGATCATGCCGCGGCTTGTGCGCGATCGGCTGGGCGTGTTGCGAATGTGGGGCAAGAGTCGTCAGCACGGCATGTCCTCGATTATGTTGCAATCCTATGACACAAATTTCGCCGGTATAGAAGTCACGACACCGTATAACTGTCATAAATGATAACTGTCACAAATGGCGCTGTCACAATCGTAGTTGTCATATTGACGCTACCGTCGCGACGGTATCGAATGGGCAAAGAAGAAGAGCGGGGCCCTCGGCACCCGACGGTGCTGCGGAGGAAGCCATGGCGGAAAAGAGCAGCGACCCGGCCGAGCTATGGCGCGCCATGCTCGGCGAGATGGAAAAGGGTTTCAACGCCTTCGCCACCCAGGCGATGGCGTCGCCTGAATTCAGCAAGGCAGTGCATCAGGTCGGCGGAGTCTCTGCGGGCGCGCAGAAGCAGCTCAGCGAACTGATGGAGAAGTATCTCGCCGGCATGAACCTGCCGAGCCGGTCGCAAATGACGCAGTTCGGCGAGCGCCTGCAGGCGATCGAGAGCCAGCTCGCCGAGATCACTCTGCTGCTGCAGGCCCGTCCTGTTTCCGGCGCGCCCGACGTGCCGCCGGCACCGAAACCGCCGCGCACGCGGCGTCCGCCTGCAGCCGGCGAGGTCAAGCCGGGAGAGCGCAAATGAACGCACCGGCGTTCGATCTGGCGTCGATTCCGGACCGTATCCAGGTCGAGGTGCAGCGCGCCATCCAGCGCAGCATCAAGGGCGTCGAATACATTGCCTCATCCGGACCGCCGCTCGGCGCGACGCCGAAGGACGTGCTGCACAGCCGCGGCACCATGAATCTGTACCACTACCGCCCGTTGGCCGACGAGATCTTCCGCGTGCCGATCCTGATCGTGATGGCCACCACCAACCGCGGCTACATTCTCGATCTGGTGCCTGGCCAGAGCTTCATCGAGTTCCTGCTGAAGTCAGGCTACGACGTCTACATGCTCGACTGGGCGCCGCCGCGACCGGACGAGAAGTCGCTCGGCATCGCCGACTACGTGCTCGATTTCATTCCGGACTGCATGCGCCGCGTGCAGCAGGATTCCGGCGAGACCGACGTCAGCGTGATCGGCTACTGCTTCGGCGGCGTGCTGTCGCTGCTGTATGGCGCCATCTTCGCCGACGGGCCGATGAAGAACCTGATCTGCTTCACCACGCCGATCGACTTCCGCGAGATGAAGCTGTTCCAGAATTTTTCCGACCGCCGCTATTTCGATGTCGACCGCCTCGTCGACAGCGTCGGCAACGTGCCGCCGGAGATGATCCTGACATCGTTCGAGATGCTGCGCCCGGCGTCGCGCGCCGCCAGCCAGGTGCAGCTGTGGGAGAACATCTGGAACGACGAGTATGTGAAATCCTACCGGATGTTCGACCGCTGGGCGACCGATACGCTGCCGCTGGCCGGCAGCTATTTTCGCGAGATCACCCGCGACCTGATGTGGGACAACAAGCTGTTCAACGATGCCATGTCGGTGGGCGGCCATGCCGCCCGGCTCGCCAGCATCAGGGTGCCGATGCTGCATGCGGTGGCCGAGCACGATCACATCGTGCCCTATGAGGCGGCGCGGCACCTGGTCGCCAGGGTTGGTTCGGCGGACAAGCAGGAGGTGATCCTGAAGGGCGGCCACGTCAGCCTGGTGGCCGGCGCCAATGCCATCAAGCGGCTGTGGCCAAAGCTGGATGCCTGGCTGGGGGAGAGGTCGACATGAGCGAGCTCGATTTGCGGACCTACCCGCGCAGCGTGGCGACCGAGGCCGGGGAAATCGAATTCCGGCTGATGGGTCCGGAGGACGAAGCCGAGGTGCAGGCCTTCGCGCAGGCCCTGCCGGTGCACGATCTGCTGTTCCTGCCGCGCAACATCAGCGAGCCCAGGGTGCTGGCGGCCTGGATCAAGGAGATCGAGCGCGGCGCCATCACCAGCCTGCTCGCGGTGCGTGCAGGGCGGGTGGTGGGGTGCGGCACCGTGGTCTGCGACGCACTGTCGTGGTCGCCCCATGTGGGAGAAATCCGCACGGTGGTGTCCACCGATGTGCGCGGGCTCGGGGTCGGGCGCGCGCTGTCGCAGGAGACCTTTGCCCTCGCATTGGGCGACGGTCTGGAGAAACTGCTCGTTCAGATGACAGTCGACCAGGTCGGCGCGATCGCGATCTTCGAGGGGCTGGGCTTCAAGGCGGAAGCGCTGTTACGCGACCATGTGCGGGATACCGCCGGGAAAACCCACGATATCGTGGTGCTCGGGCACAATGTGGCGCAGGTCCAGGCCCAGATGGAAGCCTACGGCCTGCCGGGCGCCGTTCGGCATTGATGCAACGGTAGGCAGCAACCGCCGTTATGTTAAGCATATCACGGACTCGTGATGTCGCAACGCACCATCAATATTGCAATGCACCATTCACCATGTCATAAAGCTACCACCCCGGGCCGAACGGACGGGTCGAGCCCATAGCTCACAACCCTGAGGATGGAGACGAACATGACCACCGAAACCAATGCCATGCTGGACAGCGTCAAGCAGGCCTTCGCGCCGATGACCGATGCGTTCAAGAACTTCCAGACCATGGAAGTCCCTGAGGCAACCCGTGACTTCGTCAAGCGCGCCGCCGGCACCGCCAAGGAGAAGGTGGGCGACATCTATGCCAATTCCGAGAAGGTGACTGCTGCGATCGAGACCGCCGTGACCAATTCGGTTGGCGAAGCCGCCAAGATCAGCCGCAACATCCAGAGCGCGATGTATCAGGATGTCGAATCCTTCTTCGCCGGCATCGACAAGCTCGCCTCGGCCAAGTCGCTCAACGAAGCCGTGCAGATCCAGACCGACCTCGTGCGTTCGCACGGCGAAGTGCTGGCCGCGCGCGCCAAGTCGTCGACCGAATATCTCGGCAAGCTGGTGACCGAGGGTGCCAAGACCGCCCAGGAGAACATCTCCAAGGTCTCGACCTACGCCACCAAGACCGCCTGATCATACGGCGATCCGGCCAACTGAATTCAAAGGCCCGCGCAAGCGGGCCTTTTTCTTGGTGGCTACTCTGTGCCGACCGCGGGCGTGGTCGCCCCTCATGGTGAGGAGGCGCGTTTGCGCCGTCTCGAACCATGAGGGCAGCAGCGACCTCATCCTTCGAGACGCGCGCAAACAGCGCGCTCCTCAGGATGAGGGTGCCATTTCAATTCACCTGCCGCTCGCGGCCTTCCCAATAGGGATCTCGCAAATGGCGGCGCAAGATCTTGCCCGAGGCGTTGCGCGGCAAAGCGGCGATGAAGTCGATCGACTTCGGCGTCTTGAATCCGGCGATGCGCTCGCGGGTGAAGCCCATCAGGTCGGTGGCGCTCAACGTCTTGCCGGGCTTCAGCACCACCACCGCCTTCACCGCCTCGCCCCAGGTGTCGTCGGGCACGCCGACGACCGCGACCTCCGCGACATCAGGATGGTCGCAGATCGCGCTCTCCACCTCGGCGGGATAGATGTTCTCGCCGCCGGAGATGATCATGTCCTTGATGCGGTCGTGGATGTAGAGATAGCCGTCCTCGTCCATGTAGCCGGCGTCGCCGGTGCGCAGCCAGTTGTCGGCGCCCAGCGTGCGCGCGGTGGCGTCGGGCAAATTCCAGTAGCCGACCATGTTGGAGCCGGAGCGGGTGGCGATCTCGCCGACCTCGCCGGGCGGCAGCCGCTCGCCATTGGCGTCGAGGATCGCGAGCTCGACGCCGGGCAGCGCCTTGCCGGCCGAGCGCATGCAGGCGCGGCCCTCCACATGATCCTCCGGCGGCAGCACCACGATGGTGCCGGTGGTCTCGGTCATGCCGTAGAGCTGCACGAAGCCGCAACCGAACACCGCGATGCATTCCTTCAGCAGGGCCGCGGGGATCGGCGAGGCGCCGTACAGGATGTAGCGCAGCCGCGAGAAGTCGACCTCGCGGGCGCGCGGCTGCCGCACGATGAACTGCATGGCGGCGGGCACCATGAACAGCTTGGTGATGCCGAAACGCTCGAAGAAATCCAGCACTTTCGTCGGATCGAACTCGCGCATGATCACGCCCTTGGCGCCGTAGTATAGTCCGAACACGCCCCAGCCGGAGCCGCCGATATGAAACACCGGCATCGCCACCAGCGACACGTCGTCCTCCGTCCACTTGTTCCAGTCGGGGTTGTCGAGATCGGCGATCCGCACCAGCGACAGGAAATTGCTGTGTGACAGCATGGCGCCCTTCGGCTTGCCTGTGGTGCCGGAGGTGTAGAGCTGGATCGCGATGTCGTTGGCGGTCAGCGCGACCATCGGGTCGGTGTCGCCCTGCGCGTCGCGCCAGGCGGCGTAGTCGGGCCACTCCGCTGCGCCGCCTTCGGTGGTCATGACGATGCGGACGTCAGGCAGTTGCGCCTGGATGCCGCGGACGAGATCGATGAATTCCGGCCCGACGAACAGCATCGCGGCCTTGCAATCCCCGACGATGAAGGCGATCTCGGGCGCGGCGAGCCGCCAGTTCACCGGCGCGATCACCACGTTGGCCTTGGTGGCGCCGAGCCATAATTCGAAATAGATGTCGCTGTTCTTGCCGAGATAGGCGATGCGCTCATGCGGCTTGATGCCGGACGCCGCCAGCGCATTGGCGACGCGGCTGGCATTGGCATCGAGCATTGTGTAGCTGGTCGAGCGTCCCTCGAATTCGAACGCAATGGAATCGCCGCGCGCCTTTGCCTGCGCACGGATGACGTCGGCCAGCGTCGCCGCTGTTTGAACAGACATGGTATCCCCCCGCGATTTTATCGTTGCGGGGAGTGTGATGTTGATAGTCGGGAATGACAAGTTTTCGCTGTGCTGCGCTGCGTCACACGTCGGGGCCATGCAACTTAACGTGGTATTAAGCCTCCACCCGGAAAGTACCGCCAACGGCGCGGAGAGCGATTCATGACGGCGGTGGCGGCCACGTTTTCATCGGCGAGCAAGGCAGTGGCGCTGCTGCTGGGCAACGCGGCGGCGTCCACGGCGGACACCGACCCGGTGCCAGCAGCGGTGACGCCGGATTCCGCGGCCACCTCGAAAGATCCGCTCGACAACGTCGATCTGTCCGATCACGCCAAGGCCACGCTGTCACGGGCGCGGACCGAGCAGGTCGCCGCCGACAACCTCTCGGCGCAGCTTCAGGCTGCGAAAGGCCCGGCCACCGGAACGCCTGCCACCAAGGCCCAGACCGTGGCAGCGTCCTACGAAAAAATCACCCGCGCATTCGCCGGGCTGACCGGGCTGACCGCAGCCGATCTGAAGCCCTATGAACCGACCGTGCCCAAGGTGACGTTCACCAGCACGCTGCAGGCGTTTGGCTTCTCCATCTCGGCCACCGGCAATGCCGACAGCTGGTCGAGCGACATCCAGGTCAGCGGGCCGGGCGGCGTCCAGGCCTGGGATACGATCTGGGGTGGCGGCAAGGGCATGCCCACCGCGGGCGGCGGCGGCGCGTCCGGCCTGAAAAGCGGGCAGGGCTACATGGCGAGCAGGGAAGACGGCAAGGTCACATTCACCTTCGCCGACGCCGGCGCCTCGGCAACCGCCGTCGCCACCGACGACGCCTTTGCCAGCACCGGCACGGCGAGCTTCAACGCCACCACGATTGTCGTCGATTTCACCACCGGCAACATTTCCGCGCAGCGCACCACGATGTCGGCGACCGCTACGATGGCCGGCACGCGCTGAGCGCGCGTCAATCGCGCCGTCGTCCCGGGACGGGGTGCAGGGCCGTTGCCGCCACAAATCAAGTCGTCATCCTCGCCGAAACGCAATTGCGTTTCGGTTGGATGCGCCGTCGCCCTTGCGACGGCCTCGAAGGATGCGCCGCAAGCGCCGTCGCATGCCGCCGCATCCTTCGAGGCTCGCCGAAGGCGGCGAGCACCTCAGGATGACGGTGATGGAGATCACCCCCGCGCCACCTTGTCCTTCTCATTCTGCGCCTTGATGGCATCGCGCGCCGCCATCCAGTCGGAATCGCTCCAGTCGCGCAGCTGATAGAAGTTGCCGCCCATGGCCAGCGCCTGGCCGCCGTCCATGGCGATGGTCTCGCCATTGATCCAGTCGCAGCCGCCGGAGATCAGGAACACTGCGAGGTTCTGCAGCTCCTCCATCTTGCCGACGCGGCCCATCGGGTTGGCCGCCTTGGTGCGGGCGCCGGCCTCGTCGCCGGGCTTTATCCTTTTGCTCATGCCCTCGGTGGGAATTTCGCCGGGCGCAATAGTATTGAGCCGGATGCCGTAGCGGCCCCATTCGGTGGCCAGCGACATGGTCATGGCGTGGATCGCCGACTTGCTCATGGCCGAGGGCACCACATAGGGGCTGCCGTTGCGCACCCATGTCACGGTGATCGACACCACGTTGCCGGGGACCTTGCCGGCGATCCAGCGACGGCCGACCGCATGGGTGACGTAGAAGGTGCCATGCATCACGGTGTTGGCCACCGCATCGAAGCCGCGCGGCGACAGGTCCTGGGTGCGCGAGATGAAATTGCCGGCCGCGTTGTTGATCAGATCGGTGAGGGGGGCGTCGGCGAAAATTCCCTCGATCATCGCATCGACAGCGGCGGAATCGCGGATGTCGACGCCGTGGCTGGTGACCTTGCCACCGAACTCGGCCATCAGCTCGGTGGCGGTCTCGTCGCAGACGCCCTTGCGTCGGCCGCAGATGTGCACCTCGGCGCCGAGTTCGAGGAATTTTGATGCCATCGACTTGCCGAGGCCGGTACCGCCCCCCGTCACCAGAATATTGCGACCGGCGAGAAGCTGCGGATTGAACATGGGAGTGTCCTGCTTTAAGAGGATGCGGCGGGTTAATTAGTTGATTGACTAAATCCGGACAACGCTTTTCTGTAAAGCGGATAACAAAAACAAGTCTGGGGAGGAAACGCCCAATGAAAGACCCGCAAGATCGCGTCGCGGTGTCCATTACGGACGGGGTCGCCGACGTGCGCCTGGTCCGCGCCGACAAGATGAATGCGCTGGATGCCGCGATGTTCGAGGCGCTGGTGGCGACGTCGGACCGCCTCAGCCGCGAAAAGGGGCTGCGCGCGGTGGTGCTGTCCGGCGAGGGGCGGGCATTCTGCGCCGGCCTCGACATGGGCCGCTTCGCCGCCATGAACGACAATGGCGGTGAAGGGCTCGGCGGCGGCCAGAGGCGCGACCTTGCCGCGCGCACCCATGGCCTCGCCAATCATGCCCAACAGGCGGTTTGGGGCTGGCGCCAACTGCCGGTGCCGGTGATCGCCGCGATCCATGGCGTCGCCTTCGGCGGCGGGTTCCAGCTGGCGCTCGGCGCCGACATCCGCCTGCTGGCGCCGGATGCGCGGATGTCGATCATGGAAATCAAATGGGGGCTGGTGCCGGACATGGCGGGAACGCCGATCCTGGCCTCTCTGGTGCGCGACGATGTTTTGCGCGAACTGACCTATACCGGGCGCATCTTCTCGGCGCAGGAGGCGCTGGGCTACGGCCTCGCCACCCGCATCTGCGACGATCCGCGCGCCGAGGCGCTGGCGCTGGCGCTGGAGATTGCCGGCAAGAGCCCGGACGCGATCCGCGCCGCCAAGCGCATGCTCAACAATCTCTCGATCGATCCCGGCCCGGCGCTGCTGGCAGAATCCGTCGAGCAGATGGCGCTGATGGGCCAGCCGAACCAGCTTGAGGCGGTGCGCGCCAATATCGGGAAACGCGCGCCACGTTTTGTGGACTGAGCGCATCATGTCCTCATCCCTGTTCCACGGCGTCATTAGCGGCGAGCGCCGGCGCGGTTTCGATGAGATCGCCGAGCGCGCCGGCCGCATTGCCGGCGGGCTGTCGCGGCTCGGCGTCAAGCCGGGCGACAGCGTCAGCATCCTGATGCGCAATGACATCGCATTCATCGAGGTCGCCTATGCGGTGGCCCGGCTGGGCGCCTATGGCGTGCCGGTCAACTGGCACTTCAAGCCGGAAGAGATTACCTATGTCATCGCGGACTCCGGCAGCAGGGTGGTGGTCGCACATGCTGACATGCTGCATCAGCTGCGCGATGCCATCCCCGCCGGCATCGTTACGCTGAGCGTCGCGCCGCCGCCGGAAATCCTGAGCAATTACAAGGTCGACCCGGCGCAGATCGGCACGCCCGAGGGGGCGCTCGATCTGGAAGACTGGCTGGCCAAGCAGGCGAGTTATGACGGCCCCGCCGTCCCCCAACCCCACAACATGATCTACACGTCAGGGACCACCGGTCATCCCAAGGGCGTGCGGCGCTTTGCGCCGACGCCGGCGCAGGCGGCGTCGGCCGATCAGATGCGTGCGCGGGTCTACGGCCTCAAGCAGGGCGCGCGGGCGCTGCTGCCCGGGCCGCTATATCATTCCGCACCGAACGCATTTGCTTTGCGTGCCGGTCGTCTCGGCGGCGCGCTGGTGATGATGCCGCGCTTCGAGCCGGAAGAGTTTTTGCGCATCGTGCAGGACGAGAAGATCGACACCATCTTCATGGTGCCGACCATGTTCATCCGTCTGATGAAGCTGCCGGCGGAGGTGCGTGCGAAATATGACGTGTCGTCGCTGCGTCATGTCATCCATGCCGCGGCGCCATGCCCGCCCGACGTCAAGAAGGCGATGATCGACTGGTGGGGTCCGGTGATCTATGAATTCTACGGCTCGACGGAATCCGGCGCGGTGACCTTCGCCAATTCCGAGGACGCGTTGAAGAAGCCGGGCACGGTGGGCAAGATCGCTGATGGCGCGGAATTGCGTTTCGTCGGAGACGATGGTGGGATCCTGCCGCAGGGCGCGATCGGCGAGATCTATTCGCGCATCGCGGGCAATCCGGACTTCACCTATCACAACAAGCCGGAGAAGCGCGCCGAGATCGACCGCGACGGCTTCATCACCTCGGGCGACGTCGGCTATATCGACGAAGACGGCTACGTCTTCATCTGCGACCGCAAGCGCGACATGGTGATCTCCGGCGGCGTCAACATCTACCCCGCCGAAATCGAATCCGCCTTGCATGCGGTGCCCGGCGTGCACGACTGCGCGGTGTTCGGCATCCCCGACGAGGAGTTCGGCGAGGCGCTGATGGCGGTGATCGAGCCGCAGCCGGGCGTGGTGCTCGATCTCGATTCGGTGCGCAGCCAACTCAAGCGGCAACTGGCGGACTACAAGGTGCCGAAGCAGATCGAGATCCAGTCGAATCTGCCGCGCGAGGATTCCGGCAAGATCTTCAAGCGCAGGCTGCGCGATCCCTATTGGGCGAGGGCCGGGCGGACCATCTAGGGGCTGACGCCGGGGTGGCGACAGGCTAGACATGGCGCCATGCGCCGACAGGCCACCTATTTTGAGGACTGCAACATGCTGACCCGTACAATGCTCATCGGCGGCGCGCTCGCGCTTGCTTTGTCTGGCCAGGCAGGCCAGCCCGCGCTGGCTGCCGATGCCTTTCCGACCAAGCCGGTGACGATCTTCGTGCCCTATGCGGCTGGCGGCGCCGTCGACGTGCTGGCGCGCACCGTCGGCCAGTCGCTGTCGAAGACCTGGGGCCAGCAGCCTGTGGTCGAGAACCGGCCCGGCGCCGGCGGCACCATCGCCTCGCAGGCGCTGGCCCAGGCCAAGCCCGATGGCTACACGCTGATCCTCGTGGCATCGGGTCATCCGCTGAACCAGTTCTTCTACCCGAAACTGCCCTACGACACGTTCAAGGATTTCACCGCGATCAGCGAAGTCGCCTATTCGCCGCTGGCCATCGTGGTGGCCAAGGATAATCCGGCCAAGAACCTGCAGGAGTTGCTGGCGCAGGCCAAGGCCAAGCCGGATGCGCTGTCCTACGGCATGTCGGGCAACGGCACCTCGGCGCATCTGGCCGGCGAGTTGCTGAACTACATGGCCGGCGTCAAGATCGTCTCGATCCCCTACAAGGGCGGCGCCCCGGCGCTGACGGCGGTGATGGCCGGCGACATTCCGATCAGCATCAATCCGTTGCCCGAGATCATGGGGCAGCTTGACGGGGGCGCGGTTCGCGCCATTGCCGTGACCACCGCGACGCGGTCCCCGGCGCTGCCCAACGTGCCCACGGTGGCGGAGTCAGGCGTCGCCGGTTACGACACCGCGGTGTGGTGGGGCTTTCTCGGACCCGCCAACATGCCGCCGGAGCTGGTGGCCAGGATCCACGCCGACATCGCGACGGCCTTGAAGGATCCGGCCGTGCTGGAGGCGCTGAAGAAGATCGGCGCCTCGCCGGCCAACAGTTCGCCCAAGGAGTTCGACGCCTTTATGCATGCCGAGGCCGACAAGTGGGGGCCGATCCTGAAGCAGGCCAATATCAAGGTCCAGTAAGCGTCATGCCGAATGCCTCGAACCAGTGGCGCATCGGCCTCGTCGGCTACGGCGAGGTCGGGCGCATCCTCGCCGAGGATCTGCGCAAGCAGAACCTGCGCGTCTGCGCCTACGACACCAAGCTCGGCGGCGCGCAGGCCGCCGCCTTGCAGGAGCATGCGGCGGCACACGGCGTCACGCTGGCGGCGTCGCACGCCGATCTCGCGGCAAACGCCGACTTCATCATCTCCGCGGTGACGGCGAGCCAGACCGTGCCGGCGGCGCAGGCCTGCGTGCCCGGCCTGCAGCCGCAGGCTTGGTTCCTGGATTTCAACTCCGCCTCGCCCGGTGCCAAGCAGCGCGCGGCGGCGCTGATCGACGGTGGCGGTGGACGCTATGTCGAGGGTGCGGTGATGACCTCGGTGCCGCCGTATCGCATCAGGGTGCCGCTGCTGCTCGGCGGCCCCGGCGCGGGCGAACTGGCGCCATTGTTGAACGAACTCGGCTTCGACGCCAAGGTCGCGAGCGACAAGCTCGGGACCGCTTCAGCGACGAAAATGTGTCGCAGCATCATAATCAAGGGCATGGAGGCCATGGTGATCGAAAGCTTCACCACTGCGCGCGCCTACGGCGTCGAGGACGCGCTGCTCGCCTCGCTCACCGAGACGTTTCCGAGCATCGACTGGGAGAAGCAGGGCGCCTATTTCTTCCAGCGGGTGATCGAGCACGGTCGTCGCCGCAGCGAGGAAGTCCGCGAGGTTGCCGAGACGGTGCGCGAGATCGGCCTGATGCCGTGGTCCGCCGAGGGCACCGCGGAGCGCCAGGGCTGGGTTGCCGACCTCGCAGATGACGGCCTGTTCGGCACCAAGGGCACGCCGGGCTTCGCGCGCAGTGCCGACTGGCGGGTCGAGGCCGATCGCATTCTCGCCGCGTTCAAGCCGAAGGGGTGAGGCGGGCAGGATTGTCAGCCCGCCTTCGCGTCCGAACGTAGGTTTGAGGCATTGCCGGCCGCGGTAACGTGATCCGACGTCAGCGCACGACGCACCATGCGCGCCAGTTCGGACTTGCGATAGGGTTTCGGCAGCAGCAGCACGTCGGCGTCGAGACGGCCGTGGTGCACGATGGCATTCTCGGTATATCCGGATGTGTAAAGAACCTTCATTTGCGGCCGGCGCTGCATCACGGCGTCAGCGAGCTGGCGGCCGTTCATGCCGCCAGGCATGATCACGTCGGTGAACAGCAGATCGAACGCGGCGCCGCCGTCGATCTGTGCAAGTGCCGCGGCGCCGCTTGATGCCGTCAGGGTTCCGTAGCCAAGGCTGTGCAGTTGCGTGACAACGAAGGTGCTGACCAGCGGATCGTCCTCGACCACCAGGACGGTCTCGCTGCCGCCTTCGATCGGCGCGGCGATTTCGGCCGCCTGCGACTGCGCACTGGCGCACGGCAGGTACAGCTTGATGGTGGTGCCATAGCCTTCCTCGCTGTAGATCTTGATGTGTCCGTTGGACTGCTTGACGAAACCATAGACCATGCTCAGGCCCAGCCCCGTTCCGCGGCCGACCGCCTTGGTGGTGAAGAACGGTTCGAATACCTTGTCGCGCAGGTCGGCCGGGATGCCGATGCCGGTGTCGCTGACGGCGATCATGACGTAGGGGCCGGGGACCGCGTCGACGTTATTCTGGGCATAGGAGTCGTCGAGCACCACGTTGCCGGTCTCGAGCAGCAGCTTGCCGCCGTTTGGCATCGCGTCGCGGGCGTTGACCGCAAGGTTGAGCAGCGCAGCGGAAAGCTGCGACGGATCGATCAGAGCAGGCTGGGCGTCGTGCTCCAGCGTCGTTTCAATCTCGATCTGCTCGCCGAGCGACGGCCGCAGCAGTTTCACGGTATCGAGCACCATGGTGTTGACGTCGATATTGCGCGGCTGCAGCGGCTGCTTGCGTGCGAAAGCGAGAAGGTGCTTGGTCAGCTCTGCGCCGCGATCGGCGGCCTCCACGATCATGCCGGCGATCGTCAACAGGGTCGGCCTGTCGGTCAATTCTTCCAGCAGGATTTCCGATGATCCGGTGATCACCGTGAGCATATTGTTGAAATCATGCGCGATGCCGCCGGTCAGCTGGCCGATCGCATCGAGCTTCTGCGACTGATGCAGCTGCCGCTCGGTCTCCTTGGCTTCGGTGACGTCGCGGAACACGACGACCGAGCCGGTCTGTATGCCGGCTGCATTGCGAATGGGACGAGCGCCACATAACAGATGTTTGAGCTTGTCGACGCCGTGGGGGCGAAAGCACACCTCGAATCCATCGACGGTTTCGCCGCGCAGGCTGCGTCGGCTTGGCCATTGCTCCGGCGGAAGCGGTGTCACCCCGTCGGGATGGAATGCCTCGAAGGCGGTGGTCCATGGCGGTCGTTCGCCGGCGATGGGCGATTTGAGGATGCCGGTTGCTGCGGCGTTCTCGTAGATCACCGTTCCGTCAATATCGACGAGCAGAACGGCCTCGGCCATGGTCGCCATGATGCTTTCGAACACCTCCCTGTCGTGTTGCATCACCGCGGTCCTTTCGTGGACCTCTTGCGCCATTTTCTTGAACGCATGCGCCAGTACGCCGATCTCGCCCCTGGCATCCAGCGGAACCAGAAGTGGCGCGTCCTGCGAGAACCCCGCCACCGCGGTGGTCATCTGGGTCAGCGGTCGGATCAGGCTGCGAGCGAATGCCACCGCCAGCAGCACGGCGCCGAGGACGGCGATCGTCCCGCCGATCAGGCTGGAGTCGCGCAGCGCGGCGAGCGCGACGCCGACGATCTTGTCCTGCGGAATCGTTTCAGCCACCGAGACGCGTGGGCCGTCGGCGAGGCGGACAGACGCGAAGGCCACGCCGAAGCGTTTTCCGCTGCGGTCCGCGAAGAGATCTGGCGGCTGTTCGCCGGTCGCGACTGCGCGCGCCAGTCCGGGATAGTCGTCCTGGATCCGGTAGGATTTGCCGAATTCGAAACCGAATTCGCGGCTCGCGTCGGGGTGCGCCAGGTAATCGCCGCGCTCATTCACCACATAGGTGGCGGAATCCAGGCTGGTCTCTTCGTCGAGCCGCTTGAAAGCCGAACGCATATCGACGTTGATGATCAGCATACCGAACGCCTGGCCATCTTGTCCGAAAACTGGCGTCGACACGCGGACCACGGGCGCCCGGGGAGTTTCGATCGTGTCGCTTTCCTGATTGAGCTCCACCGCCGATACCACGATCTCGCCGTCGCGCGCCGCCATGGTCCGCCTGAAATACGCCCGATTTGCCTTGCGCTCCAGTTCGTCGTCCGGAACGATGCGGGCTGCGCCGCCTGCCGTCGGCCGCTGCGCCCGGACCAGTTCCCGTCCGCCATCGGCCAGGCCGATGATGCGGAACTGGAGGTAGTTCGGCTTGGCGTCGAGCTCGGCGGCAAGTCGTTGCGCGATGCGGGCGCGCCATTGCGCAACGGAGAGGGAGCCGGCTTGCGCAGCCGCGGGGTCGCGGCTGAGGGCAATCACCTCGTCGAGGCCGATGATGTGGCGAAATCCCTTGAGGTCGGCACGGGCATTCGCCACGAGATTGGCCAGATCGACCGCGAGGGCGCGGGCATGGGCATCCAGCCGCACCAGTGCACGGGGGATGGCGATGGCCGCAATGTTGCGGTAGCTGAGAAGGCCGACGGTTCCGGCCGTGGCAAGCACCAGTGCCACGATTGCGATCGTCAGCCGCGTGGACAGACTCAGTCCCTGCTTCAATAAACGCACCTCCAGCTCCTGCTTACGCCTGATCGTCGTTGGATCGCAATGATTTAGCGCCTGCCTGCGCAATCGCTCCGGCAATTGGCAACGCACTACCGGTGAGGCGGCGAAAGGCGGGTCCGGCCGTCACGGTGCGAGCCGAGTCATTCAACCGTGACGGACTGATAGCGCCGGCGCGGCCCGCGGTTTGCATCTGATCTTGCACCGCCGCAAAATACTTGCGACCAAAAGCGGCCGGCAAGCTTTGGAGGATGCGCGTGTCCAGAATCATGCCACTCGACCAGGATGTCATAGCCAACCGCAGTGAGGATGTTGCCGCCCTCGAGGCCGACGCCAGGCTGCGCGAGGATATCCGGCTGCTCGGCCGCATTCTCGGCGACACCGTGCGCGACCAGGAAGGGGAGGCGGTGTTCGACCTGGTCGAACGCATCCGCACCACCTCGATCCGTTTCCATCGCGACGAAGACCTGCCGGCGCGGCGTGAGCTGGAGACCATCCTCGATGCCATGACGACGCCCGAGACCGTGCGCATCGTGCGCGCCTTCAGCTACTTCTCGCATCTCGCCAACATCGCCGAGGACCAGAACAATATCCGGCGGATGCGCGCGCAGCGTGCCGGTGACGGCGCTGCCATTCCAGGTTCCTTGGCCGGTGCCATCGGCCGCGCGCACGCGGCGGGCATCGATGCCACGGCGCTGCGCCGGTTCTTTGGCCAGGCGCTGATCAGCCCGGTGCTGACCGCGCACCCCACCGAGGTCAGGCGCAAGAGCACCATCGACCGCGAAATGGAGATCGCCGCCTTGCTCGACAAGCGCGAGCGCATGCAGCTGACCCCCGAGGAGGACGATCTGCTGGGGGAACAGCTGCGCCGCGCCGTGGTGACGCTGTGGCAGACCAATCTGCTGCGGCGGACCAAGCTCACCGTGCTCGACGAGGTGGCCAACGGCCTGTCGTTCTACGATTACACATTCCTGCGCGAGGTGCCGCGACTGCACAATGCACTGGAAGACCGGCTGAAGGCGGAGCTGCCCGACGAGGCCACCGGGATGGATGGCGAACTGGGCTCGTTCCTGCATATGGGGAGCTGGATCGGCGGCGACCGCGACGGCAATCCCTTCGTCACCGCCGAGGTGATGCGCGGCACGCTGGCTTTACAGAGCGCGCGGGCGCTGAATTTCTATCTCGACGAACTGCACGTGCTGGGTTCCGAATTGTCGCTCGCCGCGCATCTCGCCGATGTCTCCGACGAGCTGCGCGCGCTGGCGCAGCGCTCCCCGGACACCTCGCCCCATCGCGCCGGTGAACCCTATCGGCTGGCGGTGTCCGGAATCTATGCGCGGCTGGCGACGACGGCGCATGCGCTCGGCGTCGAAGCCAGCCGGCATCCGGTCGGCGTCGCCGAGGCCTATGGCAGCGCGGCGGAGTTCAAGGCCGATCTCGACGTGCTGCATCGCTCGCTGATCTCCAACAATTCCAGGGTGATCGCGCGCGGGCGGCTGCGCCAGCTGCGTCGTGCGGTGGATTGCTTCGGCTTCCATTTGGCGAGCCTGGACATCCGGCAGAATTCCGCGGTGCACGAGCGCACCATCGCCGAGCTGATCGATGCCGCCATGCCCGGCACCTCCTATCTGGCGCTGGGCGAAGACGCCCGCATTGCGCTGCTGACCGGCGAACTGCGCAATACGCGCCCGCTGGCATCGCCCTTTGTCAAATACAGCGACGAGGCGCTGGGCGAGCTGGCGCTGTTCCGCGAGGCCGCAGCGGCCCATGCCCGGTTCGGCGCCAGCGTCATTCCCCAATGCATCATCTCGATGTGCAAGGGCGTCTCCGACATGCTGGAGGTGGTGCTGCTGCTCAAGGAGGTCGGCCTCGTGGATTCCGCCGGCCGCAGCGGCATCAACATCGTGCCGCTGTTCGAAACCATCGAGGACCTGCAGGCGTCCGCCGCCATCATGGACCGGCTGTTCTCGCTGCACGACTATCGTCGACTCGTCGACAGCCGCGGCGCGGTGCAGGAGGTCATGCTCGGCTATTCCGACAGCAACAAGGACGGCGGTTTTGTCACCTCGGGCTGGGAATTGTACAAGGCCGAGATCGGCCTGATCGACGTGTTCGAGCGTCACCACATCCGGCTGCGGCTGTTCCACGGCCGCGGCGGCTCGGTGGGGCGCGGCGGCGGGCCGAGCTACGACGCCATCCTGGCGCAGCCAGGCGGCGCGGTGGACGGCCAGATCCGCATCACCGAACAGGGCGAGATCATCTCGTCGAAATATTCCAACGCCGAGGTCGGCCGCAACAATCTGGAAATCCTCGCTGCTGCCACGCTGGAAGCCAGCCTCCTGGCGCCACGCCACAGCGCCCCGCGCGCCGAGTATCTGGAGGCGATGGAGGAGCTTTCGGCGCTGGCCTTCAAGGCCTATCGCGGCCTGGTCTACGAGACCGACGGCTTTGTCGACTACTTCTGGGAGTCGACTGTGATCACCGAGATCTCGACGCTGAACATCGGCAGCCGTCCGGCCTCGCGCAAGAAGACCCGGGCCATCGAGGATTTGCGCGCGATCCCCTGGGTATTCAGCTGGGCGCAATGCCGGCTGATGCTGCCGGGCTGGTACGGCTTCGGCAGCGCGGTTGAGCAATGGCTGAAAGATCATCCTGACAAGGGCATGGCGTTTCTGCAGGAGATGCACCGCGACTGGCCGTTCTTCCGCACCCTGGCGTCGAATATGGACATGGTGCTGGCGAAGAGTTCGATCGCCATCGCCTCGCGCTATGCCGAACTGGTGTCCGACGTCGCGCTGCGCGACAAGATCTTTGGCCGCATCCGGCAGGAATGGCACACCTGCATCGAGACGTTGCTCGACATCATGGGCCATGATCGCCTGCTGCAGGGCAACCCGCTGCTCGAGCGCTCGATCCGCAACCGCTTCCCCTATCTCGATCCGCTCAATCACGTCCAGGTCGAGTTGCTGAAGGCCCATCGCGCGCACGATCCGGACGAGCAGGTGCTGCGCGGGATTCAGCTCACCATCAACGGCATCTCGGCGGGGTTACGGAATAGCGGGTAGGGCGCGACGGCGGTAGCGGTCGCCCTCCCCCTTGCGGGGAGGGTCGGCCGAACGAGACGATGCGTAAGCATCGTCGAAGTGGAGGCCGGGGTGGGGGTGCCGCGGGCTCGGAGTTTGCGGCAACCCCCACCCGACCGCACTGCGTGCGGCCACCCTCCCCGCAAGGGGGAGGGAAAGAAGGAGCCTCAACAGAAATGCGCGCCCTGGGTTTCCACATAGACCGCATACAGCGACTGGCTCGCGGTCATGAACAGCCGGTTGCGCTTCTTGCCGCCGAAGCAGACGTTGGCGCAGATTTCCGGCAACTTGATCTGGCCGATGCGGGCGCCGTCCGGCGCGAAGATGTGGACGCCGTCATAGCCTTCGCCGACCCAGCCGGCGCCGACCCAGAGATTGCCTTCGGTGTCGACGCGCAGGCCGTCGGGGAAGCCGGACTTGCCGTCCAGCGTCATGTCGACCAGCTGCTTCGCGTTGCTGAGCTTGGCGCCGTCGAGATCGTACTGCCACACCACGTTCTTGGCGTTGGGATAATGCGTGATGCCGGTGTCGCAGACATAGAGCTTCTTGTAGTCGGCGCTGAAGGCGAGGCCGTTCGGCTTGAACGGCTCGTCGGCGACTTTCGTCACCTGGCCGGACTGGCCGTCGATGCGATACACCGCCTCCTTCTGGTTGGGCGAGACCGAGCCGGTATTGGCCAATTGGCCCTCGTAGATGCTGATGGCGCCATAGCCGGGATCGGTGAACCAGATCGACTTGTCGTTGGGATGCACCACCATGTCGTTGGGACCGTTGAGCGGCTTGTCGCCGGCCTTCTCGGCCAGCACCGTGGTGCTGCCGTTGTGTTCGAAGCGCACCAGGCGGGTGCGCTCGGCGGTGAGCTGGCGGCCTTCGGTGTCGAAGGAGTTGCCGTTGCTTTCGTTGGACGGCTTGCGGAACTGGGTGGAGATGTGGCCGTCATCGTCAAGGTAGCGCAGCTGGCGGTTGTTGGGGATGTCGCTCCAGACCAGATACTGGCCCTGCGCATTCCACGCCGGTCCCTCCGCCCACAGGCAGCCGGTGAACAGCCGCTGGATCGCAGTGTTGCCGACCTTGGCCTTGAAGCGCTTGGCGTCGATGACGACGATGTCGGGATCGGGATAACGCTGCGGCTCGGCGCCGCGGCCGAAGGTGCGCGCCATGGCGTCGGGGGCGATCAGCGTTGTTGCGGCAAGGGTGGCAGCACCACGCAACAGGGTTCGGCGGTCGAGGTGATTTGGCACGGCATCGCGCGTCTCAGACTGAGTCTGCATGATCGTCCTCCCGGTTTTTAATTTTCCCCCAGCTTATGCCGGGATTAAAATACCGGTGTGACAGCGACGCCAGCGAATTCGATGCTGCCGTGCGGCAAGCGCGATGCACAAGTCGGTTGAGCACGTGCCCCGGACGCGATGCAACACGAAGTGTTGCCTCGCAGAGCCGGGGCCGTCCGGGAGACGGTGTTTGGGACGGTCCCGGATCTGCGGAGCAGCGTCGTCGGCGATGCTTCGCATCACCTGCGCTGCACCGCGTCCGGGACAAGAACCTTGGTTGTGCGTTACACCGGATCCCAGCTGAAAATATCCGCCGAGCGGTCGAGCTTGTAGAACGACGACTTCAGCGCCGGCATGCCGTGCTCGGCCAGCGTCTGCGGCGTCCAGCCTTCGCTGCGATGGATCGAGCGCAGCGGGCGCGACTGGCCCATCAGGAAGATCTCGTTCATGCGCGCGGCGAAGATCTGCCCGCTGACTTCTTTCGCTGCATCGCTGAGCAGGAACGCCACCAGCGGCGCGATCTTTTCCGGCCCCATCCGCTGCATGCGCTCGACGCGCGCCTTCTCAGCTTCGGTCTCGGTCGGGATCGATCCGATCATGCGGCTCCAGGCGAACGGCGACACGCAGTTGGAGTTGACGCCGAAGCGCTGCATGTCCAGCGCGATCGACTTCGACAGGCCGACGATGCCGAGTTTTGCTGCGGAGTAGTTGGCCTGGCCGAAATTGCCGATCAGGCCGGAGGTCGAGGTGAAGTGCACGAATGAGCCGGAGTTCTGCTCGCGGAAATAGCGTGCCGCGGCATGCGAGGTGTAGAACGAGCCCATCAGATGCACCTTGATGACCATCTCGAAGGCGTCGATGGACATCTTGTGGAAGATCGCGTCGCGCAGGATGCCCGCATTGTTGACCACGCCGTCGATGCGGCCGTAGGTGTCGACCGCCTGCTGGATGATCTTGCTGGCGGGGATCGCCTCGGCGACGGATTCGAAATTGGCGACGGCGGTGCCGCCGGCCTTGCGGATCTCCTCGACCACTTCCTCGGCCGGTGCTGCGCTGGCGCCGCCCGATCCGTCGGTACCGACGCCGGGATCGTTGACCACGACTTTTGCTCCCTCAGCGGCGCACAGCAGCGCGATGCCGCGGCCGATGCCGCGCCCGGCGCCGGTGACGACGATGACTTTTCCGTCGAGTGATTTGGTGGTGGCCATTCTAGTTTCCTTGATGGTGGTTGAATAAGTAGGGCACGGTCACCTCTCCCCGCAAGCGGGGAGGGGGAGCAGACCGCGTATGCCGCTATTTCTCGTTCGTAAAAATCACAGTGCCCGACGCCGCGAACATGCCGCCGACGCCATGGCAGACCGAGATCCTGGCGCCCGGCACCTGCGCGGGCGCGATGCCGCGCATCTGCCGCACGCTCTCCTGCAACGCGTACATGCCGTACATGCCGGAGTGCATGTAGCTGAGGCCGCCGCCGTTGGTGTTCATCGGCAGCTTGCCGCCGGGGCGGGTGTTGCCGTCGGCGATGAATTTTCCGGTTTCCTCATGCGGCATGAAGCCGAGGTCGCCGAGGCCATACAGCGGCAGATGCGCGAAGGCATCGTAGATCATCAGGTGGTCGACGTCCTTGTGACTGATCCCGGCTTCGCGGAACGCGGTCGGGCCCGCGACGCGGAAAGCTGCCGACGAGTCGAAGGTCTTCATCTGGCTGACCATCGGCGTTTCCACGCTCTCGCCGGTGCCGAGGATATAGACCGGCTTGTGCGGGAAATCCTTCGCGCGATCCGCCGAGGTCAGGATCAGCGCGCCGCCACCGTCGGTGACCAGACAGCACTGCAGGATGCGAAACGGATAGGCGATCATCTTCGAGTTCAGCACGTCCTCGACCGTGATTGGCGCCTTCATGGTGGCGCGCGGATTCTTCGCCGCCCATTCGCGCTGCACCACCGCCACCGAGGCGATCTGCTCGTGGGTGATGCCGTGGGTCTTCATGTAGCGCAGCACCGGGATCGGAAACATGCTTGGCGGCCCGTAGACGCCATAGGGGGCTTCGAACTGGCCGTTGAGGCTGTCTGCCGGCGTCGAGCGCGGCTGCTTGCCGATCATCGACTTGCCGCTTTCGGCATGAGTGATCAGCACGGTCTTGCACAGGCCGGCCTCGATCGCCGCGGCGGCGTGACGGACGTGGAGCATGAACGAGCAGCCGCCCACCGAGGTGCCGTCGACCCAGGTCGGCGTGATGCCGAGATAGTGCGCGATCTGCTGCGGCGTCTCCACCGCGGTGGCGATGCCGTCGATATCCGACAGCTTCAGGCCGGCATCGGCGATCGCATTCAATGCCGCATCGGCGTGCAACTGGAGCTGCGACATGTTGGGGATGACGCCGAGCTCGGTGGTCTCGGCTGCGCCGACGACGGCGACTGCGTTCCTGCGCATGATCTCAGCCCTTCGCCGGACGGAATACGGGGAGGGTGATCTCGTCGTCGAGCTTCTCGAACGCCACCTCGAGCTTCATGTCGAGCTCGAGCGCCTCCGGAGTCTGCGGGCAGTCGATGATGTTGCTCATTAGCCGCGGGCCTTCTTCGAGCTCAACGACGGCGATGGCGTAAGGCGGTGTGAAGCCGGGCGCGGCAGGGCGGTGGTTGATCACGTAAGAGTACAAAATGCCCTTGCCGGACGCCTTGAACATGCTGACCTTGCGCGAGGCGCAGGCGGGACAGAACGGGCGCGGCGGAAAATACACGTTGGCGCAGGCGTCGCAGCGCTGCAGCCGCAACTCGCCGATCTTGGCGCCATCCCAGTAATGCTGGGTTTCCGGGGTGGGTTTGGGGCGCGCGCGTGCCGGTTCGGCCATGATCGTCGTTCTCTCCCTGGGATCGGACCGCGAAGGCCCTGTTGTGGTCTTGATGGACATTCCACGTTCCCAGGTCAACGGTCCAGCGCGGTGGGCGCATGGCCGTATCTGCTGGTCGCGTGGCGAGGCTTGTGTCTCTGCAACCTGCCGGGGTAGGTTTGCGCAAAATACCTGCAGAAAGTTTAGGGAGCCAACATGCCGGGACGATCTTGCGCAGCATAAGAATTGGATCGGGCGCCGGCTATTCCGGCGATCGCATCGAGCCCGCCGTCGAACTCGCCGAAAAGGGCGACATCCAGTATCTGGTGTTCGAATGCCTGGGCGAGCGCACGGTGGCGCTGGCGCAGCAGGCCCGGATGAAGAATCCCGATTATGGTTTCGATCCTCTGCTGGAAGAGCGGATGCGCGCGGTGCTGCCGATCTGCGCCGCCAAGGGCATCAAGGTCGTTACCAATATGGGCGCGGCGCACCCGGAAGCGGCGGCGCGGCGCACCGCGGAAATCGCGCGCGCGCTCGGCCTGTCGCTGAAGATCGCCGCCATCGTTGGTGACGACGTGCTGGACGCCTGCAAGGACAGCGAGTTGCCGCTGCTGGAAATCGACGGCACCCTGCGCCAGCTCGGCAACCGCGTGCTCTCCGCTAATGCCTATCTCGGCGCGGCGCCGATGGCGCAGGCGCTGGCCGCGGGGGCCGACGTGGTCATTACCGGCCGCGCTTCCGATCCCGCGCTGTTTCTCGCACCGATGATCCATGCCTTCGGCTGGGCCATGGACGACTGGAATTTGCTCGGGCAGGGCACCGTCGCCGGCCACCTGCTGGAATGCGCCGGCCAGATCACCGGCGGCTATTTTGCCGATCCCGGTTTCAAGGATGTGCCGGGTCTGGCGCGGCTCGGCTTCCCCATCGGCGAGGTCGGTGAGGACGGGTCATTGGTGATCACCAAGGTCGCAGGCTCCGGTGGTGCAGTCACCGCGGCGACCTGCAAGGAGCAGTTGCTCTACGAGGTGCATGATCCCCGACGCTATATCCAGCCCGACGTGGTGGCGGATTTTTCCGGCGTCACGGTCGAGCAGATCGGCCCCGACCGCGTCCGCGTCGGCGGCGGTCGCGGCACGGCACGCACGGCCACACTGAAAGTCTCGGTCGGCTATGTCGACGGTTTCATCGGCGAGGGCCAGATCTCCTATGCCGGCCCCGGCGCCGTGGCGCGCGGCAGGCTGGCGCTGGACATCGTGCACGAGCGCCTCGCGCTGACCGGCGTCGCCACCAGCGAGTT
>LNAP01000585.1_pt1 | contig 54475 bp, 49 predicted proteins | sample 602601 | NCBI WGS metagenome assembly LNAP01 (sample SAMN02440304, study PRJNA202911) | soil metagenome | biome: Subtropical and temperate rainforests or woodlands; isolation source: soil samples (1 kg each in a 20% v/v slurry with milli Q water) were... ...
GCCGATCAGCAAGGGAAAACCGTCGGGGTTGAACGGCCCGGCGTGGGTGATGTGCAGCACGCTGCCGTCCTGCACACTGGTGCGCGCACCGATGCGGATGCGGTTCATGTCGCCGCGAATGACGGTCAACGGCCAGACCGAGCTGTCGGCGCCGATTTCGACATCGCCCAGGACCACGGCTGAATGATCGACAAACGCCCGGTCGCCAAGGGCTGGCGTGTGATTCTGAAAGCTGCGGATGGCCACGATAGGCTCCTTCTTTGGCGCTGATAGCTGCGGACCGCGCCGATTGTAATTAAGATGCGTGGGTGTTTCTTCCAGCCAAGGTGCAAAACCGTGAGCGCGAACAACCCTCTTCTGCAATCCTACGACCTGCCACCTTTCTCGGCGATTCGTGCCGAGCATGTCAAACCTGCCATTGAACAGATCATTGCCGACAACCGCGCCGCGATTGCCGACATTCTCGTCAAGCAAGGCTCGCAGCCTACATGGGCCGGGCTGGTGTTGGCGATGGACGAACTCAACGACCGCCTCGGCGCGGCCTGGAGCCCGGTCAGCCATTTGAACGCCGTGTGCAACAGCGCCGAGCTGCGCGAAGCCTACGAGTCGTGCCTGCCAGCCTTGAGCGCTTATTCCACGGAAATGGGCCAGAACCGCGCGCTGTTCCAGGCCTTCGAAGCCTTGGCCAACAGCCCGGAAGCCGCCGGCTTTGATGTGGCGCAGAAAACCATCCTGGAACACTCGCTGCGTGATTTCCGCCTGTCGGGCATCGATCTGCCGCCAGAACAGCAGAAGCGCTACGCCGAAGTGCAGAGCAAGTTGTCCGAGCTGGGCAGCCAATTTTCCAATCAGCTGCTGGATGCGACCCAGGCCTGGACCAAACTGGTCACTGACGAATCCGCGCTGGCGGGTTTGACCGATTCGGCCAAACAGCAAATGGCTGCTGCCGCCAAGGCCAAGGATCTGGAAGGCTTTCTGATCACCCTGGAGTTCCCGAGCTACTACGCGGTGATGACCTACGCCGAAGACCGCGCCCTGCGCGAAGAAATCTACGCCGCGTACTGTACGCGCGCGTCAGACCAGGGTCCGAATGCCGGCCAGAACGACAACGGCCCGGTGATGGAGCAGATCCTCGATTTGCGGCAGGAACTGGCCAAACTGTTGGGTTTTGCCAGCTTCTCCGAGCTGAGTCTGGCGACCAAGATGGCTGAATCCAGCGATCAGGTGCTGAGTTTCCTGCGAGATCTGGCCAAGCGCAGCAAGCCATTTGCCGCGCAGGATCTGCAACAACTCAAGGCTTATGCTGCCGAACAAGGCTGCCCGGACCTGCAAAGCTGGGACAGCGGTTTCTATGGCGAGAAGCTGCGTGAACAGCGCTACAGCGTTTCCCAGGAAGCCTTGCGCGCCTATTTCCCCATCGACAAAGTGCTCGGCGGGCTGTTCGCCATCGTGCAGCGTTTGTACGGCATCGAAATCGCCGAGCAAAAGGGTTTTGATACCTGGCATCCGGATGTTCGTCTGTTCGAGATCAAGGAAAACGGCCAGCACGTCGGGCGTTTCTTCTTCGATCTGTACGCGCGCGCCAACAAGCGCGGCGGTGCCTGGATGGACGGCGCACGCGACCGTCGCCGCACCGCCGAAGGCCAGCTGCAAAGCCCGGTGGCCAATCTGGTGTGCAACTTCACGCCCGCATCGCCTGGCAAGCCGGCGCTGCTGACGCACGATGAAGTCACCACCCTATTCCACGAGTTCGGCCACGGCCTGCATCACCTGCTGACCCGCGTTGAACATGCCGGTGTGTCGGGCATCAATGGCGTGGCGTGGGATGCGGTCGAGCTGCCGAGCCAGTTCATGGAAAACTGGTGCTGGGAACCTGAAGGCCTCGCGCTGATTTCCGGTCATTACGAGAGCGGCGAACCGCTGCCTCAGGACCTGCTGCAAAAGATGCTGGCGGCGAAGAATTTCCAGTCCGGCCTGATGATGGTTCGCCAGCTGGAATTCTCACTGTTCGACTTCGAACTGCACGCCACCCATGGCGATGGCCGCAGCGTGGCGCAGGTGCTCGAAGGCATTCGCGACGAAGTCTCGGTGATGCGTCCGCCAGCCTACAATCGCTTCCCGAACAGCTTCGCGCACATCTTCGCGGGCGGTTATGCAGCGGGTTACTACAGCTATAAATGGGCTGAAGTGCTGTCCGCCGATGCGTTCTCGAAGTTCGAGGAAGATGGCGTGCTCAATGCCGAAACCGGTCGCGCATTCCGCGAAGCGATTCTCGCCCGTGGCGGTTCATTGGCGCCGATGGTGCTGTTCGTCGACTTCCGCGGACGCGAACCGTCGATTGACGCACTCTTGCGCCACAGTGGTTTGAGTGAGGAAGCGGCAGCATGACCGATACACCGGTAGTCATTACCAAGAAGCGCTTCATCGCCGGGGCTGTCTGCCCGGCGTGCAGCGAGCCCGACAAACTCATGATGTGGAACGAAAACGACGTTCCCCATCGCGAATGCGTGGGCTGCGGTTATAGCGATACGCTGAATGATCAGGGTCAGTCGATTCCCAAGGAACTGGGCACGCGGGTCAACAAAGCTGCGGCCAAGCCTGCTGATCCCAAGGTCCAGGGCGTGCAGTTCTTCCCGAATCCGAAGCTGAAAAAGCCGGTTGATCCCAGCTGATCCAAACGGCCAACGCAGGGCTTGTGGGACCGGCTTCAGCCGGGAAGGCGTCGCCGCATCCGGTGAATATGTTGCGTCAGGAGTGATGTCTTCCCGGCTGAAGCCGGTCCCACAGGGATTTCCTGCAAACAGATGGGCCGCTGATCAGCTTGTAGCAAAACTTCAACTTTCTCCTGTACTGTATGCATATACAGCAAAGGAGAAATCCCCATGTCGCTGATTTTCCCGCCTCGTGGCCGCGGCACGGCCAGTAATCCGCACAACCGTTTCGCGCCGAATCGCTCGATTACCGAGGATGACGGCTGGTATCAGGAAGTGCCCATGACCCAGGGCACGCAGGTCACCAGCGAAACCGCCAAGAGCATCATCACGCGCAACAGCTCGCCGGATATCCCCTTCGATCGCTCGATCAACCCTTATCGCGGCTGCGAACATGGCTGCATTTATTGCTATGCACGCCCCAGCCATGCGTATTGGGACATGTCGCCGGGCCTGGATTTCGAGACCAGACTGATCGCCAAGACCAACGCCGCCGCCGTGCTGGAGCAACAGCTTTCCAAGCCGGGTTACAAATGTGCGCCGATTACTCTGGGCGCCAATACCGATCCGTATCAGCCCATCGAACGCGAATACAAGATCACCCGCGCCGTGCTGGAGGTGCTGCTGCGCTATCGGCATCCGGTGACGATCATCACCAAAGGCTCGCTGATTCTGCGTGACCTGGATGTGCTGGCCGAGCTGGCGAAACAGCGGCTGCTCTCGGTATTCATCAGCCTGACCACGCTGGATGACGAGCTCAAGCGCATCCTCGAACCCCGCGCCGCAGCGCCAAAGGCTCGCTTGCGGGCGATTCGGGTGATGCGCGATGCCGGAATTCCGGTGGGCGTGCTGTGCGCGCCGATGATTCCGATGATCAACGATATGGAGCTGGAAAGCCTGCTCAGCGAAGCCAAGGCCGCCGGGGCATTGAGCGCCAGCTATGTAATGCTGCGCTTGCCGCTGGAGGTTGCGCCGCTGTTTGAAGAGTGGCTCCAGGCACATTATCCGCAGCGCGCCGAGCACGTCATGAGTCTGGTCCGCCAGGTTCGCGGCGGTGAGGTTTACGACAGCCGCTTCGGCGTGCGCATGCGCGGCGAAGGCCCTTTTGCCGATCTTCTGGCGCAGCGCTACAGCATCGCCATCAAGCGCCTTGGGCTGAACAAACGCGAAAGTTTCAGCCTGGATAGCGAGGCGTTCTGCCCGCCGGGCGGACAGATGTCGTTGTTGTAGCGTGTTGGCGGTAGAGTCAATTGGCTAACTGAACGGAGGCGATAAAAATACTGTCGTATCGCCATGAGTGCCGAGCTAGAGCGTTGCATTAAGTTTCAATTAAGTTTTGGCGGTTAGTGTGTAACACACAATGAGTAGCGGCCTCTTACAATGGAATGTGCACCGTGCCGCTGTGACAGCCTCATTCAAGCACCCATCCACATCAATCCGTCAAAGAGGATGAGACATGAACGACATGGATAAACAGGCTTCGGCTGCATTGGCGGACGAACGACCGCACGCCGAATCCGCCGACGTTGCGCTGAAGCACATTGTTGATGGCTTCAAGCATTTCCGGCATGAGGTCTTCCCGCAGCAGGAAGAATTGTTCAAGAAACTGGCAAACGCTCAGCAACCGCGGGCGATGTTCATTACCTGCGCCGACTCACGCATCGTCCCGGAGCTGATTACCCAAAGCTCGCCGGGCGACCTGTTCGTCACACGGAACGTCGGTAACGTGGTTCCGCCTTATGGCCCCATGAATGGCGGCGTTTCCACGGCCATCGAATACGCGGTACTGGCTTTGGGCGTGCACCACATCATCGTTTGCGGCCACTCCGATTGCGGTGCGATGCGCGCGGTGCTCAACCCACAAACCCTCGAAAAAATGCCGACGGTCAAAGCCTGGCTGCGCCACGCCGAAGTCGCGCGCATCGTGGTGGAAGACAACTGCAATTGCGCCGGCGAGACCGAGACCATGCATGTTCTCACCGAAGAGAACGTCATCGCCCAATTGCAGCACTTGCGCACTCACCCTTCTGTAGCGTCAAAAATGGCCAGTGGACAGCTATTCATCCACGGCTGGGTCTACGACATCGAGACCTGTGCAATCAGAGCCTACGACGCGGAACAAGATTGTTTCCTGCCTTTGGACGGCGACCATCCGACCCCGATGGCCACGCCAAAACCGCGTTTCTAACGACGCGCTTTTAAAACTCGTACACGTTCGTGGCGGCCCGCGTGCATCGCGCGCCGCACGGCATTGTCACGTCTGAAGAATCCCGGAGACTCGTCATGGGTGTAGCTCAACTGAAATCTGTTTTACCACGGGAGCTGCTGGCTTCCGTGGTGGTATTCCTGGTGGCGCTGCCGCTGTGCATGGGGATTGCGATTGCGTCGGGCATGCCGCCCGCCAAAGGCTTGATAACCGGCATCATCGGCGGTCTGGTAGTGGGCTGGCTGGCGGGTTCGCCACTGCAGGTGAGCGGCCCGGCGGCGGGCTTGGCGGTATTGGTGTTTGAGGTGGTGCGTGAACACGGGATGGCCATGTTGGGCCCGATCCTGTTACTGGCAGGCCTGCTGCAGGTGCTGGCCGGACGCTTCAAGCTCGGCTGCTGGTTCAGGGTTACGGCGCCTGCGGTGGTCTACGGCATGCTGGCCGGCATTGGCGTGCTGATTGTGCTGTCGCAGGTCCACGTGATGTTCGATGGCGGGCCGAAACCTTCCGGCCTGGATAACCTGATCGGCTTCCCCACGACACTGGTGCAGGCTATCGGCCCGGGCACCGGCATGCAGGCCGGTATCCTCGGCCTGGGTACGATTCTGATCATGTGGCTGTGGGATAAATGGCGGCCGCAATCACTGCGTTTCGTACCCGGCGCCTTGCTGGGCGTCGGCGTGGCCACGCTGGCCAGTCTGGCCCTGGCGTTACAGGTCAAGCGTGTCCAGGTCCCGGACAATCTGGCGGAAGCCATCGACTGGCTGCGCCCTGCGGATCTGCTGAATCTGGCCGATCCGGCGATTCTGGTTGCGGCCTTTGCCGTGGCGTTCATTGCCAGTGCGGAAACCCTGCTGTCGGCGGCCGCCGTGGATCGCATGCATAACGGCCAGCGTTCGGATTTCGACAAGGAACTCAGCGCCCAGGGTGTGGGCAACATGCTCTGCGGATTGTTGGGCGCGTTGCCGATGACTGGCGTGATTGTGCGCAGCTCGGCCAACGTGCAGGCCGGTGCACGCACGCGCTTGTCGGCAATTTTTCACGGCGCGTGGCTGCTGGCGTTCGTGTTGCTGCTGTCCAGCGTGCTGCAAAGCATTCCGGTCGCGAGTCTGGCGGGTGTTCTGGTGTATACCGGCTTGAAGCTGGTGGACCTCAAGGCGTTTCGCGGCCTGGGTCGTTATGGACGCATGCCGATGTTCACTTACGCGGCCACCGCTGCGGCGATCATCTTTACTGATTTGCTGACCGGCGTTCTGGTGGGTTTTGGTCTGACGCTGGTCAAACTGGCGCTGAAGGCGTCGCGCTTGAAGATCAGCCTGATCACGCTGGATGCCGAAGGTGAAATGGAGCTGCGTCTGGTGGGCGCGGCGACTTTCCTCAAGGTGCCGGCATTGACCAAGGCGCTGGGCAATGTGCCCAACGGCACCACGCTGCATGTGCCGCTGAACAACCTGAGCTACATCGACCATTCATGCCTGGAACTGCTGGAAGAATGGGGCCGCGCCAACGCCGCGCAGGGTTCGCGATTGATCATTGAACCGCGCGGGCTGAAGCGTCGGCTGGAAGGCCGTGTACGGACCACTGTGGGGGTTGGGTCGGCGGCGGGTTGAGCAAAACCTGTGAGAGCACGCTTGCTTGCGATAGCGTCAGCCCAGTCAGTATTTGTCGACTGACCGATCGAATCGCGAGCAAGCTCGCTCTCACAAACATCATCAAGCTCTATTCAAACCTTGCTGCGCTCCAGCTCAAGACCGACCCCGAGCTGGCGCGACAGGCTTGGCCAGCGCTTCCAGGCGGCTTCGGTGTCCGGGCTGCTCAGGCGCTCGCGATAGGCTTCCACTGAATCCAGAGCGAAGCTGTCCTCATCGAGCAATTCATCCAGCGCATGGTGAACCGCTTCATCGAGCTGGTTGGCGAAAGTTTCGCCGATCAACTGATGGGCAATGACGCTGGCGACGGTGGTATTGGACGGGATCAGCGGCTGGCCGAAATGCTTGATGTACAGGTCATTCACTTCTTCCACCAGACGATGGGCCAGATAGGCCTCGTCCAGCAGGCTGTCCAGCCCTTCGTGACCCTGCATGATCGCAGGCGGCGTGGTGAAAAAGTGTTCGGCGATTTTCAGTACGGGTTTGATCTGCCCCTCGATACCGGCTTCGATTGACACCCCATGGGCCGCATCCAGCAGATCCGGGACCAGATCGATGTAGGCCGTCACGAAACGATTCAATACCCCTTTCGCATCAACCTCAGGCAGGTGGATGGCAGGATGCAAGTGCGGTAATTGAATTTCCAGTTGACGCAACAACTGGCCAGTCGTGGCCTCGTGGTGATGGGCGTGTTGAATCTGCTCGCGCAAAGCGGCGGTGTTCATGAAGGCTCCTGACGGCGGTAAAACCAGGGGGTTGATAGGGGAAGTCTTAAGGTAGCCTGCTTGAGACGTTCGCTAAGACGTATTTGTCATAACAGATTCACATTTATGTGGAACGGCTATTAAAAAGGGCTTTTTGGACAAAATTACGCATTTATTCAAACTTATTAACACTGCACATAGCCCACTCGGCGGTTTTTACCAGTGCGTTGCGTAGCTGATTCGCGTGGCTATACTCGCCATTGAAGGAAGCTGGCTGATGGCCGCAGCACTGAAAAGTGTTTACGTGGCTCTGGTGTGCATGACGTGACAGCCGCTCCCTCGATACTTGACCGCTGGTGAAGACCCGCGGGACTAAAAGAATAAGAGGGGAACCCGTGATGACGCGTCATCCACCAGTTTGGATGGGCCTCCTGTTGTGGTTGATATTCGGTCAGGCGCACGCCGCCTGGACAGTGAATATGGCGCCGGGAGCGACCGAAACCAGCAGTGCGATTTACGACCTGCACATGACCATTTTCTGGATATGTGTGGTGATCGGTATCGTCGTTTTTGCCGCGATGTTCTGGTCGATCATTGTGCATCGGCGCTCCACCGGCCAGCAGGCCGCGCATTTTCACGAAAACACCAAAGTCGAAATCATGTGGACCATCGTGCCGCTGTTGATTCTGGTGGTCATGGCCATTCCAGCAACCAAAACCCTCATCCAGATGTACGACACCAGCGAGTCTGACGTCGATATCCAGATCACCGGCTACCAATGGAAATGGCACTACAAGTACCTGGGCCAGGACGTCGAATTCTTCAGCAACCTGACCACCACGACCAATCAGATCCACAATCGCGACGACAAAGGCGAGCATTACCTGCTGGAGGTCGATGAGCCACTGGTGTTGCCGGTCGGGCAGAAAGTGCGCTTTTTGGTGACCGGTGCCGACGTGATCCATTCCTGGTGGGTGCCAGCCTTCGCGGTGAAGCGCGACGCGATTCCCGGGTTCGTCAACGAAGCCTGGACGCGCATCGAAAAGCCCGGCATCTATCGCGGCCAATGCACGGAACTGTGCGGCAAGGACCACGGCTTCATGCCGATTGTGGTCGAGGCCAAATCCCAGGCCGATTACGACACCTGGCTGGCGGGCCGCAAGGAAGAAAGCGCCAAGCTCAAGGAGCTGACCAGCAAGGACTGGACCCTCGAAGAGCTCGTGGCCCGGGGCGACAAGGTTTATCACACCACTTGCGTGGCCTGCCATCAGGCGGAGGGCCAGGGGATGCCGCCGCTGTTCCCGGCGCTCAAGGGCTCGAAGATCGCCACCGGGCCCAAAGACGCCCACCTCAACATCGTCTTTAACGGCAAGGCCGGAACCGCCATGGCCGCGTTCGGCAAGCAGCTGTCGGAAGTGGATATCGCCGCGGTGGTGACTTACGAGCGCCATGCCTGGGGCAACAACACCAATGACATGGTCACGCCCAAGGATGTGCTGGCTTTGAAGCAGGCGCAGAAATGAATCAGCCGCGAACGATTTTTTGTGAAAGCGCGAACACCAGCCAGATTCTGGCAGGAGACAGATCATGAGTGCAGTCATTGACGACCATGGCCTCGCTGGCCATGACCACGCACATGGCCCCGCCAAGGGCTTGATGCGCTGGGTATTGACCACCAATCACAAGGACATCGGCACGCTGTACCTGTGGTTCAGTTTCACCATGTTCCTGCTGGGTGGATCCTTTGCCATGGTGATCCGCGCCGAGCTGTTTCAGCCGGGACTGCAAATCGTCGAGCCGGCGTTCTTCAATCAGATGACCACCATGCATGGCTTGATCATGGTGTTCGGTGCGGTCATGCCCGCGTTCGTCGGGCTGGCGAACTGGATGATCCCGTTGATGATCGGCGCGCCGGACATGGCGCTGCCGAGGATGAACAACTTCAGCTTCTGGTTGCTGCCCGCAGCGTTTGCCTTACTCGTTTCGACGCTGTTCACCGCCGGCGGCGGACCTAACTTCGGCTGGACGTTCTATGCGCCGCTGTCCACGACCTACGCACCCGAAAGCGTGACCTTCTTTATATTTGCCATCCATATGATGGGCATAAGTTCGATCATGGGCGCCATTAACGTGGTCGCGACGATTCTCAATCTGCGCGCCCCCGGCATGACCCTGATGAAAATGCCGCTGTTCGTCTGGACCTGGCTGATCACCGCGTTCCTGCTGATCGCCGTAATGCCGGTGCTGGCCGGCTGCGTGACCATGATGCTGATGGACATTCATTTCGGCACCAGCTTCTTCAGTGCGGCGGGCGGTGGCGATCCGGTGTTGTTCCAGCATGTCTTCTGGTTCTTCGGTCATCCCGAGGTGTACATCATGATCCTGCCGGCCTTTGGTGCCGTCAGCTCGATCATTCCGGCCTTTTCGCGCAAGCCTTTGTTCGGTTACACCTCCATGGTCTACGCCACGGCGAGCATTGCGTTCCTGTCGTTTCTGGTCTGGGCGCACCACATGTTCGTCGTGGGCATTCCGCTGGTGGGCGAGCTGTTCTTCATGTACGCCACTATGCTCATTGCCGTGCCGACCGGGGTGAAAGTGTTCAACTGGGTCAGCACCATGTGGCAAGGCTCGCTGACGTTCGAGACGCCGATGCTGTTTGCCGTGGCGTTCGTGATTCTGTTCAGCATCGGTGGTTTTTCCGGTTTGATGCTGGCTATTGCGCCTGCGGATTTCCAGTATCAGGACACCTACTTCGTCGTTGCCCACTTCCACTATGTACTGGTGCCTGGCGCGATTTTCGGGATTTTCGCTTCGGCCTATTACTGGCTGCCGAAATGGACCGGGCATATGTACGACGAAACCCTGGGCAAGCTGCACTTCTGGCTGTCTTTCGTCGGCATGAACATGGCGTTTTTCCCGATGCACTTTGTGGGGCTGGCCGGCATGCCGCGTCGGGTGCCGGACTACAACCTGCAATTTGCCGACTTCAACATGGTCTCGTCCATCGGTGCGTTCACCTTTGGCGCGACGCAGATTTTCTTCCTGTTCATCGTGATCAAGACCATTCGCGGCGGCGCACCAGCACCCGCCAAACCTTGGGATGGAGCTGAAGGGCTGGAGTGGAGCATCCCGTCGCCCGCGCCGTATCACACCTTCACCACGCCGCCGGAGGTGAAATGAAAATGCTGGTAAAGGCGCGCTGACATGAACAAAGCCAGCCCGAACAAACGCCTCGTCACCCGCCTGCTCCTGATCGTGGTGGTGATGTTCGCGTTCGGCTTCGCGCTGGTGCCGCTGTACGACGTGATGTGCAAGGCGTTCGGCATCAACGGCAAGACCGGCGATGCGTATGAAGGCTCGCAGGTCATCGACCAGAGCCGTCGGGTGCGGGTGCAGTTTTTATCGACCAATGCGGTGGACATGGTCTGGGGTTTTTATCCCAAGGCCGAGCAACTGGAGGTTTATCCCGGCGCGGTCAACGAGATGCTGTTCATTGCCCAGAACCCCACCGACAAGCCCATGACCGCGCAGGCAGTACCGAGTATTTCACCGGGCGCAGCGGCGATGTATTTCCACAAGACCGAATGTTTCTGCTTCACCCAGCAAGTGCTGCAACCGGGTCAGCGCATAGAAATGCCGGTGCGTTTCATTGTTGATCGCGACCTGCCCAAGGACGTGAAACACCTGACGCTGGCCTACACGCTGTTCGACATTACCGCTCGCCAACCCCCTGCTGCGCGTGTCGCGAACAATGGCGGTTAGCAAGGAGAAGCAAATGGCACTGCATGAGCATTACTACGTTCCGGCGCAGAGCAAATGGCCGATCATCGCCACCGTCGGGTTGCTGGTGACCATGTACGGCCTGGGCACCTGGTTCAACGACATGAAGGCCGCGCGCCCGGAATCTCACGGGCCGCTGATTTTCTTCGTCGGCGGATTACTGATCGCCTACATGATGTTTGGCTGGTTCGGAACGGTCATCAAGGAAAGCCGCTCGGGCCTGTACAGCGCGCAGATGGACCGCTCGTTTCGCTGGGGCATGAGCTGGTTCATATTTTCCGAGGTGATGTTCTTTGTCGCCTTCTTCGGCGCGCTGTTCTACATCCGCTACTGGTCCGGCCCGTGGCTGGGCGGTGAAGGCTCCAAGGCCATCGCCCACATGCTCTGGCCGAATTTCGAATACACCTGGCCGATGCTCAACACACCGGACCCGAAACTGTATCCGCCGCCCAAGGGCATTATCGACCCGTGGCACTTGCCGCTGATCAATACGATGCTGCTGGTCAGCTCCAGCGTGACCATCACCATTGCCCACCACGCGCTGAAAAAAGGCCATCGCGGCGCACTGAAAATCTGGCTGGCGATCACCGTGTTGCTGGGCTTGAGCTTCCTGGTCCTGCAAGCCGAGGAATATGTGCACGCTTATAAAGAACTCGGCCTGACTCTGGGCTCGGGCATCTACGGTGCGACGTTCTTCATGCTCACCGGCTTCCACGGCGCCCACGTGACCATCGGCACCATCATTCTGTTCGTGATGCTGATGAGGGTCATGCGCGGGCATTTCGACGCCGAGCATCAATTCGGTTTCGAGGCGGCGAGTTGGTACTGGCACTTTGTGGACGTGGTGTGGATCGGGTTGTTTGTATTTGTGTATGTGCTTTAGAGCGGCAAGCTTGAAGCTTGAAGCTGCCGTTCTACCACGTCACATGCGAAACCAGTCGGCCGCTGTAAAAGCCCCAGGTAATCAGCGCCAGGGTAATGGCCGCCAGGCTGACGCGGATGGTCAGTGCTTTGACCAGACGCGTCGAATGGCTGTCGTCCTTGACCAGAAAGAACAGGCCGCTGAACAGGCTGGCCGTGGTGGCGAAAAGCATCAGGACAATCGCTGCTTTGAGCATCAGGCAACTCCAGGAGCAAACGCGATGCAATGGAGTATAGGTGGGGACGCACAGTCAGGCCGGGGGCAGCGATGAAACGTTTTGCGCCCGGTCTGCTGCCGACGCTGGTGGTGTTCAGCTTGCTGCCGTGCCTGATCGCGCTCGGTTTCTGGCAGCTGGCTCGCGGCGAGGAAAAGCGCGTGATGCTCGCCCACTATGCCGAGCGCCGAGCGGCGGAACCGGTGCGCATCGAACAGTTGGCAGCCAGCGCCGATCCAGCTTATCGCCGCGTGCAGCTGCGCGGACGCTTCGACCCTGAACACAGTCTGTTGCTCGATAACAGCACTCGGGAAGGCAAGGTCGGCGTCGAGTTGCTTCAACCGTTCCAGGATCAGGCCAGCGGGCTGTGGATTTTGCTTAATCGCGGCTGGCTGCCATGGCCTGATCGCCGCACGCCGCCACAGTTCCAGACGCCGATTCAAATGCTCGATGTACAAGCCTGGGTTTACGTGGCTCCCGGCGCCACTTTCCAGCTGCACGCGGATACTGCCAACGCGCCGTGGCCGCGACTGGTTACGGCGGTGGATGCGGGCAAGCTCTGGGCGGAACTTGGCCGCGACGGTTTTCCTCAGGAATTGCGGATGGCGTCGGAACCGGGCGCCTATCGGCTGGACTGGCCGCTGGTGGCAATGGGACCGGAGAAACATCAGGGCTATGCCGTGCAGTGGTTCGCGTTGGCGACTGCGCTAACGGGACTTTACGTGTATCTGGGCTGGCACACCGCGCAGAGCAACAACAAGCAGAACCACAATAACAAGACCAAGGAGGACAACCATGGGAACGGTCATGAACCCCACCAGCACGTCTGAACCACGCCCGCCGCTGAACCGTCGCAAGGGTCGCTGGCAGTTGATTCTGGTGTTGCTGGTGGCTATCGGCCCGATGATCCTCGCCACCAGCATGTACAAGTTCAAGTTCTGGGTGCCGGAGAATCGCAGTTTTCACGGCGAATTGATCGGCAATGGCCAAAGCCGCGCCGACCTCGGTGTGCAGGCCGACGAGTCGCGCTGGCAGCTGTTGGTCAGCGCGCCCAAGGTGTGTGAAGCGCAGTGCCAGCATCTGGTGTATCTGGCCCGGCAGATTCAGATCGGCTTGGGTCGCGACGCGTCGCGGGCGAGTCATGCACTGGCCGCCGCGCAACCGCTGGACGCCGACTACAGCGCCAGGCTGGCCCGGGAATACCCGCAATTGCAGCGCTATCCGCTGGAGCTGCCGCGTTATCAAAAAACCGCGCCCGGCATTGAGGCGCCCCAACTCTGGATCGTCGATCCCCACGGCAACCTTGTGCTGCGCTACGGCGCTGACGTGAATGGCAAGGATTTGCTCAAAGACCTGCGCCAGCTGCTGAAACTGTCGAATATCGGATAGGGAGGTCTTCATGACCAAGCCCGGATTTCGTCTCGCCCTGCTTGCCACGCTGCTGGCGCTGTTCGTGGTGTTACTCGGTGCCTACACGCGGCTGACCCATGCCGGGTTGGGTTGCCCCGACTGGCCGGGTTGTTACGGCTTCATCAGCGTGCCGGCCAGCGAAGCGCAGCTGGCCCACGCCGAATTGCACTATCCGGACACGCCGGTCCATGCCGAAAAAGGCTGGAACGAGATGACCCATCGCTATTTCGCCGGCGGGCTGGCGCTACTCATTCTGCTGCTGGCGGCGCAGGCCTGGCAGCGGCGGCATATCGCGGGGCAACCGTTGAAACTGCCGTTGCTGCTGCTCGGCGTAGTGTTTGCCCAGGCGGCATTCGGCATGTGGACGGTAACCCTCAAGCTCTGGCCGCAAGTGGTCACCGCGCATTTGCTGGGCGGCGTCGCAACCTTGAGTTTGCTGTTCCTGCTGACAGTGCGCCTGAGTGGCGCTTTTCCAGTCCTGCCGCAACTGCCGGTGCGACTGCGGCGCATGGCGACCATCGGTATCTTGCTGGTGACCATGCAAATCGCCTTGGGCGGCTGGGTCAGCGCCAATTATGCGGCGATGGCCTGCACTGATCTGCCAACGTGCCAAGGCCAATGGTGGCCGGATGCGGATTTCGCCAATGGCTTTCACCTGACGCAACACATCGGCCCCAATTATCTGGGCGGCAAACTCGACAGCGAAGCACGCACAGCGATTCATCTGACCCATCGCGTCGGTGCGCTGCTGGTGACGTTCTCCTTGCTCGCCCTGGCGTGGCAGCTGAGGAAAGCCGGTTTCAAGGGCATGGCAACCCTGTTGCTGCTGGCGCTGGGTGTGCAGATTGGCCTGGGCATCAGCAATGTGCTTTTTCATCTGCCGCTGGCGGTCGCTGTGGCGCATAACGCAGGCGGTGCGGCGTTGATGCTGAGCATGGTGCTGATTAATTTCCGGGTTCGGGTAGCCGTTCGGGTGCCGGAACGCAGCGAGCATGCCGTTCGTGGGAGCAAGCTTGCTTGCGAAAACTATGTCAGCAGCGCGGATAGTCTGCCGAATGTACCCGCCACTTCGCGAGCAAGCTCGCTCCCACAAGGGTCTTAACGCTCATGACCGCACTAACCCGCGCCCACCCCCATCAGGCGCTTTGGCGCGACTATCTGGAGCTGACCAAGCCCAAGGTCGTGGTCTTGATGCTGATTACCTCGCTGATCGGCATGTTCCTCGCCACTCGCGCGGGCGTGCCCTGGGCGGTGCTGGTGTTTGGCAATCTGGGCATCGCCTGTTGTGCGGGCGGCGCGGCGGTGGTCAATCATGTGGTGGATCGGCGGATCGATGCGCTGATGGCCCGCACCCATAAACGCCCGATTGCCGTGGGCCGGGTGTCGCCACGCGCCGCGCTGACTTTCGCCCTGCTTCTGGCGCTGGGCGGTCAGGCGTTATTGCTGACCTTTACCAATCAACTGACGGCCTGGCTGACCCTGGCTTCGCTGCTGGGTTACGCGGTCATCTACACCGGCTTTCTCAAACGCGCCACCCCGCAGAACATTGTGATCGGCGGGCTGGCGGGCGCTGCGCCGCCCTTGCTGGGCTGGGTCGCCGTAACCGGTCACGTCAGCGCCGAACCGCTGTTGCTGATGCTGATCATCTTCGCCTGGACGCCGCCGCACTTCTGGGCGCTGGCGATTCATCGCAAGGAGGAATACGCCAAAGCCGACATCCCGATGCTGCCGGTCACCCATGGCGAGCACTACACCAAAGTGCATATCGTGTTCTACACGCTGATTCTGCTGGCAGTCAGCCTGTTGCCGTATGTGATCCAGATGAGCGGAATGTTGTACCTGCTCTGCGCCCTGGGACTTGGCGCGCGCTTCCTGCAATGGACCTGGGTGTTGTACCGTGGCGCTCGGCCGCACGCGGCGATGAATACCTTCAAGTACTCTATTTACTACTTGTTCCTGCTGTTCATCGCGCTGCTCGTAGACCACTACCTACTGTTGACCCTATGACTCGAACCCAGAAGACCGTTTTTATCCTCGCTGCCGTCGTTGCCTTGATTCTCGGCCTGACCGTCAACCGCGTGCTCTCGGGCAAGGGCCAGGGCGACCAGACTGCGCTGATCGACGCCGGGGTCATCCTGCTGCCCCAGAGCCGCAATCTGCCCGACCTGAAGATGACCAATCAGGATGGCCAGCCGGTGGTCGTCAACGAGCTGAAAGACAAGTGGACGGTGCTGTTTTTCGGTTACACCTTCTGCCCGGACATTTGCCCGACCACCCTCGCCCAGCTGCGGCAGATCAAGAGCGAACTGCCCAAGGACGTCCTGGCGAACTTGCGCGTGGTGCTGATCAGCGTCGATCCGAACCGCGACACCCCGGCGCAGCTCAAGCAATACCTGGGGTATTTCGACAAGGAGTTCATTGGCCTGACGGCGTCCGTTGCGGACATCCAGAAACTGGCCAATGCGGTGAGCATTCCATTCATACCCGCTGATACCAGCAAGCCGAACTACACCGTGGATCACAGCGGCAACCTGGCCCTGCTCGGCCCGGACGGCACGCAGCGCGGGTTCATTCGTGCGCCATTGAATAACCAGAAGCTGGTGGCGCAATTGCCGGGGTTGTTGAACAGAAAACAATAAAACCTGTACAGGCTGTGTGAAAACTACTGCGCAGGAGCGAACGTGTTCGCGAGGCAATATTCCTGACGACCCAGGATCAACGCCTCGCCACAAGTTGGCTCCTACAAAAAAATAGTGGGCGGATCAGTTTTTTTTACGCCAGCATATAAATATATATGTCATTTGCGCGAAGTTTATAGCTTATTTTTTGTGGGCATCATTCCTGCAACTTATTGGCCTGAGTATTTTGCCGAATGTATAAATTGCATCCACCCTCGGATGACCTGATAGAAATCGTTGAAATCATCCTGAATGAAGCTCAGGCATCAACGCTGGATATTTTTACCCGGCATCTGGCTGATGCAGGTGGTCCTTCAGCTTTTGGCGTTCAAAAGATAGCGAAGCGCTACGCTGAGATGTTTGTTGCAAAACTCAGCGCAGAACAAAAAAAGTATCTGGATAATTACGCCGACGGTCATCTGGCTGGGCTGATGTTCACGGGAATGCTGGTTCCGCATGATTTCGATATCCCGGATGAATTACCCTCACTCACTGAACTTGAACGTGACGCTCGTGGCAATTACCTGGCGGCCCGCAATCAATTGCTGCTATGCCTTGTTCAGCAAAGGGCCTTTGCCTTTGATATGGATAACGACGGAAAAATAGTCCGGTTCGTCGCTAACTTCAAAGGGGGCGGTCTAATCCCGCGTGATGACGAAGGACCGGCCCATCCTGTTGATTTGAGTTCGCATGCGGGTCTGAGTTTAGGGCCGCATACCGAGGCACCTTATCACTGTTCAGTCCAGTCTCAAGATCTGCACTCACCGGCACCTTCCTCGCTGATTCTTACTGCCCTATGGAATCCACTTGATGAACCAACACACATAATCCCTCTGGGCAGAATTTTGGATGAAATTGGCATACGGGATGCGCTGGCTTTGACTTCCCGCTCTTTTATATATACCCGAAGTGATTCTTTTGTGGCGGGAAAAGGTGAGCAGGACAGTAGCGTCTCGATTCTTGAATTTGATCCGCAAGCCCACTTCTCAGTCAGGTATAACAATTACCGATTTTCTGTACTCCCCGATGCAACACCGCTGATCAAGCAAGCATTCATGAATTTCAAATCTTGTATTCAGTCAGCGACGCCCTTCGCCTTTGTATTGCAGCCTTCCTCTGCACTCATCATTAACAATTCCCGCGCCCTGCATTGTCGGGAAATTATCCAGGACAATCGTCGCCTTCTTATTCGACTGTTTGGGTACTCCAGATTTGCCGAGCCCATAATTCTCAGCGACGACCCACTTATCGTACAAGGTTAATACCAAAACATTCCCAAGTGGCAGAGGTGAGCTTTTGATTGAATTAGATATCACGATCCTTTTATCGCTGGCGGCTGTCGCTTTTCTGGCCGGTTTTTTTGATGCAATTGCGGGCGGGGGTGGCCTTATTACCTTGCCTGCATTGTTCATGGCGGGCATTGATCCGGTAGCGGCAATTGCGACCAACAAATTCCAGGCCGCTTCCGCAACGCTATCCGCGACCGTCGCTTTTGCGCGAAAAGGACTGATTGAATGGCGCCGGGGCGCGCCAATGGCCGTGATGTCTTTCTTTGGAGGTGCCTTGGGAGCGCTTTCGATCAGTTCCCTCCCAAAGATGGCGCTCGAGTTCCTAGTTCCGATATTGCTCATCATCGTGGCGACCTACTTCGCCCTCGCTCCAAAGCTGGACGATACGGAACGAAAAGCCAGAGTTTCCATTCTGATTTTTACACTGATCATTGCTCCATTGATCGGATTTTATGACGGCGTCTTTGGCCCCGGTGTTGGCTCTTTTTTTATGGTCGCTTTCGTTCTGTTGATGGGCCAGGGAATCCTGCGCGCCATGTCGAACAGTAAGTTATTAAATGCGTCCTGCAACCTGGGTGCGCTTACCGTTTTTGCCTGGATGGGAGCAATCAATTTGCCCATTGCCTTGGCTATGGCCGCTGCGGCTTTTGTCGGAGCACAGTTGGGCGCTCGATGCGCTGTGCGATTTGGTGCCCATCTGATCAGGCCGATGTTAATTACGGTATGTTTTATCATGGCCGTAAACCTGGTTATGGCCGATGAGAATCCGCTTGGGGAATTGATTCTGTCTGCGTTGCGCTTTTAACAGGGTTGCATACCGGCAATATAATCGCTGCCTCACAAGTTATGCGAGGCAGCGGTCGGGTCCCAGATCAGAACGCTGGAACCACAGCGCCTTTGTACTTCTCAAGAATGAAGGCTTTCACTTCCGGGCTCTGCAAGGCAGCGACGAGTTTCTTGACTGCGTCGGCGTCCTTGTTCTCGGTGCGGGTCACCAGAATGTTGGCGTACGGCGATTCAGCACCTTCGATGATCAGCGCATCCTTGGTCGGATCAAGGTTGGCGGACAACGCATAGTTGGTGTTGATCAACGCCAGATCGACCTGAGTCAGCACCCGTGGCAGCGTTGCGGCTTCCAGTTCGCGGAACTTCAGGTTTTTCGGGTTTTGCAGCACGTCTCTAGGTGTCGCCAGAATGCTGGTCGGGTCCTTCAGGGTGATCAGACCGGCCTTGGCCAGCAGCAGGAACGCACGGCCTTCATTAGTGGCGTCGTTAGGAATCGCGACGTGGGCACCATCCGGCAGCTCGTTCAGGGATTTGGTCTTGTCCGAGTACGCGCCGAACGGTTCGACGTGAACCTTGCCCACGCTGACCAGATCAGTGCCTTTGCCTTTGTTGAACTCATCCAGATACGGCTGGTGCTGGAAGAAGTTGGCGTCCATGCGCTTTTCCGCAACCTGCAGGTTCGGCTGTACGTAGTCGTTGAAGACCTTGATCTGCAGGTCCACGCCTTCCTTGGCCAGCGTCGGCTTCACAAATTCGAGAATCTCGGCGTGAGGCACGGCGCTGGCAGCGACGGTCAGGGTTTCATCGGCGTGGGCAGACAACGCGGCGACGGCGGCAAATACAGCCAACAGCTTTTTCATGGATCAACTCCCTTGAGCGCCCGCCGTGTGACGGGCCTTTGCTGGTTCATCACCAGCCAATTCGATTATCGGTGCGTGTAGTGCGCGACCAGTTTGTCGCCGATGGTTTGCAGGATCTGCACCAGCACCAACAGCAATACGACCGTCACGAACATCACATCGTTCTGGAAACGCTGGTAACCGTAGCGAATCGCCAGATCACCCAGGCCGCCAGCGCCGACGGCGCCGGCCATTGCCGTAAACGACACCAGCGCAATCGCGGTCACAGTAATCGCTGCAAGAATACCGGGCCGCGCTTCCGGCAGCAGCGCCTTGACGATGATCTGCCGCGTGGTAGCGCCCATGGCCTGAGTCGCTTCGATGATGCCCTTGTCGACCTCACGCAGCGCCGTCTCCACCAGTCGCGCAAAGAACGGCGTGGCCCCGGCGATCAGCGGCGGCAAGGTGCCGAGGATACCCAGTGAAGTGCCGGTGATGATCTGTGTGAGCGGCATCATGACGATCAGCAGAATGATGAACGGCAAGGCTCGCAGCAGATTGACCACAATCGACAGCACCGAATACAGCGGCTTGTTTTCCAGCAACTGGCGCGGAGAAGTCAGGAACAGCAGCACGCCCAGCGGCAGGCCGAACAGCACCGTGAAGCCCAGGGAAACCACGAGCATGTTCAGGGTATCGCCGGTGGCGATCCAGATTTCCTGCCAGTCGACGTTGGAAAACAGTTCGATGAAAGCTTGCATCAGCGCAGCACCTCCATATCGACATCCGCAGCGGTAAAGCGCGCGAACGCAGCGTCCATGTCGCCGCCGGTGATGGCCAGCGTCAGTTGCCCGTAAGGGGTGTCTTTGATGCGGTCAATGCGACCGGCGAGGATGCTGTAGTCGACGCCGGTTTCCCGGGCGACAGTACCCAGCAGCGGCGCATAAGTGGCCTGGCCCTGGAACGTCAGACGCACGATACGGCCTTCGACATGGGCGAAGTCATCGCGCTGCTCGCTTTCGTCGATCTGCTCGTGCTCTTGAACAAAGCGCTTGGTGGTCGCGTGCTGCGGATGCAGGAACACGTCCGCCACGCTGCCCTGCTCGACGATCACACCAGCATCCATCACTGCGACGTGATCGCAGACGCGGCGAATCACGTCCATTTCGTGGGTGATCAGGACGATGGTCAGCTTCAACTCGCGATTGATCTCGGCCAGCAATTGCAGGACCGACGCCGTGGTTTGCGGGTCCAGCGCGCTGGTGGCTTCGTCGCACAGCAGGATTTTCGGCTTGGTGGCCAAGGCGCGGGCGATGCCGACACGCTGTTTCTGGCCGCCAGACAACTGCGACGGATACTTCTTCGCGTGGTCGGACAAACCCACGCGCTCCAGCAGTTCCGCGACGCGCAGGTCAATCTGTTTGCGGGACATGTCGCCCGCCAGCGTCAACGGCATGGCGACGTTGTCGGCCACGGTTTTGGACGCCAGCAGATTGAAGTGCTGGAAGATCATCCCGACCTGCTGACGAAAGCGCCGCAAGCCGTTGGCGTCCAGGGCCGTGACGTCTTCGTCGTCGACAATGATCTGCCCGCCGCTGGGGGTTTCCAGGCGATTGATCAGGCGCAGCAAGGTGCTTTTGCCGGCACCGGAATGGCCGATGAGGCCGAACACCTGGCCGTCTTCGACGCGCAGGCTGGTGGGGTGCAGGGCCGGAATTTCCTTGCCTGCCACCCGATAGGTTTTGTGGACGTTATGAAACTCGATCACGTAGCGAACCTTGTGGGGGCGCGGTAAAAAATCAGCGCAGTGGCAGGACGCACACGGGCTGCTTCGCAACGGCTGGATAAGCCGGGCGCGCATTTTAGCCTGTCCGCCCGGAGGTATTTAGCATTTATTTCATAAGCGCCCTGCGATTTTGGCATAAGGCGATCAGTGGTTTCGTATAAATGGCGACGAACGCCTCCCTACCGACCGCCCGAAGATTGAAAAAATCACGGAACGGCTGATTTTCTCCCCGGTCACTAAATGAGCACCGCGACTTCCCCCTGAACCGTGCGGGGGAAGTCCGCTTGTTTGAGCCCTGCCGAATCGAGCATACGGGCCGTTCTGAACCGAGGAGTTGTTGCCTGATGGCTACTAAAAACACACCCATTGAACCCAGCACCAAAAGCGAACTGGCCGGGACCGACACGCTCGACCGGGGCAATACCAACGAAAAGCTCGAGAGCCTCGAACAATTTCGCTCCGACGCCACCAATCAGGCCCTGCGCACCAATCAGGGCGTGAAAGTTTCCGATAACCAGAACACGCTGAAAGTGGGCGCGCGCGGTCCATCGCTGCTTGAAGATTTCATCATGCGCGAGAAGATCACCCATTTCGACCACGAGCGCATCCCGGAGCGGATCGTTCACGCCCGTGGTACCGGCGCTCATGGCTATTTCCAGACTTATGAAAATCACTCTGCGCTGAGCAAGGCGGAATTCCTGCGTGATCCGGGCAAGAAAACCCCGGTGTTCGTGCGCTTCTCAACCGTGCAAGGTCCGCGTGGCTCGGGTGATACCGTGCGTGACGTGCGTGGTTTCTCGGTCAAGTTTTATACCGGCGAAGGCAACTACGATCTGGTCGGCAACAACATGCCGGTATTTTTCATCCAGGACGCAATCAAGTTTCCGGACTTCGTTCACGCCGTGAAGCCCGAGCCGCATAACGAAATCCCGACCGGCGGTTCCGCCCACGATACGTTCTGGGATTTCGTCTCGCTGGTGCCGGAATCGGCGCACATGGTGCTCTGGACCATGTCCGACCGCGCCATCCCGAAAAGCCTGCGCACCATGCAAGGCTTCGGCGTGCACACCTTCCGCATGATCAACGCCGACGGCAAGTCGAGCTTCGTCAAATTCCACTGGAAACCCAAGTTCGGCACCTGTTCGCTGGTCTGGGACGAAGCGCAGAAACTCGCCGGCAAGGACACTGACTTCCACCGCCGCGACTTGTGGGAATCCATCGAGACCGGTGATTATCCTGAATGGGAGCTGGGTGTGCAGATCGTGGCCGAGGAGGACGAGCACAAGTTCGACTTCGACCTGCTCGACCCGACCAAAATCATCCCCGAAGAGCTGGTACCGGTTACGCCACTGGGCAAAATGGTGCTCAACCGCAACCCGGACAACTTCTTTGCGGAAACCGAGCAAGTCGCGTTCTGCCCCGGCCACATCGTGCCCGGCATCGACTTCTCCAACGATCCGCTGCTGCAAGGCCGTCTGTTTTCCTACACCGATACGCAGATCAGCCGCCTGGGCGGGCCGAACTTTCACGAAATCCCGATCAACCGCCCGGTTGCGCCTAACCATAATGGTCAACGTGATGCGCAGCACCGCACGACCATCGACAAAGGCCGCGCGAGTTACGAGCCGAATTCGATTGATGGCGGCTGGCCGAAAGAAACCCCGGCTGGCCCGGTAGACGGCGGCTTCGAGACCTATCACGAGCGCGTTGAAGCCCACAAAGTGCGTGAGCGCAGCGAGTCGTTCGGCGATCACTTCTCGCAGGCAACGCTGTTCTTCAACAGCATGAGCCACCACGAGAAAGAGCACATCATCGCGGCGTACAGCTTCGAGCTGGGCAAAGTGGATCGCGAGCACATCCGTGCGCGTCAGGTAAATGAAATCCTGGCCAACATCGATCTGGAACTGGCCAGCCGCGTGGCCGCGAACCTGGGCCTGCCAGCACCGAAAGCCGGAACAGTGCCTGCCAAATCGACATCCATCAAGGAATCGCCGTTGCTGAGCCAGGCTAACCTGCTTTCCGGGGATATCGTTTCGCGCAAGGTGGCGATTCTGGTGGCTGACGGCGTGGACGATAAGGCCGTGGCGGCGATGAAAGCGGCTTTGGAAGCACAAGGCGCACATTCCAAGCTGCTGGGCCCGACTTCGGCACCGGTGAAAACCGCTGGCGGCGCGACCCTGGCCGTGGACGCATCAATGGAAGGGCTGCCTTCGGTGGCATTCGACGCGGTATTTATTCCGGGTGGTGCCGCTTCGGTCAAGGCATTGAGTGGCGACGGCGTGGCGCTGCACTATGTGCTGGAAGCCTACAAGCACCTCAAGGCCATCTCATTCAGCGGCGAAGCCAAGGAATTGGTGACCTTGCTTCATCTGGATCTGGATGCCGGTTTGCTGGAAGTTGCCGATAGCGCGTCGTTCAAGACGTTCTTTGATGCGATTGCCCAGCATCGAGTCTGGGCTCGCGAGCCAAAGGCCAAGGCGATTCCGGCCTGATACGGCACGGCGTCAGGGATGACGCCTTTGCTGATTCACCCATTCTGCGGGACCGGCTTTAGCCGGACACACAGGTTGCTCGATTATTCACTGGCAGGCTTGAGCACGACTTGGGCCTTTTCACTGCGCTCGATCACGCGGCGCAGATCCAGCTCGAAATCCGGATTGATCTTGTTTACCCGTTTGGTCAGCAATGTGGCCAGCCACGGGTAGTCTTCGGTGCGCGGCACTTGCAGCACCACATCACAATTGAACGCCACAGTATCAGCGGCGATCGCATCCAGTTGGCGACGCAGTTGCACCATATCGCCAATTTTCAGGGCAATGGTCGTGCTTTCCGCGGTCGGATCGATCAGCTTGGCGATGCGCCTGGCTTCGGCTGCCTTCAAATCAGCCTCAGCTTTCTCCAGCTCGGCCTTGCGGGCATGGGCAATGGCGCCGTTGACGCCACTGGTCAGCGCCGGAGCCTTGGGCATCAGCGCACGAGCGCGGCTCAGCGCCGTCGCGGCAGCATTGACGTCACCCTTTTGCAGCACGATCTGGCTGCGACTCAAATAAGCCTCCGCCAGACGTCGCTGGAATTGTTCCAGGCGAATATCGGTGGGCGCAGCAGTCTGTAGCGCAGCCAGCTGATCTTCGGCGGTCGCCAACTCATTGCTGGTGATGCTTTGCTCCAGCTGCGCGAACGCGTCGGGCGGTGTCTGCGGCGCGGGCGCCTCTACAGTCGGCGCACTCTGACAGGCACCCAACAGGATGGAAAATGCGGCAAGCAGCAGATAACGGGAGGCAAACGGCTTCATTCCTGCGATTCTCTATTTGCGCAAAAAACGAGCAAGTCTACACCGCCCGCTTGGGTAGAACAAAACTCAGCAGAAACAGCGCTGCTGCCGACACCACAATCGAGGGTCCGGCCGGGGTGTCCTTGAACCATGACATGGACAAGCCAATACACACCGCAGCCACGCCCAGCACGCTTGCGCCGAGTGCCATCTGCTCCGGCGAACGGGCGTGACGCTGTGCCGCAGCCGCCGGAATGATCAGCAGCGAAGTAATCAGCAACACGCCGACAATCTTCATCGCCACGGCAATCACTACGGCAATCAGCAGCATCAGGGCCATACGCAGCGCCGCCACCGGCAGGCCTTCGACCCTGGCCAGTTCTTCATGCACGGTGATTGCCAGCAAAGGCCGCCACAGTGCGATGATCAGCACCAGCACCACCGCCGCGCCGCCAAGAATCCAGGCCAGATCCGTCGGGCTGATCGCCAGCAGATCGCCGAACAGATAAGCCATCAGATCGATGCGCACGTCGTGCATGAAACTCAGCACCACCAGGCCCAGCGACAAGGTACTCGGCGCCAGAATCCCCAGCAGCGTGTCCGACGCCAGCGGCTGACGCTGTTGCAGGGTAACCAACAGGACCGCCAGCAGCAGACAGCCGACCGTTACCGCGATGGTCGGGCTGACGTCCAGCAAAAAGCCCAAGGCAACGCCCAACAAGGCCGCGTGGGACAACGTATCGCCGAAATAAGCCATGCGCCGCCAGACCACGAACGAGCCCAACGGCCCGGCCACCAGCGCCAGCGCCAGACCGGCAAGCAAGGCATACAGTAGAAAATCAGCCATGCTTGCAGCTATCTCCATGAACGTGATTGTGGGTGTGAGGCGCGGGATCGGCGGCTTCGGCCACGACTTCGCCATGCAGATCATGGGCATGGTCGTGATGGTGGTGATAAATCGCCAGGCTCTGGGCGTTTTTACCGAACAGCTCGACGAACGCCGGGTCATGACTGACCTGCTCCGGATGGCCGGAGCAGCACACGTGGCGATTCAGGCACACCACCTGATCGGTGGTGCTCATCACCAGATGCAAATCATGGGAAACCATCAGCACGCCGCAGCCGTGACGATCCCGCAAGCGGGTAATCAGGCTGTAAAGCTCGGCCTGGCCAGCGACGTCGACGCCTTGTACCGGTTCGTCCAGCACCAGCAATTCCGGCTCGCGCAACAACGCGCGCGCGAGCAGTACGCGCTGCATTTCCCCGCCGGAAACACTCTGCAATGGGCTGTCGATAACCTTTTCGGCACCAACCTCGGCCAGTGCGGCAAGAGCAGCCGCGCGATCCACGCCCGGCACCAGACGCAAAAAGCGCAGCACTGACAGCGGCAATGTCGCGTCGATGTGCAGTTTTTGCGGCATGTAGCCGACGCGCAGTTTCGGCTTGCGCCAGACCGTGCCGGAATCCGGCTTCAGCAGGCCAAGCACCGCCCGCACCAGAGTGGTCTTGCCCGCGCCATTGGGGCCGATCAGCGTGACGATTTCCCCAGGTTTGACACTCAGCTGAATGTTTTCCAGCACGTTCTGCCCGGAAAGCGTGACGCGCACCTGCTCAAGGGTGATCAGTGCATTGCTCATCAGGCCGCCTTGCAGCCGGAACAGATACCGACGATTTCTACCGTCTGACCTTCCACCGCGAAGCCGACTTCGGCCGCGGCGGCAATCACCGCATCGCTGATGGCCGGATGCTGCAGCTCGATGGCGGCGTGGCATTCCCGGCAAATCAGAAACTGGCCCTGATGCGCGTGGGTCGGGTGGTTGCAGCCGGTGAAGGCGTTAAGCGAGGCAATGCGATGCACCAGACCGTTTTCCAGCAGGAAATCCAGCGCCCGGTAAACCGTTGGCGGCGCGGCGCGGCGGCCGTCTTCTTCGCTGAGGACCGCAAGGATGTCGTATGCACCCAGCGGTTTATGACTGTGCCAGACCAATTCCAGAACGCGCCGACGCAATGCGGTCAGACGCAGGCCTTTCTCGGCGCACAGCGCATCGGCTTCGGCGAGCGCAGTGTGCACGCAGTGGGAGTGATCATGGGGACGACTGGCCAGCGGTGTTTTAGTCATGAGCGGCGACGATATTTGTGAGAGACGTTATTATGTTACCTGTTCCCGCCGTCAATGAGTGGCTCACGTGCACCGTCTTTTTGCCCTTTTCATCGCTTTATCGGCCAGTTTGCTGGCAATTGCCCCGGCTCAGGCCGAGGTTCGCGTCCTCACCAGCATCAAGCCGTTGCAGCTGATTGCCGCCGCTGTGCAGGACGGCGTCGGCTCGCCGCAGGTGCTGCTGCCGCCAGGCGCATCGCCGCATAACTATGCGTTGCGGCCATCCGACGTGCGGCGCGTTCGCGACTCGGAGCTGCTCTACTGGATAGGCCCGGACATGGAAAGCTTCCTGCCGCGCGTGCTGAAAAATCGTACGCTGCCTGCTGTCGATGTGCAGTCGTTGCCGGGCATGCACCTACGCCACTTTACCGCCGACAGTGCTTCCCATGAGGAGGAAGATCCGGACGAGCACGATCACGACCACCGTCCCGGCAGCCTGGACGCGCATTTGTGGCTGTCATCGTTCAATGCCCGGGTGATCGCCGCGAAGATGGCCGCTGACCTGAGCACTGCGGACCCGGCCAATGCCGCGCGTTATGCAAGCAACGCCAAGGCCTTCAGCACCCGACTGGACGCGCTGGATATGCGGATCAAGGCCCGCGTCGCGGACATCTCCGACAAGCCGTATTTCGTGTTTCACGAAGCGTTCGATTACTTCGAAGACACCTACGGCCTCAAGCATGCCGGGGTGTTCAGCGTCGCCGCCGAAGTCCAGCCGGGCGCGCAGCACGTCGCGGCCATGCGCAATCGGCTGACCGAAATGGGCAAGACCTGCGTGTTCAGCGAACCGCCGTTGCGCCCACGCCTGGCCGAAACATTGACGGCGGGCCTGCCGGCGAAGCTCGCGGAACTGGACGCTCTGGGCAGCGACACGCCCGTCAACGCCAAAGGTTATGAGCTTCTGCTAAGCACGCTTGGGGATGATCTGGTTGGGTGCCTGGAGTCGTTGTAAGCCCGGCGTAAGACGTCATTCGTTGGACCTGTGGGAGCCGAGCTTGCTCGCGAAGAACGGTAACGCGGTGCATCTGACTCACCGAGGCGCCTGATTCGCGAGCAAGCTCGCTCCCACAAACGATTGGCGTTGTCCGTCAACCTACAAAGCAAACGGCAACGGAATATGCGTATCCTGGCGCTGTTCCAGGCGTTTCTGGAACTCCATGGGGTCGTGAATCAGTACGTCTTGTCCGGCGTTGGATTCGGCGGCGATCAGGCGTGACAGCCAGAACCTGACGCAACCAACACGCAGCATGGTCGGCCACAACTCGGCTTCGCTTGCAGTGAACGGGCGCAGCACAGCGTAGGCACCGAGCATGGCGCGGGCGCGTTGCGGGTCGATCTGGCCGTCTTCCCGCGAGCACCAGTCGTTCAGCGCGATAGCCAGGTCATAAAGCATCGGCCCGGAACACGCGTTATAGAAATCGATCACCCCGGTCAGATGCGTGCCTTCGAACAACGCGTTGTCGCGAAACAGATCCGCATGCAGATTGGAGCGCGGCAGCGCCATGATGCCCGGCTTGAGTCGCTCTATTTCCTCCAGCGCGTTTTTCAGCAACTGGCCCGACGCCGGATCAAGGTGCGAAACCAGCTCGGCGCCTTCAGTCAGCATCCAGTCCAGCCCGCGATCAGTCTTGCGTTCCAGCACATGCTCGCGGGTCGCCAGGTGCAAATGCCCCAGCAACTCGCCAATCTGCACGCAATGCTGCGTGTTCGGCTCGCTGATGTGCTTGCCCGGCAGGCGCGGCTGCAACAGCGCCGGTTTGCCGGCCAGTTCGCGCAATGCGCTGCCGTCCGTGGTGCGCAGCGCGTAAGGCACCGGCAGGTCCGCTTCGTGCAGCACATCCAGCAATTCAATGAAGAACGGCAAATCCTGAACCGGTCCGCGTTCGACCAGAGTCAGGACGAATTCGCCCTGCTCCAGACTGATGAAGTAGTTGGTGTTCTCGCTGCCGGCGGCGATACCTTGGAAATCGCGCAGACGGCCAAGCCCGTAAGGGGCGAGAAAAGTTTCCAGCTCGGGCCGGGCCAGAGGGGTGAACACGGACATATCAGGACTGCCAGTAAAAAAAGTGAATGTGGGACGTTACCACTCGAATATTTTCCACGAAGGAATCAGCATATCCGGCTGGTCTGAACGAATGAAATTGGCGTCGGTGCCATCGGCGCGCACCAGAAAATAAGGTTTGCCGCCTTTTGGCGTGATCTTGATTGCATACAGAAATCCGTTCTGGCGGTATTCCTGGATGGTCTTGTCGCCTTCGGTGCGGATCGTTACATCTGGATCTGCAGAAGGTGCATCGTCCGCAGCAACAGCAATCAGCGGGCAGAATGCAAACAAGCCAGCCAGCAACAAGCGATTTGTCGTACGCATGATAACCTTGTCCCTTTGTCGTCAATGGTCCGCGCATTCTAGCGCCGACCCCGCCGAAAAGGTTGATTCTGCTCATGAGCCAAGCGCCCCTCGTCCTGGTGGACGGTTCTTCATACTTGTATCGCGCCTTTCACGCGCTGCCACCGCTCGCTACGTCCAAAGGCCTGCCCACCGGCGCGGTCAAAGGCGTGCTGAACATGCTTAAAAGCCTGCGTCGTCAATACCCGCAAAGCCCTTTCGCAGTGGTTTTCGACGCCAAAGGCGGCACATTTCGCGACGATCTCTACGCTGAATACAAAGCCAACCGGCCAAGCATGCCGGATGATCTGCGCGTGCAGATCGATCTGTTGCACGCCTGCGTCAAAGGCCTGGGCTACCCGCTGCTCTGCGTCGATGGCGTCGAAGCGGACGATGTGATCGGCACGCTGGCACGCAGCAGCGCGGCTGCGGATCGTCCCGTGATCATCTCCACCGGCGACAAAGACATGGCACAGCTGGTCGACGGCCACATTACCTTGGTCAATACCATGACCGGTAGCGTGCAGGACGTGGCTGGCGTTAAAGAGAAGTTCGGGGTCGGCCCTGAACACATCATCGATTATCTGGCGCTGATGGGCGACAAAGTCGACAACATTCCAGGCGTACCGGGGGTTGGCGAAAAAACCGCCGTGGGCTTGCTGGTGGGTATCGGCGGCGGCCTGAAGGAGCTGTACGAAAACCTCGACGCGGTCGCGGCGCTGCCGATTCGCGGGGCGAAAACCCTGGCGGCCAAGCTCGAAGAACATCGCGCCATGGCGTTTCTGTCCTACGAGCTGGCGACCATCAAGATCGACGTGCCGCTGGACATCGAACTCGACGCGCTGCACTGCGGCGAGCCGGATCGCGAAGCTTTGCTGGAGCTGTACGCCGAGCTGGAATTCAAAAGCTGGATCGAAGACCTGCATCGCGATGCACAGCGTGCCGGGCTGGAAGTCGCCATCGCCGAAGCTCCGCCGACCGCTGAAACCCACTACGAAACCATTCTCGAACAGGATCAGCTCGACACCTGGCTGAAGAAGCTCAATGCCGCCAGCCTCGTCGCCTTCGTTACCCAGAGCAACGGTCTGGATGCGCAGCGTGCGCAACTGGTTGGCCTGTCGTTCTCGGTGCAGTCCAATGCAGCCGCTTATATTCCCCTGACGCACTCGTACATGGGCGTGCCGCAGCAGTTGGATCGCGACCATGTGCTCAAGCAGCTCAAGCCGCTGCTGGAAGATCCGGACAAAATCAAGGTCGGCCAGCACGCCAAGTTTGACATCAACATTCTGGCTAACTGCGCCATCGACGGCGATCAGAGCCAGGGTATTACCGTGCGCGGCCTGGTGTACGACACCATGCTCGAATCCTATGTGCTGGATTCCACCGCGACCCGGCATGACCGGGAAAGTCTGGCGCTGAAATACCTCGGCCATACCACCACCACTATGCAGGCCATCGCCGGCAAGGGCGTGAAGCAGCTGACCTTCGACCAGATTTCCCTGGAACTGGCTGCGCAATACGCCGCAGAAGAAGCCGACGTGACCTTGCGCCTGCATCTGGCATTGCAGGAAAAGCTCAATGCGATTCCGAGCCTGCTGCCGGTGCTCAATGACATCGAAATGCCGCTGGTGCCGGTTCTGGCGGGTATCGAACGGCAAGGCGCATTGGTGGACGCCAAATTGCTCGGCATCCAGAGCGTCGAGCTGGGCGATAAAATGATCGCCCTTGAACGTGAAGCGTTCGAGATCGCCGGGGAAGAGTTCAATCTCGGTTCGCCCAAGCAACTGGGCGTGATTCTCTACGAAAAACTCGGCATGCCGATCCTCAGCAAAACCGCCAAGGGTCAGGCTTCCACCGCCGAAGCCGTGCTGGCGGAGCTGGCCGAGCAGGGTTTTCCGCTGCCCACCGTGCTGATGCAGTACCGCTCCATGAGCAAGCTGAAAAGCACTTACACCGATCGCCTGCCAGAACAGATCAACCCGCGCACCGGGCGCATCCACACGTCTTACCATCAAGCGGTGGCGGTGACCGGACGCTTGTCTTCCAGCGATCCAAACCTGCAGAACATCCCGATCCGCACCGCCGAAGGCCGCCGGATCCGGCAGGCGTTCGTCGCGCCCAAGGGTTACAAGCTGCTGGCAGCGGACTATTCGCAGATCGAGCTGCGCATCATGGCGCACCTGGCCAAGGATGAAGGGCTGCTGCATGCGTTCCGCAATAACCTGGATGTGCACCGGGCCACGGCTGCCGAGGTGTTCGGCGTTGAACTTGAAGGCGTCACCACGGACATGCGCCGCAGCGCCAAGGCGATCAACTTCGGGCTGATCTACGGCATGAGCGCGTTCGGCCTGGCCAAGCAGATCGGCGTCGACCGCAAGCAGTCGCAAGCCTACGTGGATCGCTACTTCGCCCGTTATCCCGGCGTGCTGGCCTATATGGAACGCACCCGCACCCAGGCCGCCGAGCAGGGTTTCGTTGAAACCATCTTCGGCCGCCGCCTGTACCTTCCGGACATCAACGCCAAGAACCAGGCCCTGCGCAAAGGCGCCGAGCGCATGGCGATCAACGCGCCGATGCAGGGCACCGCCGCCGACATCATCAAGAAAGCCATGGTCGCGGTGAACGGCTGGCTGAACGAATCGGGGCTGGACGCGCGGGTCATCCTGCAAGTGCACGATGAACTGGTTCTGGAGGTTCGCGAAGATCTGGTGGATCAGATCAGCGAGCAGATCCGCCCGCACATGAGCGGCGCGGCGCAACTGGATGTGCCGCTGCTGGTTGAAGTGGGCGTCGGCAACAACTGGGACGAGGCGCACTGATAGCGGGCGCTCCGGCCGACCGCGCAGACTTGCATCACGCACTGGGGATGCCGGCTCTTCCCGGACAAGTCCGGTCCTACCGATTTTGCAAGCACGCTCGGTAGGAGGGACTCGTCCCCGAAGAGGCCGGTCCAGCCAAAACGCAATTTGGCTGGAGAATTTCAGCAGTCCAGGAACTTAAGCCGTGAAAATCGAGTCAGAGTTCTCGATTGGCAGCGAAGCCGATCAATGCTCCTAGTTGTGTTAAGTGTTGGCAGATATTCAGACCCCACCCTAAAGGTCTGAAAACTTAGACCCCAGACTTCCCCTCCCCATACGAAGTCCGGGGTTTTTTTTGCCTGCGATTTTGTTACTGAGCAGGCTCGGCAGGCGCCTTGTCTTCCAGCTCCATCCAGCCGGCCAGCACGGTATAGGCGTCTTCCAGGCCCAGGCGCTTGGGGGCCGAAAACAACTGGATGCTCACTGCATCACCCCAACCTTTGCGGATTTCAGCCTGGACCTTGAGCAGCACGTTCTTCGCGGCGCCGTAGGTCAGCTTGTCGGCTTTGGTCAACAGAATGTGCATGGGCATGTGGCTGGCAATTGACCAGTCCAGCATCAGCAGGTCGAAGTCGGTCATTGGATGACGGATGTCCATCATCAGAATCAGGCCCTTCAGGCTTTCACGACTGCCCAGATAGGCTTCCAGGTGGCGCTGCCAGTGCAGCTTGAGCGGGATTGGCACTTTTGCGTAGCCGTAACCCGGCAAGTCGACCAGGCGACGTTCGTCGTCCAGCTTGAAGAAATTCAACAGCTGAGTTCGGCCAGGGGTTTTCGAAGTACGAGCTAGACTGGCATGAGTCAGGGTGTTCAGCGCGCTTGATTTACCCGCGTTGGAGCGCCCGGCGAAGGCGACTTCGAAGCCTTCGTCGTCAGGGCACTGATCGACTTTGGCTGCACTGAGCATGAAGGTGGACTGTTGGCACAGGCCGAGAATGGGGTTCTTGAGTTGCATGTGATTTCCGGTGAGGGCGGTGCCTGCAAGGGGTGCGGCAAGAGGTGTCGTTTCCGTTTCAGTAGCGCCAGTATATAATGCCGCAGATTTTGTGTGTGCTTTGTCCTGTGAACAGGGCCAAGATCACATCCTGAGCGAGACATATAGATGCGCATTAGAACGCAGTCCGCTTTGAACCTGAAAAGGTTTCGTTAAGTATGAAGGCTTTGGAGTTGCCTGTGTCCGGTAGTTCAAAGCGATGCCGCCGCGTGGATTGTGCAAGGACAGCAGTAGCGAGGATTTGCGAACCTTCATCTTCGGATGAGCGAGTCATCTCCTACATAACTTTTCACCTTTAGCCGATTTGGATTACCTGATGAACAAAATACTCGTGAGTCTGCTGTTGACCTTGGGCATCTGCGGTGCGGCGCAGGCTGCTGGTGAGGTTGGAAATCCCGCCGCTGGCCAGACCAAAGCCGCCGTATGTGGTGCCTGTCATGGCCCGGACGGCAACAGCATGGCCCCGAACTTCCCCAAGCTGGCAGGCCAGGGTGATCGCTATCTGCTCAAGCAGCTGCACGAAATCAAGGACGGCAAGCGCGTCGTTCTGGAAATGACCGGCTTGCTGACCCCGTACAACGATCAGGATCTGGCAGACATCGCGGCGTATTTCGCCAGCCAGAAAGGCAGCGTCGGCGCTGCCGATCCAAAACTCGTTGCCCAGGGTGAAGCGCTGTTTCGTGGCGGCAAGCTGGATCAAGGCATGCCCGCCTGCACCGGTTGCCACGCACCCAATGGCGTCGGCAACGCGCAGGCCGGCTTCCCTCATCTGGGTGGCCAGCATGCGGACTACATCAAGAAACAGCTAACCGCCTTCCGCGAAGGCGAGCGCACCAACGATGGCGACACCATGGTCATGCGCTCCATCGCGGCCAAGCTGAGCAATAAGGATATCGACGCGCTGTCGCAATATATCCAGGGCCTGCATTAATTAACCCGCTGGGGCGGGCCAACGCCTTCGCAGGCAAGCCTCGCTCCAACGGGTTGTGCAGTGCGAGTCAGTCACTGCGGCAGGGCTGACACACCGCGTTACGGTTCTTCGCGGGCGAGCAGCGCCCCGACGGGTTTTCAACTGAAAAAGGGCAGCTTCGGCTGCCCTTTTTTATGGTCGCCAGCGTTACACTAGCGAACTCGCGCCAACCCGTCCGGTCCAAAGCCGGTCGCTTGAAGGCGACTCAAATCTGTCTCAGGAGTAAAGCATGCGTAATCTGATCCTCAGCGCCGCCCTGGTTGCCGCCAGTCTGTTTGGTATTACGGCGCAAGCAGCCGAGCCTATCGAAGCAGGCAAGCAGTACGTCGAGCTGAGCAGCGCCGTCCCGGTTTCCGTGCCAGGCAAGATCGAAGTCGTGGAAATGTTCTGGTATGGCTGCCCGCATTGCTATGCCTTCGAACCCGTCGTCAATCCATGGGTTGAAAAGCTGCCTGCCGACGTTAACTTCGTGCGCATCCCTGCCATGTTCGGCGGCCCGTGGGACGCTCACGGCCAGCTGTTCATCACCCTGGACACCATGGGTGTAGAGCACAAGGTTCACGCCGCAGTATTCGAAGCGATCCAGAAAGGCGGCAAGCGCCTGACCGACAAAAATGACATGGCTGAGTTCGTCGCCACTCAAGGCGTAGACAAGGACGCGTTCCTGAAAACCTTCGACTCCTTCGCTGTAAAGGGCAAGATCGCCCAATACAAGGAACTGGCCAAGAAGTACGAAATCACTGGCGTTCCGACCATGATCGTCAACGGCAAATACCGTTTTGACCTGGGTTCTGCCGGTGGCGCAGAGCAAACCTTGCAGGTCGCCGATCAGCTTATCGCCAAAGAGCGAGCGGCCAAGTAAGCGGCGCCTGCCATGCGGCGCTGGAGAACCGAACGGATCGTGGGCCGACACGACCCCAGGGTCAACGAACACCATGTACTGGAAAGCGGCTTGCCGGCCGATGGTCGGCTGCGCTTGCTGAGCTTCAACATTCAGGTGGGCATCAGCACTGAGCGATATGGTCATTACCTGACGCGAGGCTGGCAGCATTTGCTGCCTCATGGTGGCCGCGCCGGCAATCTGCAGAAGATCGGCGATCTGCTGGGCGATTTCGATCTGGTCGCCTTGCAGGAAGCCGATGGCGGCAGTCTGCGCTCCGGCTATGTCAATCAAGTGGAGCATCTGGCCCAGCTGGGTGCTTTCCCTTACTGGTATCAGCAACTCAATCGCAACCTCGGACGCTTCGGCCAGCACAGCAATGGCGTGCTCAGTCGTTTGCGGCCGACAGCCATCGAAGACCATCCGCTGCCGGGCCCCGCCGGGCGTGGCGCGATTCTGGTGCGTTTCGGCGAAGGCGCGGACGCATTGATCGTGGTCATGATGCACCTGGCCCTCGGCGCACGTACCCGAACCCGGCAACTGGCTTACATCCGCGAGTTGATCGGCGACTATCGCCATCAGGTCTTGATGGGGGACATGAACACTCATGCTCTGGACTTGCTGGAAAACTCGCCGCTGCGCGACCTTGGCCTGCTGGCGCCGCAGATCGAAGCGACATTCCCGAGCTGGCGACCGCAGCGTTGCCTTGATCACATTTTGCTCAGCCCGACCCTGACTCTGGAACGGGTTCAGGTCCTGGCTCAGCCGATTTCGGATCACCTTCCGGTTGCCGTAGAAATACGTCTGCCAGCGTCCATGACCCAGGATTCACTACCGGTACCCAGCACGGCCAGTAGCGAGCCCATTGCATGAGCGATGAAGCAGAACGCTGGAAGGAAAAGTACCTGACGGGCATCGAGCAGCAAGACAAGCTCGAAAGACGCTGGGAAGCTCGTCTCGACCTTCTGCGTCGCGGTCTGGTGCGCAGCAGTCTGGCGGCGGAGGGCTCGGACCGCGCGGTCGACCAGTGCATGAAGGAAATGCGTGAAATCGTCCGCAAGGACGATATGGACGCCGGTCTGGCAGCGCTTATCCCGCGCCTTGAAAAAGCCGTGCTGGATTCCGAGCAACGCCGGGAAGTCCGCGCCAGCCAGATCAGCAGCGCCTTGACCGCCCTGGTTACGCAATTGCAATCATTGCCGCTGCCCAAGGACGTGCGTAAGCCGCTGAAGAAATTCGCCAAGGATCTCGAAGAGCGTGCCTCGCAATCGCGGGAATTGCCGCTGTTGCTGGGGGAACTGAGCGGCCTGCAAGGTCAGGCGCTGAACATGATGGACAAGCCCGAAGAAGCGTCGCGGCCCGGCTTGTTGCAGCGCTTGTTTGGCGGCCATGAAACACCCAATGACGCTGCGCCCGCCACGGAACACATACAACATTCCGCCACGGAACATTATCAACCCGAGCAAAACCATTCGGTCGAGCCCGTTGCTGCACCCGTTAACGTCCCGGCGCTTGAGCCTGAACCCGTCGTTGTGTCGGCTCAGCGTCAGGCAGACGAAACCGATGCCACGCCGCAAGCCCCGATTGCAGAAGCGTTGTCGCCGGTTGTCGCCGATGTTTTCCAACCGGCTGCCGAATCGGCCGTACAGCCAGTACAGCTCGATGCGCCTCAGCCGCTCAGTGAGCCGCCAATTCCCGTCGCTGCCGAAGCGGTTGAGGCGTTTGCAATTGAGGATCTGCTCACGCCCACGCCATCCGTTCCTTTCGAGCAGCAGCCTGAAGCAGTGGTTGAAGCGCCGCCCGATGAAGAGGAAGAAGGCGACAGCGATGAGCCGACGCTCGACGAAGAGAATGCAGGCTTTGCATTGCCCGCCTCGCCCGAACCCAGTTATAGCTCGGTCGCCGCTCACATCGAACAGACGCTGCTGGGCCTGCTCAATGACCTGACGCTTCCGGAACACCATCGACCCCAAGCCGAGGCGATGCGCAAACGTCTGGAACATGGGCTGAACTGGTACGAGCTGCTACCGATTCTCGACGATCTTGCGGTGTTGATGCTGGCCATTACGGATACCGGCCAGCATGAGTTCGAAATCTATCTCAAACAGCTGAATGAGCGCCTGGAGTCTTTCCAGAGCAATCTTCAGGCGGCAAGCGCAGGTTATGCCGATAACCAGTCGGTTTCCCGCGACCTCAACAGCCAGCTTCGCGAGCAGGTCGACGGCCTGCAAAGCAGCGTGCAGGATGCGCCGGACCTGTCCAGCCTCAAGCGCGTGCTGGAGAATCGGCTCGAAGGCCTGCTGAGCACGATGGACCAACATCAGGTGCAACGCGATGCGCGCGAGCAGGAAGTCGCCGAGCGTCTGCAAAGCCTGGCAACGCGTGTGGCTACCATGGAGCAGGAAGCCTTGGGCTTTCGTGGCCATCTGGAAGAACAACGACAGAAAGCGCTGATCGACCCGCTTACCAGCCTGCCCAACCGTGCCGCCTGGGGCGAGCGTCTTGAGCAGGAAATGGCCGAATGGCAGCAGCACAAGAACAGTCTGCTGGTGTGCATGCTCGACCTCGATCACTTCAAGCGCATCAACGATGGCTTCGGTCATCTGGCAGGCGACCGGGTATTGAAGATCATCGCCACAGTGTTGAAGAAACGTCTGCGCAGCAGCGACTTCATCGCTCGCTTCGGCGGTGAGGAATTTGTCTTGCTGCTACCTGCGACGGCGGTCAGCGCCGGACTGACCCTGCTCGACGAGCTGCGCGCTGCGGTCGAACTCTGCCCATTTCACTTCAAGGGCGAGCCAGTGACCGTCACTGTTTCCATGGGTGTCACCGCATTTCGCGCGGGCGAACGTAGCGACGTTGCCCTCAAGCGCGCCGATCAGGCTCTATATCGCGCCAAGGAAAATGGCCGCAATAGAATCGAACAAGGGTGACCGCTTGTTACTGTAATAAGCGTTATTGCCGCAGTACGTTATGCTCTCCCTTTTCCTGCCAGCGTGTGCCGATGTTCATGAAGCTGTTTTTTCCTGCCCTGTTACTCCTCGCGCTGACAGCCTGCACCAGCGGGCCGCGCCTCGACACTCGTCATGCCTCGGTGAATTTCGACAATCGCGTGCAGTTCGTGGTGGTGCATTACACCTCGGCGAACCTTGAGCGCTCGCTGGACTTGCTGACCCATGGCGAAGTCAGCAGCCATTACCTGATCGGCGATACACCGCCGACTATCTACAAGCTGGTCGATGAATCCGCACGGGCCTGGCACGCCGGCGAAAGCCAGTGGGAAGGCCGCACCTGGCTCAACTCAAGCTCGATCGGCATTGAAATCGTCAATCCGGGTTTCAGCGACACGCCCACCGGACGCGTCTGGTATCCCTACACCGAGGGCCAGGTTCAGGCGCTGATCGTGCTGCTCAAGGACATCGTCAAGCGCAATCACATCGATCCTCGGCACATCATCGGCCACAGTGATATCGCCCCGTTGCGCAAGCTCGATCCGGGCCCATTGTTCCCCTGGAAGCGGCTGGCCGCAGAAGGTTTGGGCATCTGGCCAGACGAAAGACTGGTTGCCCAGGAGCAGGCTTTGCTGATGGACACCTTGCCGAGCATTTCCTGGTTTCAGCAACAATTGGCGCGCCTGGGCTATGAAACACCGCAGACCGGCGAGCTGGACGTCGCCACCCGCCATGTCCTCGCGGCCTTTCAGATGCACTATCGTCCCGAACGCTTCACCGGCGATCCGGATGCGCGCACCGCCGCGCTGCTCAAGGTACTCAATCGCTCCAAATGATAATTTCGCTCGGTCGCTCATTTAAGCAGGCGATTTTCTGGCTTGTTGCTAATCTCAAGGGTATTCATCCGGGTACCCACCGATGCTCGATGCGGCAATTCCCTTTCGCTTGAACCTTTACCGCCCATGGCTGATGGCATTGCTGGCAGCCCTTTTGAGTGCGGTCTTGCTGCTGTGCGGCAGTTTTGCCCTGGCGATTCATCAGGCCCGGCAGAATGAAAGCGAACAGATGAAAGCCCAGGGTGAGCGGTTTCTGGTGCGCCTTGAACAGCTGTTCGGCCAGTTGCGCACCGGTCTGGACCAGCTCGAAGCACAGCCTTTACGTCACTGCACACCGCAAATGGTTGATCGCTTGCGCCAGGTCATCGCCAGCTATCGCTTCATTTATGAAGCGGGGTTCATCGGCGACAGAAGTCTGTGCTCCAGCTGGCCGCACAACAGCAAGCTTGGCACGCCGCGCGAACCGGACATCCGTGGCCCGACTTATGACTATTGGCTCAATACCTCGGCCCAGCCCGACGATAACCTTGCAGCGCTGATGATGGGCCGCGGCGATTTCAGGGTCACCACGTCTCGCGGGCACCTCACTGATGTGGTGGACCTGCCGGCAGGCGGCAGCTTGTTGGTCGTGCTCAATCAGGGCAGCAAGGCCGTCACCGTTCTCGGACCGGAGCAATCCTGGCCACCCACCAAGAACTGGTCTTCCGCCACTGATGAAACGCTGCTGACCACGTCTTCGCGGCTGATTTACCGAATGCCCACGCAAAGCCCTGAATACCAACTGGTGCTGACCACGCCACGCAGCGGTCTGCAGGAAAAAATCGCCGGAGCCTGGTGGCTGCTGGTTCCGGCCAGCCTGCTGGTTTCCCTTTGCATTGGCCTGCTGGTGTTGCAACTGGCTCGCCAGCGCCAGTCTCTGGGCGGTGAATTGCAAGGCGCGCTGCGGCGCAGTGAACTGAAGGTTTTATTTCAGCCGATCTTCGATCTCAATACCCGCCTTTGTGTCGGCGCCGAAGCCTTGGTGCGCTGGCGCAGGCCCGACGGCACGCTGACCAGTCCCGACCTGTTCATACCGCTGGCGGAAAACACCGGGCAGATCCGGCAGATCACCGACTTTGTCCTGCAACAACTGCTCGAACAACTGGGCCCGCTGCTGCGCGCGAACCCGCAGCTGTATATTTCCGTGAACCTGGCGGCATGCGATGTCATGGCACCGCGAATCGGGCGAGTGACGGCGCGCTTGCTGGCCCAGCACCGGGTCGCCGCTCGACAGATTGCCTTTGAAGTCACCGAGCGCGGGCTGATCGATGTGGTCGTGGCGCGCAATCACCTGCAAGGGCTGCGCGACAAGGGTCATCAGGTGTTGATCGATGATTTTGGCACCGGCTATTGCAGCCTCGCCTATCTGCAAACCCTGCCCGTGGATTGCCTGAAAATCGACAAGGCTTTCATCGACGCCCTCGGCCATGACGCGGCCAGCAGCGGCGTCGCCCCGCACATCATTCGCATGGCCCACGCGCTGCAATTGCGGGTGATTGCCGAAGGCATCGAATTTGAATCCCAGGCGCAACTGCTGCAGAGCGAAGGCGTGATTTACGGCCAGGGCTGGCTCTTCGCCCGGCCGCTGACCGCCAACAAGTTTGCTGAGCTGGTTACCGGCGGGCGGCGCAGCGCGGGGCGTCGGGCGGAAGATGTGGCGTAGATCTATTGTCTGCGCCGACGCCTTCCCGGATAAATCCGGTCCCACGCAGACTGTGTGAAAACGTCACGAGCGAAGGCAAGACAAGGCAAAAACAGGCGGAAAAGCGGAGTCTCATTTTCCGCCTGTGTTTAACGCAGTATTGCCGAGCGCAGTAGTTTTCACACAGTCTGCACAATAAGCGCCAGACCTCAGGCTGTTTAAAGCGGCAACGCCATATAGAACTGCGTGCCCTGCCCCGGACGGGAATAGACGCCCATGCGGCCGCCGTGCAGTTGCACGATTTCCTTGCACAGTGCCAGGCCAAGTCCGGCGCCGCCTTTCTTGCGGCCGACCTGGACGAAGGGTTCGAAAATGCGCCCCTGCTGGCCGTAGGCAATACCTTCGCCATTGTCCTCGACGCTGATGATCACCCGCTCGCCGTGGCGCCTGGCCTGGAGGCGGATCAGGCCTTTTCCCGGGGTATGACGGATCGCGTTGTCGAGCAGGTTGTCCAGCACCCGCTCCAGCTGCACACGATCGCCATTTATTTCCGGCAGTTCGTCCTCGACTTCCACGGTCAGCACGATGTCCTGCTCCCCGGCCCGCTCTTCAAAGCGCTGGCGCGCCTGTTCGAGCATTTCATCGACCGAGCACGACTCAAGCGTCAGCTTTTGCAGACCATTCTGATATCGCGAGAAATTCAGCAAGTCATTGATCAGCTGCATCAAGCGCTGCATTTCTTCATTGACGGTATTGAACAGGTCAGCTTCGCGGGAATCCTCGGCAAAATGCACCCGTTCCTGAAGCAGGCCGAACGCCATGTGCATGCCGGTCACGGGTGTGCGCAACTCATGTGAGGCGCGCAGGACAAACTCGCTGCGCACGCGTTCGAAGGCGCGCTGCTCTGTCACGTCATGCAAGACCATCACCGCACCCAGAATGTGGCCTTTGGTATGGCTTACCGGCGTGAGGCTGTAAGTCAGCAAGCGGGTTTCGCCGTCGATTTCAATCGACAGATCTTCCGGCGCCCGCTCCAGTGTGCCGCCGCGCAACGTCAAATAAAGCTGTTCATCCAGCTCGGGGCGCTGCAAGGCCTCGCCAAGGCCTTGGCCCAGTCTTTCCTCGTCCCAGCCGAGCTGGCGCTGAGCCACCGGATTAAGGTGTTCCAACCGACCTTGACGGTCGATCATCAACAAGCCGTCGTCGATGCTGTCCAGCACCGCCTGCAAGCGCTGTTGGCCGGCGAGCAGTTCGTCGACATTGGTGGCCTGATGCTGACGCAATGCTTCAGCCATTACCCCAAAACGGCGGGTCAGCAGGTTCATCTCGGCCGCCGACGAAATCGGCAGCGTAACCTCGAAGTTGCCTTGGCCAATTTTGTCGGCGGCCTTGGCCAGCGCCTCGATGGGTGCGCCAAACCGCCGCGCGATGCCGTGAGCAGTAACGAACCCGATGAACAACACCGCGATCCCCACCAGCCCCAGCAATCCGGCAACCCATAAAGCGCGATCCCGGGAATGGCTTTCGGCATCACTGATATTTTTCAACGATTGTCGATGAGCCGCCAGCAGATTGTTGCGCAAGGTATTGAAGCGCTGACTCAGCTCGGAGTTGTCGCGCAGGCCCCGGGGATCGTTCCGGCTTCGCGCATAGGCGTCGAGGAATTTTTGATAATCAGCGTTGGCGGCCTGGAAGCCATTATTCGTGTCGTACCGTTCATCGTGCTCAATACCCTGCACAAGCAACTCGCGAAACTGGTCCTGAATCGCTTTGAGGGCCGTGGGCTCTGGCGTCTCGTTAAGCATCATGACCAACTGATCGCCGAGGTTCTGCCGCAGTTTCAGGCCGATATCCAGCGTCACGAAGTTCTGCTGAATCAAGGCCTCCTGCGATTTGGCCATCTGCATGACGCTGACCAATCCCAGCATCAGCCCCAATAACGCGACCGTTATCAAGGCAGAAATGCTGAGGAACAGGCGAGTACGCAACTTCATCGCCAATTTCATGGGCGGCGATTCATAAGTTGTACTGCTTGCGTTTTCGGTAGAGCGTCGAGGCGTCGATGCCCAGCGTCCTGGCCGCCGCATCCAGGGTTTCGCTGGTCGCCAGCACTGCGCCGATATGGGCTTTTTCCAGCTCGTCGAGACTCAGCGCAGCGCCGACGCGCGGGGCATTGCTGGTGGGTTGTTCGGCCATGCCCAGGTGGCTGATTTCAACGCGCTCTTGCGGACAAATGATGCTGGCTCGCTCGATGACGTTACGCAGCTCGCGAATGTTGCCGGGCCAGCGGTAATTGAGCAGCGCGGCCCGCGCCTCGTCACTGAAACCGCGGGCGGGACGGGCATATTCCTTGACGAAGCGCGCCAGAAAGCGATCAGCCAGGGTAAGAATGTCTTCGCTGCGCTCGCGCAATGGCGGCAAATGCAGGGTGATGACGTTCAGACGATACAGCAGGTCTTCACGGAAGCGTCCGCTGCGCACCATGTCTTCCAGATTCAGGTTGGTCGCGGCAAGAATGCGCACATCGGCGCGACGCGTGACGGGATCACCGACCCGCTCGTATTCCTTATCCTGGATGAAACGCAGTAACTTTGGCTGCAAAGTGAGGGGAAAATCGCCGATTTCGTCGAGAAACAGCGTGCCGCCGTCGGCTTGATTGACACGACCCAGCGTGCTTTCGCTGGCACCGGTAAACGCACCGCGGCTGTGACCGAACAACTCACTTTCCATGAGCTCCGCCGTCAGCGACGGGCAATTGATGGTCACGCAGGACTTCTTCGAGCGTTTGCTCCAGCCATGAATGGCCCGCGCCAGCTCGCCTTTACCGGTGCCGGACTCGCCGAGAATCAGGATATTGGCGTCGGTATTGGCCACTTGTCGCGCGGTTTCCAGGATCGCCATCATTGCCGGGCTATGGGAATCCAGACCGTCCTTGGGTTTGCGCACTTCACCTTCGAGCGCTTCGAGGCGCGCCGACAATTGGCGCACTTCCAGCTGCTTGGCCGTGGCCAGACGTAATTGGTCGGGGCTGCAGGGCTTGACCAAGTAATCGGCGGCACCCGCCTGAATGGCGTCAACCGCTGTATCCACAGCCGAGTGCGCCGTGACGATCACGACCCGCATCCACGGCGCCTGGATACGCATTTGCGCGAGAACATCCAGGCCATTGTCTTCGCCAAGTCGCAAATCCAGAAAGCACAGGTCGAACACCTGGCGTTGCAGCAACGTTTCCGCCTGCGCTGCGCTATTGGCGGTCGCGACGCTGTAGCCCTCATCTTCCAGGCAATAGCGGAACGTGCGAAGGATCGCGGATTCGTCATCCACAAGCAGAATACGGCCCTGATTCTCAGTGGCTGCTTCCATTTTTCCTACGCTCCTAAGTGAATTGTCTTGGGTTAGTCTCAGAATAATCGGGCAAGTTGCATGGTCAATTCTGATTGATTCGGCGTGCTGCATGGTAACCGTCTGCTACCTTAAACAGTAAGACGCTGAATTTGTTGAAAATTCAGTAGGAAAATTCGCTGGCATGAGCCTTGCGACGTTCTTTTGCTTTTCGCCTCATGCGATGAAATGAATTTATGCACTGCAATTGATGGAGATGCGCCATGCACCCGCTGAAAAAGCTCGCCCTGGCCACCGCGACAATTACCGCGCTGGGGCTTAACCCGCTGCTTGCCAGCGCCGCCCAGCAAGATCTGCCCAGTCAACTGGCCGAAGCGAGGCAGGAAGGTTCGATCTGGACCGCCTTCGCGCTGAATCGCCACCTGAGCCCGTTCAAGATCGACGTCAACGTCGAACAGGGCACTGCGATTCTCAAAGGTAAAGTCGAAAACGAAGTGGACCGTGAACTGGCAGAACGCATTGCCCTGGACGTAAGCGGCATCGATAAAGTCGATAACCAGCTGGAAATCGACGCCAACGTGGCCGCAGAACCCGGCACCAAGGCCAATCTGGCGCAAAGTTTCGACGACGCCACGCTGACGGCCACGGTGAAATCCAAGCTGCTGTGGAACAGCGTCACTGAAGCGCTGAACATTGATGTGGACAGCAAGGACGGTGTTGTTACCCTCAAAGGTCGCGCCACCAGCCCTGAAGCGAAGGAACTGGCTGGCAGCCTGGCAAGTAACACCAACGGCGTGACCACCGTTAACAATCTGATCAGCCTGAGCGCTCAGGACTCGATCGCCGCCAAGGTTCAGCCACCGTCGGCCAATCCGGTAGAACAACTCAGCGATGCGTGGATCACCAGCAAGGTGAAATCCAGCCTGATCTACAGCCGCAACCTCGACGGCCTGAACATCAAGGTGGAAACCAAGGAAGGTCTGGTGACCCTCAACGGCATCGTCGCCAACTTCGCCGAGAAAGAATTGGCCGTGGAAACCGCGCGCAATATTCGCGGGGTCAAAGGCGTCAATGCCGACGCGCTGAAGGTCATGGCGCGCACGGCGGGCTAGATAAACCAACGCAGGGCGCCGTTGGAATCAACCAACGGCGCTTGGAGATTAGAGCACTACCGGAGCAGGCTCAGTTGCTGCCGAATAAATCGCGAGTGTAAACCTTGCTCTTCACATCGTCCAAAGCGGCGTCCATACGATTGCTGATGATGAGATCAGCCTGGTGCTTGAACTCAATAAAATTATGTATGACCGGCGACCCCAAATATGTGTCTCCCTTTATCGTGGGTTCATAGATCAATATCTGAACGCCACTAGCCTTCAACCTGCTGACCACGCTCAGGATGCTCGACGAGCGAAAATTATCAGCGCCACTCTTCATAATCAGCCGATGAACGCCCACCGTCGCAGGCTTACGGTCGAGTATGTCCTGTGCAATAAAATGTTTACGCGTTTTATTGGATTCAACTATGGCCTTCACCAGGTTTTGCGGGACATCAACATAGCTGGCAAGCAGTTGTTTTGTATCCTTTGGCAGGCAATAACCGCCATAGCCAAAAGATGGATTGTTGTAATGGTTTCCGATCCTGGGATCGAGACACACACCCTCAATGATTTCCCTGCTGTCCAGTCCATGAGTCAACGCGTAGGTATCAAGTTCGTTAAAGTAAGAAACGCGCATAGCAAGGTAGGTGTTGGCAAAAAGCTTGATCGCTTCTGCCTCGGTGACTCCAGTTAACAGCACGGGCACGTCTTGCTTTATCGCGCAAGATTTCAGCAAGTCAGCAAATACCTTGGCACGCTCAGAGCGTTCGCCAACGACAATGCGCGACGGATGAAGGTTGTCGCCTAACGCCGACCCTTCACGGAGAAACTCTGGGGAAAAAACCAAGTTGTCGCAGCCCAATGAAAGTCGGGTTCTGGTGGTGTAACCCACAGGCACGGTCGATTTAATGACCATCACTGCGGCTGGGTTGATGCGCATCACATCGCGTATAACGCCTTCAATCGACTCAGTATTGAAATAATCCGTTTCGGGATCATAGTCGGTGGGCGTGGCAATAATGACGTAATCAGCCATTTCATAGGCATTACGCTGATCGAGAGTCGCCCTAATATTCAGGGAGGGTCTGGACAGATATTCCTCCAGCACCTTATCGATGATTGGCGACTCGCGCCGGTTGAGCATGTCAACTTTATGCTCGACAATGTCCAGAATTACTACCTCATTGTGTTGCGCGAGCAAGACGGCATTTGACAAGCCCACATAGCCACACCCGACGACCGTTATTTTCACTTTCCCCTCCAGGCAGGTTCAGAATTAATGTTAATGAACCGGCGTCACTCAATGCGAAGTTCAATTGTTTTAAGTCCTATTCCGAGAACGCGACCGTCTGCTGAGCCTGCTAATACCAGGGGTGAGATTGCATTAGCTGTAGAGATGCTAATTTCCTGGGTCTTCTTGTTGCGTGCGAGCGGAATCACAACGTTGTTATCAGCGCTGGAACTGATTGAAGTCTGGTAATCCCATATACCACCGTCCGATTGACTACGGAAACTGATCGGAACTATGCGCTGGGGCGATGCACCGTAGGCCATTAATCTCAGCACGACGGAGCAGCGTCGCAATTCACAAACGGGTGGCACAGGCAATTCCAACCTGGCTTCGGCACGAGACCATACATGCTGCGACTCAACTAAATACCAACCATCGGTTAATATAAAAGCGCGGTTCTTCAGTTGAGGACTTACAATTATGGGATACACGGTTTCGTCTATGACACGCGCCTTTAACGCCAATCGACCCTCAGCACCCGAGGACTTCAATCGTACGACGGCGAAAAGATCAGTCTCTGTCACAGCAAGATAATCAAGCCCCCGAAGTCTTTCCACCACCCCCTTGAACGATTGTGCAGCATTTGACATGCAACTTGCTTGAGGCCACTTATGGGCGGCCTCAAGCAGACTAAAACATGGAAAAATAATAGCGTCTACGCTGCCATCCAATAACAGTTTTTTAACATAGTCAGTTTGTTCCATAGTCAAGGGCACGTTCAATCCTAGGAGCGCAGAAGGCCACTGAGTCATTGCCTCTCCCAGATTTTTATCGCCTCCTATATTGTAAGCTTTAAAGCTTCCGCGAGAAGCCAGATAATTGGCAAGAAAATCATTACTCCATGGAATAAATGCAGTACGTTCGCCGCTTTGGATATGGATCACCAATTGCGATAAAAGCTCCTGATCAATAGCTTGGAACATATTTCTGGCCTCGACACGACTGCGCCACTGTTTGTTCAGGTCAGGAAGATTGAAGACAGTAATAGCGATTAATGCAGACATCCAGATGAAGCGCTGATTACCGTCCGTTTTGGCGATTTCGATAACGGCCAGCAGCCAAAACGCGAAAATACACAGTGCCAGCCAGCGGTATGACGCGCGCATCATACGGAAGCCCGGAACGCTTTCAGAAATCCAGGCATTGCCAGTCGGTATTATGCCCAACTCCGCAGGCATCAGCGCGCTCTGTTGGCCCGGGTGACTCACCTGAAGCGACGTCGGCTTTTCTGAATTGAATTTGATCGAAGGACCCAATGACATCCAGAAGCTAAAAACTGCAATCAGCAATAATCCTGATGCCAGCATGTTATGCCTTCTTGCTAGAAGCCAGGCCAATGCCCCTAGTATAATTACAGGAAGTGAAAAGGTGGTCGTCCACACCGACCAATCGCCGAAATACACTGTGTCTGAGCGAATCTCACTGATGCCTGCCAGATCCGCCAGCCAAGATACGCCTCGAGTGGGAACAAGAAGAAATACAAGGTCCAATCCCCAGCCTCTAAAAAAATCGATGCCGTGGACTTGATATGCCGAATCTCCTATATAAGTCTGATAGAGTAAGTACGCACAAGCACAGCTTGACACGTAAATTGGCCCTATATATTTTAATAAATTCTCACGTAGGCCTGGGCGCGTGATGAAGGTGTATGCCAAATAGATACCAAAGCCTGCCGCAAACATTACAAACGTATAGCCGTCCATAAAAACGGATACTATCGTTACTGCAAAAAATAGCAAGCTGGTGCCTCGCACCTTCTGCGAGGGTTCGGAGAATGCCGAAACTAGCTTGAATGCGGTCATGAAATAAAGCGGCAGTAAAGCGATGCCCAAGGAAAGCATACTGTAGCCCGCATGATGTAGAACTATAGGCATGCTCAACCATACAACGCCCGCCAAAAGCGAAAGCCCTCGCCGGGCCCCAACGCATCGACTGATTTCGAATGCGCCATAGAAGGCAATGCAAAACCAGAGCGCAAACACGCTTGAGTAAGCATCGGCTGGATGAAGCCCCAAGCGGATAAATAAACTCATCGGCCAGACAGCCGCCAATCCAAACGAAATCGCAGCAGGTTTTGGAATACCAAAATCATGCGCATAAAAGTTGAAGATAGACCCATTACTGAATGATTGAGCGAAGCCGCTACTCCAGATCGCCTGCCCGAGTGTTGGCAGGGCAAAAAAAGGAACTGCTCCATGTAAAAACAGCACGAAACAAACCGCTAAAACGGCCCAAACAAGTTCAATTGTGGTCCAGCGGCGATCGCTACTCATCTAAAGTACCTGCTACATATAATTTGTTGGGTATGCAAAGTGCGATTACAAACAGGATAAAATCCCCTGCAACGGTTACTAATCGCCCCACAAGAATTGCTAATAATAGATCTGCATCGGACACAATGTCTTTTAGTAGTATCAGCAGGATCATTTCGCGGACACCTACTCCTGCTGGAGCGCCCGGGCTCAGGAATCCTCCAAGCCAGGCGAGTATGTAAGCTCCACCTATAACAAGTCCGGCATCTAAGGCCCTATCTCGATGGGCTGACACCCCCGCCACCAGCGCTATGAATACTCCAGCCGAAACGGCAAGAAATACACTCTGCAAGATGAAGCATTCAGCGAACGCCACGCCTATGAAACGCCATAAAATGCAGGCAACTGTTATTACTGTCAGCAGAACGAATAACCCGCTCACATAAACTGAAAATGATGGCACTAGCAGCGGCACGACACACCAAGCATAAGCTGCACCGGCCATCGCGATGAGGCCAAATTCCCATAGCATGGATGTGGCGAGAGCGCGGCTTGATGCGCCCGCAGCCACCCCCATTACTTGTCGTCCAGCCAAATGGAAAATATTACCCGGAACGTATTTGGCAAGCTGGGACACGCCATAAACCCTTGTCGCCCACCGAGGGCTGACGCGAGTCCCAAACTTTGTAAGCAATCTGCGCCAGCCCTCGATCAAAAGCAAATTCGCCAAGCTGTATAGCAGTATCAGGCTGCCGACTACCGTAACCGTTGTTGGTCCTATATGCGATGTGTCGATAATCGCCCAGTAAGAATCAAGCCGAAACCAGACGAAAATAACACCCGCCAGCGCCAGCGCACTGCCAGCCCAATGCAGTGTCTGCCTCAGTAGCGGGCTCATACACGCGTCTGTTGTCGGCAGAGGACCATCGTCCACGGCAGCGGGGAACGGATGTCTATCACTTCAAAATACTCGGACACCAGCTCAATAAAGCTATGTTTCGACCAGTGTTGAATATGCCCGGGGGTATTTCCGGCCTGCCGTATGTACTTGCCCCGTGCAAGATTGAGCGCCCGCCAGACAGGTTCTCTGGGCACGCTGAGAATCAGATAGTTTTCGACCACCCGCTGTAAAGCGCTGAGCCCGACCTGGGGATGTTCAAGGTGTTCCAGAACTTCACAGCAGACGATAAGGTCAGCACTGTCTTGCCGAGTGTCCAAATCATATATGGAGCGAGCTGAAAACAATGATTCCGGCAGAGCGTGTTGAATGGCATTTTCCTTGGCCAGGGCTATTACCTGCGTTGAAAAGTCACATCCTTTGACCTGCAACCCTTGCGCTGCCCAGCGCAATGTCCAGTACCCTTCGCCGCACCCGATCTCGTGAATCGTTTGAGGATTAACCCTGGCTACGTATTCAGTCAGAGCAGCGTCGAAGCCATTCATCAGCCATCGTGCAATCGGGTTTTTACTTGCGTACTTGTCATAGTTATTTCCAACAATGATGCCGTCTTCTTTTACTCCGCCGGATATGCGCATGTTCAGGCCTTTCCCTGTTAGTGTGGCGACTTGCAATTATTACTGTCGTGTCGCTTACGGTCTGATGCTCTAGCGACCTTGAAACGAACGTCTTCAAGCAATTTTCGATTCGCCGAAAGCAGGTCGACTACAAACGCGATAAGCAGCGTTTGAAATCCGGCAATCAGAAACACAGCAGCTAAGATGAGCGACTGCACATGGCCTTCACCGCTACCTTGCCAATACAGCCATAAAAATCTCCCTCCCAGAAGAAGTCCTGTAATAAACAACAAGGCCCCCAGCGAGGCGAAGAAGCGAAAGGGGCGGTAGATTACAAATATCCTTACGATGGTACCAATGCTTCTATAGATATATGAAGAGACGCTCTTGACTAAACGTGATGGACGAAGATCGTCATTAACCCGAACAGGTACCGAAGCAATAGAAATATCTTTTTGTCCAGCCTGAATAATGGTTTCCAGTGTGTAGGTGTAATCACCGAAAACCATCAGTTGTTGCGCTGCGCTGCGGCTAATGGCACGAAAACCGCTAGGGGCATCAGGTATATCCGTACTGCTGGCAATCCTAACCACCCAGCTGCCCAGTTTTTGTAGCAGCTTCTTGATTGGGGAGAAATGTTCAATCGTGGAGATTGGCCGTGCGCCGACGACCAACTCTGCACGGTGCTCAACGATGGGCAGTACCAATGCAGAGATATCATCTGCGCGGTATTGATTGTCGGCATCGGTGTTCACAATGACGTCCGCACCACGACTAAGACAAGCGTCTAGACCGGTCATGAACGCTTTGGCCAAACCTTTGTTGCTGGCGTGACGGACGATGTGGTCGGCACCACAGTTTTTTGCAACTTCCACGGTATCATCGTCGCTGCCATCATCTACGACCAGCCACTCGACATGCGTAAAACCTGCAACAATGCGAGGGAGCGCGGCTAACGTGATGGGCAGCGTCTTGCTCTCATTAAAGCAGGGAATCTGGATAATTAGTTTCAATTCTAGTTTTCGCCGTTAGGTTAATCCGCCCATCCGCAGTGCAGAAGGTTTACGAAGTGCTCCCACATGACCATCTGTACTGTCAGGATATTTAACACTTGCCCTCATACGAGGGTGTAACAGCCAACCGAGTAAGAACTTAGTGGTGTAATCAAATAGCTTAGTCGCTGCGGCGAGGTATGCGTAATATCCTGTCAATAAAAATCGACAAACTTGATGATTGCAAGGTATTGACGGTCAAGTAATTCGCGCAGCTTACAAGGGGGCAGAACCGGCTGTCAAAGGCAGCAAAAGCAGGCTCGATGGAGAAAAACGCATTGACTTGACTTCGTTCGAAATGGAATTTCGATTTTTGATACCAGGCATTTCGGCAAGCAAAATAAGGTAATGATAACTAATATTCCGGAAATGCGAACATAGCTATTGGAATAACCATGGTAGGAATTAATAGCCATATGACTGGGCTGGTTGAATTTTCCTACAGAAAAAAATGTCGATTCCTGCGTCATATCTTGAAAACTCACCGGCAATCTGTGGAGTTTTCCTAGACGTGGCATCAACGCGCGCTGCCAATTCCTATTTGTCGGTTCGGTGCCGAGCCGCAATCGCAAAATGGCTACGCGGCACTGTGCGTTCGTGCAGAACGCACGATGACAAAGGGGCAATCGTGCAGGATGCTACTCAAGCGCTACGATCAGCCTTTGTAACTGCCTGATTTTTATGGGTTTTCCCAAGAATCAAAAGCTGGCATGCAGTCTGCAATATACCTTTCAACCCAAGCCGTGAACTTACCGGCTCACAAGATCAAGATTGAAAGTCCACCAAGGTGGAAGGAGCACTCGGATGAACAGCCAGCGTCTTGCACAATTGCGTATTTCGCCTCTGCACATCCAACAAGGCTTGTTCGCCACCCTGGCACTTTTGGTCACTTTGCTTTCGATTCAACAGTATCAACACTGGAGCAGTGCTAGCGAAGCACCCCAGATCAAACAGCATTTCACTCACAGCCAGTCGTATTCAACGGTCAGCGTGCCGATGGTCAGAGACACCGCCCTGAGTTTGACTCCGGTCGAGGGCAACGTTGAAGTCAGTGAGATGCCGCAGAGGCAAACCTGGGTTTTCTAAACCCGCCTTGCAGTGAACGCAGCACACCACATTATTTAAAACAGTAGTTAAGGAGAATCACCATGTTGAGTTGGGCAATCACGTTTCTAATCATCGCCATCGTTGCTGCAGTTCTGGGCTTCGGCGGTATCGCGGGCACTGCTACAGGTATCGCCAAAATCCTGTTCGTCGTGTTCCTGGTCATGTTCGTTGTGTCCTTCTTCTTTGGCCGTCGCGGCCGAGGCTGACACATGCGTGCTTCTCTCCACTCTCTGGCCGCCGCCCTGCTCATGGGCGGTAGCGCCATGGCAATGGCTGCCAACGATGGACAGACTCGGGTCAACGAACTGTTGAGTTCTGCCCCCGAGTATCGGCAGACATGGATGGGCGTCGTGAAAAAGGAAGAGCGCTTGCCCGATTGGGTGATCAACCTTTCTGGTGTTTCTGAGCAGCAGATGAATGCCGTTACGGAAGACGGCAAGCCTTATATAGTCGGACCGCTGTGCGAAAAGGCTGACTCGTGCCGCAGCGAGCGCTTGATCGTCGCATACAGCCTCGACAAGCAGGATGCCTACGCGATGCTGGTGGATGTGCCTGCGGGCTTGCCCGCTGACAAATCGCCCACTCGCCACGCCACTTATCGCTTCCTGGGTAAGCCGGACGAAGGTATGCAGGCTTTGCTGCAAGAGCAGCTGCGCAAGGATCCGAACTGGTACTGATTTAAAGACAGAAGAGCGCGCCCTCCTGAGGGCTGCTCTTTTGAGAGCTGCGCAGTCCGATGACGGCTGGCGCATGACCAGGGGGCCGGGACGCTTTGATTGTTCGGATCGAAGTGACCTAGGAGTACAGGGAGTACTTCCGCAAGGGCCGGGTCAGGAAAAACCGCAGCGCAAGTCCATGCCTGGCGTCTCGAATAGCGTCGAGTGTCAGCCCGGGACCTGCGTTGCGCTTTACCATCTTTCGGGTTGTTCAACCCGCGCGTCACATCGCCGCACGTCAGTCAAAATCTGTAGGAAATATCCCCCGCTCTAACCTCTTTTCTGTACGCAAAACCCTCGCCACTTTTGTAGACCCATCGCGCCACAGGCGACGTATTAGCCACTTCCCAGCCGAATAACGGCATCTATCCGACGCTTTGCGACACTTTGAGCTTAAAACGACCTTATGCCGATTCAGCATGGGGTAGTCGTTTTCGGCATTAGACGATGCGTCGTCTGGTGCTAATAGTTGCGCCTTTTTTCGCCCGCTACAGAGCCAGGATGCTCGCTTGCGGCGACCTTCTCAGGACAGCTCTAAAGGCATCCATGCCCTCGTAGCTGCTGTGGAACGAGCAACGTCGAGCGTGTCGGTTTTAGAGATGTCCTAGCCACTTGAAAAAGGTAACGACATGAAGAAGGCAAAGCTGAGCCTGGCCTGGCAGATTCTCATTGGTCTGGTTCTGGGGATTGCGCTGGGAGCGCTGCTTAACCATTTCAGCGCTGAAAAAGCGTGGTGGATCAGCAATATCCTGCAACCAGCGGGCGACATCTTTATCCGTTTGATCAAGATGATCGTCATCCCGATTGTGGTTTCTTCGCTGGTGGTGGGCATTGCTGGAGTCGGCGACGCCAAGAAGCTGGGTCGCATTGGCCTCAAAACCATCATTTACTTTGAGATCGTTACCACCGTCGCCATTCTGGTCGGGCTGGTGCTGGCCAATCTGTTCCAGCCGGGCTCCGGTATCGACATGAGCACGCTGGGCACTGTGGATATCTCGCAGTATCAGAAGACCACCGCCGAGGTTCAGCACGATCACGCGTTCATCGCGACGATCCTCAACCTGATCCCGTCGAACATCTTCGCCGCCATCGCGCGTGGCGACATGCTGCCAATCATATTCTTCTCGGTGTTGTTCGGTCTGGGCTTGTCCAGCCTGCAGGCCGAAGTGCGTGATCCGCTGGTGCGGGTTTTCCAGGGTGTTTCGGAAACCATGTTCAAGGTCACCCACATGATCATGAACTACGCGCCGATTGGTGTGTTTGCGTTGATTGCCGTCACCGTGGCGAACTTCGGTTTTGCTTCGCTGCTGCCGCTGGCCAAACTGGTGATTCTGGTTTACGTGGCCATCGCCTTCTTCGCCTTCGTCGTGCTGGGCCTGATTGCGAAGATGTTCGGCTTCTCGGTCGTGAAGCTGATGCGTATCTTCAAAGACGAACTGGTGCTGGCCTACTCCACCGCCAGCTCGGAAACCGTGTTGCCGCGCGTCATCGAGAAGATGGAAGCCTACGGCGCGCCGAAAGCGATCTGCAGCTTCGTTGTGCCGACCGGTTATTCGTTCAACCTGGACGGCTCGACGTTGTATCAAAGCATCGCGGCGATTTTCATCGCGCAGTTGTATGGCATTGATCTGTCGATTGGCGCGCAATTGATGCTGGTCCTGACCTTGATGGTTACCTCCAAGGGCATCGCCGGGGTTCCGGGCGTTTCGTTCGTGGTCTTGCTGGCAACACTGGGCAGCGCGGGCATTCCGCTGGAAGGTCTGGCATTCATTGCCGGCGTCGACCGCATCATGGACATGGCGCGCACAGCGTTGAACGTGATCGGCAACGCCTTGGCTGTATTGGTCATCTCCCGCTGGGAAGGCATGTACGACGACGCCAAAGGCCAACGCTACTGGAACTCCCTGCCACACTGGCGCAGCAAAGAGCCGTTGCCAGCGGGTGAGGCGGTGTCTGACTGAGACCAGGATTCAATCCGGCCATCGTCTTCCCGGAAAAGTCCGGTCCTACCCAGGCTGGGTGAAAACGTCACGAGCGATGACAATACAAGGCAAAAACAGGCGAAAAAGCGGAGTCTAGGTGTTCTAAATGAGCATTTTTCGCCTGTTTTTAACGCAGTATTGTCGAGCGCAGTAGTTTTCACA
>LNAP01000318.1_pt1 | contig 54453 bp, 56 predicted proteins | sample 602601 | NCBI WGS metagenome assembly LNAP01 (sample SAMN02440304, study PRJNA202911) | soil metagenome | biome: Subtropical and temperate rainforests or woodlands; isolation source: soil samples (1 kg each in a 20% v/v slurry with milli Q water) were... ...
TGCCCACGCGCCCGGCCGCCAGCCCCGTGGGCACGCAGGGCGCCACGAAATCGGCCACCTGCAGCCAGGGGAGCTTGCGCGAATAGGCAAACCACACGACTAGCACAAGGATTCCGATATTAATGATTGTACCTGTGTCCAAAGATTCCACATCCTTTCGTATTCACTTGTTTGCCTGTCGGCTGAAAAAAATCCCCCTGCGCGGCACACAGCTGCCGGAAGCCGCGCTTATGCAGGATGCGGGCTGCTTTATTACTCTGATAGCAACTTGAGGACAAAATAATGACGGAGTCGTCGTTAGAGAGCTCTTTATGCCACACATAAGGCAGACGTCCGAGCGATATATTGATCGAGCCGGGAACATGCCCATGCAGATAGTCCGATGCATCCCTGACATCGAGTATTTTCACACTTGACTGATTTCGTGCTTTCTCCAATTCATGACAGGGCACATATTGGAAAGAAGGAACGGGCCAAAAGCCGCGCAGGACCCACAGGATCACGGCCCCGGCAAGGACAGACATGAGAGTTATTATATGAAGTCCTTTCTACAGCACTGCAGCAGCTGATCGATGACACAACTGCCGCAGTTCGTGATTATTTTATTGTGTCCGTCACACCAGCTTGTCTGTCCATGCGTTCAGTCCGCCGGTCATATTCACTACATTGAATCCCTTTTCGCTGAGCAATTCGCAAGCTAGGCCGCTGCGATTGCCGCTGCGGCAGATCACAGTGGTCTCTTTGGACGGGTCCAGTTCATGCAGCCGCCCTGTAAGCTGACCGAGCGGAATGTGCTTGGCACCTTCGACATGACCTGCCGCCCACTCTTCGGGCTCGCGAACATCCAGCAGATATAGCTTCTCCCCATTGTTCAGTTTGTCAGCCACTTCCTGCGGCGTCGTTGTCTTTGGAATCTTGAATGCCATATTGTCTTTCTCCTTATCCATCTTTTGTCAACCGGCCAAGTTTATGTTTAACGGCTCTTCACCAACAATTCGACGGCTTCTTGTACCATTTTGCCGGTATCTTTATTGCCGGCGGTTTGCTCAGCCAATATACACTGATGCAGATTCTCCGCTACGATCTGGGCAATAGCCTTATCCGAGGCATTGCGAACGGCGGACAGCTGCGCAACTACGTCCTTACAGGACTGTCCTTCCTCCATTAGCCGAAGTACGCCTCGGATCTGACCTTCAATTCGGCGAAGGCGAGTTTTCATCGAATCCGTGTAATTGTATTCCATCTTATCTGCTCCTCTCTATGTCATACCAGTATAGGTATAGTATAGAGCAAAAAATAAAAGATCAACACCGATTAGATAAACAAATTGACCTTGCCGTTCGACGCATCACCCAGGTACGCGGCTACGCCTGCATATTCCAGACCGTCGATTAACTCCTCCTGCTGCAGGCCAAGCAGATCCATCGTCATCGTACAGGCCACGAGCTTTACCCCTTGCTCTTGTGCAAGCTCGATCAGTTGGGGCAGCGTCAGTGCGTTATGCTTCTTCAGGACATAATTGATCATCTGCGGTCCAAGACCGCCAAAGTTCATTCTGGAGAGGCCCAGCTTCTTGGCGCCGCGCGGCATCATCCAGCCAAAAGCCTTCTCCAGCAAGCCTTTATTTGTTTTAACAACTTCGTCCTTGCGGAGTGCATTCAGACCCCAGAATGTGAAGAAAATCGTCACTTCATGATCATAGGCTGCCGCGCCGTTCGCAATAATAAACGCTGCGATAGCTTTATCCAGATCGCCGCTGAATAGCACGATCGTCGATTTATCTGCCATTATAATGAAACCCGCCTTTCGATATTATACTAATACCCCTATGGGTATATTACAAGACTTTATGAAGGAATACAACCCCCTATCGCTGTGCTTTACAGGATGGATGACCATACCTTAACAGCAGTGAGGGCTATCAATACAACCAAGCCGTATCTCAGAACCTTCACATTTATTTTTGCGCTTATTTTCGAGCCAAGCGGCGCACCGATCAGACTCCCGATAACGGTAAAAACGGTTGGCCACAGCGGGATATCGCCGCCGCTGATTTTTCCGATGACGCCGCCAATCGCCGATATGAAGACGATGGCAAGCGAAGACGCGATCGTCGTGCGCGTCGGAATCTTAAGAACCGTCAGCATGATCGGGATGAGAATAAATGCGCCGCCAGCACCGACGATACCCGACACAATTCCTACAACAAAAGCGGCTCCTATCGCAATCCATTTATTGAAGTGTAATTGATCCGTACCCGCCTCCTCAGTGCCTTTCCGCGGAATTAGCATGAGGATGACTGCGAGCACGGCAAGGATCCCGTAGATCAGGTTAATAACATCACCGTTTAACATGCCGGAAATGAATCCGCCGATCAGGCTCCCTGCTAGGATACTGCTGCCCATGTACAGGACAAGCCCCTTGTGTACGACCGAAGGGCCGTTTTCGCTTTTTTTCCGAAACGCCAATACGCCTGCGAGCGAAGCGAAAAAGACCTGAAACATGCTGATCGAAGAAACCTCATGCGCAGTGAAATTGGTGACGCCGAACAGAGAAGGAACATATAACAGCAATGGATAGTTTATGATCGCTCCGCCGATCCCAAGCAAGCCGGAAAAGAAGGAACCCACCAAACCGAGTACAACCATGACGATTAATAGCAAAACGTCCATCGGCCTCCTCCTTTATGTGCAAGTCGCTGAGTTTAAAGTAATAAACCGTATACGAAAACCTGAAAAAGGGATATAATAAAACCAAGTAATCATATTTGAATGGAGGAAAAATTGTGTTAAATAAAGTCTTGGCTTTATTTGAAGACAAATGCCCGATCTGCGATGACAGGCTCCAAGCGGTAAGCAACGCTGCGTGCTGCACCAAAGCCTGCCCGCAGGGTCACTATAAAGAAGAGAGTTACTGCACACTTGGCGTAACGATTGTTTACGACGAGTTAAAATAAGCGAACACGCCGATGTGTTCGCTTATTTCCTTTCGAGCCGTTAGATCTTCTTCACAAAGAATTTATAGATGCCGCTTTCTTCCTCATAGCTAAGAAGCTCATGTTTCGTTTGCTTGACCCACGCTTGAAAGTCACTCACAGATCCTTTATCCGTGGATTGTACCTCCATGATTTGCCCCGGCGTGAGACCGTCGAGCGCTTTCTTTGCCTTCACGATCGGCATTGGACATGCCATTCCCTTCGTATCTACAACAAGATCCGCTTTCATCATCATTGTTTCCTCCTTATTTAATGATCGTGCACGGCGCAGCGGTTCGGACCGATTTCCATCTCACGCTGCTCGTCTTCGCTTGGCGTCATTTTGCCCATATTCGTTTGACGGATTTCCTGATACGCGTTAGGCTGCGGCGGCAGATTTTCGGTTACCGTGCGCCGGAACGCCTCTACTTCCTGAATGTTGAGTCCCGGGTTACTGCGGTACAGGTCCGACAGCTTCGCCATCACTCTGCCGCCTTCACCCAGTTCCGTTACTTTGCCGAAGTGAGCCGGCAGGACGAACAAATCCTGCGATAAGCCTTTGTATCGGCTGTACAGGGTCTCACGCAGATCGCTCACCCAGTCCTCGGCTTTGCCGGCGAGGTCGGGACGGCCGATGGATTCGATGAACAGGATATCTCCCGTCAGCAGATACTGGTCGTCAACGATAAACGACGTGCTTCCGATCGTGTGGCCCGGTGAGTAGACTGGCTGAATCCGAATCGTCGTGTTGCCAACCGTGATGTCCCGTCCTTCTTCCAGTTTCTCATAGGCAAACGTCACTTCGCCTGCATCCTTCGGCGGCAGCCAGTAGGTGGCGCCTGTTTGCTCTGCCAGCTTGCGTCCGCCGGAGATATGGTCGGCATGCAGGTGCGTGTCGAGCGTGTGCTTAATATGGGCTCCTTGCTCTTTCGCGAATTGTACAAATACATCCGTCATGCGCAACGTGTCGATCACGGCAGCCTCGCCGTTCGAGACAACCATATAAGACAGGCAGCCTTTACCGATCCGAACGAACTGATAGAGCGATCCCCCGCCATTGAGCTCGCCTACCTTCACCGGCTCCAGGTGCTCGCTCCACGACTTCATGCCGCCTTCCAGGTAATGCACGTTAGTACGACCCGCTTCAACGATTTGCTCCGCCACGAACTTCGAGGAGCCTTCCTTCGCGCATACGACGAGCAGTTTTTTGCCATCTGGAATTTTGTCCAGCGCATCATCAACGCCGTCCAGGAGGTCGAAGTAAGGAATGTTAATGATATCGATACTATCGCCTTCGACTTTCCAGTCGTTAAAGTCGCTTTCGTTGCGAACGTCGAGAATGAATAGTTCTTCTTTGGCCAGGACGATTCGGGTGAGTTCCTTGGCCGTCATGATGCTCAATCCAGTTGTGGCCTCCATCTTACTTCCCCCTTTGTTTTAGAATGTCAGCGAGACGTTGGCATCCTTGGCGAAATCCAGGAACGTGACCGCTCCGCCGACTTCAATGCCTTCGATGAAATCTTCTTTTTTCAGGTTCATGACGTCCATCGTCATTTGGCAGGCGATGATCTTAACGCCCAGATCTTGTGCCATCGTGACAAGCTCTGGGATGCTAGGAATGTTTGCATTTTTGAAGCCTTCGGCAATTTGTTCCCTTCCTGCCGGCAGCGGCAATTGATGATGCGCCTGCTTGTGAATCAAATTCAGTCCTTCGAAGGTGAAAAAGATCGCCACTTTCGCATCCGTTGCAGCCGAAGCCGTTGCAATGTTGAATACCTTATAAGCGTCGAACAAACCGCCGTTGCTTGCAATAATGGCCACTTTCGTACTCATGTTCGTAACCTCCGTTTTATATAATTAATGGTTATTTTCCGTCGGCCCAGTCCATCCGGACATACCCGGTTCTACATTTTTCACATTTTTGAAGCCTTTCTCGGCGAGCAGCTGGCAGGCGAGGTCACTGCGAGTGCCGGTGCGGCAAATGATATGGATGTCATCGTCCGGATTCAGTTCATGTACGCGGTTCTCGAGCTCGCCCAGCGGAATGGAGACGGAGCCCGGAATGCGGTTAAAGGCATATTCCGCCGGTTCCCGCACATCGACAACCTTCACGTTTTCACCTGATGCCAGCTTTGCTTGCAAAGCTTCATTGGTAACCACATCGGGATGCTTTTTCTCTTCCTTAATTTCTCCCGGACTGGATTTGCGAATGTAATGCTTCAGCACATCCCCTTCTTCTACAGTTCCCAAATACTGATGGCCGGTATTCTTCGCCCAGCCTTGGATATCTGCAAGCGAGCCTTTATCCGTTGCTTGAACTTCAATAACCTGACCAGCTTCAAGCTGATCCATCGCCTTCTTCGTTTTTACAATCGGCATTGGGCAAGCAAGACCTTTGCAATCCAACGTTTGATTTGCTCTAATGTCCGGCAATGCAAGAACCTCCTTCAGGATTGTTTCACTTTAAGTTCGTATCGGGCAAAATTCCAGCCTATTTTTCCCCTTTAGCTGATAATTAAACCCACCTGCTTGTTACTTGGAGATAGGACCAAAATTATATTACCTATACCCCTATAGGTATGATAACGAGAAGTTCTCTTCTTGTCAACTGGGTGCCGCGAACACCTTAGCGATTCCTAGACTATATTCTTGTACTGTTGTAAAGCCACGGATATAAGCGTGGACAATAAAAAAGACCAACCAGATTTCTGGTTGGCTCTAATAATCTCTATGCACCTGTGTGCTGGTTTTCAACCAGATGAGGCGCGGAATCACGACTTTTTTGAATGATCACATCTGTGTAATTAGACACCTTTGCTTTTGCTATTCGGCGAAAAGCGATAAATATACATGCGGTTAGTATGATGGCAAGCGCAAGCAACTGGGATACACGGGCGTTCTCGCCAGCCTCCTTACTCCAACGATTCTGGGTGAATTCTGCGAGCGCATACCCACATTTGCAAGTAAAAGGTTGACATAGCCTTTGATTGCTCAGCATAATAGGAATGTTTTGCAGACATTTTGGACCAGATATTAGAGAGATAGGCTTTTCTCGCCTCGTTTTAGCTCGCCATAGCCCGGCAGGCTTTTGCACAAGAAAAACAGGCGTCGGCACAGCGCTGACAGTGTTCATGTTCATGCTTTTTGCACTCATTCCCACATGCTTCGCAAACATCGGCGCAAATTCGGCAAAGCTCCTTCGCATAGGAACTGTTATGAGACATCGCTTGCGCAGCAAAAGCACAAAATTCGGCGCACTCCCGGTCTAGTCGGATACATTCTTTCATCATCGCTAGGTGATCTTCATTCAAGCAGGCGTCGTAGCAGTGATTGCATGCAAGCATACACTTTATGCACTCATCAATGCAATGTTGAAATTGCTCATGTGACATAGGTTTTACCCTCCATTCCAAATGATGTACTTGTTATGTTTTACCCAAACGAGCGGATTCGATACACTATAAACGAGTTTTTCTTAAAGCCAGCCTGACGGCTATATAAACGGTAACACCTATAATGGCGGCCATGAACAACGCACAAAACAGCATCATAACCCATGGCCATCCATAATTACTCATCATCCCCATCATCGGCAGACACCCTCCTTCTTTTAGGAATTTGCGTTCGGCCGCATCATCAATGCTTCATGCCTGGCATATTCGTCATATTGCCGCCCTCGGTAGTACCTTCACTTGGTTTAGGTGATGGTTCCGCCTTCGTATTGCCGCTGCCATGTCCGCTGTGACCTTCTCCGGTCTCCGATATGATCTCCAGCATGGAATCGATCTCCCCTTGTGCCGCAGCGGTCAACGAATCCTCACTACCCGTTAACCAAGCATGATTGTATGGCCCTTCCGTTGGTTCCTTTTTATATTTCGGTTGAACCGACATGACATAGGTCATCACCGTATCCGGCAGCTTGTCTTTGTCCGTCCAGAGAAGCGGTGCATGTTTGCCTAAATGCGAGAATGGGGCCGCCGCAAGTGCCAAGGCTGCGTAATCTTTATTGACGAACGAAAAGTTATGGCCCGGTGTTGTGATTCCCCAGCCAAAACCGGTTGCCGAATCTTTATACTTCGCGAAGGCAACGGCATTCGCAAATGGATCGTTGCCCGCAATACGAACCACTTTCCCGTACTGGCCCAATTGTTCTTGAACTTTGGCCGAAATAATCGATTCTGGCCCGAGCAAATAAATATTGGCTTTTCCGCTCCGTGTCTTCAAAGCATCCACGGTTTCTTGCGGAACCTCATCCTTTTTAACATAAAGCAGCGGCTCCGGCATATGTGCAATCCAATTCACCGCTGGCATCGTATATTCTTCGCTGTCCATGGAACCAACGATGACCGAAGGCGGATTTTCCTTCGCGACAACGGTATAATAAGCATCTACAGCTTTGGCTACGGCCGCCGGGTTGCCCCCTGCGATCTTGTCCGTCTTATAGCCAAGCGCTTTTACCTGTTCCTCTACCTTGAGATCAAGATCCCCGACCAATATAACCTGGGTTCCTTTATTCGCTTCCGTCCCCATTGGTTTTAGCCTTTTCAATTCGTTAAGCGTTACATCCGGTACACTGTCTTTATCCACAAACAGTACTGGACCGTTATTCGGATGATGAATCAAATCTGCACTGACGAGGGCCGTTTGCCAATCTTTCGGGTTCGCCAGAATGACGCCTCCAGGACGGTTTGCATCACTGGTTGCCAGCCACAGCGTTTTCGAAACTAGCACGGCAGCTTCAGCCGGGTCACTTGTGTTGATGCGCGTCGTGTTTTTTGAGGCAATCCATGGCATCGATACCGCACTGGCCGGGCTTTGTGCCGAACCGGCTTGCGTGCCCATGTTGTTCATATCGTGTGGAGTGGAAGAATTGGATTTGTTAAAGCATCCGGTTAGGGCTAGTGCTGTAGCCGCCGAAATAATACCGATCTTCAAGCCTTTTTTCATGCTTAAAAACCTCCTATTTTTGATTGATCGTTTTGCCTTTATCTGCAATCTGTATCCATTTAGCGCCACGATCGGTAGAGAGATAAATATCTTTTGGTTCGGTTGCGATGGCCAACTCTTTCGGATTCGCCGGATTCTGGACAACATAGGCGATCGCATCCTTGCTTGGCGTCTGGATCGCCAACGATTGTTTGCTCTCTATATTGATGTCAAGCAGTGAAGCATTAGGACCGGAGGTAGCTATCATTACGTTACCGGAATCCGTGAAGGTCAGGGCCGAAACCGGTTTTTCCGGAACCATTGGGGCAAACCTCCGACCGTAATCCCTCGATAGATAGGCGCCTGTTGTCGTGCCGACAGCAACGATCGATGCATCAGAAGGGTGAGCTGCGATTGCTGTCATCTGCCCTTGAAGGCCGGTTGCAGGACTGTTTGTCCAGGTTTTCCCTTCATCCTTGCTATAAAACAGCCCTGCCTGTTTCATTTTGGTGTTAGGTTCCGGGTTCGTCACGTATAGCGTATGCGAACGATACCCGGCTGTCATGCCGTGTAGATCGACCTCTCCCTCAAGAGCAAGAACCGAGATGGTTTTTCCGTCATTCGTGCTTTTCACAAGGCCTAATGGATTTTTAAACTTCGAATCCGGTGCTGGATGGCCGCTGCTGTAAAATCCGTCATCGATCGCGGTGAACCCCATATAATCGTGCTTCTCCCCCGGACCTTCACTCCATGAACCATCTGCATATACCTGTAGTCCGTTGTGAACGGGAATGAAAAGCCGTTTTCCGTCTGCGGAGTAACCAAGGCCATGTAGGTGCATAAAAGTGGTACTCGCATTGGAATTCGGCCCTTGCTCTGTGTTTTTCGAGCATGCCGTGGTCCCGATCAATAGTCCTGCCGCTAGTGCAAGCACCATCATCTTTTTCAAAAAAATTACCCCCATCTCTAAAAAAGAGACCTGAATTCAGTGTCCCCCATGTATTTCCAAACCATTCGATAAAAATGCAAGTCATATACAGTGTAATCGATACTTTTAAAGATTCTATGTAGAATGCTCTACTGTCTTTTGGGAAGCCGAATTGTAAAGGCGGCACCTTCCCGGTTCTCGGCCGAAATTTCCCCGCCGTGGGCTGCAATCAACTCCTTGACGATGGTTAGCCCCAGGCCGCTGCCCCCGGTCTTCCGATTGCGGGACTTATCCGCCCGGTAAAATCGCTCGAACACATAGGGCAGGTCCTCCTGTGGGATTCCCGTTCCCGTGTCTTGAACTCGGATCCAAACATGTCCGCTGTCTTCGCTCCCCTCAATTCGCACTTCTCCGTGTTCAGGGGTAAATTTCAGCGCGTTGCTAAGCAGATTCACAAGCACCTGAATCATGCGATCATGATCGACAAAAACATGAATATGAGGGATTACGGAACACCGTAGATGAACGTTTTTTTCACGATAGGCAGCAGCAACCAGTTCTTTGCCTCTCTCGATGATGGCCGCCAATGATTCTTTTTTTCGTACCAACTGAAAACCAGGGGACTCCACATGCGTCAGGTCTTCCAATTCGGCCACAAGCTGCGTCAATCGTTCGATTTCTTCATAGCAGGAATGGATACGCTCCGGCGTAGGCTCCCAAATCCCGTCTTCCAGGGCGCGCATATGGCTTTTGAGCGTAGCCAAAGGGGTTCGCAGCTCATGCGCGATGTCTTCGGTCATCGTGACGCGCAGTTGCTCATGCTGCTGCAACTGCTCTGCCAGCGTATTTAGCGATGCGCCCAAGTCTGCAAGCTCATCTTTCCCTTGAATGTCCACTCTCGTACTCCATTCCCCGTCCGTCATGCGTTCCGCGACTCGCGTCATATGAATGAGAGGAGCCGAAATTCGTTTGGCCACATAAAAACCGAGAAATACAGCAAGTACAATCGCGACTAAACACGTCCAGATGATCGTTTGCATCAACGCTTGTTCCAAATGATAATTCAGTTCGGGTAATTCGTGCGTCATACCGGCTTGCGCTTGATACAAGGAGAAATGATAATGGGTCGTCAAAATGACGCTAATGGTTAAAATCAGGACAATGCCAGCAGCAATCCCGATAATAATCAGAGCCAAACGAGTATGCAGTCGTTTATTCATGTTGTTCCTCCTGCAAACCGATAGCCGGTTCCATACACCGTCACAATATATTTGGGGGATTTGGGGTCGCCCTCTATTTTTTGCCGGATATTTTTTACATGCTGATCGATCGTTCGGCTATCACCGTAAAAATCATAGCCAAGCACGCGTTCCACAAGCTCGTCTCGTGAAAAGTGACGCTGCGGATGCTTGGCCAGGACTAGCAGCAGCTTATATTCATTCGGGGTCAGGTTCACCGGTTGTCCGTCACGGAATACTTGCTGTTTTAACGAATCAATAATAAGTTCCCCTTGATTAAAGGCCAGGCGATCCGCAAGCAAATGATACTCGTCCGTACGCCGCAGGATCGCCCGAACCCGAGCTACGACTTCGCGTGGGTCAAAGGGCTTGATCAAGTAGTCGTCGGCCCCCATGGATAACCCCTTAATCCGATTGTTCTCGGAAACCTTGGCGGTAAGCATCAAAATCGGAACAGAATGGATTTGACGAATCGCTTGGCAAACCTGCTCGCCCTCATAATCCGGAAGCATAAGGTCCAGGATAACGAAATCAATCGATTCGTTTTGCACGCGTCGAATGGCCTCGCTGCCCGTTTCGGCTTCAACGGTCTGAAAACCGTCTTTTTTCAAGTAGGATACAACTACTTCCCGAATTTTCGATTCATCATCAACGACTAATACGGTTTTCATAATCAACCTCCAAAAACATATATTCCAGCCGTTCCAAACAAATATGTTGATACCAAAGAAAAAAAGATGCCCCTTTATCCATTTTCCCCTTCCTGTTTGGTTATGTATTCCGCATCCGAATCCTGTTGTTGCGAAAATCTCGTCATGTGATACCAGCGATAGCAAGCATAGATGGCTATCAGGAAGAGGACGTATATAAACAGCGTCCATGCAACATGAGGCAAGCTTGAAAACAACTGTCCCCCCATAACAGAAAACATAACCATCACCGGGATTTTTCCGATCACGGTAGCAAGGAAGAAGCTGCCGAAGCTCATCTGGCTTATCGCCGCGGCCGCATTGACGGCCGGTGCCGGGACGAACGGAAGCAGCCGCGCCGTTAAAACAGCCAGGAACGCATTTCGCTCCAAAAACAGCATAAACCGGTCCATTCGTTCAAACTTCATGACGAAATGACTGCCCCATTCTTGAAACAAGACCCGAACGGCCAGGAACTGAATTGCACCGGCTACCGTTGAGCTGGCCACATTGATTAACGTGCCCCAGACTGGCCCAAATTGAGCGCCCATGATCCCGGCAACAATTCCAAAAGGGACGACTGGGGCCGCGCCCAAAAGGATTGCTATCCCGATCAACCAGGAGAGGCGTTCTGTACCTTCGTTTGTCAACCACGAAAGGATCAATTCTTTGTATGCAATGATTAATACAATTCCTGTTCCGTATAGAAGTAGGACAGCCCCTTTTTTGATCATAACGACTCTCCGAATAAGGGCAGAGGAGACCCCGTCTCCTCCGCTAAATGTTCTTGCCTGACAAGAAAGTTGGTCATGAAATGGTTTTAGGTTTTCTTGAAGAAAGATCTTTCCACAGGATAAACACAATTGAAATGAGGATAACAATGATGCTTGTCCATTGCGCAGCACTCAGATGAAATAAATATCTAGGCGTATCCCCCCTAAGCATTTCCAGAAATAAACGTCCCAACGAGTACAGGATGTTATAGGACAGGAATATAAAGCCACGAGGCCACGACCGGTTTTTCAAAATTAACAAAATCCCGAAGACAACAAAATCCCACTGACCTTCCCACACCTCCGCAGGCCATAATGCCTGGGAACCATAAGTTCCATACGCAATCGTTCCTGGCGGATAGACAAGCCCAAAATTCGAACCTGTCGGGGAGCCAAAGGCATCTCCATTTAAAAGACAAGCGATTCTCCCTACTCCCTGGCCAAAAATAATAGCCGGTGCCACGATATCTGCAAATTCCCAGAAATTAATCTTTTTACGCCAGCAATAAATAAGACCGGCTGCAAATCCTCCTATGAGCCCTCCTTGGATCGATAAGCCGCCCTTCCAAATCGCAAACGATTCGAGAAGATGCCGCGAATAGTACGCTCCCTCAAAAAAAACAACTTCCCATAAGCGTGCTCCTACAATAGCCCCCAAAATCACATAAAAAACGACATCCCAAAGATGCTTACGATATTCCGATCCTCTGGCAAGATACAGGGCGACTCCAAGTGAAAGAAGGATGGCGATTGCAATGATGGTGCCGTATGCCCTTACAGGATAATCTCCAATCATAAATAAAATGACTTTCATATTATGAGGCACCCCCGTGAAATTCTTTTGTTTTAAGTATAACCCACGTTTATGAAGAACCTGTGTAAATAAAAAAATTGGAGTTGCCGCATATAAAAAACCAGCTCCCCTTTGTTGAAAGGAACCCGGTTGTCATACATAAAGAATTATTTATTTCATCACCCTGCAGGCTTCCGCTACCTAGCTGGTGTTGCAGTAAATTAATAATCAATGTTCGGAATTTAGAAAGATAACATTTTCCTAGCGCGTAAAGGAGTAATCAGTCTTACAACCATTGCGTTCGGATTTTTAAAGGTCGGCGAAGCCATTTAAAGTTGCGAAGGGGCAAATCCTGTTCAAGGCCGCCCGGATGATCGGTCTAACGGACCGGCGGAGACGTCTCCTTGTAAATCCATGTATTCAAAGGACCACATGGAATGAAGAGCAAGTCCGGAATGGCTTGGCCTTCTCAATATGTTGTTTCTCTTAATATACGGTCGATCTCTTTCGACCATACATACCCCATGTTTTCGTTCTGTCTCTGCGAAATCCTTCCTTCTTCAAAAGTTCTACACAGGCTTCGTCTATGATTGATTAATGGGAAGATCAGTTACAGAAAGGAATGAATAAGCTATGAAGCTAGGTTGGAGGCTCAAAAGTATAATGGCAGTCGGAGCTTTATCTGTTATATTGGCCGGTTGTTCAGGTTCGATTGGTGGAATGAGCGGAATGGATCATTCGAAAATGAATATGGAAGGAACCAAGGAAACTCCGGAATCAACAAATACTCAATCAGAAAAGTCCGTTGTATTAACGGGAAAAGAATTTAATTTGATTGCCGCCCAGAGCAATCAGGAAATAGCCCCCGGAAAAGCGTTGCCGGTTTGGACGTTCAACAATTCCGTTCCTGGACCGCAAATTCGGGTTAAACAAGGAGATACGATAAAGGTCAATCTTAAAAATCAGTTGCCCGAGCCAGTCACCATTCACTGGCACGGCGTTCCTGTACCGAACGCCATGGATGGCATTCCAGGCGTAACGCAAAACGCCGTTCAACCAGGCCAGTCGTTTACGTACGAGTTTAAAGCAGATGTCCCTGGCACCTACTGGTACCACTCGCATCAGGATAGTGTAAATCAGTTGGATCGCGGATTATATGGGGCATTCATCGTTGAACCGAAAGAAGGTACCGACTTTGATCGTGATTATACACTTGTCCTCGATGAATGGATGAGCTCCGGGGAAATGTCCGGCATGAATATGTCCGGAGGCAACATGTCGGAAATGGATCATAGCAAAATGAATATGGGCAGTTCGGATGGCAAAGACAATAAATCTAGCATGAACATGTCCGGCATGGATCACAGTACGATGAATATGGGGAACGAAAACAAAGCTTCGACCAAGACCGACAATAGTTCCATGAATATGGGACACGATATGAGCATGTACGATCTGTATACCATAAATGGAAAATCCGGTTCGCTGGTAGATCAGCTTCCTGTTAAGGAAGGAGATAAAGTTCGAATCCGTTTGATCAATGCGGGCTATCTGTCTCATCAAATTCATTTGCATGGACATGAATTCAAAGTTATTGCTACCGACGGACAACCTATAAACAATCCAGGTATCCTGAAAGATAATGTCGTAAGTATTGCTCCAGGAGAGCGTTACGATATTGAATTTGTCGCCAGTAATCCCGGCCAATGGTTGATCGAGGACCACGGCGACAAATCTGCTGTTAAAGGGATGAAAGCCACGATTGCTTATGAAGGTTCTCCCGCCGGTTCCGACAAAGCGAATGAAGTAGAGAAGCTGACAGTTGTCGATATGAGCCGTTACGGCCAAGCAGGCAAAGCCAACTTTACGTTAGATCAGAAGTACACGTTGGAATACACGATGAATTTGAATACCGAAATGAAAAACGGCGAAATGGTCTACACCATAAATGGAAAAACGTTTCCGGAAACCGAACCGATAAACGTAAAAAAAGGAGCTACGGTCAAGGTTCGCCTTTTCAATAACTCGAAAACTGACGACCATCCGATGCACCTGCACGGTCACTTCTTTCAAGTGCTAAGCAAGAACGGGAAACCGCTTGAAGGATCTCCAATCATAAAGGATACGTTGAATTTGAAGCCGGGCGAAGAATACGTTGTCGCATTCGAAGCAGATAATGAAGGCAACTGGATGTTCCACTGTCATGATCTGCATCATGCTTCTGCAGGCATGGTAACGGAGCTGAAGTATACAGACTATAAGACAAATTTTGTTGCAGACCCGAATGCAGGGAATAAACCGGAATAATAGCCAGGGGATGGCTTCAGGCCATCCCCTGATTCCCGTTCTCTGCATCGTCTTTTGAAGCAATGGGCGATTGCTTGTTCCGTCCATTTGCTCCCTCATACTCCCTCACTCGCCGGTAAAACATCGGTTTTTTCATACCAATTCTTCGCATTGCCTCGGTTGCCGTGATTTGCCCTGCTTTCCACTCCCGGTATGTCTGGATAAACTTATCGTCAATTTCCTGTCTTTGTCTCCCGAACGTTACGCCATCGGCTCGGGCAACTTCGATTCCTTCCGCCTGCCGCTGCCGGTTGTTTTTCCGTTCCTGCTCGGCCACATATGCCAGCAGGCTTAAAAACTGATCCTCCATGACTTTGCCGAAATCACCCATTTGTTTGAACTTTCGGGAATCGAACAGCGTTTCGTTATCTAGACATACGATGTCTGCGCCGATCTCCCGCGTAATGGCTTTCCATTCGGCAATTATGCCGTCGTAATCTCGGCCCAGCCGATCCAGCGCATCCAGGTAAATCAGGTCGCCCTCTCTAATCATCAGACGTATTGCCTGATAGCACGGCCGCTCAAAATCCTTGCCGCTCTGCTTGTCTACAAATATGTATCTTTCATCAACGCCAAGTTCCCGGAACTTGACGAGTTGTCGTTCCAGATTTTGATCTTTAGCCGACACACGGCCATATCCCAGCTTCATGTGTACTTTCCCCCATATTTTGAGACGTAAATACAGGCATTTTTCCCGCGCATCAAAAAGCATGCAATTTGAAATGATGAATTGGATAAGCTGCCCATTGATGTTTTGTATGAAGTAATAGAAACTATGGAATGTGAATACTCGGCAGAACATTGTAAGTTTCCTAACAGCCAAGATTTACTGGTGAAGAGTCCATGAGATGTATATTAGTGCTTAAGCGGCTGATCCTGTTTGCGACCAGCCGCCTACTGCTGTTTATCCATTACTCTCCGGGCTTCGTTGTCATTAGGCTATACAGTTTCGTGTGCCGCGGAAACTTATCGTTAAACGGCACAAGGGAACTACCGACCTTCATCAGACCATTCCCGGCGTCAACATTCGTTATGTAAGACAGTTGCAGGTCCGAAATGTTGAGCAACTCGGCAAGCTCTATCCGGTCGGTGCTGGCCTGATTCAGCATGACGATGAATTCACTGTTTGCAAGCATGGTGCGGGCTGTATGGCTTTGCAGCAGATCGTCCACATTTTGCGTAATCCCTGTGCAAAAAGCGCCATACTTTCGAACCCGCTTCCAGAGCGTGAACAGAAAGTTGGCGCTGTATTCGTGCTGGAACAGAAGGTAGATTTCATCGATAAAGATAAAAGTATTCTTGCCTCTGGCGCGATTTTGCGTAATCCGATTCAAGATGTTGTCGAGTACGACCAACATGCCGATGGGAAGAAGCTGCTTGCCCAAGTCGAGAATATCGTAGCAAATGAGCCGATTGTGGACGTTGACGTTGGTCGGTTGGGCGAACGTATTCAAACTGCCGGAAGTAAATAATTCAATGGCCAGCGCGATGTCCTGCGCCTCCGGTTCTGCTTGCTTCAGCAGCTCCGCGCGAAAATCCTGCAATGTCGGCGGCTGTCCCTTATAGTTGCTCCGCAAATACTTGCGGTACACAGCGGCGGTACAGCGATCGATGAGCGACTTCTCCTTGGCTCCAAGCTGATATCCTCCGATCAACTGCTCACACAACGACAGGACGAATTCCGATTTAAGAATGATCGGATTGGCACCGTCGCCATAATCCCGGTTCATATCCATCGCATTGATATGGTTCGACGAAGTAGCAGATATGTGAATCGTCTCGCCACCCAGCGCATTTACCAGAGCGGAATACTCCCGCTCCGGGTCAATCAGGATAATGTCGTCATCGCTCGCCAATATCTGGTTGACGATTTCCCGTTTCGCGGCGAAGCTTTTACCGGAACCGGATACGCCAAGGATAAAACTGTTTCCATTCAGCAGTTGCTTTCGATTGGCGACGATCATATTTTTGCTGATGACGTTTTGCCCGTAATAAATGCCGTCTGGATGCATGATCTCCTGCGCTCGAAACGGGATAAATACAGCCGTGCTTTCAGTTGTGAGTGTCCGCAAAGCATGAACCTTTCGCAGCCCATAAGGCAGCACCGTATTCAAACCGTCCATTTGCTGATAGGAGAGCGTGGAAAACTGGCACAGATGCTTGCGAGCGGTGGTAAGCAACGATTCCGTATCGCTATCGAGTTGTTCTTTGCTGTCCGCAACATGCACCATCGTAAGTAGCCCGAACATCATCCGCTGGTCGCGCGTGGTCAGGTCGCTAAGAAATTCCTTGCTCTCCTTGCGCTGCTGCTCCATATCGTAAGGAACGACGGCGGAAAAGTTGTTGTTCCGGTTTTGCCGTCGCTGCCAATTCGTAATGTTCGTCTCCACGCCGAGCAGTCGATTCTCCACTTCGCGAACAGCTTCATCGGTCGGAATCGGGATCACATCGAGCGACAGCAGCAAGTTACGGTTCAAATCGCACAGTTCGGCTACCATGCTGTCCTTGATGTAGCTGGCGTAATCACGAAGAAAGATGACCCGACCGTAGTATTCGCCCATCCGAAAATGATCTTTGGCAAACTCGAAGGTGTCCGGGCTAATGTAATCTTTGAAATCGTGTCCCTTCCGCATCATCTCCTGCATGTCGAAGCGAAAATCGGCTTCCTCGCCAATCCGGAAAAAGTCATGCAGAATACGCAGGCGGTCAGTCGCATCAAGTTCGGTACATTTCGAGCCGAGACGAGAGAAATGCGCCGTCAACTCCGTGCCGACCCGCGCGAAGTAATGGCGAGCTTCATCCACGTTCTTTTTAACCACGGAGATGGTGATGTATTTCTCTTGAATCGTCCCATTTGTGTTGCCATCAGTCGCTTTACCAAGCAGCATGTCGTTGTATTCCTGCCGATACACATCCAGCCCGTCGTGCTGGAGCGGAATAAGAATGGATCGTTCTACATCTGCCTGATTAAGCCGCCGATTGTGAATCGTAATCTTCGTCGTCGCGCCGCTGTCAAACGAATTAAGCAATTCGGAGTAGGAAAGGAACATCGTCTCCTTGTCCTCTCTCGATGCGACAGCGTAATTTATGTCCGCGAAACGGAACGACTTCGAGAACTTGTTGCCGACAGCAAAAATCCCGTCCGGCCAGATGGCGCGGATCGGGATCGCTTGTTGTACGCTTTTGGGAATGACAGACCGCTCCTTGTCCTGCTTCATGGTGCGCCTGAGCGTCTTAATCATCGCGCTTCATCCTTTCTTGCTCACGCTTGTGCAGGCTTCCTTTCAGCGCTTCGTAGTATATGTTGGTCGAGCGGAAGACAAGCCGTCTTGGCATCAGAAACTCCGACTTCACATACGCCCACAATAGTTGCTCCGCCGTCATACCGTGATAGCGGATAAACCCGAGCGCGGCGCAGGGAGTTGCCCCTAATATGCACATCCAACTGAGCGTTTCCAGTCCGAAATGACTGCGCAGCCCGAAATACAGTCCAATCGCCGCAGCGACCGCCAGAATAGAAAAAAAGAACTGCCGCAAGGACAGTCCGAAGAACAAGCTTTCCGTATAATCCCGGATTTCCCGGTTGATTTTCACTTCCACTTTTTATCCCTCCCGGATGAGCAGTCTACGCCTCAGGCTCGTTGCGTTCAGGTTTGAACAGTGTGTCGTCATCAAATGGCACAGGATTGCTCAATAGTTCCACAGCAAGCTGAAAGCCATCCTTCATTCCTTGCAAATATAACCACTCATTGATAATCGATTGTTTAAAATGATGTCTGTCCTCCCAAGCTTCAAATTCAGGCATACGACCAATATCCATACCAACAAACAAGACTTGAAAAGCCTTCTTTTCTTCAGCACGAACACGCTTGAGATCAGGATGATGCTCGAATCGTGAAGAAACGTAGTCCAATCGACCTTGAATAGCTGTTCGAAACCACGGTGGAATTTCCATTACCTGCTTCCCCCCACAACTCTTTTACCTTACCCGCTGCTTCTGCTTGGCTTTCATGTGATGATAGCAGGCTACTAGCTGATCGACCTTCTGACTTTGCTCTTGAAATGCTTGATGGCCGGATAAAGAAATGGATTGCTTTATTAACTGCTCACCAAGCGTATTCAGCTTTCGCCGTTCCTCTTCCAGTTCTCTTAACAATTCGTTCATTTAACCATCCTCCCGTTTTTATTGTGAGAGCCGACATTTTTGAATGAAACAAAGTGTATGTTAGAAGACTACTTCGATGGTAAGTTTTAATCTCATTTATGTCAATTGTGTGCTTCTCCATAATGGGAGTTATAAACTCATCCCCTGCAAAGAGGTGACGCTTGATGATTGGTTACGATAAAAAGAAGGTGGGGCAACGCATTCGGAAGCAACGAGAGGCTTTGGAAATTTCTCGTGAACAACTGGCTGAACGAATTGGACGGGTCCCAAGATTTTGCGCCGATATTGAACGAGGTAAAGCTGGGATGTCCATTGAAACGATGTTCAGCATTTGCAATTTGCTCAAGCTTTCTCCTGACGAATTGCTTCTAGGTCAAGAGGAGAGCGCCACACCTTACGATGAAACAGCATTGATTATGGCTGCGCTCAATCAATGCACAGAGAAGCAGCGTAAGGATGCTTTGGCGCTATTGAAGCTTTTTCTGACCGCAATCCGATAACACCCATCATTCACAAGGTGGTTACAGTCCCATCATTTCGCGCACGATACGATCTGCCATTTTTACCGTACCGACGAGAACGAGCATGTTGAAAATGAGTTCCCCGATATATGTCCACACCATCGTAACGGCGCCCGCATTTGGATCGACGGCTGGGGAAGCGGTAGCAAAGGCGGAGTAAATGATACACGCCAATACAATAATCGCACCTTCCAGACAAGCTGCCGCGTATCCTTTCAGAAACGACTTGCCGATGTTCTGGCTTGGCTCTCCCGCGAATGCGGACAGGGGAACAGGGGCAATTGCCGTATACAAATAGATGCGGAAAAAGCGACCATACACCGAAAGGATCATCACAAAGGATAGTACGGTAATGAACAGGCTGCCGAGAATGGTGACGATCCACAGCGGAATGCTTTGCCAGAAGCCAACGTCTTCAATCGCTTGCGCTACCGTACCCGGCAAGGCCATTGCCTCTGACGTTCCGAAACCGGAACGTCTCATCATTGTCGAGATGATCCCCTGTACAATCGTAAAGAGAGCCATCATCAACTCCAATCCATAGGTGACGACCGCTTTGGCCAGCACAAAACGGATAAACAGCTTGACGGCCATCTCCGGCTTTTTCACTTCCGCAAAACTACCGGTCGTCTTCACCACGCCAATTACAAAAAATAGAACCAAGAGTGCCAGTCCCGTAGCTTGCAACGCACCGTGAATATCGATAATCACACGCCATACGCCGCCGCCCTTGAAATCTGCTGGTGATTGGGTAACGAGACTCCAGATTTCGGTCATTTTATCGTTCCAGGTATCCAAGGCATTTTCGAGGTTGTCGATCACCCAACTGTTTTTTGACACATGCTCACCCCTTCCGTAAACGGGGAACAGACGAAACGTCCGCCCCCCTTCATGAAAAGCTTCAGGCTCATCCGGCAATCAGGGTAAGAATTTCCTTCGTAAACGTAATAATAACCCCTCCGGCGAGCGTCAGAAACCCGTTTGCGCGCTGAGAAGGGTCATGGGATTTTAGCGACAATCCAATTTGAACAATGCCGAAACCGAGAATAATCATGCCAATCGCACGGATTAAACCGAAGATAAAAGTAGACAGGTTGTTGACTGTCGTCATTGGATCGCCCTCTGCATAAGCAGTGGAGACGAATACAGTTCCCGTTAAGATCAGCACGATGTACAGGGCCAGCAGCCGTTTCGTTTTCATTTTCAAGTTCATCATTCCCTTCGTAAAAATAGCGACTCTACTTCTTCTTCCGAAAGAAGTTCATAATCCCCGTCTGCATGAAGGAACACGGATTGCCAGTCCAAAGCGTGTTCCGTGCCGCCATGCTGATAGGGAAGACCGTTACCATCCGTCGTGAGCGAGACATGAGGATGCCCGAGCAAATCATATTTGTCGTCCTGGACTGGATGTTCGCCACGGATAAAGAGCAGGCAAAAACGGTTATCCAGCAACCTTACCTCGTCTGGTGTGAGCAATTCGCGGCCTGATTGCTGGTAGTTGATCGAGTAGCTGCCGTTTCTCCCCTTGCTCTGGCCGTAGGTATTGGTATCAATCGTTTCCTTGCCAAGCAGCTCCGAGACGTATTTGTGGGTAGACTGTTCGTTGCCGCCCAAGTACAAAAATTCGTCGCAATTGCCCACAATCGATTCCCACGCATCCTTGTACAGCGCCTTGAGTTGCGCTAAATTTTGCAAAATGATAGAAACGGAAATTTCCCGGCTGCGCATCGTGGAGAGCAGCTTGTCAAATTCGTCGGGAAGCGCTACATTGGCGAACTCGTCCATGACAAAGTGAACATGAACCGGCAGGCGTCCGCCATGCCTATAGTCCGCCTCGTACATCAAGCATTGAAAAAGCTGCGTGTAGAGCATGCCGACAATGAAGTTGAAGCTGCTGTCGTTATCGGGAATGACGGCAAACATCGCCGTCTTCTTCTCCCCCATAACGGGCAATTCCATTTCGTCGACCATGCTCATCCCCGCAATCGTATGCAAATTGAACTTCTCCAACCGAACGCCGAGGCCAATTAAAATGGACTTGGCCGTCTTGCCCGCCGCCAGCTTGAAAATGTTGTACTGCTTGACGGCAAGGTGTTCCGGATCGCGCATGGCCAGCCGCTCGAATAGTTCATCGAGCGGGCTTTGGTACGTTTCGTCCTCCTCCCGCACTTCCGCAGCCGCGATCATTTCCATGACCATTGGGAAGTTTTGCTCCTCGGGCGGTGCTTCATATAGGAGGTATAGCACGAGCGCTTCCAGCAAGGCGGTCTCGGATCGCTCCCAAAAGGGATCGTTGGTATTGCTGCCCTTCGGTGTCGTATTGCGGATCAGATTGGTGACCAGCTTGAGAACATCCTTGTCGTCTTGCAAATAGGCGAATGGATTGTAGCCATGCGAACGGTGTGGATTGATGAGATCCAGCACCTTGATGTCATAGCCTTCGGACTTGAGCAGATGCCCGGTATCGCGCAAAATTTCGCCCTTGGGATCGAGCACGACAAAGGACGTATGCGCCTGCATAACGTTCGGCTTGGCGTAAAACCGCGTTTTGCCGGACCCGGAACCGCCGACGACAAGAACATTCAGGTTCCGGCGATGCTTGCGGCCATCCAAGCCGATGCGTACCTGCTGCGTCAGAATCTTGTTTTGTTCCGGTTGCTTGTCGCGATACTTGGCATTTATCCGTCCGGCCTTGCCCCATCGTGCGCTGCCATGCTCTTCGCGCCGCCGATAGTTGCGCGGGGACGCCAAGTAGATGCCGACCGAAATCCCATAAATCAACGTGAACAGCAACAAGCTTCGCGGCGTATCCTCGACCCATTGAATCTGGAAGGGATTGTTAATCGCCACGCTGAGATACAGCAGAAGTGCCGGTAATCCCTTTGACAAAGCGGGGGCGGCAAGCAGCGCCGCCCACACGACCGGAATAAAAAAAACCGCAAAGAGTAAAAGATTACTCCTTGCGGTTTCAGCGCGCTGCATGATGACTCCGGCGCTTTATTTTTTGATAGGGAGCGTCAATCGCTTTGAGCAGTAAATCGTCAACAGGATCGGTCGGCCGCTGCTGGCCGATCAAGTCGTTGCGGAGCGCATTCAAGGCGTTGATGACAATGCCATGCTCGTAATGATCCATTCTCAAGATGCGTTCTTCCTCTTTCATCGCCACTCCTCCCAACAGAAAATGATAAGCATGCCACGACTAGCGGGTGGAATCGCTGCGATTCGGTTGCTGCTGTCGCTGCTGGGCCAGCATACGTTGCATACGACGGGAAATGTCGTGTGCCGCATCCTTCATCACCGTCAGCTCGGCGCGAATATGCTGCGGCTCCAACTCCTTGAGCCGTTCGTGAACCCGGCCGAAGCGGAAAGAAGCCGTCTCGACGCCGAACTTTTTGCAAAGCATATACGCAGCGCAGTAAGCTTGGAAATTGTAATGTGAGCGGCTGTAGTCGTTATGGCCGCGATCGATCTCCGCATGCGCCAGTTCCTGTGCGAGCGCCCGAAAAATGTCACCGGCCCCAAGTCCGCGACGTATTACGATGTTTCGCGTATCCGGCTGATAAAGCGCATGAACTTCCGCAGGCAAGGCATCTCCAATCGTAATCGGAACAGGTGAGCGGTCCATCAATGCCTTGATGCGCGTGCGGTCATCCGGGTAGATCGGCGGTTCCTTTTTCGGTGCGGTCGTTTGCGCAGCATCGAACATCTTCTTGGGGTTGTAGCTGATTGCGGTACTCCCATCTTCCCGTTTGTATTCCTCACCTGGCTCCAAGATGTAGAAGCCGGTTTCCTTGCGGCGGATATAGACGCCTTGTTCTTTCCAGCTATCAAAATCAGCAATGCGAGTAGCATCCGGGCGCTGCGCGAGAATAAGCAGCGCATTCGCGACGCTGTAGAGATCAAACCGGCTTTGTACGTCCAGATAATGCTGAAATTGTTCGCCGTTTTGTGCAATGGCGACTGTGGTAGCGTCAATCATCTCATATGTCCACTGCCGCAATTCTTGCTTTTTTTGCGCCCATGCTTCTTTGTCGAACGGCTGCTCACGCTGAACGGAGGCCGTCGTGACTTGGGGCTGGAATAGCTCGTCCAGTTCGCTCATTTTGATTTCCCTCGCTTTCGCCCCCCGGTCATCGGAACGGACGCTTTACTACCGGACGCCGACTTCCCGCGATCCCTGCGCTTAGGCAACGATGGTTCCTGCACCTGCTGCCGCCGTCTGGTCTCTGCCGCCCGGTTTTCATTCCGAATTTCACGCAGCAATTGGCGGACGGACACTTTTTCCTTCGGCTTTTCAGGGTCAATCGTAACCTTTTCGTATGCCGCGCTGCGCTCGGAGGTAGGCGCGGACGGAGAGGATGGTTCCGTTCTCCTCTCCTCCTGTGTCGGTGGGAGGGGAAGCGAACGCTCCGGTTCCGTTCGCTCGACCTCCAACGCCTCGCCCGCCGGATGATCGGTTCCCTGCTGCTCGTTTACCGGCTGAACCTCCGCCGCCGACTCGGGCTTTCCCAACAGATCGTCCAAAAAATCTTCGCTCACTGCCGCTCCCTCATTTGAAGCTGGCGACTCGTTGGCTCCTTCTTCGGGTGTCCCGGCATGTTGCTCCGGTGGTTGCGCCGCCCCTTCACGCTCGACCGACTGCTTCTCGCTGCGGGACTTCACAATCTCCTGCTTGATGCTGGCCGTATCTACGGTCGCCAGCTTGAAACGTTCAACGATTCGGTTGATCTTGGACGCATCCTCGGCCCGCACCATGACGTCGCAAAGCCCGTCCACATTTTTCTTGTCACGCAGCGCGCAATAGAGGACACCGTAGCGCTTCGCTTCTTTGCAAAAAGTCGGCAAGTCCTCGTTGCGCACCGCAAACACCTTCAGTTCCTTGCCGCTGCGCAGCAAGCTTTCCAGACGAATGCGGCCTCTTGTTCGTTTTTGCCCTTGCAGGGCGGCGAACAAGTAAACGGCCAGATGCTTCGCGCCTTCGCCGGAAATTTTCGCCATGACTTCAATGCCACGGAGACTCATGCTGACGACCTGATCGGCCGCCTCGGTTCCGCTGCTCATGGACATTGGCCTCCCTTCGTATCGATTGGTCTTCCTCGTTACGTTGCAGCTTGTTTGCCAGTTCGTCGGATCGGGCAAGAACGCCCGTACAAAGCCTCACCTCCTTTCGGAGCTTCGCAAGCTGACGGGAAAGTTCGGCAATTTGCGATTTATACGACTCGATTTGCTCGGGAAGCTGACAGCGGCGAAGCCGGTTGTACAGCATTTTGCGGGAGCCGTATCCTTGTCGCAATTCCGTTTGCAGCCCGTCAAGATAACCCGTCAATTGATCCGTATTGAAAATTCGATGACGGCATAACAGCTTGGTTTGCTCCGTGATGGCCGTCAGATATCGTAAGTCTTCGCGCAATAAAAAAGACGTCCGTTTGAGGGACGCGCGGGAATGAGGCAGAATCCCCATCTTGAATAAGTACCGCAGATACAAGGCTTGCAGACCGCTAAATCTACGTCCGATATGCAGATTACTACGAACGATGACGGCTCGTCTGCGCCGCGGCAACGGCATCGGTGGCTGACGCTGCGGTAACTGGTTTTGCAGAATACGCTCTTTTATCGCATGCTCCGTGTAATCGTCGCCAAGACTGCGCAGTCGAACAAACCGCTCTTTGCCCGGCGGGCGTACCGCCAAATGCTTGACGTTCGACTTCATTTCATAACCCTGCTTCTGAAGGATCGCGAAAAATTGCGTCATCGTCATGGCAGCGGCGATAGCGGCGTCGATGTCCTCGCGTATCAAGCCGCGCCAAGTCGGCTTGCTTTCCTGTTCCGCTCGCCACTCACCGTAATGCTTGGCCTTACCCGGTTCCGGCTGCTCGATGACCGATAAGGCATGCTCCCGGCAAAGTCGATCGGATGTTTGCCGCATCAGCGCGTAAGAGGCTTTGTTATCGTAGTAGCGTTTACCGTCCAGGAACGACACCGCATTAAGTACGAAATGATTGTGCAAGTGCTCCTTGTCCAAATGGGTTGATACAACGACTTCAAAGCGCTCCCCCCATAGCTCCTGCGCCAGTTTGATGCCAATGGCATGTGCCACCTCCGGCGTCGTTTCGCCTGGTGCAAACGCCTGATACCCGTGAAAAGCCACAATGCCATCAGTCTTTTGAAATTGTCGTTTGGTTCGCTGCATTTGCTCGTAAGCGGTAAGCGGATCGCAATTGATCCCGCTCACGTAAAGCTGTTTTTCCGTTTTGGCATCCGCGCTGGTATAAGCGAGCACCTGCTGTAAATCATCATGCGCTACACGCGCTTGATCGGTCTTATCAGGATTAGTGGCGTAATCCAGCACACGCTTGAGGCGGTCGGTAACGTCCCATATTGCGGTTGTCGCCATGTGCGCTGTCCCCTTTACGGTGGATGTACGTTAGAATTTCCTTGTAGCTCGTTTCTCGGTTCCGGTGCGGTCACGGCTTGTTGAATCTGCTGGACGGAGCGGCGCAAGTGGTCTGCTTCCTGCTGAAAAGCCGCTCGATCCAGATGACCTGTCGCATGGGCCTTCGCTGCGAGTTGGTTAAGGTTATTGCCGATGGCGTGAAGCTCGCGCATCATAGCGAAATAGTCCGTTGGCGGCATCGCCTTCGGGACATATCCATTAATCAGGGATCGAATATAACCTTCCTGTGAAAGTCCCGATGTCTTCGCACTCGCTTGGAGCTTTGCGTTTTCATCATGGTTCACCCATACCTGAATGCGAATCGCTCGTCTTCTCATCATGTTCACTCCTTCTTCAAAGGACATGGCTCGCACGAAATAGCTGAATGGTTTCTGCTGTTTCTGAAAGATACCGATCATTGTTGAAACCTATATTCTTATTAAAAGAACGTGTAGCTGAGGCAGGGGTATTAGGGGCTTGCCCCTAATAAGCGAATTTGGGAGACCAAATTCAGTGCTTGCTGCAACACGAGACATTCGTCTCGTGTCGCCCTGAAGGCACCTGCCGGGAAAAAAGGGAGGGGCATCGAAACGACAAAAAGACGCTGATCGCTCAGCGTCTTCGTGCGAAACATAATGGTGATTGACTTCCATCAACGTTCCTTGTCTATTGCCCAGCGTACACTCTCCATCACCGTTTGATGGTCTAAACGTGTCAGATCGTTTCGCGCTTCTTCCTCTGCCTCCAAAAGTGCTTTTTCAATCTCCTCGTCCCGCTCAGTTACGTCCTGTTCGTTCATGCCCTACCTCCTCGGAATTAGAATATTCAAGCCATCTCTATTTTCGCCCGACACCGCTCTGAATAACACTCTACCGAACTGCGCTATCGTGTTGGTTCCTCGCGCTGTTTACGATAATTCTTCAAGTCATCGTTAACGTCTTTCCTGATTGGCGATTCGTCGGAAATCACGTAAGTTTGGCTAAGTAACTGCTGAATCATTGCTGCTGCAGAACGGCCCGGTTCATCATTGTCCAAATGAAGCACCAGGCGCTTCACTTCCGGGTAGCTTTGCAAATAGTGGGTGAGTGCAGCCGGTGCAACCCCTTCATCCTTTTTGTCTTTTGGGCTGTATATCCCTGCCAGCGACAGTTGATGCGACTGTCGCCAGTCTTTCCCTGCTATTGTCTCAAGAGTGCAGTATGATAAAAGATCAATTGCACTTTCAAACAAATGCAGCTCGGTGCCGTTGTCATCGGCCGGTATAGCGAACGAATACCGTTTGTCGCTGCCTGGCGCTTCACCCATATAACGAGTTTTGGTAGTCCCTCGAATCGCCGCATAACGCGGAGTGCCTTGCAAATCAAAACCAACAAAAATCGCGTTATGATACATTCGGCTTTCGTAAAGACGTCCCGACTTGAGACAAAAATCGATTACATCGCGAGAAATGCCGCGTTTGGAGAGATAAGCGGCGACGCGATTCGAAGTCTCATAAGGTTCAGGAAGCTCCAGCCGCGCATTTGAACCATCCTGTTGGATGGCAGGAGTAGCTGAAGCCATGTCAACTGGTGTATTACCGTCAATTTGCAGCACTGCATCGGGAAACGACATGCCTCTTACTTTAATGAGATAGTCCAGCGCCGAGCGTCCGCCGATCCCTCGCGACCACCAAAACCATTTGCCATTGGAGATTTTAAGACTGTCATGGGTTCGGGTCGAATAGGTGTTGCGCGAGCAGCGAACCAGTTCGTATGGCTCGAAACATTGCAAATAGGTGAGCAGGTCCAATTGCTTTGCACGTTCGATTTGTTCCTTGTTTACATAGCTCATTGCCGTAGTTCCTCTCTGAAAAAGTAAGTAAGAGACGACGGCTTTACTACTCGTGTCTCTTAATCGTAAGGCCGATTTTCTTCCATCCTGCCGCACTTGTTCATCGTGCCTTACCCTTCTTTTTGGGATACAGATAAGCTCTTCTTTCCCTCAACTCTGTAGCGCCTTTCTTTTTCATGAATGCGTCTAACTCGCTTTCATAGACTTGACTGGTCACCCCGTTCGAATCACGGATGTAATAATACGTGTCGCCAAATCCGTTCTTCCCTTTGGATATCAATTCCAATGCCGGCACGGTTTCTCCCTCCTCGGTCGGATCGGTTCCGTAACAAATAGGCGGTAGAATCGGGCAAAAGCATCCGCCGCCGCTTGGGATGGCATACAACATGTGCGTTCCTCCAGAAATGCGAAAAGGACCCCAAAGCCGGAGTCCGTTTCGTCATGTGATTTATACCTTTCCATTGCTGTTATCGCTCTCGATCCGCAACCCGCCGTTCGGGTGCTTCCGGTTCTTCATCCGATACGCTGTCCACGGCTTCGTTTTCCCGTTTGTCCATGTTCAGCAACGCATTCAATTCTGCAAGCCGAGCAGATTTGGTTTGCAGCTCCTGTTCTTGCTTGAACGGAGCTTCGATCTGCTCCTTCGCCGTCACCATTTGTTGCATGAGTGTTGCGAGTTGGTCACGGTAATAGACAAGCTTATTCGGCAAATCCGACAATGTATTATTTATTCGCATGATATTGCCACCTGTATCCGGCCCAAGCGTAACCGTATGGCCCAATGCGCCGCGTAGCGTCGCCTTGTACTCCTTTGTGAAGCTGTCAAATGAAAGCCATATGGAAAAACCGAGATAGCTGCCCATCTCCTGCGGATCGGGCGAGGTCATACCCTTGCAGGCGTCCAACAAAGCTGCGCCCGCAGAAGCGCGTTCCGAGTAAGAATAATCCTTGATCGTCATACCGGGAAAACGTGTCTCATCAGTGCTACCCTTCTCCGACACTTGGGCGCGTATGAACAAAGCCACGTCCTGCTCATACCCGGCAATGCGTTCCTCCGTAGACTTGATTTGCTGAGGCAGCATTTTGAGTAGCCGGTCCTCCAGCGCATAACGCTGGCTTAAATGATTCGCCTTGAGCAGCTTGAGCTTCGATACCTGAATGTCGAGATCCATCTTTTCCTTAATGTACGGATTTCCAGTCGCAAGCGCTTTAACCTCGGCATAGGACAAAGCCGTTTCGTCAATGTCCTCGGCAGACCGAACCGGCGATTTGCTGGTCATGATCTGTGAGATAAACCGTTGCTTGTTTTCGAGCGTTTGATAAAGGTAAGCGTCGAACGTGTTCTCTGTGACATAACGGAAGATGTGAACCTCGCTGTTCTGATTGCCCTGACGGATAATCCGCCCGCTGCGCTGCTCCAGATCGCGCGGCCGCCACGGACAGTCAAGGTCGTGCAGTGCAATTAGCTTGGTTTGCACATTTGTCCCAGCCCCCATCTTGAACGTCGATCCAAGCAAAACACGAACCTGCCCCGTTCGTACCTTAGCAAACAGTTCCTTCTTCTTTACCTCCGTGTTGGCGTCGTGGATGAAGGCGATCTCCTCAGCCGGAACGCCTTTCTCCGTCAGCTTACGCCGTAGTTCGTCGTATACATTAAAGGTGCCATCCTGCTTAGGGATCGAAAGATCACAAAAGACCAGCTGCGCAAGCCGCTGCTCCCGACTGTTTGCCCATTGCCGATAGACGTTATCTGCGCAGGCGCTTACTTTACTGCTTTCGTCATCGGGTAACATCGGATTGGCCAACCGCTGATCGAGAGCCAGCTTGCGCCCGTCGTTTGTGATCTTGAGCATGTTGTCTTCGTGCGGCTCTACGCGCTTCGCTCGTACCATTTCGGCACGACGAGCGAGATCAGAAACCATCTCACGCTGAAAATCGCTCGGAGGCACAGCGATGTTGTGGAAGTGGGCTTTGGGAACCGGAAGTTGGAGCATATCCGCCGTCTGAATGTCCGCCACTTCCTTAAAGACGTTCATTAACTCCGGCAAATTATAAAAACGGGCAAACCGCGTTTTCGCACGATAGCCCGTTCCTTCCGGTGCCAATTCGATGGCGGTAACTGTTTCGCCAAATGTCGAAGCCCACGAATCAAAGTGCTGCAAGCCTTGCCCGCGTAGCCGCTCGTATTGCAAGTAGCGCTGCATCGTGTACATCTCGGTGATGGAGTTGGAGATCGGCGTACCCGTGGCAAAAATAATGCCCCGTCCTTCGGTCAATTCATCCAAATAGCGGCACTTGGCAAACATGTCCGACGACTTCTGCGCTTCGGTTTGCGACAGCCCGGCGACGTTGCGCATTTTCGTATAAAGGAACAGATTTTTATACGAGTCTGCTTCGTCGACGAACAATCGATCGATGCCGAGTTCCTCGAAGGTGACCACATCATCCTTACGGCTCGCGTCGCTCAGCTTCTCCAGCTTGACCTGCAGCGTCTTCTTTGTCCGCTCAAGCTGCTTGATGGCGTACCGCTCGCCCTTGGCTTCCTTTAGCTCGCGGATGCCGCTTGTGATTTCGGATATTTGCTCGTAAAGCTGCTGCCGCTGGCGTTCCGCCGAGATCGGAATTTTTTCAAATTGAGAGTGGCCGATAATAATCGCGTCGTAATCGCCGGTGGCAATCCGTGCGCAGAACGTCTTCCGGTTCTTCGTTTCAAAATCCTTCTTGGTGGCGACCAGCACGTTCGCGGACGGATAGAGCATCAAAAATTCCGCCGCCCATTGCTCGGTCAGATGATTAGGAACAACCAGCATGCTTTTGTTGCACAGGCCCAAATGCTTGCTTTCCATAGCCGCGGCGGTCATTGCAAAGGTTTTGCCCGCGCCGACGCAATGGGCGAACAGGGAATTGCCGCCGTAGAGCGTGCGTGCAACCGCATTGACCTGATGCTGCCGCAACCGGATTTCCGGATTCATCCCGGTGAAGCGGATATGACTTCCATCATATTCGCGCGGACGGATGGAATTGAACCGATCATTGTACAGTCTCGTGAGCTGCTCCCGGCGCTGCGGATCTTGCCATATCCAGTCTCGAAACGCTTCCTTCATGGCTTCCTGCTTTTGCTGTGCGATAGCCGTTTCCTGCTTGTTCAGCACCCTCTTTTCCACACCGTTCTCAACGGCCGTATCGAAAATTCTTACATCCCGCAAATTCAGCGTGTCTTCGAGAATTTTGTACGCATTGATGCGATTCGTACCGTAGGTGACATTAGCCTTAATATTGTTACTGCGATCATCGCTTTTGCCTTTGACGTTCCAGGATGCTGTGTAGCCAGAATACATCACATTGATGGAGGTTTGGTACATATACGGCGTATCCACCAGTTCGAAAATGAATGCCCGAATGACTTCCGGCGGCAGCCAGGTTGCGCCCAGTCGCACATCAATCTCGGAAGCGTCCAAGTCCTTCGGCTGCACGGCTTCCAGCGCTCTAACATTTTCAGCGTACCGCTCGGTGTCATAGGCCGCAAACTGTTTGGCAGCGCGCAGCTTTTCACGCACATTGCCCGATAAATACGCATCCGCTGTTTCGTAGGTCGGTTGTCCTTCTTCGTCCAGAATTTCAGGATTCGGGAAGATCACGCCGCGAAGCTCCTGCACAAGCTGTTCCTGCGTGAGTCCGGTCAGTTCTGCCATATACGGCAGATCGACGCGAGCTTTCGTACCGATGGAAACCGCCAGCGCCTCCGAAGCCGTATCCACCTGTTTGATGTTGGCTCGTTGCCGAATGGTACGCTTCGTGAACATATCCGCCTTACGCAGCAACCGTCCTTCCTCATCTATGACTTCCAACGAACAGAGAAGGAAATACGAGCTGTCATCCGAAAAGGCAAGGCTATTGGCGCGACTGTTAATCAGGTCGTATTGCGCTGTGAACCGTTCATATTGCGTATCCAGCTTGCGCTGCTGCTCACTTATCGCTTCGTCGCTGTAATCCTCGGTCTGGTATTCGATCAGTTCGCGCACCGTGTCCCGAAGCTGAATCATGCCCTTGATACGACCCGCCGCAGTTGCTGATGTTTCAACCGGCCGCATCCTGCTGTTTTCCCGAAAATAGATGCGTCCTTCGACCAGCGCAAAGCTGAAATTACGAACGGACGGGTCGGCAGGCAAGGAGACCTCTTCCTCCTCCGGCTGTTCCTCCCGTTCCAACTCGACCCACTCCGCATGGATGTTCGCCAGTGCCTCACGCAACAGCTCGTCCAAAGGAGCGTCCGGGTAGGGCCGGCAGGTCGTTTCCTGTTGATTGCCGTACATCCGGTCATCGTAGGCCATCGTACCAAGCACCATTTCGGGGCGGGCTGCAAAGTAGCTATTCACCGGCACATCCTCTGCCGTAACGCCGAGCGATAGCCATTCCTCGGTTTGCCCGCTGACAGCCACCATCCGGTCCCGTTTTTGCAAAAACAAAATGTCGGCGGTCACTTCGGTTCCGGCATTCGCCAGGAACGCATTGTTAGGCAGACGCACCGCGCCGAGCAGCGCGGCCCGTTCCGCGATGTATTTTCGGACGGTTGGGTTTTGTTTGTCCATCGTCCCTTTCGACGTAATGAAGGCGACAATCCCGCCTGGACGAACCTTATCCAGCGTCTTCGCAAAAAAGTAGTCGTGAATCAGAAACTTGTGCTTATCGTATTTTTTGTCGGCCACGCCGTAGCTGCCGAACGGCACGTTGCCAACCGCGAGGTCAAAAAAACTGTCCGGCAAGCTGGTCTGCTCGTAGCCGCTGACAGCAATCGATACTTGCGGGTAAAGCTGCCGCGCGATACGCCCGGTGATGCTGTCCAACTCCACGCCAAAGAGCCGAGCGTCCTGAAATGACTCCGGCAATAGACCGAAAAAATTGCCGATGCCGCAAGACGGCTCCAAAATATTACCGCTACGGAAGCCCATCCTCTCCAGGCATTCGTACATCGCCTTGATGACGGTCGGAGATGTATAATGCGCATTCAGCGTGGAGGCGCGGGCGGACGCATATTCCTCCGAGTCCAGTAAATCCCGAAGCTCCGCATATTCCGCTCCCCATTGCGGATTCCCATCATCAAACGCTTGCGGAATCCCACCCCAGCCCACATAACGGGCAAGCACGGCCTGCTCGTCCGCAATCGCCTGACGGTTATCCTTCTCCAGTTGCCCTAGCAGCCGAATCGCTTCCACATTCCATTTGTATTTGGTTTTCGCGCCGCCATGTCCCAATTCGTTGTCCGTGATCCGGTAGTTGCTTACCGGAGTCGATTCACGTCGGATCTCGATCTCGGGCGTGGCAGCGGAAGGAGCAACGGGAGATATCCTGTCCCCCTCATCATGTGTCGGTTGTGCCGCTTGCTCCGGTTCGTCCACCAGTTCCGTATCCCATTCCGCGTGTTCCGAATCCGATTCCTGCTGGCCGGAAATCAGATGATCGTTCAGCGGATTCTCGCGCAGCATGCGTTCGAAATCCCGACGATTCATTTCCTGCATGAATAACGGAAATTGAACGTCCTGCAGCACAACCTTTCGCGGCTCCAGTTGCGTAATTTCGTATTCGTCCGCACCGATAAAAACTTTGCTGCCTTCGGCATACCCATAGTGCGCCCGAACCCGGTTGGGCATTTGCTGCGACTCATCCGGCTGCACTTCCGATAGCGGCAGATTGTGTTCCGTCTTTTCCGCCGCGCGCTGCCTGCGCTTCTCCTCCTGCTGCTCGGCATAGGCAGGCAATCGTTCTTCTTCCTGGCGGTTCAGATAGCGGCCCGCTGCCAGCAGCTCGCCAATGCGCTTTTGCACCTTGATCCACGGCAACACTACTTTAACGTCCGGGTTCATAATAGAACCTCGTGTCAGCGTAATCCCCTTGCTGTCGTGATTTTCATGAATATCGGTGCCGATCAGGGCAGGGAGGCGTCCACCTGTGCCATATTCCCGTTTCAGAAAATCAGCGTTTTCCTGCGCCGATAACGACTGTTGGAAAAATAGCGCGATGCGAAGCTTTCCGCTCTCAAAACCACTTCCACCTTGCAGAACAGCGTCGATGGCCGCTTGAGGAAGTGAAAAAGCGGAGGCTTTTTCGTCCTCCGCTTGCTTCATCCATAATGTCTGCTGCTGAATAGAAGGCACCGATGTACGAGCAGGATCAAACTCGTTAAGGATCATCATGCTGGCGAAATGCCCGGCAATCACCGACCAATCGTAAAAGCTCTGCGCCGTCCGCTGCTCCGCCGATCCCGTCCAAAGATGCAGTACGTTGCGGTACGGCTCAAAACCGGCCTTTATGTCATCATCTAACGTTAACTCCGTAATTCCCGGAGGGAACAGACTGCGTATATACAGCGTCCGTTCCCGATCTTCCTTATTCACGTCAAAAAAGGCTTCGATAGCCGCCTTGCTCTCGGAAAGCGGCGCGGCGCGAAGCATATCGTTGATGATCGCTTGGTCATGAAAAAACGGAAGACTTCTGTCCTCCGTTTCCCGGTCGTACCATTTTAGTGATAAATCAGCTCCGTGAGAATCAGTTCCTCCGCTTGCTGCTTCAAGCTGTTCATATGACTCGTCCAGCCCATCGGGTCGGTCGCCTTGTCCGGGGCCGGGTGCTGCCGAGTCAGTTCCTGCATCGTCAGGTCGATCTGCTCCCGTGCTGTCCGGTCGATGTCCGCCAGATGCCGGGTCAGTTGCTCCGACAGCATCAGGTGCGCGTAGGTTCCCTTCCGCTGCTCCTTGAGAAACGTCTTGCGCAACATCCCATATTTCCCGATGCTCATCGGTTCGGTCAGCGTCAGGTCGGGCAGCAGGTAATCCCCGCTCGGCGTGTAGGTCAGTTCCATGCTCAATCATCCTTTCGCGTAATTTAGCTTCATTTTGCGGCAAGGATTCTGGCCTTGCAACGGTACGACTCGCCTGTCGCTCTTTTTTTCGCTGCTCATCGCGGCGCATCGCCCGAACGGTGGATTCAATCTCGCGCAGCATCGTTTCAGCTACGTCGCTGATCGCCGCGCCCAAATGTGACAGCGCAGGGAGCGTATTGAAATAGCCGACACCGGACAGATCGTCAACGCTGATGTAATGGGAGGGTTCCAGACCGCAGCGTGTCAGCGCCATAAAGGTGACCGCGTGTTGAGCGGCTTCCCTGAACAACAGTTCCACATGCGGCTCATCCAGTTCTTCCAGCAGGCTGTTGTCGCGTTCGGCCAGCAGCATCCGCACGTAATCGGCACTGTGATCCTCCACCGCGTTTCGGGCAGCAGACAACAGCGTGTCAACCAGCTCCATACCAGGCTCTCGTTCACTGCCAAACGCATTTTCCAGCGTTTCGATGACGGCTTCCGTATCCGGCTCCTCCATGCGCCATAGGGAGATGGGTTGTCGGCTGCGGCTCTGCGTGTCCGACACATCGAAGACATGACGCAGCCCCAGATGACTGCCCCGATCCTCGATCAGCGCGATGCCTTTTGCGCCGCGCTTTACCCAACGGTTCAACCGCTTGTTCCAGATTTCAATTGAAGCACAGGCCGTAGCATCGGGGCGCTGCGCGTAAATCAAAAGTTGATCTTGAAACGGATACTTGTAGTTCCAGGCTGCCGTTCGCAGAAAATCGGCCCAGCGCTCGGGGTGATCCGAAACCGCATGGGCCGTACTGGCGGCAAGCTCGGCCATTCGCTGCAACTTGGCTGTCAAAGGTCGCACCTCCTCATACGAAGGTAATTTGGTTGGTCAGACGAATGCCTTCCTCGGAATATCTTGGCGTGAGCCGAATAAGTCCATTTTGCTGAAGCCGATGCAGGTTGCGACGCACAGCAGAAGTGGAAAGACCCACCTCTGATGCAAGTCGCCTGGACGAAAGCAGTACCGCGCCGTTTCGCCCGCCTGCACGATCCAGCAAATAGCTGTACAGCAGCTTCGCTGCAGGGGGAATAGATGCTCCGGTCAGCAACCGGTAACGGGCAAGATCATTCATAGAAGTGCATCCTCCTATCGTTCCAGTTCAGACTTCTGCTTTAGTGGTGCCGATGAAGGGGAATGGAGGGGCGACGACAATTCATTCATTCGCTCCTGCCGAGTGAAGCAATATAAATAAAAGTTATAGTCGCCGGCACGCGGAAAGCATCGCAGATAGTAACGATGCTTTGCCGTCTGTAAACAAAAGCCATAGACATCGCTGTGCCGCGCGCTTGGTAGACGGGCCTCTGGATGTTTTATACAAAAATCGTGCATGCCACTGCGGTTTTGAAGCAGCCCCTGTTCCGTCAACGCTTGAATGACCGCTCCAAGCTCCTCCCGAAAATCAGGAGTTTTCAACGAAGAGATATGTTCGAACCAAGTCGCCCAGAATGCCTCCCCATCTTTGCCGAAATCACCGCGCACATGCCCAATACAACCGCGCTCCGTATCCTTCTCGATGGAGGCGGAATAAAAATAAGCCTCATCCTCAGATGTGGCAATCTTCAGCTTCTCAATCATGCTCTTTTCCTCCCAAACGGTATGCTGTTTTTAATGGGTGCCGTCCGTACCAAAATCGTCGTAGCTGGACAAGTCGGCGTGATAAAACACAACGTCCCCGTCTAGCAAAGAGAACATCCCCCCGTAAGGATCGACAAAACTGCGCTGAAAACCTTCCATATGCCACTGGTTGTCCAGCGGCGCATTTTTATACTGCAAATGCGGGTGAGCGATGTCCTTATTGCGAATGGTTTCGATGTTAAAATTGACTACAATATAGCCGTCACGCAGGAAGATCGGCGCATTGTCGTCCAGCCGGTGGGTACGTCCGTACTCGGCCAGATTGATGCCTGCTGGCACTGCATAGGGAGCAGCCGGAAGGCTATACTCGCCAAACCAGCGCTGCACCGAGGCAATGGCCCGCGCAGTATCAATGCCAGACGGCACCTGCATGCTGCCGATAAACGTTCGAAGCTGCGAAGGAAGCAGCATGCCGTTGTAGCCACCGACGTAAATCCGCTTTTGCGCCGCGTCCTTCAAAACCTGCTGTACATACGACGTCTGAGTACCAGAGGAACCTTTCAGCTTCCACAGTGAACTGGCCGTGTTGGTTAGCTCCTGCTGCGACACATTGCGCAGGCGGGTGTCGAGCGTCACCAACCGCTGCTCGGTATCTTCTGTGGAGCCGATCCGAATAAACCGCTTGTTTCCCGAATGATAGTACAAGTTCACTTGTTGCCGGTTTTTGCCCTGCTTGTCAACGAAGTAAAAAGTCGGCGTAATCTTCACGCCATCGCCCGCGCTGAACATGTTGCCGAGCGTTTTGACCTCAAATTTGAAGTGATAGCCTGTTTTTACGACAACATTTTTCTTTCCGCTCTCCGGGTGACTGCCGGGCCGAATCGGCAGCACGTAAGGGGCCGTATTGCCGCGCGCCGCGCCGTCGATCCCTTTTGTGCCAACCCAGTAGTTATTTCCGGTCGGCGTCGCATTGCCTGCCGCCGTTCTGAACACCTTTTCCCACTGGTAGTCGGCAATATCGGTAATTCGGAAGTCGAACAGACGGCCAATAACCTCAACCGCCACAACTTGCGTCGCCACATGATTAGTTAAGTCCAAATTAGCATTACTTTGTGATGTGAATGAAACCGGACTGTTTTCGGCAAACGTGCGGAACAGAACATCATAATTTCCCTCATCTACCCAAACGGGCATGTAAAAAGTGGTTGTAAGCTGGCCGACAGGAATCGAAGTCCAGGTGTCCTTCGGAATCAACGTTGCGTGGTCAGCCTTGTATACATCGAATGGGAACCTTACCTGCTTGTCTCGCACATATTTGGCATAGTCCCGATTGCCGTAGCCGGTAATGTCCCGGTGCGGCCCGCTGGTAGGAATCGTCACGTTAAAGGGACGATCCAGAATAAGCGCCGAACGATCGGCTGTAGGCACCGTTTTCTGATTGTGCGCCTGATCGTCGGCTACAGATGCCAGATTGACGACGGGGGTATGCACCGTCACCGGATTGATGCCGTTGATCGGGAAGCTTTGGTTCGACCCGCCTCCGATGCCCTTGACCAGCGTATAATAAATCGTCCCCGTACTTGGCTGGCTCCCCTTGTTCGTTTTAGTCGCATCGATGACAAATCCCGAACCATATAAAACATCCTGACCGATCATGGGAGATGCAGGAATCGCCCCCGGAGCAGGAGCCGTTTCCTCCACCGTCCGATTGTCCATGATCGTTTGTCCATTAAAGACGACCGTGTCGTTCTTGACCTTGATTTTCCCGACCGCATTTTCAGCCTCTGACTTCCAGTTCTCGCTTGGAACCGAAGGTCTACTGGAGCCGCCGTAAACCGTTTGACCGGAAAGTACAACGTTGCGATACACCGGGTCCGTAATATGGGACGAGCCCGCTGCATCATGAGTGGCGGAAACAGACGGTGCGGTATACCCGTTTGCTTGCAGCGTCACCGAACCGGAGGGCAGGGCATAGTTGGCGACTGTCGCCTTCTGTAAGCCGTACACTTCCAAACGGTATGCCAGCCAATAGCTGTACTTTCGTTCCACACTGTAGCTTTGGGTGACCGTTTGCGTGTCGGATCGGGATACCGGAACCGTAGTCGAATGACCTTCGCTATCCGGCGGGCCGGGAACATATTCCGTCCATCTCAGCGTATAAGTGCGGCTGACTGTAATCGGATACGATTTCGAGCCTTTCACTTCTGTGAACGTGTTGCGATACAAATACGCTTTGGCGCTCGCGTTAACATAAAGGCTTTCTGAGGTCGGTATTCCCTTCAAAACATCAAAGCGTTCTGCGCCGCGAGAATCCGCCTTTATGATCGCCGATGCCGTGGCATCCATCGCCTCGGCTTGCTGGCTCGTGCCAGGTAACGAGGTATCGCCGCCGTCACTGTCGCCTTTGCGTACGGTGTGATCCGAGATGGAATCTCCGCTGTTACCATTAGTATCTTTTACGACGACCGTGATTTTGACGGTAATACTGGAGCCGGATGTGAATGGAATTTTGATCGGCAGCGATTTACTTGCCGTCAGCCCGCTGAGTGAGCCGGACTTATCGCTAGGCGTAACTAATGTTGCGTTCTCTATTTTTGTGATCTCATACGTTTTGAGCGGCACGGGTGACTTCGCTTCAAATACAAAATTTCCATCCACAGAGGTGACGGAAGCATCGACGTGATCTGGCGCGTCAACTCGAGATGTCACGGTAATCGGGGAAGGAATTTTATAGATGCCGACGAAGTTGGAGCCGCCAGAGCCAACCAAGATGGAGCGTTCGAGCAGCTTCGCGTCGCCTTTTTCTTGTATGAATAGCTTCTCATCCGGCTTCTTGTTGTTTGTGATATACGTGCGAACAATTTCATATGTCTGGCCGCCAGATGTGAGCTGCGGATCAAACGTATAGTTCGCTTCCTCTCCAGTCTCGTAGACGCCTTTGTCGACTTCCTTGAGTTTTGTACCATCTTCCTTTTGATAGATCGCCTTTACCGGGTTATTTTCAGCGTATTCGGCAATCGCGTCCGTTCCACCAAGCGCCACCGTGAAGCTTCGCGTTCGCACCTTCGGATTCGTATCCGGATTTTCCTGCAACCAGCTTTTCTGCGTTAGGTCCTTCTTCGGCGATAGGTAGGAGCGGACAATACTGTACGTTTTCCCGTTATCCTCAATCGTCGCAGGAAACTCGTGGTTGATCGTCTCGCCGACTTTGTAGTCGCCCTTATGGAACGTGACTTCAGGCTGCTGAATGACCTCTCCACTTACCGTTTTCGCAACGACATCGACAGGAAAATTGGCGCTGCGATAGGGGACGTGAATCCCGAAGTAATCATCGAGATCATCCGGGTGCGCCCAGGGTTCAGCGTTTTTAATTTCGTTCAGCGTGTAAAAGGGGCCTTTGCGCACATTCCCGTTGCCATCTACGGACACCATGATCGCGTACAAGTACAGGTCATCGTTGTCCTTGATGTCGCCCATCCCTGCTTGCCACATACCGTCCGTTACCAAATCTTCACTGACTTCGTAGTAGGACGTGAGCGGCTCTCCGGGAATTGGGGGATTTGGATATTGCGCGACTTGACGAACCTGTTGATTGACAAAGGATGCGTGACTGCCATTACGTGGATCACTGCATTGTTTGGATGATGTATTCGTGCAGAGTTGGTCACGACGCAGCGTCCAACCTACTGTTCTGTAGCGGATGGACGAGGTTGCTGCTGTGCTGGTGATTTCGAATTTGATCTTACCCTCTTCTACCTTGACAGCCGGTGTCGCGGCATTCGCAAGAATTGGAAAGTACAACAATAAAAAAGAGCATGCCAGCAGCACGCTCAACGTGATTCGTATGAATTTAGGTTTGCTCATCTAGTTCGAGTCCGCCTTTCTGATGATATGATTGCGGAACAAACTCGCATTCGGATCGACCTTCAACGTACTTCCCCAATCGCCGCCTACATTAGTGGATAAAGAAATATCGGTGTAACCTTCATACCAAACACCTTTCTCAAACGTTTGTTTTTTTGGGAACCATTCATCGTAGAGCAAGTCATTGCTTGCTTTGTACGAGACGAATTTAATCCTGAACTTGGATCGCACAAAGTTGTTGCCGAACCCGTCTTTATAAATCATAGACGGCTCGGGATCAAGATAGCCTTCAATCTGGATTTGGTTCTCTTTGACCCATTCCACATAGCGGCGAATATATTTCAGTTCGGCATCGGAATTTTGCATTTTGGTAGCAAAAACCGCCTGCGCCCACGCATCATCAATCGTGTTGTAATCCACGTTCAGCCAGAGCGCACCGAATGCCTTCAGTCTTTCCATCCAAATATCCACGTTCTTCTTGATAAATTCCAGCTTGGACGAGTAAAGGACGGATGAAACCTTACTATCCGTTGGATGTGAAAACGGATAATCCATCTCGTACATCTCATTCGGAACGTCCGCCAGAATGTATGGATAATCACTCGCGTTCTTCGGTAAGTCGGTCGTGCGAATCGAGCGCCCCCATTGGTCGGTCTGCGCCGCGCTATCTTCGCTGGTCTTGATAACCACGGTGTCTGTCTGATCGTCCCAATCCACCATCGCGCCCAGCACTTCGCTGACGAAACGGAGCGGCACAAATGTCCGACCGCCGCTCAGGATGGCTTTCGTATCCAAAGTGACCGCTTCGCCATCTACCTGTACAACGTTCTGGTTAATCGTCAGAACGATAGATTGATCGTCTCTCGTAATCGGAACGGTCTGCGTTTTCGATTCCCAGCCGACCTTGGCTCCAAGCGATTCGGCGACAAAGCGCACCGGGACGAGCGTTCGCCCGTTCTCATCAATAAACGCCTGCGCGTCGGGAAACCAGATTTTTTTGCCGTCCATGACGACGCTGACATAGGTTGGCGGTTTACTGGCCGCGCTTGCCGTCAAACTGAATATACTTCCGAAAAGTGTCAAAATGAGGAGGGATACTAACCTTCTTTTCAAATGCCTCACTCCCTAAAGAAAATGTGCGGAACTGGAAAAACTTGCTGTTGCCTACATCATAGTGCCGATTCTGTTGCCTGTCCACTGTCCGGCAGTCTGTCCTCTAACAGGAACCAGGAGCCGCTCGTTACTCCGTGCGCGAAGCCCTTCTTCTTATAACAACAACGACGATGACAAGAATCAGCAGCAAGCCCCCGTAGACGCAGGATGGGCGCAATCCAAATGAACCTTCATGAAGCGGAGAAATGTCCCCAGTAGCCTGAATCACGGTTCCTGATGGCATAGTCCGACCGTCCGTTACTTCAAAATAGAAATCCTTCTGTTCTGTGTGGTCACCCAGCGTTGTCTTTACTTCCGCCATGTAAGAACCGGGAGAAAGCGGCCTGTTTAGGTCCGCCATGTACTGTGCGACCGTGCCTGCATAAATGGAATCAACCGTTGATTTCCTTTCAAACAAAAGCTCACTGGCATCGTCCTGCCGTTTGAGCCGCACCTCGATCTCCGGTTCGGACAAGCTATCGCCTTCATTGACCAGCAAAATCGTCAGGCTCGCTTTTCCGTTCTCCAGCGAGTATACGGCTGCGTGCGGGACAGCCTCAGGAGGCTTCGCTTCGTCCAACTTGTAGTTGAGGACGACCTGCAGCCCGATTTTACGCGCCGCCGATTCCCTCATACTTTGATCGTAGACGCCGATGACGGACACGTACTGGCCCGGCTCCACACTTTCAGGTATCTGCATTTCCATTGAAAAGGTTTGCGTCTCGCCAGCCTTGAGGGTTATACTGCGATCCGGCGCCCTGTACCATGCAGCCGAACCGGTATCGGGATCGCTCGGTAAAGTAAAATCCTTACCGCCGCCCAATGCAGGCATGGCATCGGCCGTATAGAGCAGCGCTGTTATTTCCTCATCAGTGGGATTCGTGACGTGAACCTTGTACTCTCGCTTATCGCCGGGTACTATATCCTCGACATAAGCGCCCAACTCCGGATTGATCCGGTCGGAATCCCCACTGATGACCAATTGCTGCCCGTCCATAGGGTTTGTAAATCCGGCGGCTATCCAAAAAACGATTGCCGCCAGCAACAATCGAATCCACATGATTGATGAACTCCTTTGCTTCTATTCCGCTTGCCATCGCTTACATGAGCGAATAGGCATACGTTCCGGCTAGAAGGCCGAGCCGAGGCAAGTCAGGGGCATATATCCCTTGCGCGCGGCTGCTTGCTCGCTGGCAAACGTTTCTTCGGCCGGATAGGTGTAACCGCAGGAACTGCGGTAGTACACCTTCATACTGCCTCTCCTGGCCCCGATGATCGTTGGACGTTTCACGATGCGGCTCCCGCCAAGCGAATAGTTGTTGTACACCTTTGCTCCCATCGGGATACCTTGTACAAAAGCCAAAACGCCCACATCATCCACCGTATTGTGCCAGTCCTCATCGGAGATCAGAGGCAGGGTTAACGTATAGGACAGGCCATTTCGAGAGACCGTTTCGTTATATCGATTGATCCGGTAGGCCAACTCGTCCTGGATCGCCCGGACAATCGTGCTTCGTCGTACCTGCTCGAAGAGCGCAGCATCCTGCAAAAGCGGAATCATCGTTTGCTGCCGGATGTCCTGCCGCAAGCCCTCATGCCAGCTTCGGCTGGCCGCATCGTAAGCGAGTACCTGCTGGTCAAGCGTAAAGGACAGGCTGTTACCCGCCGCATCAGCATACGCATAAGGCTTCTTCGTTCCCCAAGCCGGATTCATGACGGTTTTTCCGTCAGCCCCCGTCCATTCTTGCTCGGAATAGACGTAAAAGCCGTCGTAGCCGACGATCACGATAGCCGGAATGTAGCGATGCAGGACACCTTGCGACACCAGATCATCCGCAGCGCCGAAGCCCGCGTCCAGCGTCCGGTAGAACGCCGCTAGTGCTTCTTCCTTGTTCAGCGCGACATGCTTGGCCGAGGCATATTGCGCTTCCTGCTGCTGGCTTGCGTTAACGACGAGCAACCTCGCGGCGTCGTCCACCGCGGCATCCAGCGCAGCGTCGTATCTCATCTCCGTCAGCACCGTTCGTCGCAGGGTATCTGTCTCATTCCGGTTGACTATCGCGAGGGGGAGAAACAACAGCGCGCCGACGATTGCCCATTCAATCCATTTCATTGCGTACCACCCCGCCATACGGAATCACGATTTTTTCATTCGGGCTGATGGTATTATTCAGAAAATCGAAGAGCAGCGTGCCTGCCGTTCGGTTCGTATTGCGCACAATCACCGAGAAGCTGTCACCCGCGCGCATCCGATAACGTCGGCTTGGGTCATCCTTTGCTGCCCGATTGTCGGGGAACAGCACCGGCAGGATCTGCGCATTGAAAAACGCATCGTACTGTACCTCGTAGTTGTCCTTAAAGGTTTCGGGCCGTGTCGGATCGTCGTAAACCGGTACATACTTCTTGCTGTCATGCTCCATCTGAACGTCAAAGCTATTGCCGGTCGCCGCAAGCGCGGTCATGAAATCGTTGTACATCGTTGGCGTGATGCCGCCTTTGTCCCGAACCGCATCGACGAAGGCTGTCGTCGCGTGCAAGGCAACCAGTTTCGAAATATCGTCCTGCTGGTCAAAGGCGGCAGAGAGCGGGTAGAGATAGAGCAGCAGAACAGCGATCAATACGGCGAAAATTTTGATCAAACTGTTCATGGCAGGCTCCTTAGTGTCAGGCGCTGCAAGTGACCGGAAGCGTCCCGTTCATAGGCGGGCTGATAACGCCCCTTCAGACGTATGCCTGCGGACGAAAGCTGCTCCCGTTCCAGCGGCGGCGCGAATCGAATGCCGTCTACCACCATTTCCGCATCTCCTTCATCTAGGCGAGCGATAGCTTGCAGCACTTCCGCACCGGATACAGAACCGTCGCCCGAGAGCGGTACAGCGATTTGCTGCAAGTTGCGATCTTGCGATTGGCCGGTTACATAGGCGAGCGAATTGAGTGAGGCACCGGTCTGAAACAAAATCAGACCGCTTCCTGCGGCCATGAGGAAAACGAGCAATGCTGCGCTCATCTCCAGCATCGTTTTTGGCGCATAGTTCATGCGTTACACCTCCTTCATGACGAAAGCGTCCAACCTGTGCCGGACGCTTTCGTAACTTCATCCGACCTTATTGCTGCCGGAAGATGATGCCGCGAATGACATTGCTGCTGTCCAGCACCAGCGTGCTGCGGAACTTGCCGCTTGGATTAACGTAGTTGATGTCCGCTTCGTCTACGGTCTGGCTAATCTGGCCGGGTGCGGCTCCGACGATTGCGCCGTAGGTGATGCTATCCAGAGGCACACCGGTATTGACAACCTTGCCGTACCACTGACCGGTCGGGTTTTTGCCGGTAACGATCTGGATGCCGAATTGGTCCTGATCGCGGAACTTGCGAAGCGCGTTGACAACCTGACTGCCCGAAAGCGTCGTATTGTCATACACCGTAAACGCCGTTTGTGAAAGCTCCGTCTGGATATTGCTGAAATTGCTTTGAGCCGCCTTGGTCGAATCCTGGGCGGAAATAAACAGCACGACAGCCAGTGTAATGAGTGCGATGGCAAGGAAGATTCCTGCTGCCATGACAAGTGCCTTCTGCGCATTGGACATGTTCAATTCTCTCCTTTGATTGGGGGATAAAAAAACGCCTTCCCGCTGATGAAGGAAAGCGTCTGTATGAGTTACTGGATGCGTTGAAGCTGATCGTAGTACACGGTCATCTGATGCAGGCTGACGACGACAAGCGGAATGACCAAATACCCGAATATCAGCGTCATCAAGGGGGCAAACCCGATCCAGCGTCCCCAGCCTGCCTTTTGTTCAATTAACTGTTCATACTCCTGCTTGCGCTGCTCCCGCGCAAACGCCTGCTCTGCTTCGAGATCGTCGAATGCCTGCCGGATCGTCAAATGCTGCGAAGCCATTTCCAGCTTTTCCACGATCCGAACAAAAGGCAGAAACGGTGCATCTTCTTTGAGCTGCGCAAGCGCCTGCTCCTCACCCTGTTCAAAGTGAAGAAGGCAGGCTTGGAGTGGCTCCTTGAAGACCTGCGCGAACTGCTCCATCCATAACAGAAGCTGTTCAACCGACATCCGATCCATCCCGGCGAGCATGGCAATCACGGCCTGTAACTGATCCACCTCGTGTTTCATCTCCATCTGCCGCATACGCCGCTGGAACAGCCGAATACCAACTGGCAGCGTGTACCCGCCCCATCCTGCGGCGAAAGCCAAAAACGCTTCCCACCACGCCAGAAAAGGCTTATTCAGCTTCTCCAGCTTGCCCAGGATGCGCCGCGCCGCCTCTCGAAGCTGATCCTCCTTGACCTGTGCAGCCGGGTCCTTGCGCAGCAGGCTGATGACGCTATTTTCGCTTCGCGGCCTCACCTCCTTTAATTGATCGAGCATCCTGCGATCCAGCGCGGCGGCTTCCCGTGCCTTCGTTTCCTCCTCCGGGGACAATTGCCCGAAAAGTGTTCCCGGCTTCACAGGTGAATACAGCACCTGATGCCGCTCCGCTGCATGCAAGGACACGAATAAGCCCAGCACCGCCAAAAAGGCTGCGAACCCGGCCACGATCCGTTGCACGTAAAACCATTCGAGACGTAAGGGAGAGGCTGTATCCTTGAGTAGCCGGGTTATCCGTTCCGCTTCACGCGAGCCGGGAACCGGCCCCAGCCGGTGGGCCAGCCAGCGCATCCACGGCCAGCCATAGACCCGTTGCTCCCATCTTTTTCGGCTGGTGGGCCTTGCGGTCGCATCCAGCTCCGACAGGTTGCGCAGCAGCACGTAGCATAGCCACACGACGACAAGCAGACAGAGTTTGACGGCCCAACCAAAAGCGCTGGCGTAGAACGTGTCCATTGCCGGAAAAAAGTGGCTGGCCCAGGCTTCAATCGGACGGGTAAACAGCAGTGGCAGAAGCGCGATAACGGTCAGCCCCTGTAATAAGAAGCTGAGACGCTCGCGACGCAGCAATTCCAGATTCAGTTCGATGGACAGCTTTTCCAGTCCCTTGAGGTAGACCGAACCGCTTTCCGTTTGCTGATCGCCATGCTCTTTGATGAGATACGACAATCCCGCAAAGCCCTGCAAATAGCGATTCGGGGCATGCTCCACATATTGCGCCAGTTTATCTTCGGCGTCGCTGTCCGTCAGCATGTCGTACAACTCTTGCCCGTGCAGCGCCATTTCATACGGCGCGCTGTCAGCCGATTCATAGACGGCTTCATCCACCATCCCGTGACGATGGTAATGATGTCTCACATCCCCAAGAAACAGACGAAGTTGTCGCAGCAGCCGCATTTCGAGCCGATAAACACCCATATCCGAGAGGATGCCGTGGCCTACCCAAAGACCAATGCCGAGCATCGCCAGCGTATAAGGGTCGCGCACCGCCAAAACAAGCGGAATCGCGGCCAAAAACAGGACAAGCCACATCAAGAGCGCCGATTTCATCACCTCAAGCCGCAGCTTCCATTCGTCCCCGAACCGCAGGATGACCAATCGCCTGCGAAGGTGCTGCAAGTACATCCTTAAAACCGGCATCTGCTCGCAAACGCTGTATAGCTGCTGCATGAAGCTGTAAACCGCCTGCTTGCGAGGCGCTTGCCCCGGCTTACGCAGCGCTTCGTAGCGCCGGACTGCCGCCACCTCCGAATCACGCCGGGACAGCCAAAGGAAGGCCGCGACAGTGGCAAGAAAGAGCACGGTTGCGATGCCGAGCAGAGGGGAGAGCCATTCCCGAATCATGTCTCATCCCCCCAATGGGATGCCAGAAACGCATCAAAGACGGCCTGATCGGGGCCGCTCAAGTATTCCGCAATCTCGCAGCGACTTTGCTCGGACAGGGGATGAACGGCAGCGTAACGGCCGTCGCGGTATTCGACGAGATTTCGGGCGGTGTACAGCGGGCGATCCGTCGAGCGGCGGAAGTATTCGAGCGTCGTTTCCATAAAGGCTGCCATCCGTTCGTCCTTTGTCATTTTCCCGCGAAAGGCTTCCGGGTACGCCGTCTCCTGCGGCACTGGGACGCATTCCGTAATGCGCTCGATATAGCGCCGTCCGTCCAGGTCGCGGCGGAGGTGAATATCGAAGTTGACGACGCTGACGACCTGCTGCTCCGCCACACGCTCGTTCGTAAACACCTTTGTTTTCAACAAGGAATTGCGGAGAGACAGCACAAGGTCACGGAAGGTTTTGGCGTGATGCGTGAACAAGGTGAATAATGACGCCACCTGTGCCATCTGAACCATCCAAGCGGCGACCGGATCGGTCGCTACCTCGCCCAAAATATTGACAGAGCCGTCCGTCTTCTTCTGGATGTCCAGCCCCTGTTGACCGGAAATCGTCTCGGTTTCGCGCAGGCTGACGATGTTGCGTTCTGGATAAATTTTGCGCAATTGAAGCTCAAAGCTCATTTCCTGTACCCGGATGGGCAGCACTTCTGGAATATGGCGAACCATCGCCATAAGCAGCGTTGTTTTGCCGCTGCCCTGCGCGCCGGTAATGGCGGTGATCCGCGCACCCGACACCAAGTAACGAATGAGGTCAATCGGCAATTCTGCCCCGTCGTCCTGAATCAACTGCTCCAGCGTAGCGCTTTGCACATCGAATTTGCGCACAAAAAAAGCCCACGATTCTGAAAATCGGGGGCGCAGCACGACGACGCGGGAGCCGTCTGCCATTTCATTGACCTTAAATCCGTTCGCCTCGGACAACTGGCCGGGAAAATTGTGCTTGTAGATGATCTGGCAAACGCGTCGCAGCTCCTGCTCTGAACCGAAGGACAAGAAGCTCAGGTGGATGGACTTCCCCTTGTAAAACAGCCATATGCTGTCATGCGAACGGGGCAGCGACTGAAGCTGTGCGTCCTCCTCCAGCGACCATTCCCCCTCCCACATGAGCGGCGGCAGACCAGATACGCCCCCGGATACGCCGTCCACTCGCATGTCGCGCAGCTCGTCCACGACGCTGAATCCCTTGTAATGCTGATAAATCCGCTGGACGACAAGCTGGAGCTTATCGTCCGTCGTCAAACGCGGCGCTTCACGGGCGAAGACGCTACGAATATCCTCCGCCGTAATCCGGTACGTTTCAAGCTGGCCTTCCTCGTTTCGTCTTTGCCGATCCCATTCATAGGTTTGAACGAGCCGGTCGAGCGCATGAAGCCCGGCTTCCTTTTTATATGTGTAAAGCAAAATATCAAACTGGTCTTGCGCGGAGAGGGACTCCGGCTGATGAAAAGGCAGCAGGAGGTTCAAATGCGCATCGTCCAGTTCATAGCGCTGCGCGAGCAGGTCGGCAATGATCTCCTTGATGTATTCCTTGTCCCGCAGATCACCGGAGGTGCAGCCCCGCAGCGCCTTTTTCAACTCCGCCCGTTTGCTTTTTCGGCGGCGGTATTCTTCCTCCGACAAACCGAAGTCGGCCAGGTTGCTGCTGGTTAACTCGTGTAGCGTTGCTTTTACGAAAGTGGTCATCGCTTCCAGCGTATATACCGATGTGTCGTCCGTCCGTTCCGGCAATCGTCGGCTCAGGCGCAAATAAAGGAAGAAGATTGAAAGCAACAAGAGCGCGATCAGGATGAAGGCATTGAGCATAGCCGTCATGGCGTGTCGCCCTCCTTTTCTCCGAAAAGGGGCTGTCTTGCGCCTGCGCTGTCGATCACAGCCTGCGCCAATCGTCGCACCTGCTGCACGAACAGGCGGTTCTCGTGACCGCTTGCTACCTTCCTGTTGCGAAACCAGAAAGGATTCGCTTCTCCATGCTGTGCCGCATCCATCCAGCCTGTATTATGTGCAACAGGGTACACGGTCGGTCCTATACGGAATTGACGCATGAGATTTTTAGAAGTGAGCGTCGAATAAGGGTCGTACTGTCCGAACACGAGCAGCGTTCTTCGGCCTTGCAGCATCGCTGCTTCTGCCGATTGAAAAAATCGCTCTAGAAGGAGACGGTTTTGCGGCAGGCAGACGACCCATACGTCGGCCTGCTGTCGCAGCATTTCGTCCCAAGCCGACCCGCTGCCGCTCCCCCCATCCAACAGCACTACATCGTAAGCGCGGCGGGCAACCGCAAGCAGCGGTGTGAGCCATTCTTTTGCCGTTTCGATAAAGATATCCTCTTGCTTGATGGAGCCGGGCAAAATATCCAGGCGATCCCGCAGCAACGGATGGGCATAATCACGCAACATGACAGGCTCCAACTTGCGGTTTTTCAGCAGACGCAAGATCGCATCAATTCCCGCGTCCGGGGTATGCATGTCCTCTCTTCCGGCAGGTCGATAATAGGCTCGTTCGACAGCAGCGTAACTGCTTAGCAAATGCCCAAGCAACAGCAATCGCGCCGAATATTCCAAACCCATGCACGTCGCCGCGGCGAGCAGATTAGTCGTTGTCCCGGCCTGACCGGATACAGGACTCCAAAATACAACGGTAGCTCCCATAAACGTTCTCCTTTCTACCAAATCCGCACCCGTTTACGGGCGATTGCCCAGGCTCGTCGCGCTGTCTTGCGGTCGCAATCGCCAAGCTGCTCCAGCATCGTCAGCAGCATCTCGCGAAACGCCCTGGTCAGCCCGCGAAGGTCGATGCGGCCGTGGTGTTGATTGTTCAAATCGACGGCTACATCGCGTTCGTCCAATGGGAAGCGAAACACCGTATCCTCCAACTGGATATGCCGCAACCGCTTTTCGGCTCGCCACGCTGCCAACCTTCCCGGTATGTCAGGAGAGAGCAACTCGAAAAACGAGACAGGCTCTTCCGTGTTCTGTAAGCCGAGACGAATCATCAGTTCCTCGTTTTTTTCCAGCGATAACCGCCTTCCATCCCAGCACCACACCCGCTTATCAAACTGGGACAGGTTGTGGTGGAAAACAAATTCCGTATGGTCAGTGTCCACCAGCATGATGTCGTATGCCGGTGTCGTCCCTGCCTGTGCCAAGCCTCGTTCAAGCTGTTCGGGAGTGAGATAGCCGTAGGCCACATCCATACCTTCATAATCCTGAACGGCGCTACTGGCATAGGCGTGCGGCAGATAACCCCGAATCGACTGCGTGACGGTGGAATCCACCAACAGCACTTTATTCCCCAACGCCACAAGTAAGCGGCCAAGCACCAACAAAGCATGCGTCTTGTCCGCTACGCCGATAAAAACAATTTTTTTCATATCCGCACTCCTCATTGATTGAAGATATTTTCCCACTTATCTTCGCTTGCCGGAAGCGCTTCGGTTGCAGGAGGCATACCCGATGGCTGCGACGGCGAAACGGCAGGAGGGGGCGTCTGTTGATTTTTCGGAGATTGCGTAGCTGCTGCACCAGCAGCATCACTCACGCTAGGCTGCGGACCAATCGTCGAAACTGCTGATTCTCCAGACTGCGGTGTGCCTGCTGGCTGTGTTCCGCTCATGGCATTACCCTGCCGCGTCGTCATCCGTTCGTTTTGCAACTGCTGCTGCACGGTTACACTACCGCTGGTGACGCGAAGTTTGTCCGAGTCGCTGACCGCCTTCAAATTGCCATCCAGCGTTTGACGCAACGCGCGGGTAAGTTCGATTTTTGCGGTTTCGAGCAGATTGGGATCGACCGCCATCAGGTTCAATACCTTCTGATTGGCCGGATAGTTGACCACAGCCGCTTCCTGTAAGCCCGGCTCGATGTACGGGAGGGCATACAACCGCGCTCCCTGCAAGTACGCATCAATAATTGCGCTGGACGTTTGGAGGATGTCCATCTCATTCAGTTCCAGCCACACAACCGTACCGGTCAGCTCCTGTACCTTCTTTTTAGATAAGAGAACAAAGTCCTCGCCGGTTGGAAAGCCGATGCGAACGTCTATATATTGGTTAGGCTTGAGATTTGAGGGAAGCTGAATGACCTGAAACTCCTGTATGCGCAAATCCTTTGGAATGGGCTGTCCTTCGTACAATAAAGAGGAAAGTAGCAGCGTTCCTGATGCAAGCTCGATCTTGGCGTTTTTGCCGATGATGCTTTCCCGGTCAGTGATGACGCCCGGCGGAACCAAACTGACGGGCATCGGAACAGCCTTGAGGTCATCCGCTTTGAGCGAGACGCCTGCCGGTATTGTTTTTGCAGTCGTCCAGACATTTCGGCTGTTTTGCTGCTCCTCCTTTTTCATTTGCTGAATCTGCCGCTCATACTCCTCTTTCATCTGTTGCTGCTTTTGCTGCTGATCGGTGTGCTGCATCAGCATATACAAGGCTGCTGCTACCAGAAGCACCACGCTGATCGCGATGGCTCCCATGATGAGCGTCTTGCGGTGTCGATACGTCCATGACATCGTTCACGATCTCCTTTCATTTATATAGAAGATACCTTGCGCTTCTCTTAACGCGCTTCGCCTCGCAGACGCGGCTTTGATGGGGCTTGCTCCGCTTGTCGTTGTGCCAGCTTCTCGGCCGCCCATGGGGGCGTATGCTCCGGCTTCAGGAACCCCATCAGGTCTTCCCGGTTATAGCGGTATTCATCGCCGGAATAGAGTGTTTCCGCATAGACCGCCCGCCCACGTGAGTTCCCGGAGGCACCGAAGCCTCCCGTTACCCAAATCAACTGATGGTCTGCCGTGCGAAATTCCGGCCGCAACCAATCCAAACGGGTCACAACAATTCTGCCGCCGAGATCATCGTCACTTTTGATGGGCAGGCATTGGTCGGGTTTAATGGGAGGCATCGGCTCCGTGATCGTAGCGCGCTCGGTCTGGAGTTTCTCGATTTCCCATTGCAATAGCTTGGTAAATTCCTGCATTGCGACCAGGAAATCCGCATATCCTTCTGCACCGTAATACTGATCGATGCCAAACAAATTATTCTGCGAGGAGTAGCAAACCAAATAGGGCTTTTCGGTATTCGTGATGTCGATGCCTAAAACAACCTCTACCCTGCCAATGGGTAGCGCTTGATAGACTTCGTAGTCACCGGCCATTCGTTTCTCTTGCTCCATCGTCAGCCCTCCCGGTTCTTTTTGTGGTCACGTTTCTTGTGCCAGCCTTCGGCTTCCTGAGCCTGCTTGCACTGTTGTGCTTCTTCCTCCTCGGATGGCCTACTACGTGCAAAACCCGGCTTTTCTTTCATCAGACGTTCATACTGACGCCGTTTTCCTTTCGTAAAGTCCATTGATGATCTCCTCCCCGAAAATGGGCATAAAAAAAGCTCTCCGTCAGGGGAGAGGGCGCATGAACAGGGCGGCTACGGGCGAATTACCGTTCGTGCTCCCTCTGCCGCCTTTTGTACCAGCTTTCCAGCAGTTGCACGATCAGGTCTTCCTTTTGTTTTTCCGAGAAATCTCGTGGGAAAAAGCGGTCGATTCGTTCTCGCTGAATACTCATTTTTTCTTTCTGATTCGGCTTTTCCTCCGTCAGTATGGTGTAAATGACATCTGTATTCAGCCTGCCTTCTTGACTCATTTTTTTCATACGCTGAGCCTGAGCAAGTGAAGGCGTGCAGTCCTCGGCCTGCATGGTCTCGAATAGGGCTTGCTGTTCTTTCTCGGCCAAGTAAGATAACTCAACGGCAGGATTAAAGGCAATCCGTTTGTCGTCTACCATTTCGAGAATGAGAGGAGTGAGTTCGGTTAGGCGAACGTATCTAAATATTTGGTTTTTGCTTTCGCCCATCTGTTCTGCTAATATCTCGCTTGATTTCTTTGCAGCAGACTTGTTCCCAACTTGGGAACGAGTTAAATCTGTTCGTTGTCCTTGTCTGTTCATAGCTTCCAATTTCATTTTGTAGGCAAAAGCTTTTTCACTCGGAGAAATATACTCCCGTTGCAGGTTGCTATCCACCATGATGATAGTCGCCTGATCGTCATCCAACTCGCGAACGAGACATGGAATTGTCTCCATACCAGCCAATTCACTTGCCTTCTTTCGACGATGGCCGGATACCATCTCGTATCCACCGCCTACCTTTGGCCGAACTAAGCCGGGAACAAGGACACCATACTGCTTGACACTATCCGCCATTTCTAACATCGCTTCATCCGCCCTTACCTTAAAGGGATGACCGGGAAATTCACTAATTTCAGCCAATGGAATATCCATCACCTTTTCCCGTTGCGAATCGTTGCGGCTTTCCTCTGTCGAGAATAAATCATCGACTTTGGTCAGCTTTATGCTGGCGAGCCGATCTTCTTTCGCTGCCAATATCCTGCACCTCCTTCGTTAGTGCAGCGTAGGCTTTAGCAACCTGTCCGTTCGGATCGTGGGCATAAATGCTTTTGCCTTTGGCACTTGTTTCCGCCGCTCTGATGGACAGGGGGATTTCTGTATTGAATACACGCAGCTTATCCCCATAATCTCGGCGCAAAACGGTAGAAATATCTTTGGCGAAATTAGTTCGGCTGTCTACCATCGTGAGCAGCACACCATCCACCGCCAGCTTCGGATTAATTTGACGCTTGACTCGGGCAACCGTCTGTAAAAGCTGCGTCATGCCTTTGGCGGGCAGATAGTGTGCCTGTACCGGGATGATGACGCTATCCGCCGCTGCTAGTGCGTTGATTGTCATCATGCCCAAGCTCGGCATACAGTCGATCAGGATATAATCGTAATCTGCTTTTACGGAATCAATGAACGATCGCATAATCGACTCTCTGCTCATTGTATTGACGAGCGCCACTTCGACTGCCGATAATTCTATGTTTCCCGGCATCAGGTCGATACCTTCGTGATGATGCAGAATACCTTCCCTCGGTTCATACGGCTCCTCCGTCATACCCTTCACCAACATCGTAGCCAGTGAAATGGACAGACTATCCGGTTCATGGAAGCCTAGCGAATCTGTCAGGTTGCCCTGCGCATCCGCATCCAGTAGCAGAACCCTCTTGCCTTCCGCTGCCAAACCAATGCCGAGATTGACCGCTGTTGTCGTTTTGCCCACGCCACCTTTTTGATTGGCGAGAGCGATGACTTTGCTCATCCAACAATTCTCCTTTCACGCAAAAAAGCCGACTGCGCTGAACATTCAATAGTCCAAACAATCGGCTTTTTAAAAAGTATCTATATAAAAAGAGAACGCCCCCGAAGTTGAAGGGACGCTCTCTTGGATATTCTCAATTTCAATTAAAAGTCATTGGATGTATCCACCCATTTTAAATCCAAAACAATAGAAACCTCAATTTTATCGTTCAGTACCTTATTCCTAAAGTCGCTTCCGGCAATCGTAAACGACGCATACTGCGCAGAATACTGATAATTCAAGATTTCTAGGTATCGACCCGACATATTCCTACCACGCACTCCACATGCACCGTATGCGGGAACATGTCCACCGGCTGCACCTCGACCGTGCGGTAGCCGCCGTCCTCGAGCACGCGCAGGTCGCGCGCAAGTGTCGATGCG
>LNAP01001094.1_pt1 | contig 54453 bp, 50 predicted proteins | sample 602601 | NCBI WGS metagenome assembly LNAP01 (sample SAMN02440304, study PRJNA202911) | soil metagenome | biome: Subtropical and temperate rainforests or woodlands; isolation source: soil samples (1 kg each in a 20% v/v slurry with milli Q water) were... ...
GATTCGGAGCCCGTTGTGGCTTTGGTTGGTTCGGCGCAGAGACCTGGGCCGGTCCCTGTTTGCCGCCGTCTTTCCTGAGTTCATCGCCCGCGAAAAACCGGGCCAGCGAGGGACTGGCCGTCAAGGAAGAAGCGCAGGGTTGGTGCGGCCCGCAGCGCAGCGAGGACTCGGCCCTGCGCGCCTTGACGGCCAGGCACCGCGGGCTACGGTCGCGGGAAAAGCGATGAACTTGGGGAAGACGAACAGCGGCCGATGGGCCAGGGGATGCGCTGAACCCAACGCCGCGCGGCGAGCGCCCCTGCGTGCCAGGGCACGCCTAGCTGGATTGGCCGATCAGGTGCAACCTGTTCGGCTGCATTCGAGGGGCGCCAAGCAAGGCGCGGCGGGGATGGGCTGTCCAGCCGATCCCCTGGAGGGCAAGCGTCGCGCGCAGGCCGGGAGCGTAGCGACGGCCGGAGGCATCAGGGATCAAAGCCGCATGGCCGCGACTCGCTACGAGGCGCGGGGCAACGCCCGCGAGCCCGACGGCGGCACGCCGGGATGCAATGCCACTCGTGACAAAAAGTAAATGACTTAAAAGCCCAGATGAGCCACAATGTAGCTACAACCACCTGTGAGCATATGAAATGGCTAGCACTGACGTCGTTCGTGCCCGGATAGACGGGCATATCAAAGAAGAAGCGAGCAGCGTTCTGGCCGAGATGGGACTGTCTGTTTCGGATGCCATCCGTATGCTGCTAACCCGCATCGCAGCGGACAAAGCGCTGCCATTTGACGTCAATCGCGTCCTTCCCCATTCGGATCGGAAGACGCCATGAGGTTGTGCCTGAAAACACTTAACCAGTCATGGCCCTGAACCGCATGGATCGCATACAACAGCTCGGCTACGAAAAAGATTTCCGCATCATCTTCCTTGAAGCCAAGGGGGACGGATTTCAGCGCCTGTTCGAAAAACTGATGGCGAAGGCCCACCCGAACGATTTCATGGCCTGCCGTCCATGGGGCAATGTTGGCGACCGGAAAAATGACGGATACCTGCCCTCGGCCCGGACCTTATTTCAGAGCTATGCGCCCAATGAGTTGAGTGCCGCCGAAGCCATCAAAAAGATCAACGAGGATTTCGGGGGCGCAAAAGAGCATTGGGAAAAATATTTTGGTGAGTGGACTTTTGTTCATAACGCACCCGATGGGCGCCTTGGCCCCCACATCATCGAAGCGCTGGCCAAGCTCTCGCAAGAAAACCCGAAGATCAAGATTGGCCACTGCGGTTGGGATGAAATGCTGTCGAAGTTTCGCCAGCTCAGCCTGCAGGATCTCGAATCCTGGTTCGGCCCCTCGCTGACCATGGAAGCAAACGTCAATCTGGGCTATAGCGATTTGATGGCCGTACTTACGCACATCAACGTTGCTCCCGCGCCAGAGACGAGTGAAGTCAAAGATGTCTCGCGGGGGAAAATCGAGGCAAATCTTCTATCTGCGGTGGTCGCCGATTTTTTGAAAATCGGGATGCAGAAGTCGCCGTTGGTGACGCAGTTCTTCGATAACTGGAAGAACCCCGTGTACGGCGAACAAATTGCCTCGGCATTCAAGGGTAAATACGTGTCTCTGAGGGATGCGATCCCCTCGCTTCATCCCGATGAAATCTTTGGACAGCTTGAAACCTGGGCAGGGGGAGTCGTGAACACGACACCCACACATAAGGCGGCGGTGCTGGCGGTCATGGCCTATCTGTTCGACAAGTGCGAGATATTCGAAGATGCCCAAGCGGTGAGGTCAACATGATCCTACCGTCCAAGCATCTTCCGCAAGATCGCGCGCTACTCACCGTGGGCGGTCATGTCCTAACTTTTCTCGCGCGTCCCAAAACGGTTTCCGCGTTGTGGGAGGAATTGAACCGACAGGACCAAGGGATGGTTGCCATTCGGCCTCGGCGAATAACCTACGACTGGTTCGTGCTTGCGCTGGACCTGCTGTATTCCCTTGGCACTATCGAACTTGAAAATGGCCTTGTGGCACGGAGGGAAGCTTGATCCACCATCTTTTCAGCACGCTGCCCACCTTCAAGAATCTCGGCGATTTGAAGCCAGGTCTGAACGTGCTGCTTGCCCAAAAAACCGAAGGTGCCAGTACCAAGCAAACGCGCAACCGCGCAGGCAAAACGAGTTTCATTGAAACAGTGCATTTTCTGACCGGCTCGGAAGCCGGTCCTGATTCCATTTTCCGCACGCCGGAGTTGGCCGAATACACCTTCGGCATGGACTTCGATTTGAAGGATGCGCGGACCGTCGTCGAGCGCAGCGGGAGCGCCAAAGCCAAGATCTACATAACAACGCCACCGGAGACCAAGCGCAAGCTATCGGCAACCGATTGGGTCACGTTCCTCGGTGAGGAGATGTTCGGCCTGAGCAGCCTGGAGGCCGCAGGCAGCAAGCCCCCTTCGTTCCGGTCACTGTTCGCCTACTTTGTGCGGCGCCAGATGAGTGGTGCATTCACCACGCCAGAGAAGCAGGCCACCATGCAGGGAACGGGCGACATGCAAATGGCGCTGATGTTTCTCCTTGGGCTGGACTGGCAGATCGCGCGCGATTGGCAAGCCGTTCGTGATCGTGAAAAGACCTTGGAAGAATTGAAGAAGGCGGCGGGTACGGGGGCGTTCGGTTCAATCATCGGCAAGGCCGCTGATTTGCGCACGCAGTTAACCCTGCAGGAATCTCGCCTCAAGAAACTCTATTCGGAAATCGAAACCTTCCAAGTATTACCTGAGTACCGGGAACTGGAAGTCGAAAGCGCCAAGCTGACGCGTCAGCTCAACGAACTGGCCAATGCCAACACCATAGACTTCGCAGCCATCCGTGACCTCGAAGGCGCGCTGGCCTCCGAGATTCCACCTGACCTGGAAGACCTGCAAGCGATCTATCAGGAAGCCGGCGTTGCACTTCCAGGCCTCGTAAAGCGCCGTTACGAGGACGTGAAAAGCTTCCATCAATCGGTTGTGCGCAATCGCAAGGACTATTTGTCCAGCGAACTCGAAGCGGCACAGCTACGCATCGAGTTGCGCGACAGCCAGAAAGCGCAACTCGATCAGCGACGTGCGGAGATCATGGGCATCCTCAGGAGTCATGGCGCACTGGATCAGTTCCTCAAGTTGCAGGGGGAATTAGGTCGCCTGGAATCGGAGGTGGAATCCCTACGGCAGCGTTTCGAAGCGGCCGAGCAGCTCGAAGGCACGAAAAACGAGTTGGAGATCGAGCGCAACCGGCTCACGATCCGGCTGCGTCGCGATTTTGCCGAGCAGAAGGATCGGCTGGCCGAAGCCATCGTCGCTTTCGAGGAAACGTCGCAACGCCTCTACGAGTCGGCCGGCAGCATGACCGTCGACGAAACCTCCAACGGCCCGATGTTCAAGTTTCCGATGCAGGGTCAACGCAGCAAGGGCATCAAGAACATGCAGATCTTCTGCTTCGACATGATGCTTATGCGCTTGTGCCACAAGCGGCAAATAGGACCCGGCTTCTTGATCCATGACAGCCACCTGTTCGACGGTGTTGACGGCCGGCAGGTGATCAGCGCCTTGCGCTTGGGTTCGGAGATTTCGCAGGAACTTGGTTTTCAGTACATCGTGACGATGAATGAAGACGACGCCTTTAAAGAAACCATCGATGGCTTCGATCTCAATGACCATGTGCTTCCAACGCGTTTGACCGATGCCACGGAAGATGGTGGGCTGTTCGGAATTCGGTTTGGATAGAGGTGTATTTAGAAAATTGAAGGCCTGAGTGTGAACGCGTTGCCGGGGCCTAACGAAAAAAATTAAGGGACCTAAAAATCATGACAAAACCCCCAAGCGCAAGCACTGCCCCAGTTGCCGCACCTGTTGTCGCCGCCGCACCGACGTCTGCACTTCCATTCCCAGCGCTCCACGACGCAGCGCAGCAAGCAAGAAATCTGCGGCAGGTGCTCCAAGATGACAAGCAGCGTATCGGCTGTTTCCTTGGTGCGGGTTGCCCGCTTGGAATCTACGATGCGGCCGGCAAAGACAGCGTCGTGCTAATCCCGGCCATCGTCGAACTGACGAAGCGGGTCGCTGCCGGGCTGGAGGCAAGCGACAGCGCTTCCGGAGCCACATCAAAGTTCAAGGCGCATTGGGATGCATTGTGTGTGGAATGCAAACCATCCGATGACAAGGACCCGACCGTTGAAGACGTATTGACAGAGTTGCGCACTCTGGCCAATCGACGCGGGACTGCCGAGATTTTGGGAATGTCGAAGGAGAACTTAAGTGACCTGGATAACAAAGTCTGCGCACTGATTGCAACTGAGATGCGTAAGCCGCTCCCCGCCTATCGCAGTTCATACAATCGCTTTGCATCGTGGATCGGTGGCGTTCAACGTGATGCTCCAGCGGAAATATTTACGCCTAACTATGACCTGCTTTTTGAACAGGCGCTTGAACAGCATCCGCTACCGCACTTCGATGGTTTTGTTGGCTCACGAGAACCATGGTTCGATTTGGCGTCGATCGAGCACGACGTAATTCCCGCGAGGTGGACGAGGCTGTGGAAGCTACACGGCTCCATCAATTGGGAGAAGAGCGAGGAAATCGTGAATGGGGCGAAGATTACGCGCGTTGTTCGCGTCACACGTGAGGCCGCAGCAGGCAAGGTAATGATCTTCCCTTCGCACCTCAAGTACGACCAAAGCCGTCGCATGCCATATCTCGCAATGCTTGATCGACTAAGGGCATTTTTCCACGGGAAGGATGCTCCCAGGCTTGTTGTGTGCGGATATTCCTTTCTCGACGACCACCTCAATGAAGTTTTGCTAGATGGATTGCGGGGCAACCGGAACGCTCAATGCTTTGCGCTGATGTATTCAGGTCTCGGACAACATTCGAGCGCAGTAAAACAGAGCAACCTCACCGTTCTGGCTTGGGACGGAGCAGTCGTAGGAACGCGCGTGGGGCTTTACCGTCCCGGAACCATTGGAGGCCACGAGCACACGCCGTGGCTGATGGAAGAAGCGGCCGCCGGTGGCGATCCCAAAGAACTTCAGCCACGTAGCCGTCTCGGAGACTTCCACTATTTTGGTCTTTTTCTCGAACAACTTTGTGGTGGGAGCAATCATGATGCGCAGCCCATCGTCTAATCTCGACCCTTCACGGCTTGGTACTGTTGAGGATGTGAACGGCTCAAGCGTGAGTGTGAAACTTGCGGAGAGCACACCGGGCGGACTCTTATTTGTCAATGGTGAGGCATATCGCGTCGGACAAGTCGGGGGATTTGTCCGTATTCCATCTGGATATGTAGACCTCTATGGTGTGATCTCACAAGTTGGAGCTGGCGCCGCCCCTGGTCCACCGGAACTCGCGCCTCAATTCGGCAATCGATGGCTTAGGATTGAACTCGTCGGCCAAGGACGCCGGGGAACAAAGTTTGAACGCGGCATCGCACAGTACCCCTCCATCGGCGACTCTGCCCATGTCGTCACCGAATCGGACTTGAAAACGGTCTATGCGCCTGGAGACGAAGATGGCTATGTCGCCGTTGGGCGCGTCGCCAGCGCCGAGTCGATCCGCGCATACATCGACATGAATCGCTTAATCAGCCGTCATTCTGCAGTGGTGGGAAGCACTGGCTCTGGGAAGTCGAATGCCGTGGCGAATCTACTTGGTGCTATTTCCGATCAAACTCGGTTCAAGTCTGCTCGCGTCGTATTGTTTGACCTTCACGGTGAGTATGCGAAGGCATTTGGCGATCAGGCCCGTGTATTTAGGGTTGGGGCGGATACCGCCGCAGGGGAGCGGGAACTCCATGTTCCATTTTGGGCGCTCACAGCGGAGGAATTTACTTCGTTGGCGATGGGTCCGGTATCAGGAACGCCCCTCGCGTTACTGCAAGAAAGGTTGTTGACCAGCAAAAGGGCATCGAAGCCGGGTGGCATCCCCCATGCCTTGCCTGATCTCAGCGTCACCGTCGATACACCGCTTCCGTTCTCTGTCTACCAGCTCTGGCACGACCTGTATTCATTGCATTGCGCGACTCATAGCGTTAGCAAGAACCAAAACCAGACTGAGGCCACGCGAGTCTATATCGAAGACGGTGCTCCTCCCCAAAAGGCCACCGGCGATGGCGACCAGCTCGTGCGTCCTCGATTCCGTCCGATCACAACAGAGGCAGGTGCCGACAAGGTTTATGGCGGGCTCTACATTGATGCGCCGCGACCGCACCTGGATGTGTTGGAAAGCAAGCTTCGCGATCCACGCATGCAATTCCTCTTCAACCCTGGTGAATGGGCTGTCGCGAAAGACGGCACTACAACGTCAGATCTCGATGCTCTGCTCTCAGCGTGGATAGGGGCCGACACTCCAATTTCAGTATTCGATCTGTCGGGAATTCCAACTTCCGTTGTAGATGATTTGGTTGGGGCCGTTTTAAGAATTCTTTATGACGCGGTGTTTTGGGGAAGGACGAAACCAGAGGGAGGTCGAGAAAGGCCGTTACTTGTCGTCATGGAAGAAGCGCACGTGTATCTCAGTGCTCAGTCAAAGAGCCGCGCAGCTACTGCCGCGCGGCGCATCGCGAAAGAGGGGCGAAAATATGGAGTTGGGTTAATGCTGGTCAGCCAGCGTCCTTCCGAAATAGACACTACGATCCTTTCGCAGTGTGGCACGGTCATCGCCCTACGTCTGACAAATGACTCAGATCGTGCTCAAGTTACCTCATGTGCATCGGATAATCTTAAGGGTCTCTTTTCGATGCTACCTGTTCTCCGCACCGGCGAGGCGTTGATTGTGGGAGAGGCTGTCAACATGCCGATACGGGCAATCATCGACCGTCCGCCAGAAGGCCGACGACCTGATAGCGACGATCCTGTGGTAGTTGTTCCCAAGGGTGCTGACGGGAACCGTATTCGGAGTGGCGGCTGGACTGAGCCGGTACAGAATGAAAATTACAAGCCCCTAGTGGAGGCCTGGCGTAAGCAAGATCCAAATGCTGGTGAGAAATAACCCCCGTAAGCCAAAAGTTTTATTACACCCAATGGAGATGACGCACTATGGAACGTACACCAGTAACCTCAACCGACATCTGTGCAATCGGCTATGACGCAGATACTCAAACCCTTGAAATTGAGTTCAATACTGGATCTGTATACGACTATTCGGACGTACCTCAAGGTGAATATGACGCGTTCATCGGCTCAGACTCAAAGGGGAAATATTTCCACGCCAATATCAAAAATCGATACTCGTTTGTAAAGCTCTAATAGAACGACACTTACCGCTTTCCCTTGCCAGCGCCAAGCTGCTCGATCTGCAGTCGAGCACGGGCTGTAGCTTGCTGCAGTCGCTCGGCCAGCAATTCGCGCGGCGGCAGCGTTGTCAGGTATTCGGCGACGTGGATGCCCGACTTGTCCAACTCCAAAAGTTCGATTTGCTCGGACTTCTTGCCGGTGCAGAGGATGATGCCGAGCGGCAAGGCTTCCTCCGGCTCCCGTTCATGTTTGTCAAGCCAGCGCAGGTAAAGCTCCATCTGCCCCTTGTACGCCGCCTTGAACTCCCCGACCTTCAATTCCACCGCCACCAGTCGGCGCAGCTTGCGGTTGTAGAACAGCAGGTCAAGGTGAAAATCGTCGTTGTCGATCTGGATGCGTTTTTGTCGAGCCACGAACGTGAAGCCCACGCCCAGCTCCAGCAGGAAGGATTCCATCTCGCGGATGATCGCCGCCTCCAAGTCGCCCTCCTGCCAGGTGTCGCGCAGGCCCAGGAAGTCGAGGATGTACGGGTCACGCATGACCAGGCTGGGCGAGATGCGCTGCGCGTCGCGCATGGTCGCCAGTTCCTGCGCAATCATCGTGTCCGGCTTCTTGGACAGCGCCGTGCGTTCGTACAGCATCGAGTCGATGCGCTCGCGCAGTGTCCGAACGCTCCACCGTTCGACGCCGGCCATCTGCGCGTAGTAGTCCCGCTGCATCGGCTCCTTGAGCGCCAGCAGCAGGACGAAATGCGACCAGCTCAATTGTCGCGACAGTGTCGCGACAATTGGTTCGTCAGGGAACGTGGCGGCGAACTTGACCATCCGGCGCAGGTTCTTCTCCCCGAAACCCCGCCCGTAGTCATGGGCAAGCTGCTCGGCCAGGGTTGGCAGGATTTCCTCGCCGTACCCGGCCCGCTGCCCGGCCAGCACTTCCGTATGGATGCGCTGACCGATGCGCCAGAACAGCAAGGTCAGCTCGGCATTGACCGCTGAAGCGGCGCGCTGGTGCGACGCCTCGATCAGTGCCCGGATGTCGCCCAGCAGCGCCACCGGCGCTGCTGGCGACGTGACAGACGCCTTGTGCCGGGTCATGCCGCCACCTCTTTGGCTCGTTGCATCCCGGTGATCGTCTTGCGACGATTCGCCACCAGTTCGGCCGCGTCTCGCACCGGCTTGTCCTCGGTGTGGACGTAGCGCATGAACATCACGACGGTCTTGTGCGCCGTCAGCGCCATGCCGACCTTGACCGGGATGCCCGAATTAGCAATGTCGGTCGCCGAACGGTGGCGGATGCCGTGCGTGCCCACGTGCGTGGCGCCAGCCGCCTTGAGCGCACGGCTCCAGCCACCGTAATACTCGCCCGTGGTCAGATGTTTGCCGGCGTGGCTCGGAGAAGGCAGCACGTAGCGGCAGCCCTCCTGCCGGGGTGCCGTCGAGAGTAGCCGATAGGCTTCCTCGCTCATGGGCTTGGACATGCCGCCGGTCTTGCTATCAGGCCAGACGACCCGCCGGTTCTGCAGGTCAACCCAGTCCCATTCCAGCGCAATGATTTCCGAGCGACGGCCAGCGAACTCGAATTGCAGGCGGATGCCCAAAGGGATGACGTAGTTCTCTAGTCCCTCCGACTCGATCTTGTCGAGCTGCCGGAACAAGTCGCCCATTTCTTCATCACTGATGAGGTGGGTTGATTTGCCGGCAGGGAACATTGGGACGTGACGGCATGGGTTGGTGCCGTCGGGCCGATAGCCCCATACCTCGGCCATGTTGAACATCTTGCGCAAGACGCTGAAGACCTTGTTCGCCTCGGTCTGCTTATACGAGAGCTTCTCCATCAGCCCTGCGATGTCAGGACGCTTCACGTCCTGAACTTTCTTGCGGCCTAGCAGCGGGATGATGTTGCGATTGATGACGGCCTGATAGCCGGCCTGGGTACTGAGCTTGTTGCGCTTCTTGGAGTAGTCCTCCATGAACTTCGTGCATAGCTCTTTGACCGTGGGGGCCTGGCGCGCCTCTGCCTTCTCCGCGGCGGGATCGCCGCCTCGGCGAACCTGGGCGAGCCATTCCTGCGCCAGCGACCGCGCCTGTTCGACGGTCAGCTCCCCGTACAGCCCTAGCGAGGGTTTGCGGCGCTCGCCAGCGTTCGTCCGATACTGGAGCATGAACACCTTGCGACCCGCCGGGGTAATCTTGCACAGGAAGCCGGGGACCAGCGTATCCCTGAGTTCGACGGCCTCTGCCTGGGGTTGCGCTGCGTCGACAGCGGACTTAGTGAGTTTGATCTTAGCCATGATGACTCCTTGGGAAGACCCGGATTCCAAGAGCCGGATAGGAGTCAGGCGGTCGGAAGTCAGGTCAGGTTTCGGAAAGCACCGGCATATGTTGAACTCGCCTAAGTTATTGATAAACCTGCTGTATCTGGCTGTGGCGTAGTCCAGCGAATTTCGGTGCTGGAGTCATCGTGAAATAAAAAAGGCCCCGTCCATTGCTGGCGGGGCCTTGGGTTGAATCCGTGAGGTGTCTAGTTCAAGCACCCACAGCAACCGCACGACCCGCCGGAAGCGGTCGTGGTGGTGGTGCGGGTGAGGTGCTGCTGAAAAAGGTTCATGGCCGATCATGCTGGGGCATAAGTTTGGCTGTCAAGCGTCGCAGGCAACTTCTTATAAGGCGTGACGATATTTCGGGCATCCACAAGGGACTCGTCTGACACGCGACTACCCAGGGGGCTCTTCACGCCAAGCGCGCAAAAAAATAGCCGACAACCTCGTCCTTGAGCCTCTGCACCGCTTAACCATTCCTCAGCTAAGCCTTTGCTTATTTAAAAGAATCCCGGACAATCGCGCCCCTGTTATAGCCGGGGCGCTGCCTGTCAGGTTTTTCTGACTCGTGCCGGCTGTGGAAATGCGGAGATCCGACTGGATGAATGATCAGGCCAATAGCGTCGACGAACGCTATGTCACGACACCTGTAATCCTTACAAGCTGGAGCCGTCAGGACACCACCTGGATGCTTGGCTTGTTTGGCACGGCGATTGGTGCCGGCACTTTGTTTCTACCTATCAACGCCGGCCTCGGCGGCTTCTGGCCGCTGGTGATCCTGGCGCTGCTGGCCTTCCCGATGACGTTCTTTGCCCACCGTGGCCTGACGCGTTTCGTGCTGTCCGGCCGTGAAGGTTCCGACATCACCGACGTGGTCGAAGAGCATTTCGGCGTCAAGGCCGGCGCGCTGATCACCTTGCTGTACTTCCTGGCGATTTTCCCGATCCTGCTGATCTACAGCGTGGCGCTGACCAATACCGTCGGCAGCTTCATGGAGCACCAGTTGCACATCATGCCGCCGCCACGGGCGATCCTGGCGTTTGTGCTGATCCTCGGCCTGCTGGCCGTGGTGCGTTGCGGTGAGCAGGCGATCGTCAAGGCCATGAGCCTGATGGTGTACCCGTTCATCGTCGCCTTGCTGTTCCTGGCGGTGTACCTGATCCCGCACTGGAACGGTGGCATCCTCAGCACCGCCAACGTGGTGCCGGCACCTTCGGCGTTGCTCAACACCTTGTGGCTGGCGATTCCGGTGATGGTGTTCTCGTTCAACCATTCGCCGATCATCTCGGCCTTTGCGGTGGACCAGAAGCGCCAGTACGGCGCGCATGCCGATGAGCGCAGTTCGCAGATCCTGTCGCGCGCGCACCTGTTGATGGTGGCGATGGTGCTGTTCTTCGTGTTCAGTTGCGTGCTGACCCTGTCGCCGGCGCAACTGGCTGAAGCGAAAGCACAGAACCTGTCGATCCTGTCGTACCTGGCCAACCACTTCGACAACCGGACCATCGCCTTCGCCGCGCCGCTGATTGCGTTCGTGGCGATTGCCAAGTCGTTCCTGGGCCATTACATCGGCGCCAGTGAAGGCCTCAAGGGCCTGGTCGCGAAAACCGGCCGGCGTCCGGCACCGAAGACCCTGGACCGCATGACCGCCGCCTTCATGTTGGTGGTGTGCTGGATCGTCGCCACGCTCAATCCGAGCATCCTTCGCATGATCGAGACATTGGGCGGGCCGATCATTGCGTCGATCCTGTTCCTGATGCCGATGTACGCGATCCGCAAGGTGCCGGCGATGGCCAAGTACCGCGGGCAGGCGTCCAACGTGTTTGTCACGGCGGTCGGCCTGGTGGCGATTACTGCGCTGATTTACTCGCTGCTCTCCTGACCGCACGCTGCACCGAACAGGGCCGATTCGCACGCGTGGCGAGTCGGCCTTTTTTTCGCTCGGAAAACCTGACACGGCGCAACCGCCGCACGGCAATGGGCGCTAAGCTGGAACACATTTTTAGCCAGGATGGATGGGGCCGATTGAACACTGAAACCGATACGCCCGTTGTCGCTGCGTCGAAGCGAACCCAGGACATAATTGCCGGCTTATCGATTGCCGGTTTGCTGTTGCCGGAGGCGGTGGCCTATTCCAGCATTGCCGCGCTCCCGCCCCAGGCCGGTGTGATTGCCTTGTTTGCCGGGCTGGTGTGCTACGGCCTGTTCGGCACCAGCCGTTTCGCGATCGTCTCGGCGACTTCGTCGTCGGCAGCGGTGTTGGCGGCGGCAACGGCCAGCCTGGCGGGGGATGACCCGGCGCTGAGGCTGTCCCTGGCCTTCGGGCTGGTGCTGATCATTGGCGTGTTTTTTCTGCTGGCCGGGCTGTTCAAGCTCGGTGGCGTCACTTCGTTTATTGCCAAGCCGGTGTTGCGTGGGTTTGCCTTCGGCCTGGCGCTGACCATCATCCTCAAGCAACTGGCCAGTGTGGTGGGCGTCCACCTGACCGATAACAACCTGATCCGCTTCCTGCCGCAGTTGCTGGAGCAGCTGCCGCACTGGAACTGGCCCGCCGCGCTGGTGGCTGCGGTGGCCTTGCTGGTGTTGTGGTTATGCGCCCGCGTTCCGCGCCTGCCCGGCGGGCTGGTGGTGATCGTGCTCGGCGTTATTGCCGGCCAGGGCCTGAACCTGCAGGCCCATGGCGTCGCGCTGATCGGCCTGATCGACCTGCGCCTGGAGCTGGGGCATTTGCCGGTACTGCCGTTTGCCGATTGGCTGCGCCTGGGCGAGTTGGCGTTTGCGTTGGTCATGATTTTGTACGCAGAGTCCTACGGGTCCATCAGTTCGTTCGCTCTCAAGCACGGCGACCGGGTGTCGTCCAACCGCGACTTGCTGGCGCTGGGCGCGGCCAACCTGGTGTCTGGGTTGTTCCACGGCATGCCGACGGGCGCCGGGTATTCGGCGACCTCGGCGAATGAGGCGGCTGGCGCCTATTCGCGTTTGGCGGGGATCGTCGCGGCGCTGGTGATCCTGGCGATTGTGTTGACGGTGCTGCCGTATGTTGCGCTCACGCCGGAGCCGGTGTTGGCGGCGGTGGTCATCTATGCCCTGGGCCGGGGTTTGAGCCTGCAGCCCCTGGGGCGTTACTTCCTGTGGCGACGCGACCGTTTGCTGGTGGTGTGTGCGGTGGCGGCGGTGCTGGTGCTCGGCGTGCTGGATGGTTTGTTGTTGTCGGTCGGGATCAGCGTGGTGTTGATGTTGCGCCAGATGTCGGCGGCGGATATCCAGGTGCTTGGGCGCCTGGGCGACACTCATGATTTCGTGGACCGTCAACACCATGCCGATGCGCTGACCGTTCCCGGCGTGTTGATCATACGGCCAAGCGAGGCGCTGTTTTTTGCGAATGCCGAGCGCATCCTCGGCGCCGCTCTGCGCCTGATGCGTCAGTCATCCGCGCAGACGGTGGTGTTGAGCCTGGAAGAATCCCCCGACCTCGACGGCACCAGCGTCGAAGCGCTGGCCGCTTTTTTTGCCCAGGTGCGCGGGGAGGGCAAGCAATTGGTGCTGGCGCGGGTGCGCCATGACGCCCATGAAGTCTTGCAGGCGCTGCCCGAGGCCCAGGCGCCCGAGGTGTTGCTCAGCGGCTTGAGCGTCGATGGTGCGGTGCAACTGGCGTTGCACAGCCATCCCCAGGCATAAAAAAACGCCGCGTATCTTGCGATACGCGGCGTCCTTTACATCAACACACCCTTAGGCTTGCAGCACCGGGATGTTGGCGTTTGCAGCGCTTTCACGGAACTCGGCGATCTGATCGAAACTCAGGTAGCGATACACATCGCTGGCCATGGTGTTGATCTTCGCGGCGTATTCCATGTACTCCTCGACGGTCGGCAGGCGACCCAGGATCGAAGCCACCGACGCCAGCTCGGCCGAAGCCAGGTAGACGTTGGCGCCATCGCCCAGACGGTTCGGGAAGTTACGGGTCGAAGTCGACACGACGGTCGAATTCGGTTCTACACGTGCCTGGTTACCCATGCACAGCGAGCAGCCCGGCATTTCCATGCGCGCGCCAGCCTTGCCGTAGATGCCGTAGTAGCCTTCTTCGGTCAGTTGGGTCCATCTTGGTCGGCGGCGACAGCCACAGACGGGTTGGCAGCTGACCCTTGACCTGATCCAGCAGTTTACCGGCAGCGCGGAAGTGACCGATGTTGGTCATGCACGAACCGATGAACACTTCGTCGATCTTCTCGCCAGCAACGCTGGACAGCAGACGGGCGTCGTCCGGATCGTTCGGCGCGCAGAGCACAGGCTCTTTGATGTCGGCCAGGTCGATTTCGATGACTTCGGCGTATTCGGCGTCAGCATCGGCAACCATCAACTCAGGGTTGGCAACCCAGGCTTCCATCGCTTGAGCACGACGTTCCAGGGTACGCGCATCGCCGTAGCCTTCGCCGATCATCCAGCGCAGCAGGGTGATGTTGGAGTTCAGGTACTCGGTGATCGACTCTTTCGACAGCTTGATGGTGCAACCGGCAGCCGAACGTTCAGCCGAGGCGTCGGACAGCTCGAAGGCTTGTTCGATGCTCAGGTTGTCCAGGCCTTCGATTTCCAGGATGCGGCCGGAGAAGGCGTTCTTCTTGCCTTTCTTCTCTACGGTCAGCAGGCCAGCCTGGATCGCGTAGTAAGGAATGGCATGAACCAGGTCACGCAGGGTGATGCCAGGTTGCATTTTGCCTTTGAAGCGCACCAGGATCGATTCCGGCATGTCCAGTGGCATCACGCCAGTGGCTGCGGCGAACGCTACCAGGCCGGAACCGGCCGGGAACGAAATGCCCATCGGGAAACGGGTGTGGGAGTCACCACCGGTGCCGACGGTGTCCGGCAGCAGCATGCGGTTCAGCCAGCTGTGGATGATGCCGTCGCCTGGGCGCAGCGACACGCCGCCACGAGTCATGATGAAGTCAGGCAGGGTGTGGTGGGTGGTCACGTCGATCGGCTTAGGATACGCCGCGGTGTGGCAGAAAGACTGCATCACCAGATCGGTCGAGAAGCCCAGGCACGCCAGGTCTTTCAGTTCGTCACGGGTCATAGGACCGGTGGTGTCCTGGGAACCCACGGTGGTCATCTTAGGCTCGCAGTAGGTGCCTGGACGAACGCCAGTCACGCCGCATGCCTTGCCGACCATCTTCTGCGCCAGGGTGAAACCCTTGGTGCTTTCGGCCGGAGCTTCCGGCTTCTTGAACAGGTCGGACGGTGGCAGACCCAGTTCGGCACGCGCCTTCTCGGTCAGGCCACGGCCGATGATCAGCGGGATACGGCCGCCGGCACGGACTTCGTCCAACAGCACCGGGGTCTTCATTTCGAAGGTGGTCAGGACTTCATCGGTACCGTGCTTGCAGACTTTGCCAGCATGCGGGTACAGGTCGATCACGTCGCCCATGTTCATGTTGGTGACGTCGAATTCGATCGGCAGTGCGCCAGCATCTTCCATGGTGTTGTAGAAGATCGGAGCGATCTTGCTGCCGAAGCAGAAGCCGCCAGCACGCTTGTTCGGCACGTAAGGAACGTCGTCGCCGAAGACGGAGTTGGTTGCCGATTTACGCGACGAACCGGTACCGACCACGTCACCGACGTAGGCGATCGGGAAGCCTTGACCGCGCATTTCTTCGATCTGCTTCATCGGGCCGGTCTTGCCTTGCTCGTCCGGCACGATGCCGTCGCGAGCCATTTTCAGCATGGCCAGGGCGTGCAGCGGGATGTCAGGGCGGGACCAGGCGTCCGGCGCAGGCGACAGGTCGTCGGTGTTGGTTTCGCCGGAGACCTTGAATACGCGCAGGCTGATCTTGTCGGCCAGGGTCGGACGGTTCTTGAACCACTCGCCGTCGGCCCAGGACTGGATCACGGCCTTGGCGTGTGCGTTGCCGGCCTTGGCTTTTTCAGCCACGTCGTGGAACGCATCGAACATCAGCAGGGTGTGCTTGAGTTGAGCGGCGGCAACAGGCGCCAGTTCGGCGTTGTCGAGCAGCTCGACCAGGGTCACGATGTTGTAGCCGCCTTGCATGGTGCCAAGCAGTTCAACGGCGCGTTTCTTGTCGATCAGGGGAGAAGTGGCTTCGCCCTTGGCCAGGGCAGACAGGAAACCGGCTTTGACGTAGGCAGCTTCGTCAACGCCTGGTGGAATGCGGTTGGTGATCAGGTCAACGAGGAATTCTTCTTCGCCAGCCGGGGGATTTTTCAGCAGCTCGACCAGGCCTGCGGTTTGTTCGGCATTAAGCGGCTGGGGAACAATACCCAGGGCTGCACGCTCTTCGATATGTTTGCGGTAGGCTTCAAGCACAGTTATTACCCTCATCAGTGGTCCCACGGGACGCTCATCCAGAAATGAACGGCACGCATGCGCTCGGGGGCTTTTTGGGCCGCAAAGCCAGCGCTGCCGACATTCCTCACAGAAGCTGCTTTCAAAGTTTTACGCCTGCAGAACGGAGCTGATGAGGGTTGGCGCTGGCTTGACCTGCCGGGTCATTGACCATCGCCAACACCGTTCTGAAGGAACGACTGTGCTCGTGACGCTTTGAAAACAGCTTCCAGCGGATTATTGGCGCCTTATAAGGCCGGATGATTCTACGGCAAAAAAATTCTAAACGTAAGTTGCCAAGCCAAGTTTGCTGGGTGATCAACCTTAGACAAAGGGCTAACATGGCGCCCTGTTTCGCTGATTTGCGTGTTGCCGCCCATGTCCAACCAAGCCATCAAGACCCCCTGCGTAGGCCTGTGCTCCACGGTTTACGGTGACCTCGTGTGTCGCGGCTGCAAGCGTTTCCACCACGAAGTGATCCAGTGGAACGGCTATAACGAAGAAGAAAAACGTGCGGTGTGGCTGCGGCTCGAGCAACTGTTGGTGCAGGTCATGGCCGGCAAGCTGGAGGTTTTCGACCCCAAGACTCTGCGCAGCCAGCTGGAGCAACGCAAGATCCGCTTTGTGCCGCACCAGTCCGAGTACTGCTGGGCCTACCAGTTGATCGCCCGCGGGGCACGGGTGATTTCCAACCTGGAGGCCTATGGCATGGTGCTGCTGCCGGAGTTCCGCGAGTGGAACCTGCCGCAGCTGCGCGATGCCATCGACCGTGAGTTTTTCATCCTGTCCGAGGCGCACTACCAGCGCTATATCGCGCCGGGGTTTCTCAAGGATGTGTTGGGCGCCTGACGATCAGGCTTTGTTGGCCAGCTTTTCCAGTTGATCCGTCAGTGCCTGGGGCTTGAGCACCAGCACATCGCTTTCCAGCGCATCGAGCACCACTTCCGCCGTATTGCCGATCAGCGCGCCGGTCAGCCCGGTGCGCGCCACGGTGCCGATGATCGTCACTGCGGCTTTCAAGGTGTAGGCGGCATGGGGAATCAGCACATCCGCCGGGCCTTCTTCGATATGCAGGTGGGCGTCGTCGATATCGAACGTGGCCTGGAATGCCTTGCACTGCTCGCGATAACGCGCCTCGATGGTTTCCTTGAGCTGAAACACCGGGTCGCCGGCCGAGAGCATTGGCGATGGATGGGCGCTGATGACATGCAGTGACGCCTTGGCCAGGCTGGCGATGTCGAAGCCGTAGTCGATGATCATGTGGTGCAGCGCGCGATGCTCGGTGTCGGTATTGCCTACATCGATGGCGGCGAGAATGACGCCGTCGTTCCATGGCGTTGCTGTCTTGACCAGCAGCACCGGCACCGGGCAGTAGCGCAACAGCTTCCAGTCGGCCGGGGTCAGCAGCGCCTTTTTCAGCGGGCTGTCGGGGTAGTGCTGCTTGATCACCAGGCCACAGCCTTCGGCCTGCTGCACCTCGATGATGGTTTCATGCAGGCTGGTATTCCACGCCTGTTCGGTGGTGACGCTGTAGCCGTCTTCGGTCAGGCCGGACTTGAGCAGGCTCAACAGCGCCGAATGCTCATGTTTCTTGTCGCACACCAGCAGGTGCAGGCGCGCGCCGGTAGTCCCGGCGATCAGTTTGGCGCGTTTGAGGGCCAGGCTTTCCGAATGCTCGGGCTCAAGGACCACCAGGATGCTGCGGATGGCTTGCATGATCGGGACTCTCCAGAAAGGGGGCGTTGAACAACTATAGTTGCTGCCCGCCAGACGTCATGTTGATGCACATCAAGGCCAGCGGCTGGTGGTCTGCGGCGCGGTCGGTATAATCGGCGACCTTTTGTGATCCTTTGCCCGTGAGCCCGATGAACCTGCCCGAAATCCACGAATTCCTCGGTTGCCCCACCCCTGACGCCTGGGTCCAGGCCGCGTTGGCCGATCAGGAAACCCTGCTGATCGACCACAAGAACTGCGAATTCAAGGCCGCCAGCACTGCCTTGAGCCTGATCGCTAAGTATCACAGCCATGTCGACTTGATCAATATGATGTCGCGCCTGGCCCGGGAAGAGCTGGTCCATCACGAACAGGTCATGCGCCTGATGAAGAAGCGCAAGGTCGCGCTGCGTCAGTTGCACGCCGGGCGTTATGCCTCGGGCTTGCGCAAGGTGGTGCGCAGCCACGAGCCGGTCAAACTGGTGGACACCCTGGTGGTCGGCGCCTTTATCGAGGCGCGCAGTTGCGAGCGTTTCGAGGCGCTGGTGCCACATTTGGACGAAGAACTCGGCAAGTTCTACTTCGGCCTGCTCAAAAGCGAGGCGCGGCACTACCAGGGTTACTTGAAACTGGCTTATCAGTATGGCGAGGCCAAGGATATTGCCCAGGTGATCGAGCGGGTGAGGGCGGCCGAGCAGGAACTGATCGAGTCCCCCGACGTCGAGTTCCGCTTTCACAGTGGCGTGCCAGCCTGAGGCGACGGCTGCGCATACAACGCTCGGTGACGGCGTTAAAAATTGCAGGCTATTTGTTAAAAACTCTTAAAAGCATGAAGCTTCATCGCGTGTGGCCGGCCAAGCGCTGCCGGCGGGCAACTTGCCACCTATAATGCGCGCACTTCAATCCGCGTTGTGCACTGAGAACTTATGGAAAACCTGGGGCTGGGCAAGGTATTGCTCGTTGAGGACGATGAGAAGCTGGCAGGGCTGATCGCGCACTTTCTGGCACAGCACGGTTTTGAGGTACGGGCGGTGCATCGCGGTGATGCGGCCTTGGCGGCCTTTCTTGACTTCAAGCCCAAGATTGTCGTGCTCGACCTGATGCTGCCGGGCCAGAGCGGCTTGCATGTGTGTCGCGCGATTCGCGCGGTGTCCGACACGCCGATCGTGATCCTCACCGCCAAGGAAGACGACCTGGACCACATTCTCGGCCTGGAGTCCGGCGCCGACGACTATGTGATCAAACCGATCAAACCGCCGGTGCTGCTGGCCCGCCTGCGAGCGTTGCAACGGCGCCAGGCGCCGGAGCCGACGGTGCGCGGCGCCATCGAGTTCGGGCGCCTGGTCATTGACCGCAGTTGCCGGGTGGTCAGCCTGGGCGGCGAGAAGATCGACCTCACCACCATGGAGTTCGAACTGTTGTGGTTGCTGGCCAGCAGCGCCGGCAAGATCCTCTCGCGCGATGACATCCTCAACCGCATGCGCGGCATCGCCTTTGATGGCCTGAACCGCAGCGTCGACGTGTACATCAGCAAACTGCGCGGCAAGCTCAACGATAACCCCCGTGAGCCGGTGTGCATCAAGACTATCTGGGGCAAGGGTTATCTGTTCAATCCGTTTGCGTGGGAGGTCTAGATGCTGCGCCTGTTTCTACGCCTGTATGTGATTCTGGCCCTGGGCCTGGCGGGAGCGATCTGGCTGGTCAACTACACGTTCGACGAGTTGCTGCCCGATAGCCGCGAGGCCGTGCGCGGCCCGGCCTATGGCCTGGTCGAACAACTGCGGCCGCATGTCGGCGAAGCGCGGCAAGCCCGCTTGGCCGAATTGCAACCCCATTACGGGCTGCACCTGAAGCTGGTTGAAAGCGAAGCCCTGGGGCTGTCCGAGCGTGAAAAAAAGCTGCTGGACGACGGCTTGCTGGTGGTGCGCGGGGACTTCAAGGAGTTCCTCTCCCGCATCGACAGTGGCATGCAGTTGCTGGAAATCAAACTGCCGGAAGAACCCAAATGGATGTACATGTGGGTCTACGGCTTTCTCGGACTGTGCCTGGCTATCGTGCTGTATTTTTGGGTGCGCCCGCATTGGCGCGACCTGGAGCATATCCGCCTGGCCGCCCAGCGCTTCGGCGATAACGACCTCGGCTCACGCATCCTGTTGCCGCGTCGCTCCACCGTGCGCGAACTGGCCGGGCACTTCAACCAGATGGCCGAACGCATCGAGAGCCTGATCGCCAACCAGCGTGAGTTGACCCCACGAACTGCGCACGCCCATCGCGCGCCTGTCGTTCGAGCTCGACCAGCTCAAACAACAGGCCGATCCCCGGCAGAGCCTCGCACTGATCACCGACATGTATGCCGACCTTGGCGAGTTGGAGGAAATGGTCTCTGAATTGTTGACCTACGCCAGCCTGGAGCGCGGCGCCACCCAGGTCACGCAGGAAAATATCGAGGCCCACAGCTGGCTCGACAGTGTGATCGGCAGCGTGGCCCTGGAGGCCGAGGCGGAAGGCGTGCAGTTGTCCTTGCGTACCTGTGAAGTCGACGTTATCCAGATCGAACCGCGCTTCATGGCGCGTGCGGTGATCAACCTGCTGCGCAACGCCATTCGTTACGCCGACCGCCGCGTGGAAGTGTCGCTGGTCAAGTTCGGCAGTGGTTATGAAGTGCGGGTCTGCGATGACGGCCCCGGCATCCCCGAGGAAGGCCGGGCGAAGATCTTCCAGCCGTTCATCCGCCTCGACGCCAGCCGCGACCGCCGCACCGGCGGCTTCGGCCTCGGCCTGGCGCTGGTGCAGCGGGTTTGCCAATGGCATGGCGGGCAGGTCCAGGTAGTCGATTCGGAGTGGGGCGGGGCGTCGTTTCGGATGAGTTGGGCGTATACCGAATAAGGCTTTTTGGGGGTAATGGTTAAAAAACCGGAGACCGCTGTGCAGTCAACCGCAGCAAGCGCCCTCGCCACGGTTGGCTCCTTCCGTCGTTTCAATCGGGTTGTCGGATCAGAAGCTGTACTTCAGCGAACCCATCACCGATGTCTGCAACCGCCGCTCCACGATCGGGCTGTTGCCCGCTTCATTCGCCAGGTACTGCACATCCAGCAAGGTCGAGAACTGGGTGTGCTCACTGATCGGCACGCTCCATGTCAGGCTCATGCCGTTGCTGATATTGCCCCCCTCCGCGTTGTAGGCCTTGAAGCGGCTCTGTGCCGCCTGGCCGGTGGTCACGCCGTACCAGGTCTGCAGGTAGTCACGGTCTCCAAAGTGGCTGCTGAGGCTGGCGTCGATCACGCCATAGCGCCCGTCATACAGGTTGGTGCCAACGCTCAGTTCCAGATGGGTAAATGCCTTGCCGCTGTCTTTGTGATCATCTTCCTTGAGTGCATGTTCCAAGGTGGCGCCGACAATCACGCCGCCCAAGTTATAGCTCGCACTCACGCCCAATTGCGTGCGTGATTTGATTTCGCCCATGCCCTTGAGCCGTTTCGAGCCGGCGCGCAGGCGTTCGTTTTTGTCCATGCGTGAGGCGCTCGCGCCGACGTATGCGCTGAAGCTCAGGGCATCGTCTTTATAACGCCAACCCAGGCCCTTGTCGGAGTCGAGGAAAATCCCCCAGGGGCTGACGATGGCGCCGCCGAGCAGCGGTTCGGTCCTGCGTTCATCGCTGCCGCTATACCGGGGCATGCTGGCTACGCCGGCTTTCAAGCTGTATGCCCAGTCCTGTGCCAGCACCGTGTCGGCGCCTGCCAACAGGCACACTGAGGTGATGGACAGGCAAAGGTGTTTCGAGCGCATAAGGAGGTTCATCCGTGGTTATAAAATCAAGGGTTTACGGGGCGCGTGCGTGCGTTTGAAGGCGTAGCCCGAGGCGCTGAGGCCGTTGACCTGGCGGCTGACGGTGTCGCCCAGGCCATAGCCGTTGCCGGCAAGCACGGCATGGGCGTGGTCCACGGGCAGCAGGATGTAATCGGTCAGCGGCTTGTCGTGCAGTTGGCCGCGAATCACCAGGAAGCCTTCTTCCAGGCGCACGCTGATGCCGCTGAGTGGCGCGTCGGGTTCGTGGGTGCTGAGCACTTGATAGGTGCCGACGGTGTCGGCCCAGGCCAGTGGCAGGGGCGGCGGGTCGATGCGTTCGCCCACGGCCACCCGCTGGCCGTGACTGCGCGCGGTGAGTATCTGCCGGCCTTGCACCGTCACCACGTCCAGTTGCACGCGGCCCAGCCCGCCGAGATCCTTGAGCCAGAACCCCAGGACTTTTTGCTGCGCGCGCAACCAGCCGTCTTCATCGCGCAGCAGTTCGAAGGTGTATCCGGCCAACTCGCCGGACAATCGCGTAGGGGTATCCCTGATCCGGAATACGCCCCAGGCCGTGGCGTAGAACCCGGCCAGGCGCTTACGGTCGATGGCGGCGGGCACCTGGCGCAACTTGCCCCCGTGCTTGGGCGCCTGGCAGTCGTCGGCGCATACCGGCGCGCCGGTTTGCGCCTGGAGCATCAGGCGCAGGGTGTCGGTGCTCAGCGCGACCACCATGTCTTCGGCGTTGCTGTCGTTGGCCATGATGATCACTGCCAACTGCTGGTCCGGCAGCACCGTCACCTGCGCGGCAAAATCGTCGCCCCCGCCGCTGTGCTGGAACGTGCGTATGCCGGGGCTGACCGGCTTGTCGCCACAGGGCGAGAGAAACCAGCCCAGGCCCATCTGGCAATCGAAGTCCAGCACGTTGCCGATATTTTGTTGGGTAAACATCTGCTCGATGGAAGCGCGGTCCATTACGCGGGTGTCGTTGTAGAGGCCTTGGGCGAACAGCATCTGTACGTAGCGGCTGAGGTCCTTGGGGCTGGTCCACAAGCCGCTGGCGGCGAGGTCGCGCACCTGGGCATCGGTGCTCGCGCTGCCGTCCTGATAGCCGAGCGCGCGGTGGGGCACGTGCGCGCTGACGCCGACAAAACTCGATTGGTTCATCTTCAACGGCTTGAACAGGCTGTTTTGCAACTGGGTCTCGAATGCCTTGCCGCTGCTGCGTTCGATAGCCGCGCCCACCAGCGCATAGCCGAGATTCGAGTACGCCACCTGCGAACCCGGCGGGGTGCTCAGCCACACGCCCGACATACGCATTGGCATCTGGCCCATGGCGAAGGTGTTGCGCAGGCCGCGCAGGTGTTCGCTGGGCAAGCCCGACTGATGACTGAGCAAGCGGCGCAGGGTGATGGCGCGGTCGGCGTCGGCCTGGTCGTCATGGAAGCGCGAGCGCACATAGAACTCGCGCAAGGTTTGCTGGATCGGTGCGTCAAGGGCCAGTTGCTGTTGTTCCACCAGTTGCAGCGCGGCGGTGGCGGTGAGGAGCTTGGAGATCGCGCCGGCGCGAAATGCCGTATTCGGCGTCACCGGTACGCCCCGGGCCTTGTCGGCCACGCCGAAACCATTGGCCCAGATCAACTCTTGGCCATTGACCAGGGCGATGGACAGCCCGGGCACCTGCTCCCGGGCCATCTCCCACGGAATGCGGGTTTGTAGATAGCGAATGATCGCGTTGTAGTCGCCCTTGGGGATCGGCGGCGGGGCAGGCGGTTGACCATGGCAACCGATACTGCCGAGCAGGCAGCCCAGCAGCGGAATACCGCGCAATGTGCGAAACATGAAGAGCACCCGGATGGCTGTTTGGATGCTCGAATGCTAGGGAAGGGCTGTCCGACAATCTTTGCAAGCTTTGTCGGAAAACTGTCAAAGACTGTTAACGCGCCAACCCCAACCGCTCATGCCACTGCGCGATCGATTCCTGCGGGTATTCATCGAACTGCAGGTCGCCCTTGCGCACGCTGACTTCGACCCAGGGCGCCTTGGAACCGAGCATCAGGTGCGTGTGCTGTGGCGGCACCGGCAACGGTGTGTCGATGGCCGAGGCAAACGGATGGATCAGCTCCGGCCACTGCGGGCTGAACAGCCATAGCGCGCTGCCGCATTGTGAACAGAAATGCCGTTCGGCGCTGCTGGCATGGGCGCGGCTGGCGCCTTCGGGCTTGAGCCTGGCGTGGTAGATCGAGATCAGCTTGCGCCCGCGCACTTTCAGGCTGTTGCTGTCGCCCGCGAGGTTGATCGCGTAACCGCCGCCACCCTGGGTCTTGCGGCAAATCGAGCAATAGCAGCGTTGGTAAGGGTAGGGGTGGGCGCTGGTCAGGCTGAACGTCACAGCACCGCAATGGCAGGAACCTTCGAGTTGCATGGGCAGTCTCCTCTGGCAAGGTGACTCTGGAGTCTAGGCGCTTTGCGGCATCAAGGTCGCGATCAGGGCACGAATGGTCCCCGGCAGCGCTTCCAGCTCGCGCACCAGGATACTGCGTTCGCGAATCGCCCATGGCTCATCCAGTTTCACCGCCACCAACTGCATGGTCCGGCTGTGCCGCACGGCGGCGGATTCCGGGATGATGCCAATGCCCACGCCCGCCTCGACCATCCGGCAGATCGCCTCGAAACTCGACATTTGGATGCGCAGCGACAACTGCTTGCCGACCCGCTCGACGTGCTCGCGCAGGAAGCTCAGCAAGGTGCTGCCTTCGTGCAGGCCGATATGCTGGTAGGCGAGGGTCTGTTCCAGCGTCACCGAGGGTTGGTCCGCCAAGGGGTGGCCCACGGGCACCATCAATACCAGTTTATCGGTGCTGAAGTGCAGCACCTGCAGGCCCGCGGCCTCCACAGGGCCGGCGATGATGCCCATGTCGCTGGTGCCATCGAGCACGCCGCGCACGATATCGCGGGACAGGCGCTCCTGCAGGTCGACAGTGACACCGGGCCGCTGGGAGAGGAAACCGGCCAACACTTCGGGAAGAAACTCAGTGACCGCCGTGGTGTTGGCGAAGATGCGGATATGCCCGGCGGAGTCGACGCCGTATTGGGTGAACTCACTTTTCAGGTAGTCCACCTGGCGCATGATCAGCCGCGCATGGTGCAGCAGCCGCTCGCCTGCCGGGGTGATCTCCACGCCGCGGCTGTCGCGGTACAACAGACGTGTTTCCAACTGGCCTTCCAGGGCCTTGATGCGCGCACTCGCAGCCGCCGGCGAGAGGAAGGCGCGCTTGGCACCCTGGGTCAGGCTGGGTGATTCGGCGATATGGATAAACAGGCGCAGGTCGGCGAGATCGAAGTGCATGGCGGCTCCGGGGTGGACAGGGCTGTTCGGTGCAACGGCGGTGCGGGGCTTGCCTGCGCTGACAGTGTGCCGGCGATGAAAATGCCAACCAACCGAAGCAAGCCCGTTGCCCATCAATGCGTGGCGTTCAGCATAGCCGAACGCTGGCTTATTGAAATGCAAATTCTCAGAACGGTCGGGCGCTTGCATGATCCGGGGCACACATTCACAGCCCGAGGACCTGCACCCGATGAGCGCCACTGATTGGATCGGCCGAAGCGAAACGGCCCACGACCACCTGAGCCACAACCTGCTCACACGCATCGCCGCGACATTCGGCGAGCCCGTGCCCGAACACGGCGCGGCGGTGCCGCCGTTGTGGCAATGGTGTTTCTTCCAGGACCCGCTGCCGGAATCGGCCCTGGGCACCGACGGCCACCCGGCCCGTGGCGGCTTCCTGCCGCCGGCGGATAACCGCAATCGCATGTGGGCCGGTGGGCGTCTCGAGTTCCTGCATCCGCTGCGCGCCGGCGAGGCGGCCAGCCGTGTGTCGACCATCACCCAGGTCGAAGAAAAAACCGGCCGCACCGGTGCGTTGCTGTTTGTCACCGTGCGCCATGACTACACCCAGGACGGCCGCCTGGCGATCCGCGAAGAACAAGACATCGTCTACCGCGAACCGACCCCACCCAAGCCGGGCAACGGCGCTGCGCTGGCGGCGGGTGAGTGGTGCGAAGCGATCGAGCCGACGCCGACCCTGCTGTTCCGCTACAGCGCCGTGACTTTCAACGGCCACCGCATTCACTACGACTATCCCTACGTCACCGGCACGGAAGGCTATTCGGGCCTGGTGGTGCATGGGCCGTTGATCGCCACGTTGAGCCTGCGCGCCTTTTGTCGGGCCCATCCCCGCGCCACGGTGCGCCGTTTCGACTATCGCGGCGTGCGCCCGCTGATCGCTGCGCAACCGTTTGAAGTCGCCGGGCGTATCAGCCAAGCCGGCGTGGCAGAGCTGTGGGCCGGTAATCACGATGGCTTGGCCCAGCAGGCCCGTGTGCATTTCGAATAACACCAGAACAACAGGCGGAGAGCCGTTAATGAACCCGAATGACAATGAAGCACTCAATGCCATCCGCGCAGGCGTGCGCGCTTTGTGCGCCGAATTCGATGCGACGTACTGGCGTCGGATCGACGAAGAAAAAGCGTTCCCCGATGCCTTCGTCAAGGCCTTGACCGCCGCCGGCTGGCTGTCGGCGATGATCCCGGAAGAGTACGGCGGCTCCGGCCTCGGCCTGGCTGAAGCGTCGGTGATCCTTGAAGAGGTCAACCGTTGCGGCGGTAACTCCGGCACCGTCCACGGCCAGATGTACAACATGTTCACCCTGCTGCGCCACGGCAGCGCCGCGCAAAAACGCTTCTACCTGCCCAAGCTGGCCAGTGGCGAATTGCGACTGCAATCGATGGGCGTCACCGAGCCCAGCACCGGCACCGACACCACCAAGATCAAGACCACCGCGATCAAGCGCGGCGACAAGTACGTGATCAACGGCCAGAAAGTCTGGATCTCGCGGGTGCAGCATTCCGACCTGATGATCCTGCTGGCGCGCACCACGCCGCTGGCCGACGTGAAGAAAAAGTCCGAAGGCATGTCGATCTTCCTCGTGGACCTGCGCGAGGCGATCGGCAACGGCCTGACCGTGCAACCCATCGCCAACATGGTCAACCACGAAACCAACGAGCTGTTCTTCGACAACCTCGAACTGCCTCTGGACAGCCTGATCGGCGAAGAGGGCAAGGGCTTCAAGTACATCCTCGACGGCCTGAATGCCGAGCGCACCCTGATCGCCGCCGAGTGCATCGGCGATGGCCGCTGGTTTATCGAAAAGGCCAGCGCCTATGCCCGCGACCGCGTGGTGTTCGGCCGGCCCATCGGGCAGAACCAGGGCGTGCAGTTCCCGATTGCCGAAGCGCATATCGAAATCGAAGCGGCCGACCTGATGCGCTGGCGTGCCTGCGAGGAATACGACCGTGGCGCGCCTGCCGGGGCCAGCGCGAACATGGCCAAGTACCTGGCGGCCAAGGCGTCCTGGGAGGCGGCCAATGCGTGCCTGCAAACCCACGGCGGCTTTGGTTTTGCCTGCGAGTACGACGTGGAACGCAAATTCCGCGAGACCCGCCTGTACCAGGTGGCGCCGATCTCCACCAACCTGATCCTGTCCTACGTGGCCGAGCACTTGCTCGAGCTGCCACGCAGTTTCTGAGGGCCTGAACATGAGCCATACCCAAGCCCTGTGTCGGTTCCTCGCCGAATTGACCTATGCGCAGTTGCCCGAACCGGTGCTGGCGCGCACCGAAGACCTTTTTCTCGATTGGCTGGCGTCGGCGCTGGCCAGCCAGGGCGCGCACCCGATCCCGCTGTTTGAACGCTACGCGCAGAAAATGGGGCCGAGCAGCGGCCCGGCGCAGGTGATCGTCAATGGCCGCAGCAGCAGCGCGTATTTCGCCGCGTTGGTCAACGGCGCCTCGTCGCACCTGGTGGAGCAGGATGACCTGCACAACAGCTCGGTGCTGCACCCGGCGACGGTGGTCTTTCCCGCGGCCCTGGCGGCGGCCCAGGACCTCGGCAAATCCGGCCGTGAACTGCTGCTGGCCGCGGTGGCCGGTTATGAAGCCGGGATTCGCATCGGCGAATTCATGGGCCGCTCCCACTACCGCATCTTCCACACCACCGCGACCGTCGGCACCTTGGCGGCGGCGGTGGCCGTGGGCAAATTGCTGGGGTTCGATCAGGAGCAATTCATCAACCTGCTCGGCAGCGCCGGCACCCAGGCTGCCGGGCTGTGGGAGTTTTTGCGCGATGCCGCCGACTCCAAGCAATTGCACACGGCCAAGGCGGCGGCGGATGGCTTGCTCGCCGCGTACCTGACGGCGGACGGGCTGACTGGTGCGCGCAATATCCTCGAAGGCGACCAGGGCCTGGCGGCCGGGATGTCCAGCGATGCCGAACCGCACAAGCTGTCCGCCGACCTCGGCCGGCGCTGGGCGCTGCTGGAAACCTCGTTCAAGTTCCATGCCTCGTGTCGCCACACCCATCCTGCCGCCGATGCGCTGCTGCAGTTGATGCAGCGTGAAGGCCTCGATGCCGCCGCGATCGCCAAGGTGCAGACCCGCGTGCATCAGGGCGCCATCGATGTGCTGGGGCGCGTCACTACGCCGGCCAGCGTTCACCAGGCCAAGTTTTCCATGGGCACCGTGCTGGGCCTGATCGCCGTGCATGGCAAGGCCGGGCTGGTTGAGTTCCACACGCTGGCACTGAGCGATCCCGCCGTCTCGGCCTTTCGCGACAAGGTCAGCATGACCCTCGATCGCGAAGTCGACGACGCCTATCCGCAGCGTTGGCTGGGCCGCGTCACCGTCACCACCGAGGATGGCCGCACGCTGCACGGCGCTATCGACGAGCCCAAGGGCGACCCCGGCAACAGCCTCAGCCGCGCCGAGCTGGCGGATAAATTCCAGCGCCTCAGCCAGTTCAGCGGCGCGCGCACCCCGGCCGAGGCCGACGCGTTGATCGCCAAGGTCTGGCAGTTGCGCAACACCCCGTGCATGGCCCACTGGCTTTGAGGAATCGTCATGACTGCTAATCAACGACCGCTGGACGGTATCACCGTTGTCAGCCTGGAACATGCGATCGCCGCACCCTTTTGCACACGCCAATTGGCCGATCTCGGCGCGCGCGTGATCAAGATCGAACGCCCCGGCAGCGGTGACTTCGCCCGTGGCTATGACGAACGCGTGCGCGGCCTGGCGTCGCATTTCGTGTGGACCAACCGCTCCAAGGAAAGCCTGACCCTGGACCTCAAGCAAGACGCGGCGGGCGCCATTCTCGACAGCTTGCTCGCCGACGCCGATGTACTGGTGCAGAACCTCGCACCCGGTGCGGCGGCGCGCATGGGCCTGTCGTTCGAGACGCTGCATGCGCGCTTCCCGCGCTTGATCGTCTGCGATATTTCCGGCTATGGCGAAGGCGGGCCCTACGCGCAAAAGAAGGCTTATGACCTGTTGATCCAGAGCGAGGGCGGCTTTCTGTCGGTGACCGGCGGGCCCGCTGACGACCAGATGGCCAAGGCCGGTTGCTCCATCGCCGACATCGCCGCCGGCATGTACGCCTACAGCGGCATCCTCTCGGCGCTGTTGTTGCGCGGCAAGACCGGCGAGGGCAGCCATATCGACGTGAGCATGCTGGAAAGCCTGGTGGAGTGGATGGGCTACCCGATGTACTACGCCTTCGACGGAGCACCGCCACCGCCGCGTGCCGGAGCGGCGCATTCGACGATTTATCCCTACGGGCCGTTTCCCACCGGCGACGGCGGTACGGTGATGCTCGGCTTGCAGAACGAGCGCGAATGGGCGGCGTTCTGCGACAAGGTGCTGCTCACCCCGGCGCTGGCCACGGACGAGCGCTTCTGCGCCAACTTCAAGCGCTCGGCCAACCGCGAGGCGCTGCGCCGGATCATCGTCGACAGCTTCGCCCGGCTCGACGCCGAGGCCGTCATCCAGCGCCTGGAACATGCGCAGATCGCCAGTGCCCGCGTCAACGATATGCACGGCGTGTGGGACCACCCGCAACTCAAGGCACGTGACAGCTGGCGCGAAGTCGCGAGCCCGGCCGGTCCGCTGCCAGCGCTGTTGCCGCCAGCGCGTAATACGGCATTCAGCCCGCGCATGGATGCGGTGCCCGCGTTAGGCGAGCACAGCCAGGGCATTCTCGATCAGCTCGGTTATTCGGGCGAAACCATCGACGACCTGCGCGCGCGCGGCGTTATCTGACAAGGAGTGTGATGATGCCAACGCCTGTAGTCCGTTCAGCCCTGTTCGTTCCCGGCAGCCGCCCGGAGCGGTTTTCCAAAGCGCTGGCCAGCGGTGCCGACGCGGTGATTGTGGATTTTGAAGACGCGGTGGAAGAGCCGCTCAAGCGGCAGGCGCGGGAGAACCTTGGCGCGTTTTTGCGCGCCCACCCCGACGCCCGGGTGTGGGTGCGGATCAACGCGCCGGAGCACGCCGAACACGCTGACGATGTGGCGTTCTGCAACGCCCATGCAAACGTGGCGGGCGTGCTGCTGCCGAAAGTCGAAAGTGCCGCCCAGGTCGCGGTGGTGGCCGCCGCCGGCAAACGGATCTGGCCGATTATCGAAAGCGCCAAGGGCCTGCTGGCGGTGGCCGCGATTGCCCATGCGCGGCAGGTGGAGCGCCTGTCGTTCGGCGGCCTGGACCTGGCGCTCGACTTGAATCTGAGCAGCCCTTCGCCAGCGGCTGACTTTGCCCTGGACCAGGCGCGCCTGGCGCTGATCGTGCATTCCCGCGCCGCCGGCCTGGTGGCCCCGCTGGACGGCGTCCACCCGGCCATCGACGACCCCGAAGGCCTGCGCCGCTCGATCCGGCATGCCTATGAAATGGGCTTTGCCGGCGCGCTGTGCATCCATCCCCGGCAGGTGGCGGTGATCCATGCGGCCTTGGCACCGAGCGCCGCAGACCTGGCCTGGGCCAAGCGCGTGGTGGCGGGCGGAGCCCACGGGGCCGGCGCGTATCAGATCGATGGGCAGATGGTGGATGCCCCGGTTCTGTTGCGCGCACAACGGCTGCTCGCCGCCCGGCGCTGACGGGCGCAGCCGAAGCCAGAGGCGAGAGAGGATCTGCATTTTCGTTCAGGTTGGCGTTCATCTAAGCCGAACGCAGGTATCAAAAACTCGAAATTCACTACACGCGCCATATCAGGCACCTTGCCCTACAACACAACAATAAGAAGGTGATTTCCCATGCTCAAGCTCTCCCGGGCGCTGTTCTGCGCCGCCACCTTGTTCGTCGCGGGCCTGGCCCAGGCGGCGGACCCGATTGTGATCAAGTTCGCCCATGTGGTTGCCGAAAACACGCCCAAAGGCCAGGGCGCGTTGCTGTTCAAGAAACTTGCCGAAGAACGCCTGCCGGGCGTGGTCAAGGTCGAGGTGTACCCGAACTCGTCGCTGTTCGGCGATGGCAAGGAAATGGAAGCGCTGCTGTTGGGCGATGTGCAGATGCTCGCGCCGTCCCTGGCCAAGTTCGAGCAATACACCAGACAGGTGCAGATCTATGACCTGCCGTTCCTGTTCAACGACCTGGCCGCCGTCGACCGCTTCCAGGCCGCCCAAGGCAAGCAGTTACTGACCTCGATGCAGAACAAGAACATCCTCGGCCTGGCCTATTGGCACAACGGTCTCAAGCAGTTGTCGGCCAACAAAGCCCTGCACGAACCCAAGGACGCCCGTGGCCTGAAGTTCCGCGTGCAAGCCTCCAGCGTGCTTGAAGAACAGTTCAAGGCGATCCGCGCCAACCCGCGCAAGATGAGCTTTGCCGAGGTCTACCAGGGCTTGCAGACCGGTACGGTCAACGGCACCGAAAACACCTGGTCGAACTATGAAAGCCAGAAGGTCAACGAGGTGCAGAAGTACTTCACCGAGTCCAACCATGGCCTGATCGACTACATGGTGATCACCAACGCGAAGTTCTGGAACGGCCTGCCAGCGGATGTGCGCAGCACCCTGGAGCAGATCATGGCCGAGGTCACCGTTGAGGTGAACAAGCAGGCCGAGGCGCTGAACCAGTCGGCCAAACAGAAGATCGTCGACGCCAAGACCAGCGAAATCATCGAACTGACCCCCGCGCAACGCCAGCAATGGCGCGAAGCCATGCGCCCGGTCTGGCAGATGTTCGAAGGCGAGATCGGGGCTGACCTGATCAAGGCGGCGGATGCGTCCAACCTGTAATGCCGGGGCATACCGAGATCCCTCCCACAGGTTGATCCGGTTTCCACTCTGAAACCTATTCCCGCTTCGCGAGGTTTTGCCATGCAAACGCTCAGGCGCGTCTGGGAGCACCTGGAGGAAGGCGTCATTGCCTTCCTGCTGGCCGCCATGACCCTGGTGACATTCGTCTACGTCATGCTCAACAACATCTACACGCTGTTCTTTGCCCTGTCCGACAAGTGGGCCTGGAGCAGCCATTTTTTCAACGCCCTGGGCGACGGCAGCATGACCTGGGCCCAGGACATGACCTGGAGCGTGGCGCTGACCAAGGCCATGTTCGGCTGGCTGATTTTCTTCGGCATTTCCTACGGCGTGCGTACCGCCGGCCACCTTGGGGTGGATGCGCTGGTCAAGCTGACCGGACGCCGGGTGCAGCGCTTGCTTGGGATGCTTGCCTGCCTGTGCTGCCTGGCCTATGCCGGGCTGTTCATGGTCGCCAGTTACAGGTGGGTGAGTGCGGTGATGACAGCGCACATCGGCGCCGAAGACCTCGACCAGTTCGGCATCGATGTCGGCGACATCGTGCTCATCGTGCCGGTCGGTTTTGCCCTGGTGTTTATCCGCTACCTGGAAATTTTCTATCGCCTGTTCACCCACCGCCAGGTCGGGTTGGGGCTGGCCGACGAGGCCGGTGAGGCGAGCAAATTGGCCGGCGGCCATGAGGAGCGTCACTGATGGCCGTGCTCTGTCTGTTTCTGCTGTTGTTTGTGTTCATGTTCCTCGGCGTGCCCGTCGCGATTTCCCTCGGATTGTCCGGCGCGGTGTCGATCCTGATGTTCAGCCAGGACTCGGTGAGTTCCCTGGCGATCAAGCTGTTCGAAACCTCGGATGCCTATACCTTCCTGGCGATTCCGTTCTTCCTGCTGTCCGGTGCGTTCATGACCACCGGCGGCGTGGCGCAGCGGCTGATCGACTTCGCCAATGCGTGTGTCGGGCATATCCGTGGCGGCCTGGCGATTGCGGCGGTGTTGGCGTGCATGTTGTTTGCCGCGCTGTCCGGTTCGTCACCGGCCACCGTGGCGGCCGTCGGTTCGATTGCGGTGGCCGGGATGGTGCGCTCCGGTTACCCGAAGGCGTTCGGCGCGGGCATCATCTGCAACGCCGGCACCCTGGGCATCCTGATTCCGCCGTCGATCGTGATGGTGGTGTATTCGGCCGCCACGGAAACGTCGGTCGGCAAGTTGTTCATGGCCGGGGTGATCCCGGGGCTGCTGCTGGGCCTGATGCTGATGGTCGCGATCTATATCGTGGCGCGCATCAAGAAGCTGCCGGCGCAGCCACGGGCGAGCTTTCGCGAGTGGCTGGCCTGCGCGCGCCGTGCGTTCTGGGGCTTGCTGCTGCTGGTGATCATCCTCGGCGGCATCTACAGCGGGATGTTCACCCCGACCGAAGCCGCGGCGGTGGCAGCGGTGTACTCGGCGTTTGTCGCGCTGTTCGTCTACAAGGACATGAGTCTGCGCGACTGTCCCAAGGTGCTGCTGGAGTCCGGGCGGCTGGCGATCATGCTGATGTTTATCATCGCCAATGCGATGCTCTTCGCCCATGTGTTGACCACCGAACAGATCCCCCAGGAAATCACCGCCTGGGTGCTGTCCGAGGGCCTCACGCCGATCGGCTTCCTGATCATGGTCAACGTGGTCTTGCTGATCGCCGGCAGTTTCATGGAACCGTCGGCGATCGTGTTGATCCTGGCGCCGATCTTCTTCCCGATCGCGATGAAGCTGGGCATCGATCCGATTCACTTGGGGATCGTGATGGTGGTGAATATGGAAATCGGCCTGGTCCACCCGCCGGTGGGCTTGAACCTGTTCGTGACCTCGGCGGTGACCGGCTTGACGCTGGGGCAGACCATTCGTGCGGCGATGCCGTGGCTGATGATCCTGTTGGTGTTCCTGATCATGGTCACCTACCTGCCGTTCATCTCGCTGGCGCTGCCGCACTGGCTGGGGATGTAGACCTCACGATGTGGGAGCCTGGCTCCCACCTTGCTCAGTGATCCAGCGCGCTCAGGATCGCATGGGCGACCTTGACCCGCTCGGCATTCGGATAGTTCTTGTTCGCCAGGATCACCACGCCCATGTCCTTGCTTGGCACATACGCCACATACGCGCCAAAGCCTGCGGTTGAGCCGGTTTTGTTGTACAGCACGTTGGCCGGTTGCGCTTGCGGCGTCGCCAGCCAATCGGGACGGTGAGGTTCCATGGCCATCGGTGTCGAGTTGCCGTCAATCAGCGCTTGCAGGGCGATGGGGTAGGGGTAGTACTCCCAGCCCAGGCCCTGGGTCATGCCGTTCACGCGGTAATAACCGGCGTGGGTACTGGCGATGGCTTGTTGCAGCGGCTTTTCCAGGGTTTGCGGGTGCAGGTTGGCGATCACATAGCGCGCCAGGTCGTGGGTGCTGGTCTTGATGCCGTAGGCTTCGTTGTCCAGTGCGCCAGGGCTTACACGGACGGGTTTCTGCTGCTTGTCGTAGCCTTGGGCGTACTCGCCGGATTGCGCGGTGGGCACGCTGAGGTGGGTGTTGCTCAACCCCAGCTTGGGCAGCAGGGTGTGCTCCATGGCGACATTGAACGGCTGGCCCAGGCTTCGCGCCGCGAGGTAGCCAAACAGGCCGATGCTCGGGTTGGAATAGAGACGTTGCGCGCCTGGGGCGTAGCTGGGTTTCCAGCGCTGGAAGTAGCCGAGCATGGCGTCGGCGTTGTCGGCGGCATCCGGAAACTGCAGCGGCAGGCCGCCGGGGGTGTAGGTCGCCAGTTGCAGCAGGCTGATGCGGTCAAAGGCGCTGCCGGCCAACGCAGGCCAGTATTGGCTGGCCTTGTCCGACAGCGTGAGCTTGCCGATGGCCTGGGCGTAACCGCCCAGGGTTGCGGTGAAGGTTTTGCTCACTGAGCCGATTTCGAACAAGGTGTTTTGGTTGACCGGTTGCTGCGCTTCTTTCGATGCCATGCCGTAGTTAAAGTATTGCACCTTGCCGTTCTGCACCACCGCCACCGCCAGGCCGGGAATGGCCTGTTGCTGCATCAGCGGTTTGACGCTGGCGTCTACCACGGCCTGCAGGTCGGTGGCGGCCAGGCACTGGCCGGCGCCGAGAAACATTGCCAGCGCCGTTAAATGACGCACTCCAAATACCGCTTGTTGGGGCATGATATCGCTTCCATGAGTATGATCGATTGAATGAACAGCCTGCGCGGGCGTGCCAAAGGTAGACAGTTCGCCGGGCCTGGGCAAACGATGATATTTCGCACCAGCCATTAGAAAAATTAGGGGCAAGCATGCTGCGTTCCCATCTGCCTCTCAATGCCCTGCGCGCATTCGAGGCCTCCGCCCGGCACCTGAGTTTTACGCGGGCCGCCATTGAGTTATGTGTCACCCAGGCGGCGGTCAGCCACCAGGTCAAGAGCCTGGAGGCGCAACTGAACGTCACCCTGTTCAAACGCCTGCCGCGTGGCCTGATGCTGACCCGCGAAGGCGAGACGTTGTTGCCGGTGCTGCGCGAATCCTTCGACCGCATTGCCCACACCCTGGGCCAGTTCGAAGGCGGGCACTACCGCGAAGTGCTCAGCGTCGGTGCGGTCGGCACTTTTGCGGTGGGCTGGCTGCTGCCGCGGCTGGCGGACTTCCAGCACCGCTACCCGTTTATCGACCTGCGCCTGTCGACGCACAACAACCGTGTCGATGTCGCCGCCGAAGGCCTGGATTACGCGATCCGTTTCGGCGCCGGGGCCTGGCATGGCACCGACGCCTGCCCATTGTTCGAAGCGCCGCTGACGGTGCTTTGCGTGCCGTCAATCGCCGAGCAGTTACACACGCCAGCCGAGCTGTTGAAGCACACGGTGCTGCGCTCCTATCGCGCCGATGAGTGGAACCTGTGGTTCCAGGCCGCCGGGCTGCCTGCCGACACCCTGGTGCCGCGCAGCATCGTGTTCGACTCATCGCTGGCGATGATGGAGGCGGCGTTGCAGGGTGTCGGTGTGGCGTTGGCCCCTGCGCTGATGTTCTCGCGACAACTGGAAAGTGATGCGATCCGCCAGCCCTTCAACGTGGGCATCAGCACCGGCAGCTATTGGTTGACGCGCCTGCAGTCACGCGCCGAAACCTCGGCGATGCTGGCGTTCAAGGCCTGGCTGACGGTGATGGCGGCGCAGGGCTGAAATTTTCATCAAGAAGCAAAATGAAACATTTGTCGGCGGCTAACCTCTACACATTCAGAGGCGGTCAGGCCAGGTATTTGTTGAACCACCCCAGCGTGCGCTGCCACGCCAGGTTCGCCGCCGCCTCGTCATAACGCGGCGTCGAGTCGTTGTGAAAACCGTGGTTGGCGCCCTTGTAGATATACGCTTCATAGGTAGTGCCCGCGGCCTTCAGGGCCTTTTCATAGGCCGGCCAGCCTTCGTTGATCCGCGTATCCAGTTCGCCGTAATGCAGCATGATCGGTGCCTTGATGCGCGGCACGTCCTTGGCCTCTGGCTGCCGCCCGTAAAATGACACGGCGGCGCCCAGTTCCGGGTAGGCCACGGCTGCTGCATTGACCACGCCGCCGCCATAGCAGAAGCCGGTAATCCCGACTTTGCCGGTGCTGTTGTCGTGGTGCATCAGCCACTCGATGGCGGCGAAGAAGTCGTTCATCAGCTTGGTCGGGTCGACTTTTTGTTGCAGCGCTACGCCTTTTTCATCGTTGCCGGGGTAGCCCCCCACGGATGTCAGGCCATCCGGCGCGAGGGCGATAAAGCCGGCCTTGGCCAGGCGGCGGGCGACGTCTTCGATATACGGGTTGAGGCCGCGGTTTTCATGCACCACGACCACGGCGGGGACTTTGCCGGTGGCCTTGGCCGGGCGCACCAGATAGCCGCGCACCGTGCCGTTGCCCTTGGGCGAAGGGTAGGTGATGTAGTCCGCGACGATGTCCGGGTCGGTGAATTTCACTTGCTCGGCCAGCGCATAGTTGGGGCTCAGGGCGGCGAGCAGCGCCGACGCGGTGAGCCCGCCGAAGGTGAACAGTGCGGCGCGGTCGAGAAACTCGCGGCGGTTGATCTTGCCGTGGGCGTAGCCGTCGTAGAGCTCCAGCAGTTCGGGGGCGAAGTCTTTCGCGGTGAGACGAGTCATCGGTGCAGTCCTCGATTAGCGGTGCCAGTCAATGTAGACCAGGATCACGCGTTGCGAGCGTGGGCGGCGGCGGCCAGTTGCCCGGTATCGACGCGCACGAACACCGAATCGCCGATCGCCGTGAGCACATCGCCGGCGTATACCTCGCAGACCACGCGGCTTTTACGCCCCACATCGCCCTCGACCCGGGCACGCAAGGTCAGCGTGACACCCAGGGGCGTGGGCTTGATGAATTTGATCCCGAGATGCCCGGTCACGCAGTCGATACGCGGCAGGCTGCCGGGTTCGCGTTGTTCGGCGCGGTAGTGGTAGGCCATGGCGGTCCAGTTCGAGTGGCAGTCCACCAGCATGGCGATCAGGCCGCCGTAGACCAGATCCGGCCAGCCGCTGTATTTCGCTTCCGGTTGGTGCTCGGCGACCACGTGAACGCCGTCGGCGTCCCAGCGGCTCTTGATATGCAGGCCATGGGGGTTGCTGCCGCCGCAGCCGTAGCAGATGCCTTCGGGGGCGGTGGTGTCTTGCAGTGACGGGGTGTGCATGCCAAGTCCTTATTGTTCTGGGGTGACTGTCCTGTTTAACAGGACGCGCGCCGGATGGGAATAATGCCATCGCCGCAGACGCTAGCGCGCAAACCGCTTGGCCCCGGCCACACAGCCGATCACCGCGACTGTCACCAGCACCATGCCCAGGCTGACCTGCTCATGCAGCAGGCCCGCCGCCAGCGCCAGGCCGAAGAACGGTTGCAGCAACTGCAACTGGCCGACCGCGGCGATGCCGCCCTGGGCCAGCCCGCGGTACCAGAACACAAACCCGATCAACATGCTGAACAGCGCCACATAGCCCAGGCTCAGCCACGCCGGCAGGCTGATGCCGGTGAAGGTCGGCGGCGCGAGCATCAGGCTCAACGGCAGCGCCACCGGCAACGACACCACCAGCGCCCAGCAGATCACTTGCCAGCCGCCCAGGCTGCGCGACAGCTTGGCGCCCTCGGCGTAACCCAGGCCGCACACCAGCACCGCCAACAGCATCAGCAGGTCGCCGGCCGGTGCGGCGCTCAGGCCCTGGGCGACGGCATACCCCATCACCAGCGCGCTGCCCAGGATCGAAAACAACCAGAACACCGGGCGTGGCCGCTCACCGCCGCGCAGTACGCCAAAGAGCGCCGTGGCCAGCGGCAACAGGCCGATAAACACGATGGAGTGCGCGGACGTCACGTATTGCAGGGCCAGCGCCGTCAGCAAGGGGAAGCCGATGACCACGCCGAGGGCGACGATGACCAGGGGCAGCCATTGCGCGCGTGTTGGGCGTTTTTCCTTGAAAAAAGCCAACAGGCACAACGCCAACACGCCGGCCAGGGTGGCGCGCAGCAGGGTGAGGAACACCGGTTCGAATTCCATCACCGCCAGGCGCGTCGCCGGCAACGAACCGCTGAAAATCACCACGCCGATAAAGCCATTGATCCAACCCTGGGTGCTGTTGGCCAGGGGATTGAACGGTGAGGTCTGTTCCATGAAGGGGGCCCGAAAAAAGGAGAGGTTGCGTGCGGGCCATGCTAGGCAGGAAGATTAAGACAATCAAAAAATTGTCATGGATACATCGCCCATGCCCCGCGCCCGTTACAAAAACCTGGTCGACACCTTCGCCGAGGACATCCGCAGCGGCAGGCTGTCGCCCGGCGAGCGTCTGCCCACCCATCGCCAATTGGCCGCGCGCCACGGCCTCGCGCTGGTCACCGCGAGCCGCGTGTACAGCGAGCTGGCGGCGATGGGCCTGGTCAGCGGTGAAACCGGTCGCGGCACCTTCGTGCGCGAGATCTCGCTGCCGCCGGGGCAGGGCAGTGGGCAGATGAATGTGGCGCCGGGCATGCTGGATCTGAATTTCAACTACCCGTCATTGCCGGGCCAGGCCGAGCTGCTGCGCACGGCATTGCGTCAACTGGCGCTGTCGGGCGATCTGCAAGCGTTACTGCGTTACCAGCCCCACGCCGGGCGCCAGCATGAACGCGCGGCGGTGGCGCGCCATCTGCTGAGTCGAGGGCTGACGGTCGAGGCCGATCAGGTGCTGCTGGTCAGCGGCGCGCAACATGGGTTGGCCGTGACGCTGATGGCGCTGCTCAAACCGGGGGATGTGATTGCCGTCGACGCGCTGACCTATTCAGGCTTCAAGGTGCTGGCCGAGACCCTGCACCTGGAAATGCTGGCGATCCCGCTCACCGCCAGCGGCCCCGACCTCGATCATCTGCACAGCCTGTGTCGCAAGCATCCGGTCCGCGCGGTGTATAGCATGCCGACCGTGCATAACCCGCTGGGTTGGGTGATGAGCCTGGAGCAACGCGAACACCTGGTAGCCATCGCCCGTCAGCACAACCTGATGATCATCGAGGACGCGGCCTACGCATTTCTGGCAGAACACGCGCCACCACCGTTGGCGACCCTCGCGCCGGAACGCACGGTGTATGTCGGCGGCTTTTCGAAAAGCGTCGCCACCGGCCTGCGGGTCGGCTTTGTGTCAGCCCCGGCGGCGTGGGTGAAGGCCCTGGAACGCAGCATCATGGCCACGACCTGGAATGTGCCGGGAGTAATGAGCGCGATTGCCGTGGCCTGGCTCGACGACGGCACGGTGGCTCAACTGGAAGCACAGAAACGCCAGGATGCCCGGGCGCGCCAGGCATTGGCGGCACAGGTGCTGAAGGGGCTGACGTACATCAGCCATCCTTCGTCGTATTTTCTCTGGTTGCCCCTGGCGGAAGAGGCCCGCGCCGATCAGATCGCCATGACCTTGCAGCGCGAAAATATCGCCGTGTCCACCGCCGAACCGTTTGCCGTATCCGCCCATGTACCGCATGCGCTGCGCCTGGCGTTGGGCTCGGTGGACATGACGGCGCTGCGCGAGGCCTTGCTGGCGGTACGCAAGGTGGTGGCGTGGTGACGCTATCCGGCACTTCCTGCTTAACTGGCACATCGCTATGCTACGGCGAAAACAACAAACCGCCTTGTGAGAAAAAATGGAATTTAATTGGCACAGCGACCCCATCACCCGCAGCACCCCGATCACCCCGCGCTACAAAAACACCCAGAACGTGCGCCGTTTCATGCTTGAACACTGCGGCCCGGGGTTTAAGTTCGACCGCGCATTCATGGCCTGGATTCGCAACGACACGGCCAAAACCCTGGGCGATGTGGTGGATGAGTGGCAGCGTCGAAACGCCGGCTTATGATTACTCAAGGCATGGTGGCACTGGTTAACTACAGCATCCATTTGACGCCAGGCCTGCTGCTGTTCGGCGCGTGGTTCGCGCTCACACCCAGGTCGATGACGGCGATCCGCATCCTGATTCTGTTGGCGGCGTTTGTGCTGATGCGCGATGCGATGACGCCGTTGCGCATGTGGGCGCTCAGTGACGATGTGCAGATAGCATTCACCGCCAACACCTTTGTGCTGGCGGCGCTGGGCGGTCTATCGCTGTTGCTGGTTGCCGGGCTCGCGTGGGTAGCGCCGGACTTGTCGCGGCTGGTCTTGTGGTCCAAGGGCAATTGCGCCGTCGGACTGGCGAGGGGCCTGGCGGTGGGCTGCCTGATCGGCGTACCGCTGCGGCTTTACCAGGGCGTGGATACGCAAGCGATCCACGACTACTGGGTGTGGTTGCCAGGCATGGTGGTATTGGCCTATGGCGCCAATGCGTTGGAAGAGGTGTTGTTTCGCGGTTATCTGCAGGGGTATCTGGAACAACAACTGACGCCGCTGCGGGCGGCCTTGATCAGCGGCGTGGCGTTCGCGGCCTGCCATGCGTTCCTGGCCCTGAGCGTCACTCAATTGGGCTGGCCGGTGTTGCTGTTTACCCTGATCGAAGGGCTGGCCTGCGCGTTGTTGCGCATGCGTCATGGTGTGTTGGCCGCGACGCTCGCCCATGGCACGGCGATCCTGTTGATTGCCGTGCCTCTGGTTGCCTGAGTGAGCAGCGCAACCAGGTGGGAGCGGTGGCTCCCACCTTTGGACCGCGCGTCAGCGTGGCGTGAGCGCCGGCGTGCGCGGCGGAATCAGGCGTTTGCTGCCGGTGGCTTCATACGCTGACGCCAGCTGCAGCAACCTGGAGTCATCGTAGGCGCGCCCGGCAAAGGTCAGCCCGACCGGCATGCCGATATCCGCCATCACGCCCATCGGCACGGTAACGGTCGGCACGCCCAAGTGGCGGATGGCAAGGTTGCCGTTGGCCACCCACACGCCATTGCTCCAGGCGATGTCGGCGGACGCTTCGTTCACATCGGCATCGGCAGGGCCGACGTCGGCGACGGTGGGGAAGATCACGGCATCGAGGCCGAGCTTATCCATCCAGTCTTCGAGGTCGATGCGCCGGGTCTGTTCGAGGCCGCGCAGGCCGTCGGGCAGGGTGCTGATCTGGTTCCACGGGGTGATCCCGCGTTGGGCCATCCGCACGTATTCGTCCATGCCGGCGGCCAGTTCGTCTTCACGGTTGGGCAAGGTGCCGGGGTCATGGGGGAAAATCTTCGGCCCGTCGACATCCGCCAGGCGGTTCAGGTTCGGGTCGTTATTGGCGCGCAGGAAGTCATCGAAGGCCCACGCGGACAGTTCCCACAACTCATCGTGGAGGAACTCCTTGGACACCAGGCCACGGGTAAACACCGTCGGTGCGCCCGGGCGGTCGCCTTCGCAGTTGGACACCAGGGGGAAGTCCACTTCGATGACTTCGGCGCCGGCCGCCTCGAGGGCCTGGCGCGCGGCTTGCCACAGGGCGATGACGCTGGCGCGGGTGATGATCTTTTGCCCGGTCGGGCCACCGATGCCGGGTTTCTCGCTGGTGCCGGCGTCGGGGTCGGCGTTGATGTACATGCGCGGTACGCCAAAGCGTTTGCCGGCGAGGGATGCGGCGGTCGCGGCCAGTTCAGCGTAAGCCGCCGGGCGCACCGAAGCGACGCTGGGGATGGGCACCCAAGGTTGCAGGCGCCACAGGTCGCCGCGGGTGTCGGGGTCTTCGGCGACCACCACGTCGAGTACTTCCAGCAGGTCGGCCATGGTGCGCGCATAAGGCACCACCACGTCCATGGTGGGGGTCAGCGGCCAGTTGCCGCGCACCGAAATCACCCCACGGGACGGGGTATAGGCACACAGGCCGTTGTTGGACGCCGGGCCACGCCCGCTCGACCAGGTTTCTTCCGCCAGACCGAATGCCGCGAAGCTCGCGGCAGTCGCGGTGCCGGCGCCGTTGGACGAGCCGGAGGCAAACGGTGCCGTCAGGTAGGCGGCGTTATACGGGCTTTCCGCGCGGCCATACACGCCACGCTGCATGCCGCCATTGGCCATCGGCGGCATGTTGGTCTTGCCCAGGCAGATGGCACCACCGGCCCGCAGCCGTTCGATGCTGAAGGCGTCGCGCTGGGCAACCAGCTTGGCGAACGCCGGGCTGCCGGACGCCGCCGTGAGGCCCTTGACCAGGTAACTGTCCTTGGCGGTATAGGGAATGCCGTCGAGCGGTCCCAGCGTTGCGCCCTTGGCCCGGCGCGCATCGGACGCCTCGGCTTCGTCCAGGGCCGCGGGGTTGCGCACCACCACGGCATTCAGCGCGGTCGCGGTCTGCGCGCCGTCGTAGGCGTCGATCCGCGCCAGATAAGCCTGGACCAGTTCGACGGCCGTGGTCTGGCCGGACTCAAGCGCCGCGCGCAATTGGGCAATGGAGACTTCGGTAACTTGCATCAGGTTTTTTTCGCCGCCTTCAAGTGGGGGTATGGCGGCAGTCTACGGACAGATATTTCACAAAACCAGCGCCGCATAACCTTCGAAAGCGCTGCGCATGACCTGCCATGTGAAGTCGTCGGCGGGAATCAGATGCTCGATCCGCAGCGAGGTGAGGGTAATGTCCTGGGGCATGCCGAAGGTGGTGAAGGTCGATAGAAAGTTCAGCTCGCCCTGGGTCGAGCGCACGCGGGTCAACACCAGTGGCGGCATGTCGCTGGGCAGTTCGGTGTGGGCGGGCACCGGCAGGCTGGCCAGCAGCGCCGCCAACGATGGGTTGGTCAAGGCCTCGCGGGTTGCCCGTTGCCAGGCGAGGGTGCGGATCTCTTCGGCGTTGATCAGGTGATCGCCCAGGCCGCCCGATTGCAGCAGGGTGCTCAGCAGGTTCACGCCATCGGCGGCGCCCGGGTCGATCCCGACCAAGCCAAAGAGCACGGCAGTGCTGGTGTTGGCCGCCAGCACCTGCCACTCACTGCCGAGCAGAATCGCCGGGGCGGGGTTGTTGGCGTGCAGCACATGGCTGACCGCTTCGCGAATGGCCGCCATGGCCGGCGAGGCGAGGGGGGTGGCGGCATAACGCGGGGCAAAACCGGCGGCGAGGAATACGCGGTTGCACTGGTCGAGGGGCACCTGCAGCGCGCTCAGCAGATTGTGCAGGGTGCCGGGGCTCGGCTTGGCGCGGCCGGTTTCCAGGCAACTGAGATGACGCTGCGAGACTCCGGTGATCAGGGCCAGGTCGAGCTGGCTCAACTGTGCCTGGCGGCGTAGCCGGCGCAAGTGTTCGCCGGCGGTAGCAGGATTGTCCATGGCGTGACCATGACCTCCGAGGTCATTGCGAGGGGCTGAACCTTATCACTATCGTGGGCCTCGATCACTTCAAGGAAGAGACCATGCACAGACCCTTTATCGCCCTGGCCGGTTTGCTCGGGTTTTCGCTGTATACGCTGATAACGATGCTGACCGCGGAGCAGTCGCTGCTGGCGTTTGGCCGGCAATTGCTGTCGCGCCCGGACACCGCGCAAGTGGTGATCGACCTGTACCTGATGGCGCTGCTGGCTTGTGTGTGGATGTACCGCGACGCCCGGCGGCGTGGGCGGTCGGTGGCGTCGGTGCTGCCTTACTGGGTGCTGACGGCGCTGTTCGTTTCGGTGGGGCCGCTGCTCTATATCGTCATCACGGGGTTGCGGGATGAATGAGCTATTGCGTGTCTACGCACTGTGCGTGTTGATGCTGTGCCTGAAGATGCTGGCGATTTCCTGCTATCAGGGCTTCTTCCGCCTGCGCGCGCGGGCGTTCACCAACCCCGAAGATGCGGCTTTCTTCAACCGTGTGCCGCAGCCAGACGAACTGCCGCAAGTCGGCCGTGCCGCCAGGGCGTGGGCCAATGACCTGGAGAACATTCCGCTGTTTTTTGTCCTCGGCGGGCTGTGTGTCGTGGCGGGCACCGCTTCGGTAGCCACGGGAGTGCTGTTCGGGGTTTTTACCCTGGCGCGGGTGGCACACACGCTCATGTACCTGATGGAGTGCCAGCCCTGGCGCACGCTGGCCTATGGGGTGGGCGTGGCGTGTCTGATCGGGTTGGGCGCGATGCTCGTGTTGAACATGATATGAAGGGCACCGGCGTCCTCAAGCGCTAGCTGTAGGCGCCGGCCCCGTGCGATCGAGCCGCCGGATGCCCCGGCAGGCTCAACCGATCAAACGCCTTTGGTCGACGGCAACAGAATCGTCAGAACCCCCAGCAACGGCAGGAACGAGCACAGCGTGTAGACGTACTCGATGCCATGGCTGTCCGCGAGCAACCCCAGCAATGCCGCGCCGATACCGCTGAAGCCGAACATCAGGCCAAAGAACACGCCGGCGATCATCCCGACATTGCCCGGCACCAGCTCCTGGGCGAAGACGACGATGGCGGAGAACGCCGACGCCAGGATGAAACCGATCACCACGCTGAGCATCGCGGTCCAGAACAGGTCGACATACGGCAGGGCCAGGGTGAACGGCGCCGCGCCGAGGATGGAGAACCAGATGACGGTCTTGCGTCCGATCCGGTCGCCGATCGGCCCACCAAAGAAGGTGCCCGCGGCCACCGCGCCGAGGAACAGGAACAGGTAAAGCTGGGAACTGGCGACCGACAGGTTGAATTTCTCGATCAGATAGAAGGTGAAATAGCTGGTCAGGCTGGACATGTAGAAGTACTTGGAAAACACCAGCAAGGCCAGCACCACCAAGGCAGAGGTCACGCGGCCTTTCGACAGGCCGTGGGTGGCTTTGCTGCCTTGCTTGAGCTTGAACAAATTGAGGTGGTTGCGGTACCAGCGGCTCAAGCCATACAGCACCAGGATCGCGAACACCGCAAACAGGCCGAACCAGGCGATATGCCCCTGGCCGTAGGGAATGACGATCGCCGCCGCCAGCAGTGGGCCGAACGCGCTGCCAGCGTTGCCGCCGACCTGGAAGGTCGATTGCGCCAGGCCGTAGCGCCCGCCGGAAGCCAGGCGGGCCACCCGCGACGTTTCCGGGTGGAAGGTCGACGAGCCGACGCCGATCAGCGCTGACGCCAGCAGGATCGCCGGGAAGGTGCCGACAAACGCCAGCATCAGGATGCCGATCAAGGTACACACCATGCCCGCCGGCAACAGCCAGGGTTTGGGGTGGCGGTCGGTGTGGTAGCCGATCCACGGTTGCAGCAGGGAGGCGGTCAGTTGGAAGGTCAGGGTGATCAGGCCGACCTGGGTGAAGCTCAGCCCGTAGTTGGCCTTGAGCATTGGGTAGATCGAGGGCAGCACGGCCTGGATCAGGTCATTGATCAAATGCGCCAGGGCGCAGGCGCCGAGGACGCGCATGACCAAGGGGCTGACTTGGGGCGGGCTGGAGGTGGCAGCGGGAGACGCGGTCAAGGTCGACATGCAGGCATTCCATACAAGGCAGTGAACGACGGGGACGGGCAGCGATGATTTAAACCGCCGCTCCATGGATGAACTCGGCGTTTATGCTAGATTTGTCGAAAACGCCTGTCTCGCGAAATTCGGGCAGCAAACATCGCAAAAGAGGCGAAGCCATCAAAACACTGGATAAATTTCTGCGGGATATCGATGAGGGCGAGTGGGCCGTCATCAGCTCGGCCACCGACTATCCGGAGAGCTGGGTGATCCCCGACCATAGCCACGAGAAGCATCAACTGCTGTACGCCACCGAAGGCGTGATGGTGGTGCATTCGGCGCAGAATCAGTGGACGGTGCCACCCAATCGCGGCTTCTGGATGCCCAGTGGGCATGTGCATTCGCTGCGCTGCGTCGGGGCGTTGAAAATGCGCAGTGTGTTTGTGCGCCCCGCGAGTTTTCCGAACCTGCCGAGCGAAACCAAGGCCGTCAGCATTTCACCGCTGCTCAGCGAACTGATCAAGGCATCGGTCAGCTTGAAGCCGCCGTATGCCGAGGATTCGCGCGACGCGCGGATCATGCACCTGATCCTCGACGAACTGGCGCTATTGCCGGCCTTGCCGTTGTCCTTGCCCCAGCCTGCAGACCCGCGCATCCGCCGGATTTGCCTGGCGTTGCAGGACGACCCGGGCGATGCCTCGACCGTGGCGGATTGGAGCGAGCGCCTGGGCCTGGACCAGACCACCATCCAGCGCCTGTTCCGCCGGGAAACCGGCCTGACCTTCGGCCAGTGGCGCCAGCAAGCGCGGTTGCTGCTGGCGCTGGAGCGCATAGCCGTGGGCGAGAAGATCATCGATGTGGCATTTGAGCTGGGCTATGAAAGCCCGAGCGCCTTTACCAGTATGTTCAAGAAACAGTTCGGCAAGACGCCGAGTCATTTCTTCCGCTAGCGCAAGGCGCTGTCGAGCGCTAACACGGCGGGGTGCTCGCGCACACGTCCAGCAGGCCGTTGAAGGCGTCGATGTCCAGCGGTCGGCTGAGGAAGTAGCCTTGGCCTTCGTCACAGGCCACCGCCTTGAGCAGTGCCAGGTGTTCGGCAGTTTCGATTCCTTCCGCGGTGACTGTCAGCGACAGGGCGCGTCCCAGGCCGACAATCGCCTGCACAATGGCCTTGTCATCGGCGCTGTCCTCCAGCCGGTTCAAGAAACTGCGGTCGATTTTCAACCCGTCGAACGGGAACGCGCGCAAGTAGCTCAGGGAGGAATAGCCGGTGCCGAAGTCGTCCATGGCGATGCGGATACCCAGGTGCTTGAGGGTGTGCATGACTTCAAGCGCGCCGACGGCATCTTCAAGCATCACGCTTTCGGTGATTTCCAGCTCCACGCGCGTTGGCTCGATGCCGGACTTATTCAGGGCGTACCGCACGCGCTCCACCAGGTTGCCGCGCTTGAATTCGGTGGGTGACAGGTTTACCGACACAAACAGCTCATCCGGCCACTGCGCGGCGCACGCGCAGGCGGTTTCCAGCACCCAGTCGCTCAGCGAGAGGATCAACCCCGACTCCTCGGCAATCGGGATGAACGTGTCCGGTGCGATCAGGCCACGCTCCGGGTGTTGCCAGCGCACCAGCGCTTCGGCGCCGACCATTTGCCCGTCGCTGATGCGGTAGCGCGGTTGAAAGTGCAGACGCAGCTCTGCGTGCTTGATCGCAAACCGCAGGTCGCTTTCCAGGCGGCGCCGTTCGATGATCCGCGCGTTCATTTCGCCGGAGTAAAAACGCCAGGTATTGCGCCCGGCGGCCTTGGCTTCGTACAAGGCAATATCGGCGTAGCGCAGTAACTCGGTGACGCCGTTGGCGTCATTGGGCGCGAGGGCGATGCCGATACTCGCGCTGATGAACACGTCCTGCTCGTCGACCCTGATCACCCGCTCGACGGACTCGATCAAGCGCCGGCACAGGGCTTCGACTTCGTCCTGGGCGCCGGCATCGATCAGGATCAGTACAAATTCATCGCCGCCGACCCGAGCGACCAGGTCACCGTGGCGCACGCAATCAGAGAGGCGGCTCGATACCTCATTGAGCACCCGGTCGCCGGCGGCATGCCCGAGCAAGTCATTGACCGGTTTGAACCGATCCAGGTCCAGGCTGAGCATGACCAAAGGGTGGGTGAGGGTGGGCAAGGCTTTGAGTTTACCGTCCAGAAACGCTTGCAGGCGCGTGCGATTGGGCAGCCCGGTGAGGGCGTCGTGCTGGGACAGGAACTCGATGCGGCGACGCGCCTCGACTTCTTCGGTGACGTCGGTGGCCGTGCCGCGAAACCCGCCGCAGGGCATCTCGCGCGCCGACAGCCGGGTGGTGCGCTCCCGTCCCCGGGCGTCGACGTAGCGACACTGCAGGCTGATATCCGCGAGCCGCCCGGGCGTGGTCAGCCACTGAGAAAGGGCGCCGGCATCGGTGTCCAGCAGGTCGTACAGCGTGGCGCCGATCCAGGCCTGGCGGTCCAGGCCGGTGACGCTTTCGAAGCGCTCCGACAGGTAGGTGAAACGCCACTCGCCGTCGATTTCCCAGACCCAGTCCGAACTGGCTTCCACCACATCGCGAAAGCGTGCTTCGCTGGTGGCCAGCGCGTTTTGACTGTCTTGCAGCGAGGTGTGGCTGTTGTCGAGGGCCTGGGCGTCCGCCGTGGTGCGGCGCACAATCAGCCAGGTCATCAGGCACACCAGCAACGCCGCCAGGCCCAGCAGCGGCAAACCGACAGCCATCAAACGCATACCGGGCCGCTCGGGGTGCCAGTGCAGGCTGCCGGCGGCACCGTTCTCACCTAAGGCAAACAACAAGGTCTCGCCGATTTCATCGGGTGTGGCGATGTGCAGGTGATCGACGCCAAAATCGTTGCCGATTTCGGTCAGCTTGGCGCTGTCGAGGATGTTGATGAAGAGCAATACCGAGGCTTTTCGGTCATCGGCGATCACGCTGGGGTCAGTGCCGGGCGTTATCGCCGCTGCCGCCACCAGCGTGGGGTTGCCGCGCACGTTAATGAACGTCGTGACCGGTGTGTCCGTCGCGGCGCCTGCGCGCGCTTGTTCGAGTAGCGCCGCGACGGGCTGGTCGAGCCATTCGGTCAGCTCAATCGGTTGCAGCTTGCCCTCGACCAACGCGTATACCGTGCGGTCCAGGTCGTCGACGACAAACACGCCTTGGAAACCGAAATCATGAAACAGCGTGGGCCCGACGTTTTCGCGGGTATAGGCCCAATCCGTGTCCACGGAAACGTGCAGGTGTTTGTAGGCATCGCCCCAGAATGCGTAATCCTTGACGGTCAGGCGCTGGGATTTTTCCAGGGACTGCACCGCCTTGCGCGTGTAGAAGGCGCTTTCGCTGTCTTCGAATCGGTTCAGTTCCTGGGCGAGGTACACCAGCGAATAGCTGGCCGCCGCAAACACACAGGCGAGCAGCGCCACGCACTGGAACAACGACGTGCGCGCCATCGACAGGCTGGTGCGTTGGGAAAGGTTACGAATGATCGGGGCGAAGGTATTTGGCATTGATTCCCGCAGGGCGTCGCCGCTTGTCAGGGTGATGACAGGCTATCGGCAGCCTTACGCAGAAAATGAGCGTTTGAGGCGCGGCGCGCCCATTCTCCCGGTACCTGGCTCAAGTGTGGGCGGGTGCCCTTAGTTGATTCGAGGCATGGAACCTCATCCCAACAGCCGCCATTCGATGTTTTGCTCATTGACTGTGATGATGTCGGGCCTTAACGGCCGCGGGTCTGCCGGTTGTCGGTTCAAGAAGTTTGGCTTTGGCCAATTGCTGGATCAGTGCTTCGCTATCCACCTGCATTTTTGCTTTAAGCACGCTCTTGAATTCCAGAGTGATGTCCTCGCGCGGAACCTCTTCGCCAACCCAGCGCAGTTTCAGCACCGGTTGCGAGTCGCTGGTGATCACCGAAATACGCAACATGATCTGTTGTGCGGTCAGAACTTCCTATGGGATCACGTTGAACAACAACTTGGCTGGGGCTTTGATCTGATCGAGGGTGTTGCGGCTGGCGTTGGTCTCGCCGACGGTACCATTCCGCTATCATTGCGCCGCGTCCTTTGCCAGTCCCGTCCGCGAGTCCAGCGTCTTAGCTTTGGCCATGCGTGCCACCAACGTCTCTGATGGAGCCTCACGCGGTTCGAGCTGCTCGCTCTTCCACAGGAACTCCCCGTTCCACTCGGGCAAAGCTGCAGGAGGCAACGGCACGATGCGATCCAGGTCAGGCACCCTCGGGGCGAATTGCTCTTCTTGGATCAAGAAGATGCGAATCTTCTCGTATCGTTCGTAACGCGCGGCGTCTTTTGCCACTCCCAGTGATCGCGTCGAGTTCGAACCCTCGCCAAAAGCCTCCCTGAGCCGATAGGCCGCAGCGGCATTCCCCTCCATTACCGCTTGCTGAAATCCTGCCATCGCTTCGGCGTAGCGCCGCTCATCGATTTGTTTGATGGCCAGTTCGTACATCGCACCGCCATGCCCTTGTTGTGCGGCACAGCGATAGAGTGGCAGGGCGAATGCTTTGTCCTTGGCTTTCGCTCCGAATGCCGCGGGACCTATGATCGAGTCGACGTCGAGATATTCGGCCAATAGGAACTGTGACTCTGCATCGCCCATGTCCGCCGCTTTGCGGAAAAGGACGAGTGCCTCGCGCAGATTCCATGCCTGCCGGAACATGCCCGCCTGCAGCCAATAACCACGTGACGGAGACTGTTGCGTGAGCAGCTCCCTCAGGCGCTTGGTTTCTTCCTCGCGATTTCGGCGAAGCCGGGTGGGGACACCATCGTAGGTGGTATCGGTCAATCTCCATTGCAGGTAGTGCAATGCCTCGGTCGCCTTGGCGTTTCCGTGCGCGGACGCGATACGGTAATAACGACTGATGCGATTTAACTCGTCGACACTTTCACTACCGAAATCACGTCCCTTAACACGTCTCTTAAGCAGGTAATCAAGATGGCGTGCGTAATCGAACAAGCGTTGTGCATCCGTATTCTGGGGGAAAGGAGACACATCATGCGTGCACACGAAATCTGATCGTACGCCACTGGCCTCGAGCGGCGATTCACGTCCAACGGCCGTGTTGGAGCAAACCGCTAGCAACGATGCAAACAGCGCCGCTAGCCCCCCTTTCAGATTCCCTTTTGTGAAGAGGCTGGTGTCCAGGGTACGGAGAAATTCAGAAAAGAGTTTGTTGGTATACGAGGGGGGGCGTGCTGCATTCATTTTGCGGATCCTGAACGATAGGGGTTAGTCACTACTTTGCTCTTGCCGCATCCGCTAGAGCGCTAGGTAAACACTGAAAAAAACGCCGATAGGCGTGGGTCAGCTTTAAACCAGTGGCGAAAATTATTTACCCGGAATGATCTCGTTGACCACAACGGTAGGCATTTTCCACCCTTGAGAAACTAAGGATATCTTTTTGTTGCATATTCCCTGTATGTAACTATTGCCAAGTACAAATCTAACTCCATCCCATATCCAAGACTTATATTCACCGCAATCCCTAGCGCGGTCTCGATATTCTGAGATGAGACCATTTCCATAGTCGGTAGCACTAATAGTAATTAGCGACGGCACACCAAGAAATTTTTTATCAATAGTCCAATAACCCTCACGATAATCTCTGGATGCTGGCGATTCCCACATGCCCGGCATTCCTTGACAAGCAGCAGATAGCAATACATGAGTTTCGTTTAATGGATACACACGGATGCCTTCATTTACGCGTTGCAACGGAGCGCAGTCTTGGGGGTTGTCCAAACTCTCAATCAATTTATTCCCTACTAATACTCGCACGCTGGCAGGCTCTAACCACTTGCCCATAAACCCAACATGATACCCTTCAGGCATTACTCTATGGATCACGGGAACTTTTAGTGGATAAATCACACTGTTTTCGTCTTCTAGCCCTTTTTTAACTAGGGCTGCTGGAGTACCAATACGCTTTTGAGTTTCATCCATCTTCAGGAAAACAGCATAAGCTCCTTGCCCGGAAAGTGTTGTAACTTTAGAAGCTGCGGAGTAATCGACAACCTCAAAAGAGACACGAGCGCTCCCTTTCAGCGCATCAATGACTGCGGCAGTCTGCAACTCATCCAGAAGATAATCGCTGTGCGAGTTGATATTTAATCTCCCAATCAATCGATCATTGATGCGCAATAGCACCTGCTTGATTCCACCTACTAAAGTCGACTTAAAAGAATCAGTTTTCCAGTTGGAAAATTTCAAACTTGCAGTTGGTAATTGATTTGGGCCAGCATCGCGAGTGACCATTAATGCCAGTGTGTTATTGGTTGCTCCGACCGCCCGACAAGTATGAGTATTATCGCAAACTAACTGCCACTCTTTATGAGTAAAATTTACTCCATTCGGAGAGGTAGCGGCATTTGCACTAGAGCCTAAAATGCCAAATAATAAAAAAATACTAATGCTGTTTAATGGAAAGGTATTCATATTCACTCCAAGCTAGAGATGTATGGCTATTCTAATAACTGCTTATGAAATAACTACCTGGCTATACCGCCACCGCAGCTTGCTGATACCGTAAAATTTGACTTGCTCTGTGCTTCGGCTTGTTTGCAGTCATATCCAGATGCTCAAAATTGAAATTTAAAGCTGTCGGCCCTACAGGCTGTCCCTAGGACCCGTGAGGTAGCATCAGACTTCGTTTATGGTCAGGTTTATTTGCCATCTTTGTATATATTGCGATTCCAACATTCAAGAGTGCTATGTCTGCAATGCCATGCACATCAGGCATGACAGGCATCAGTGGGGACGCGATGAACATCCATAGTTTTTTCCCTGCTAGGGCAGGTGTTGGGTAGAACACGCGTCTGGTCATGATCAACCGGTACTCCCGTGTCACAACCTACTGTAGGAGCTGTCGTTGCCTTGTTAGTTCTGTGGTGAGCCAAGTGCTCGCCGGTTGTACGCCTGTCGGGCATCGAACCTCATAGGCGGTGCCAGTTACACTGCTTTTAGTGGCCCCTAGATTGATGAAGTCTTCTGCACTGCTCACCATGTTCTTGCCTTCGAGATAATGCAGCTTTTTTCCCAAATGGGCACGAGCCTGGGCACCTGGGTATTCGCTCCCGTTGCGCACAAACCGACACTCACTGTGTTCGACAAAATCTAGCAAACCCTGTATCTCTTGAGCGGCTTGCGGTGTGGTTTGAGCCTGTACATGGGGCACCATTATCATTAGACCGAGACCCGTCGCGCTCAACCATTGGCTGATGAGGCGAGCTATCCGCCGTGTCAAAATACGCATGATGTTTCCTCGTATTAATTTATTGTAAAGAGTGTTTGGTCATGATCACTGCCTGGCGCGCCGTTATTTCAGTGTGCTTGATGATTGGCCGAATGGCCTCGGCTAACAATAGCTTCGTTGTTTTGGTTGAGTGTCTGGTTAAAGTTTCGACCGGTGAACCCTTTCACTTGGCCGTCTTGTGAATGCGCGACCTCGATATCGCCACCATCAAAAAAGTCCATGCGATAAATCCGTGTTTGATCCACCGTTCGCACTGCCAATGACTCAATTTCGGATATATCCCGGATGCCTACCGATTTGGGGATAAGGTTTTCGATGGTGATATCACCGTCAATCATGCTTATCGTTACCCCGTCAGGACGAATGCCCCTCACACCGCCCTCACTTCTTTCCACGAAGTTGTCATATGAATGAGCTTCCATAAACATGCCTTGGTCGTCCCACTGAACAATGGTTTCAGCCTCTACTTCAAGCCTTGGCGGGGCGGGTTCACACTCTATCGTCACATCGTTTTTTTTATGATTGCTCATGGTGTTGTTCCATTTAGTTGCCAGTGTTAGGGTAATTCCCAGGCCGGCCACGCACTTGAGTACCCTCGGGGTATACAGCACAGGCCCCACAGCGGAGTAACACCGCAGCCAATAGCTCCACGGCAGAATAACGACGCCTCATCCGAGCAGTCCCCATGTCACTTCTTTATGCCGTTGCCGGTATTTTTCGGATAGCGGCCAAAGGCGCTTCTGATAAAAGTCCACGAGGGCCATAGGCATGATCTCGCCCTGAGAGAAATAGCGGGCCGTATTCCTTTCCACCAACTGATAAAACCCTCCGTGGCCGGACCACGTGATCTTCCAGTAGCCGCTCTGCGGGCAGGCTTTGCCGCTGGTGCAGGTTGGCCCGAGAAAGTTGGTCTCGCTGAACGAGGGTGAGCCCGGCATGGGTTTGCCGGTCTCGGGGTCGAGAACCATGGCATTGGTCAGTTGGTTGATCAGTGCGTCGCTGGGGTTTTCGGGCGGGACATTGGCCAGGCGTTCTTCCAGCCATTTGAGCTTGTCGTCCCAGGCGGGCAGCTTGGCCGGTGGTAGCGGGAGGATGTCGTTGATTTCGGGGACTTTGGGGTTGGCGTAGGAATAGTTACCTAGCACTTTGCTTATTTTGTTGTAGCGCTCGGCGCGTTCGAGGTCTTCCTGTTGGCCGAGATAATCAAGTTCATCGGTAGGGGGCGGATTACGAAAGACTTTTCCTAACGAATAAGCAGAAGTGCTATCACCCGCTGCCACTCCCAGCTGGAAGGCTTCGAGCGCTTCCTGGTATCGCCCTTTGCCCTGAAGATTGACACCTAATGCACGAGCAGCCTCTCCATTGCCTTGTTCAGCAGCACAGCGGCGCATTTGCCGGGCGATGTCCGGGGCCATATCGCTCGGTGCCAGTTTCTTGCCCACGTACGTCTGGGCTTGGGCATTGCCGCTATCGGCAGCTTTGCGGTAATAACGCAGGGCCATTTCCGGATCCTGCTTCAGCCCAGCTGAACCTTGTTGCAGGAAGATTCCGACGAAGTAATAACCCGTTGCCACACCCTCGTCGATCAGTCGCTGGCTCAAACGCAAATGCTCGTCGCCCCGAAGCTGGAAATATCCGCGCATGGCGCCGTTCTGAAGGTTGATGTTGGCCTTGTAGTGGCCGTTCTCGGCGGCAATTCGATACAGTCGTTCAATCTCGGCATCAACGGTCTCGTCCTGCTTGAGCTGGTTATTTTTCTGCAACCAGCGGGCGTACTGGAATAGAACGTCGGCTCCGGCCGACGGTTGGGGAATAGTCTCGTGTACGCAGGTAAAGGTCAGTTTTTCCTTAGCCTCG